>Ga0209212_1001425_pt1 | contig 38934 bp, 35 predicted proteins | sample RifGroC2_FD_183996 | JGI IMG/M metagenome (GOLD analysis project Ga0209212, IMG submission 183996) | Groundwater microbial communities from Rifle, Colorado, USA - Groundwater C2 (SPAdes) (version 2) | ecosystem: Environmental > Aquatic > Deep subsurface > Groundwater | place: Rifle, Colorado... | reverse complement strand
CGGGTCTCGACTTATTCGGTTATGTTTTTAATCTGGGAGTCATGGAAGAGAACGGTTTGAAACTGCCGGAACAAACTCTGGTGTCGGACGCTAAGGCGGTCACCCTGACGACCGCGCACAAAGCCAAGGGGCTGGAATGGAAACTGGTCTATATTTACCGCTTTGCGGATACTCATTGGGGCAACACCAGTAGACGCCAGATGATCAAATTACCGCCGGGGATAATAAACGAGCAGGACGTGAGTAAAGAAGACAAGAATGCGGAGGAAAGGCGTCTATTTTATGTCGCCATGACACGGGCAAAGCAACAGCTGTATATCGTAGGATCCACAAAATATTCCTCGTCGGTAAAGATGATGTACCCATCACTCTTCCTGTCGGATCTGCCGAGTTCGACCATCAAGAAAGTAAAGACGTCTGGTTTGGAGAAAAAAGCGGCGAAGATCCTCGCGTCCCTGATGCAGATTCCGGTAGCGCCCACTATTCACGAAGGCGAAAAGGAGTTCCTGTTGGAGCTCATTAAAGACTTCAAGCTCAGTCCGACGGCACTAAACACTTTCCTGAAGTGCCCGTACAAATTCAAACTGGATAACTTGTACAAGATCCCGCGGGCGAAAGCCCCGCCTATGTGTTTTGGAACAGCAGTCCACTTTTCACTCGAGCGGCTATATCTGAAACTGAATAACGGAGAGAGATTGGAATCGAGAGAAGATTTTATTGGAGACTTCGAGGCGGCGCTCCGGAAAGAAGTTCTGACGCAGCCGGAGTACAAGAGCCGCTTGGAACACGGGCGGAAAATTTTGGCCGGGTATTACGATGAGTACAAAGAGGAGTTCGCGCCGAGTCTTTTTACCGAGAAGAAGTTCGGGGATAGTTTATCTTCGGCTGCGGTACTCGGGGACATCCCCCTGTCCGGTAAAGCGGACCGCGTGGACTTGACGAGCAAAGAAACCAAGGAGGTCCGCTTTATCGATTACAAAACGGGCGCGCCGAAAAGCCGGAACGAGATCGAGGGCAACACCAAGAACTCGGACGGCGATTACAAACGCCAGCTTGTTTTCTATACTTTGCTTGCGGACTTGGATAAGTCGTTTCCGTATAAGGTGGTGCAGACCGTGATCGATTTTATCGAGCCGGAAAAGAGCGGGGCTTTCAAGAGAGAACACTTTAATATCACCGAGGAAGAAGTGAAGGATCTGAAAGAGGTGATCATAACTTCCATGGCAGACATCCGCGACCTAAAGTTTGACCGGACTACAGACTACACCACCTGCGCCACTTGTGATTTCAAAAATCACTGCTGGCCAAACGGAGTACCACAGATGGAATTGAAGGACGAGGGGTGATAAATATTGACATTTGTTCGGGTTATGTTAGTATGTGTGTGAGTGGACAGTATCCAAAATACTGTCTTACAAGACGCTGTTCACCCAAAGGTGATCTGGGCGTCTTTTTACTAATTATTAACTAACATGGCAAAAAATTCTGAACCAGGAAAGGGTCGAGATGGTCAAGTGGATCATCGGAAACAAGCTTTTAACCCAGTAACCAAGCAGTGGGTAAAAATCGATACTATGACAGGAAAATTCATGGATGTAAAAACTTCTGGTGGCACCTTCAAGGGAGTGCGTAAAGACAGATAGGTCAGGAGTAGAATATTATCATGGCAATAATTTCAAAAACTGATCAGGAAAATCTTATACGACTCTTGCAAGAGGGCCAAGATATTCCGGAAAAATATCAGGATGTTTTGTTTGCTAGTGAACAGAAGCAAAAAGAATATGAACTGACTTATGACGGCAAGGCGCGTGAGGAGGATATCATTGCTGATACGCTAGCCGCTCCGCTTCAAGAAGTCCGGACTTTTAATACCGATAATAAATTTGAAGATGGCTGGACAAACAAACTGATTTTTGGCGATAATTTGATGGCACTAAAAAATCTGTATGAAAATCCAAAAATCAAAGGAAAAGTAAAACTCATCTACATTGATCCTCCTTTTGCGACCAAGCAGGATTTTATGCAAGATGAGCAAAAAGCATATAAAGATAAAGTTATTGGTTCAAAGTTTTTAGAATTTACTAGAAAAAGATTAATTTTTCTCAAAGAGATTCTCTCTGCAGACGGGTCTATTTATGTTCATTTAGATCAAAAGAAAGGTCATTATATTAAAACCTTAATGGATGAAATTTTTGATGAGCCAAATTTTGTTAATGAAATTATTTGGGGATATCGAACTGGAGGAATTTCTAAAAACTTTTTTGCAAAAAAACACGACGTTATATTTTATTATAATAAGCAATCAAGCAATTCAACATTTAATACGCAGTATTATAAATCGTATCAACAAAAAAAATATAACTTTAAAGGTGTAGAGGATTTGTGGGATAAAGATAAAAAAATGTGGTACCACAACGCTGTTTGCAGAGATGTTTGGGAAGACATATATCCAATTGGTACAGAAAATAAAGAGCGAATTGATTATCCTACCCAAAAACCAGAAGCTCTCTTGGAGCGCATTATAAGAGCATCATCAAATGATGGCGATATTATTATTGACGCTTTTGCTGGATCCGGTACAACCTTAGCCGTTGCGGAAAAATTAAAAAGGCGGTGGGTAGGGATTGATTGTGGAAAGTTGTCCATTTATACCATGCAAAAGCGAATGCTCAATTTACGCGAGGAAATCGGCAACAGGGGAAAATTATTAAAAGCAAAAGTGTTCACTCTCTATAATGCCGGACTTTATGATTGGACAGAAGTGAAAAAACTTGATTTTGGGCATTATCGTGATTTTGTTTTGAAACTTTTCCAAGTGCGGGAAGAAAAACACGATGTTCGAGGTATAGAAGTTGATGGCTATATCGGAAATGAAAACGCCTATCTTTGGAATCATACCAAAGAGAAAAAATCCAAGTTGGATTTGGATTTTGTAAAAAGTTTGCATAACGCGCTTTCCGGCAAGGGTGGCGAGGTTTTTTACATTATTGCGCCAACCAATGCTTTTGCTTTTTATGAAGACGAGATCAAGCACGATGACACGACATATAAAACCTTGCGTGTGCCTCAGTCGGTCATTACAGAGCTTATTAAGCATGGTGGCGACACGATTAAACAGCCAACTAGCGAACAAGATGTGAACGACACGGTTGATGCGGTAGGATTTGATTTTATTCAAGTGCCACAAGTTGAAACTGAATACAAAATCACCAAACCGAAAGGGGCAACGCTTTTAAACCAAACAGAAAAAGAATGCCTGATTAAGATTAAAACATTCAAGAGCCGAACACTTACAAAAAGTCCAGAAGAATTTGAAAACTACGAAACGTTATCTATGGTAATGGTGGATTATAACTACGACGGCAAAGTATTTGATCTAGACGAGGTATTTTATGCCGACAAACTCAAGCCAGATTTTGAAGTTCGTTTTGATAGTGGAAAGTTAGATAAACAGATGATGGTGATTTATTTGGATACTTATGGTAATGAGAAGAAAGAGGTTTTATCATTAAATAATTTTAAAAAATAATATGGCAGATCAAAATTCTATTTTGTGCCCAAACTGCAAACAGCATACCGCTATTGTGGTTAGAAGTGTATACAAATGGCCGAAGGACCAACACACTACTTATGAAATAGCAGAATGTAATAGTTGCGATTTTTTTGTTTTAGTAAATAGATTTGGCTCTAGGATCCAAAGAATTTATCCAAGTCCATTACCAAAAACTATAAATGAAAAAGCTCCAGAATTCTTAACAAAAGATTTGGAAGAAGCGTATCTTTGTTATTCCGTAGGAGCTTATAGGGCAACTGGCGTACTAACAAGAAGAGCTTTGCAATTATGTTGCATAGAAAAAGGAGCTCCCGATAATAAATTAGAAGATCAGATTGATTGGCTTCTTGAAAAACAAATAATTACAAAGGAATTAAAAGATTGGGCACATGAAGTTAGATTGACTGGCAATGATGCTGCTCATCCTCCTAAAAAAGTTGCCGAGGATGAAAGGGTTACCGGAGATGATGCAGAAGACATTTTGACTTTATTAGAAAAATTTATTGACGTTTTATATATAGCACCAGCATTAGCAGAAGAGAGAAGACAAAAAAGGAATCCTAAATAATTTATGAGCGAATTGTCCTACAGAAATACTGACTTTATATTAAAAGCAAAAGCCGATGAGGCATTAATTGATCGTATCGAAAAATACGAGGCTTTTTTGTCTGCTTTATGCCGAGAAGAATACTATTTCCAAAAAGATTCTATTTATGAGATTTTGAAATTCTTTTTTAATGATAAATACAAAAATCTTTGGGATTTAGCAAAAGAAAATTACGGAGTAAATGAAAAATTGCGCCAGAAATTTGATACGGAAAAGAAATACAAAGAGCATTTGCAGTTGTCGGAGCAAAAATCTTGTTCAATTGATTTAGCTACTGGTACGGGCAAAAGTTTTGTGATTTACGGCTTGGCGCAAATTATGCTTGCAGAAGGTTTGGTTGATCAAGTTTTGGTGCTTTGTCCTTCGCGAACTATTGAATCAGGACTGACAGAAAAATTTGTTGCGCTTGCCGGCAACAAGATTTTGAAAAAAATTTTGCCCAAGAAATCAGTTTTAGCCAATCCGCGAATCGTCAATGCCACGAGGACAATTAAGAAGGGTGATATTTGTATTGAAAATATCCACGCAGTTTACAAGAACACAGGATCATCTATTTATGACAGTTTGAAGGGTAAAGGAGCCAGAACTTTGGTTTTGAATGACGAAGCACATCATATCTTCAATAAAGTTTTCGGAACTGGTGACGATGGCGCGTTTAAGGAATGGAAGAAAAGGTTATTAAATCGGTAGAGTACCTGATTGAAACTGGCGATGAAAGGAAAATGAAAGGTTTCCAAGAGATTTGGGACAATCACAATGCCAACATAAAGAAATATAAGGAGATTAAACCTATCTCCATCGTCATTACAGCGGACATAGCCAAGTGCGTTGAGGTTTGGGACGATTTGGTGAAATTCATCGCTCAAAAAGAAGGCATAAGCGTTGAGAAGGCCAAAAAGAAAGCGATTTGGGTTGTTTCCGGTATTCCGGCAAAATCATCGGCTGGCGGAAAAAAGATTTTTAAATTGGTTGATAAGCCGGAAAGCGAGCGCCAGAAAAATTTACAGCTTTTGAAAGAAGTTGATGATCCAAAAAATAAAGTTGAATGGATTATATCAGTGGCGATGCTGACGGAAGGTTGGGATGTTAAAAATGTTTTCCAAATCGTCCCACACGAAAGTAAGGCATTTAATTCAAAACTCCTTATCGCGCAAGTGCTTGGACGTGGGTTGCGTATTCCTGAAATTTATAAAGGTAAGGACGATATTAAGGTTCGGGTAAATAACCATATCAAGTTTAGCTCACATATAAAAAATCTCGTTGATGAAGTCTTGGAAATTGAAGACCGGTTTTCATGGTTTCCAGTTGAATCGAGGGCTAAATTCAATTTTGAACTTCACAATTTGAGCTATAAGAAAGACCTTGAATTTAGGCAAGAAAAACGAAAGCACATTGAATTTAGTGAAAAAATCAATCTTGGCCCGCAATCCAGAAATGTTGAGGACTACAATGTTTATAAAGATGTGTTAACTGGCGAAGAAATAACATCGAAGTACAATATCCAAACCATTGCTTTTGATTTAGAAACTGCGGCCAAGATGATTTGGGCGATGCTCGCGGCTTATGATACGGATGAAGACACGGAATTTAGGATTAAATACACTAAAACAAAAATAAAGAAGATTCTTGAAAAGAACTTACCAGAAAAGAGCGATTTTATAAGTTATGAGAATTTGAACAAGGCAAAAACCGCTTTTGGAAAATTATTTGATGTAGGCGGATCCTTTCCGTATTTCAAAAACAGAGCAGATGAATTGCAGACGCTAAACACTTCTGAAATTACAAGGCAATCCGTTTCCGCCGCTTCATTAAAGCGCGAAGGAATGTGTTTTTATGATACAGGAACAATGAATTCACTTGAAGGAGATGAAAAGGCAACGCTAAAAGAAATATTGGAAAACGAGGAAGAATACAAAATCAAAGAGATCGAAAGCGCGAAATTGAAAACCCCATTGAATTGTTTGACTGTAAATTATGAACCGGAACGAAAATTCGCAAAAATACTATTTCAAAATGTGGAGCTTTTTGATTCATTCGTAAAAAATCCAGACAAGTCATTTTATCGTATTCCGTATTCATTCAAAAAAGGAACACATATGAAATACTTGAATTTTCATCCCGATTTTTTCTTCAAAAAAGAAAATGATATTTTGGTTGTTGAAATTAAGAAGGACGATGACGATTCAAAAGACAATATTGCTAAAAATCGGGATGCACAAAAGCATTTTGAAATGATCAACGGAAAAGAAAGCAAGCAAAAATATAATTTTTATTTCTTAAGTCCGGAAGATTATGTTGAATTTTTTCAAGCTGTACGAGAGAATCGATACAAGAATTTCAAATCAAGCTTGATGGGGATATTGGAATCTTAGCATCGTCTCTCGTATTTTGGTTGTTAACTGTCATACTGTGTAAATAGTTTTTTGAAGTACTAGGGCGGAAAATTTGGGAAGGGTTTGGAATGGCGATTTGTGCCTGATGGGGGGAATAAGGAGGGTGAAAGTTGACTTTTCCGGTGTTTGGGGTATTATAGGGCTATTCTGTAAATTGACATGGAGGTCTAATGGAACTCTATATAGCGATTATTGGTCTCGTTCTTTGTTTCCTTGCTTTATGGATCTTAATTTACAAGGGAAATGGTGCCAAGCGGGCCACAATCTATTCTCTGATATTGTTTCTGGCTGCGATTGTAATGGTTGTCATCGTGAAGGTGTTCGATATTTGGGGCCTATTAGCCCTTGCTTTAATTATGGTCTTTGTCGCGATCGTTACCTAGAAATATTGATATTTACCCCCGCCGATGGCGGGGTTTTTGTTTGAGCCGGGAGTGGCGGATATATAATAAGAAAGCTCGTTAAAAAGGAGGGGTCATGCTCAAAGTGTTTGTGTTTACGGTATTGGGTGTGATCGTGGGGTTCCTGGCCGGTTATTTTGTCGCGATACTCTTGATGGTTTTAGGTTACGGGATGTATTCTTTTCTTGTGGGATCAATCATCTGGGTGGTGGTAACTTTTCTTGGCTTTCTCCTTAGTTTGCTCGATTATTCCGGTTTGTTTGATCCCCGCTCCTAGCGGGGATTTTTATGATTTTTCTTCGGGGAGGAGGTTGGCTTTGATCCTGGATGTAATATTGTCTGATATATCGCTTATATTTATACTTTTCAAGGATGTTGACCCATAGGAGTTATATTGATGGTAAAATAAGCCGTGCCCAAATCTCATTCGGGCACGCACATTAAGAGAAAGGAGACATTATTATGACCAAAATCAAGCGTTTTTCTCCTGTAGCGACCAAGGGTAAGAAAATGAAGTCAACCTCGAATTCTTCCAGCATGCGTGGACACTGCAAATGCAAGTGCAAATGTAACTGATCAACTCGATCGACAAATAGGTGGGTCTTCCAAGACCCACCTAAATTTTATCCGGAGGCATATGAAGAATCATTTACGCACGATGCGATCTCCCTTTTCGGTGAATCTGGAAGTTACACCCGTGTGCAACCTGAGGTGTGAGTTCTGCTTCGCCGAGTCTGAGTGTAAACTCAAACATCCGTCGCTCGCTCACGTTCTACGTATCATCGATGAGATTGAAAAAGCCGGTGTATTTGAGATCAGACTATTTGGAGGTGAATTCTTTTCATATCCAAAATGGGCAGATGTCGCAAGATATGCCCACGGTAAAGGAATGTTCCTCACCTTCGTCAGCAACGGCACCTTAATCACCCCGGCAACGGTAAAAATCCTCGTCGAATGTGAAGTAAAAGGCGGTGCAATCTCGATCCATGGTCCCAAAGCTGTCCACGAAAAAATTACTAAAATACCCGGATCTTACAATCGAGCACTTCGCGGTCTTAAATCCTGCTTGGATGGAGGATTAGATATTACCGTTCTTACAACTTTCACTCAATCAGGTAAAAACAGAATACCCGAACTCGTTGAAGATCTTAATCGACATGGCCTAGTCAGAAAATCCCTTACATACGGGATCAATAGGCTCTGTCCATACGGTCGGGGAAAAGAGGATTGGGAGAAAAATAGAATTTCCCTTTCCGACTATCTTGGATTATTTCCGATTCTTGAGAAAATCGCTCACGATTATGGCATTGAAACAGCATTTGGCGACGCCTTACCTCACTGTCTTGTTCCAAAAAAATACCACTACCTAATTCAAGGGTGTTGGCAGGGAACAGGCTTTGGGCAAGTAACCTCAACCGGAGACGTCCGAGGGTGTTCAACAACTGGCGGTAGTTACGGCAATTTATTGGTTACTCCGCTCGAGAAAATCTGGAGAGGTAAAGGTCTTCGCAGTTTTCGAAAGCTTGATTGGCTACCGGAAGGTTGTCAGTCCTGCAAAGATTTCTGCGGGGGTGGCTGCTCGGCCTCCAGACCCGGAGATCAGATGTATTCACCGGATGAGTTCTTAGAGGTGAATCATGAAGGCTAATCAAAGATTCCGCACCCGGAAAGATCTTAAGGGTTGGGTGGTGTATTTCGAAAGCGAAGGACCTCTGGAGATGCCGGAATTGTCGGCAAAGGTGATTGAACAATTATCAGAAGAAAAAAACAGAGACGAACTTATCGCTTTTGTCAAAGAAAACTATCCCGATGCAAACGCCGAGGCAGAAGTTGATGAGATTATCGAAACTCTCAGCAATTTTTCTCTCCTCTCTCTTTAACAAAGTATGGCAGTAACTCAAAATTACTGCCATACTAAATCTTATTCAAACATGAAACTAATAATAAAATACTCTTTACTTAAAGAGCTTAAGGAGGCAATCAATGTCCTATTGCACCTGGATGAATATAAATATCTCCGTTCCTTTATCATGCCGACACCCAGGTCGATCATCTCTTTTGCGACAAATAAAAATAGTGGAATCAAAGAAACCACTCAACTGTGGTCAAAATATGAAGCGAATGTCCAAAAGGCGTTCAAAGAACTTAATATAAAAGACCCCGGGATTATGCCCTGCTACCTTCACGGAATATCTTGCGAAGGATGGTTTGATACCGATGATAGCTCAATCCATGTTCGTTTCCCAAAGAATGGAGGAGACCAAGAACTCCTGGACACGATCATCCACGAGATCCTTCATCTGGCGACCTATGACGACAAATATGATTACGACCGGAGAGAAGAGATCGTCGATACAATTCTTGCCAAGCCTCAGTTTAAAAAGATTCTAGCCCCCTAAATGTAGTTGAGTTTTTTTAGGCTTCTTTTTCTTCGGGGAGGAGGTTGGCTTTTAGATCGCGGGCGGAGTCGAGCTTGCTGCCGATCTGATTGATGCTTTGGCCGGTGGAGTTCATGGAGTCGAGGCTAAATGATTATATTCGGCCTAGAAATTGTTTGCCTGTTATACTAGATTTAGTTAACAGGGCTTGACAAGATGTTAACTAAGTACTAAGATAGGCTATATCTACTAATAGTAGGTTAACTATATATGAAAGTCGAAATTGGCAGATACATCAAGCAAAAGGGAGGTTATTCTTCATTTTTACCCAATAAATACCCCCCTAAAGGGATATTGGTCATCTCCCCAGGAATACTACTGAAAGCTTCCGAGGCAGAAAGATTGATCGGAAAATTGGACGGGGTCACCCATACCTTGCCGGATGTAGATTTCTTTCTATCGATGTTTGTGGCCAAAGATGCTACCTCTTCTTCACAAATTGAAGGGACAAAGGCTACCCTTATTGATGCGATTGAGCTCGATTCCGGCGTAGCAACAGGACAAACAGATGCTGATGACATTATCTTTTATATCAAAGCTCTTCATTACGGTATCAAGAGGTTGGAAACATTCCCCCTTTCGCTAAGGTTTATTCGCGAACTTCATTCGGTTCTAATGACCGGAGCAAGATCAACCCACTTCGCCGATCCGGGAGAGTTTAGAAGAAGTCAAAATTGGATCGGAGGAACCGTACCAGCCAATGCATCCTTTGTTCCACCATCCCCAGATGACTTAAATACCGCCCTAAGTGATTTTGAAACATTTATAAGAAATGAAAAGCTTACCTTGCCGGTAGTTCAAATAGCACTTATGCACGCCCAGTTCGAAACCATTCACCCTTTCTTGGATGGAAATGGTAGAACCGGCAGGTTACTGATTACGCTCATGATGTATTTCAGAAAACTGCTGGAAAACCCTGTTCTTTTCTTGTCTTCGTATTTCAAGAAACATCAAAAAACATACTACCAGAAATTGCATGACTATCATAACGGCAATGTTGGTTCATGGCTTGAATTTTTCCTGGATGGAGTAATTGAAACCGCAAAAGAATCAATTCAAATCTCAAAAGATATTACAAAACTAAGAGATTTGGAGATGGAAAAAATTCAAGCATTGGCAAAAAGAGAATCCGAAAGCGGAGTTGTCATTTTGAAAAAACTATACTCACAACCAATTATTTCCTCCAAAAACGTTATGGAATGGACAGGTTTCTCGCGAAGTGGAGCGATCAAGGCTATCAACAGGTTTGTCAGTCTGGGAATTCTAGTACCCAAAACAGGGTCAGAAGCATATGATAAGGTTTACACTTACAAGAAATATATCGATATTTTTATTAAGTAATCTGCGAATCAAACACGCTTAATTACTCTTTTGCCTGTTTTTCTTCGGGGAGGAGGTTGGCTTTTAGATCGCGGGCGGAGTCGAGCTTGCTGCCGATCTGATTGATGCTTTGGCCGGTGGAGTTCATGGAGTTGTAGGCGTTCGTGAGGTGTTTGCCCAGCAAGGTAAAGTTTTCGTTGAGCTTTTCGTAGTCTTTCTGGACGGCGCGGAGCAGAGTGAACACTTCGGAGGTTTTGCCGGCGATCTTTTGGCCTTCCAGCGAAAGAAGAATGGTTTGGAGATGGGCGTAGAGAGTAGTGGGAGAGACGGGATAGACACGGGACTCACGGGCCAGATCGAGAAGCTCTTGTTCGCTAACTATTTCGTAATAAATACTTTCGGAGGGAATGTACATGAGGGCGAAGTCCAGAGTGCCTTCTTCCGGGAGAATATATTTACCGGAGATATCCTTGATGTGTTTTTTGACGTCGCGGATGAAGGCGGAACGGGCGGCGGCTTTGTCGGTCGCCGAGGCGGCGGAGTAGATCTTCTGAAAATTTTCCATGGGGAACTTGCTGTCGATAGGGAGAATACCGGCCTGGGTTTTGATGGCGGCGTCAACTATCTGGCCCGTCTTGAAGTGATACTGAAGATGGAAGCTGTTCTTGGGGAACATCTGAGCGATGAGGTCTTTGAGGACTTGTTCGCCGATGTTGCCCCGGAGCTTGGGGGACTTGAGATAGTCCTGGAGATCTTTCATGGAGCGACTGACCTCGCCGAAGGCGCCGGCTTCTTTCTTCAGGTCGGAGATGACCGCGGTCGCCTGATCCAGACGGGAAAATAATTCGCGATAATTTTGCTGGAGGGAGGCATTCGTGGTCCGATTCGTGGTATCGAAGGACTGTTGGAGGGACTTAAGCCAAGCGTTGAGAGTGGGGTCGGTTTTTTGGATCTCCAACTTCTGCTTAAGAAGAAGATAGACCACGATCAGCCCGACAAAAAGGAAAACAATAATGATCAGGGTGTCGGAGGACATGGATTCATTTTAACCTAGTGGAGTGAGATTGCCACGTCGGAGTACCTCCTCGCAATGACGAGTGGTTGGTGTGGTTAAATGGAGTGTAGTGAAGCGGGGACCGACAAGGACTCACCTCGCAGGACTTCGTGAGTACACTCACCCTACAAGGAGAGTCCTTTGGGAGAGAATAAATATGGAGACAACAAAACATAGACAGAAGAAAAGATATGGCTGGCTGGTGTTTTTTGCGGTGATCAACTGGATTTTCATAGGTCTGGTAATCTGGAGAGTCGATCCGGAAACAATCAGAGACTTTATTATTCCTGGTAGTTATTTACCCATGACACTATTAGTGATGGGGGGAATTTTTTGGCTATTGTCGATTCTCTTGATGTCAGCCTCCGCGGCTTTGAGATGGACTATCGGGATGACGGCTTTTTTGGAATTGAGAGTGCTGGGACTGGGGTCGATGTTAAATGGAATTTTGATTTTGGGACTGCTGATTTCTTTGGAGATATATTTGATGAAGTCGAAGGGAAAGAAGATGGATTCCGGGTCAAGCCCGGAATGACAGTTGGAGTGAGTGGAGTGGGATTGCCACGCTCCCGCCACAGTGGACAGGTCGCTCGCAATGACGGGGGCGGTGTGGTTTAATTAATTGAAGACCTGTCGGTAGCAGGGTTAATATTTAGGACAGAAAATGCAACTTTCACACAATCCCATTAATAAGACGCTGGAGAAACAGCTGGACAACTTGTTCTACCAAGTATTGGCCGAGATCGATTCTCCGGAAGATCTGAAGCTGGTGTTGAGTGACATCCTGACAGAGGGAGAGAGAACGGCGGTGTTGAAGAGGCTAGGAATTGCACTTTACTTGGATAAAGGCAGAAACTATGAGGATGTCAAAAATAATATTAAGGTCAGCTCGGCGACGATTGCCACGGTGGCGGAGAACTTGGGGAATTCCGGCTGGCAGGAGATGATCAAGAGAATCAAAGCCGAAGAGTGGGCTAACGAGTGGACGAATAAAATTACCGGGGGGATAAAGAGGATGTTTAAATAAATCGGAATAATGTGTATAGATTGCCACACCCGCCGCTCGGCGGGTTCGCAATGACGGGGGGTGTGGAGGGAGATTGTTGGTGACCAACAAGGAATCACCTCGCAGGAGTATCCACAGGATTTCGAGTACTCAAACTACAAGGAGAGTCCTTTGGAAAGGGGAAGTAGGGTAAAATGAGGCATGGGAAAATTTTATATCACCACTACGACTCCATACGTGAATGCCGATCCGCATATCGGATTCGCTTTGGAGATTATTAGGGCCGATGTACTTGCCAGAATGCATAAGGCGTTGGGCGATGAGGTGTTCTTTAATACAGGGACCGACGAACATGGGCAAAAAATATACCAGAGGGCTCTCGAAGCAGGAAAAGACCCAAAAAGCTATTGCGATGAGTACGCGATAAAGTTCCAAGGATTAAAGACGGGCCTTAATCTTTCATACAGCAACTTTATCCGAACTACAGATGAACACCATCTAACTGCGGCTCAAGAATTTTGGAAACTTTGTGAGGCAAAGGGTGATATTTACAAGAAAGTTTACAAAATTAAATACTGTGTGGGATGTGAACTTGAGAAAACTGATTCCGAGCTAACAAACGGCAATTGCCCCTTGCACCCAAACCAGGATCTAGAAAATATTGAGGAAGAGAATTACTTCTTTAAATTTTCGAACTATCAACAAAGATTGTTGGATCTTTATGAATCACAACCTGACTTTGTCATCCCAGAGTTCCGGCAGAATGAGATGAAAACTTTTGTAAAGGGAGGCCTTCAGGACTTTAGCATTTCTAGACTAAAAACCAAAATGCCTTGGGGAGTGAATGTTCCGGGTGATGACAAACAAATTATTTACGTTTGGTTCGACGCTTTAATCAACTACATTTCGGCACTGGGGTGGCCGGAAGATCAGAAGAAGTTCGCTGAGTTTTGGCCTGGAACTCAGGTGTGCGGAAAGGATAATTTGAGACAGCAAACCGCTATGTGGCAGGCGATGCTGATGTCCGCAGGTTTGCCAACATCGAAACAAGTTTTTGTCGGCGGATTTTTAACATCAGGAGGACAAAAAATATCAAAGAGTTTGGGCAACGTCATTAATCCGATTGAATGGGCGGAGAAGTACGGAACAGATGCTTTGAGATATTTTTTGCTGGCGGAAGTAAGTGTCTTTGAGGACTCTGATGTGACTGTTGAGAGGTTTGAAGAAGCTTATCAGAACAATTTGGCTAATGGAATCGGAAATCTGGCGGCCAGGGTGGCAACTATGGCAGAGAAAATTAATTTGAAAGTTCCGGAACAAAGACTGGGTATCAGAGAGGCGGTAATAAACAAACTAAAGGCCTTCCGATTTGATGAAGCACTTAAATTTATCTGGGATGATGTAAAAACTGCGGATACTTTGATTAATCAAAGAGAAGTGTGGAAGTTGACAGGAGAGGAGCAGGAGTTTGTGTTGGCTGATCTCGTAAGAATCATCCGACAGATCGCCGCGGACTTGGTGCCTTTTATGCCGGAAACTTCAGAAAAGCTTATGATCTCATTTGGCAATGAAGTAATTAAGCGCGGAGGTAACTTATTTCAACGGATTGAAAAATGAATACAAAGAACTGGATTGCCACGGTTCGGAGTACCGAAACTCGCAATGACGAAATATGTTAATTGATACACATTGCCATTTGACTGATGAACGTTTCACCGATATTGGGAAAGTGTTGGAGGATGCAAAGAGGGCAGGTGTTGGAAAAGTGATCACACCGTCGACCAGTATAACTGATGCGAAGAAAGCAGTAGAGATTGCGGAAAAATATGAACAGTATTGTCTGGTGGGGATACACCCGGAGGAAGTGGAAACTTTGTATGGGTTGGGTGGAGACCAACAAGGAGTCTCCTCGCAGGACTACCTACACTCAAAGTCGGGGATTGCTTCGGTTCGGGGTACCGAAACTCGCAATGACGGGGGTGTGTTAGATAAAGCGATGGAGGAGATGGAGAAAATCATTAAGAGTTCGAAGAGAGTGGCGGGGGTGGGAGAAATTGGCCTGGATTTTTTTACCGGACATGATAAGAATAATCCTTTCCGTCTGGAATATACAAAACAAGAAAAAGACCGACAAAAAGAACTTTTTAGAAGACAAATAACTCTGGCAGTGGAAAATGATCTGCCTGTAGCAACTCACATGAGAGGAGCCGAGGAAGAAATGAAGAACGAGATTCTTGGAATGAGACAACTACCCCGGGGACAGTTCCATTGTTTTGCCGGTAGTCAGGAATTTCTGGAAATGATCTTAGCGAAAGGCTTCTATGTCAGTTTTTGTGGAAATATTACCTATAAATCGGCGGGTAACCTCCGAGAGCTCCTCCTGAGGGTGCCACGGGATCGCCTGCTACTGGAGACAGACAGTCCATATTTACCCCCGGAACCACTGAGAGGGACGGTGAACACCCCGGCAAATGTTAAAATAATAGCTGAGTTCGTAGCCTCCGAATTAAACTTGGGCCTCCAGGAACTGGCAGAAATCACAAGTCAAAACACAAAATGTTTGTATTCCTTAGAAAATTGATCAAAAAATACCCTAGAGGGAGTCAGCGGGTTCTGGAGATCCTGCCTGGTTTCACCAGCTGGACCTTCATACTTTTTCCGGTTTGGGGATCGATTTTTTGGCCAATTGGGGTGGCTTATTTTATTATTGCTTTTAACGTTTACTGGCTTTATCGCTCGACAACTCTGGCTTGGGCTGGCGTAATGTCTTATTACAGGATTAAAGCGTGGGAGAGATATGACTGGATGGGTGATGTAATCGGCTTCGCCGACTGGAAAGAAGTTAAGCACGTAATCGTGTTACCTACCTATAAAGAACCAGGTGAGATCCTCGTTAGAACACTGCAGGCTCTAACAAAGCAAACTATCGGACCAAAACAAATTATTCCCATTATCGCCATGGAAGAACGGGCCGGGAATGATATAAATGATCACAGAGAAGCGTTGATTAGAAAGGCTTTTATGGGTAAGTTTGCCGATCTCTTTTTTACATATCATCCGGCTAACCTAACTGGAGAGGTGGTAGGAAAGTCTAGCAACGCGTCTTGGGCAGGAAAAGAGTTCAAAAAAATGTTAACCAAGCGGACTGATTGGAAGCTCGACAAAATGACCATCTCCTCGGTTGATTGCGATGTGGCACTTCACCCGAACCATCTGGCGGCAATTACATACATGTTTCTCGACGATCCGAATAGATATCGAAAAATCTGGCAGGGGGCAATCGTCTTTTACAATAACATTGAAAGGATTCCCTGGCCGATGAGAGTGTTTAATCGCATGAGTAGTGTCATTAACATGGCACAGCTTTCCCGCCCGGACAGATTAATTAATTTTTCCACTTATACTTTGAGTTTGAAATTGATGGACGAAATTAACTACTGGGATACAGATGTAATTCCGGAGGATTATCGAATATTTTTTAAGACATATTTTGCGACTAAGGGTGAGGTCGAGGTGGAGCCGATATTTATTTCTGTCTCTGCCGACGCGGCTGAGGCAAACGGCTTTTGGAGTACCTATACAAATACCTATGAACAAGTGAAACGATGGGCATGGGGAGCAAGCGATGACTCTTATATAATTAAAGAATATATTTTGGATGACGGAGCTCCTTTTTGGGACAAGACTATTCGGGTATTTAAGGTCATCGAAGATCATTTTATGTGGCCGGTCAACTGGTTTATCATCACAGTGGGTGCTAATATGCCCCCGCTGTTAAACTCTACCTTTTCCAGAACGGTGATTGGAAGAACCCTACCTCAGGTATCCTCGGCAATATTGACACTATCTTTAATCAGTTTGGCCGCAATGGTACTAATTGATCTTAAGGCACGGCCTAAAGTGGCTGGTCTACCGGTTTGGAGGAAGTTGACTGCCCCTTTTGAGTTTGTATTACTGCCGGTAGTGGGTTTTTTCTTTTCGGCACTACCGGGACTTGACGCTCACACAAGATTGATGATGGGAAGATATTTGGAATATCGGGTTACTGAGAAAAAGGCATAATATGACAACAAACAAAGCAGCACAACAAATACTGGCAACCGATTGGGGAATATTGTTGTTAATGAGTGCGGTTCTTGCCTGGTTTTGGAAGATTTTACCCCCCCAATTACCTTGGTTTTATTCTCTACCGGGCGGTGAACAACAGTTGATTAGCAAGTTCATTCTAGCGGGAATATTGCTTGGCATGGGGGTAGTAATCGGAATTACAAGAGTTCTTGCCTCATGGGCTAGTAAAGGAGACGCTCCGGTGGAAACGACTCTAATGGCTGGTTCATTATTGGCGGTTGGCTTGTTGGCCGCTAGCTTTTTTAGAGTGATACAAATATTCGCTCTATGATAAACCCTGTTATCACCATCTTTCCTTTCATCGTGGCTTTTCTGATCAGTATAGTAGTTACCCCGCTAACGGTAATTTGGTTTTCTAAGATGGGATGGAAGATAGACCCCAAAAAAACACCCCATCCGGCGCACATTCATAGAGAACCGGTTCCCAAAGGCGGAGGTCTGCCCATCTTTGTAGCGGTGATTTTGACTTTAGCAATATTTTTAAGATGGGATAAACATTTGATTGCAATCGGGGTGGCGTGTCTGCTGGTATTAATTACAGGTTTGGTGGATGATGTCAAAGGAATAAATCCATACTTGAGACTAACCATAAATTTTTTGGCAGTGGGGATAATAGTGGCCTCAGGAATCGGGATTGCATACGTATCCAATCCCTTTGGGGGAGTCATCGATCTCTCACAATGGCGTTGGGGTTTTGAGTTCCTGGGTAAGTATCACGAAATCTGGATTCTAGCCGACCTGTTTGCCCTCTTGTGGATTCCGGTGTTGATGAACGCAATTAACTGGTCTTCCGGTGTTGATGGCCAAATCTCCGGGGTGGTGACTATTGCGGCGATTGCTTTGGGGCTGATTTCACTAAGCTTCAGCGCGGATATCGCCCAATGGCCGGTAGCAACTCTCGCCTTTGCTCTTTCAGGGTCTTTTGCCGGTTTAACGATTTTTCATTTCTTCCCGCAAAAAATTATGCCCGGTTATTCGGCCACATCTCTTGCCGGTTTACTTCTGGGAGTGATCTCCATTTTGGCCACAGCAAAAGTAGGAACGGTCCTGGTTGTACTAGGAGTACCTTTAGTCGATTTCACATATATAGTCATAAAGAGAATGCTTTCGGGCAAATCCCCGGTGTGGGGAGATAAGAGTCATCTACACCATAAATTACTGAAATTGGGCTGGGGGAAAAGGCGAATTGCTTTGTTTTACTGGCTGATTACGGCTATTTTAGGACTGACGGCAGTCAAGGTTGAGGCTAGAAGTAAACTGATCATCATGGTAGGATTGGTAATATTAATGTTGGGTTTCATGCTATGGCAATACTCTTGGCACTTCTCAAAGAAGTCAGGCCGCGACAGTGGGTCAAAAATCTAAGTTTGTTCGCGGCACTGATATTTGCGGGGCTTCTTTTTCAAGAAGGTGCTTTTGGTAAGGTTTTTCAGGCTTTTATTATATTTACGATTTTTAGTAGTGCGACCTATCTATTTAATGATCTCCTAGATATTGACTCTGATCAAGAGCATCCATATAAGAAACTTAGGCCGATCGCTAGTGGGGAATTGCCTGTGCCCGTGGCAGTATTGGCCTTGGTCTTGGGTGTGATAGTTGGCTTGGCTTGGGCATATAGTCTAAATTATTTTCTTTTCATTAGCGGGGTAGTTTATCTAAGCATCCAAATTGCCTATACAAAATATCTAAAAACCGTTCCAATTATTGATGTGATAGTGATCGCTTCCGGATACCTAATTCGGGTGTACGCTGGAGCCCTCACAATATCGGCACACATGGACGTGTGGTTTCTAATGACTGTAATCGCCGCCTCTTTGTTTTTAGCCGTAGGAAAGCGTCGAGGAGAGATGACCCTACTGCTGAACTTCAAAGAGTCACATACCAGAGCCACTCTCAAAAGATACACCGAGCATCTTCTTGACATATATACGGCAATGTTTGCCACTGGGACATGGATCACATACGCCCTGTTTACCTTTAACCAACCGAAGATCGTGCCGGACGGAAGAGCCTTGCAACTCATTTCTTTTTTGCCAAGGACTTTAGTATCCGAGAAATGGATGATGATAACAATTCCTTTTGTGGTTTACGGAATTATGCGTTATCTGCAGCTGATTTATGAAAAGAATGAAGGGGAAAGCCCGGAGAGAATCCTGCTTTCGGATAAGCCCTTGATGATTACTGGTATCTCTTGGGCGATTATGGTGATCGGGGTGCTGTATTACGTGGGATAGAAAAAGAACTCAAGAGCTCAAGATAAGGAAAATCTATGTGGATTGCCACAGCTCGAGTACGAGATTCGCAATGACGAGACTTTATTTAACCAACTTGGCGTATTGGGAGGAGACGTAGCCCCAAGAACCTTTAAGATACTCGATATTAAACCAACCCACGGTCTCAGTTTCTTTGTAGGGGAAAATATCACCGTGATTTACCTTGGCAAGCTCCGTACCATTAAGACCGGGTGTCTCACGAACCCTTGCCCACTTCATTGATGGACTTACAATTTCAATATATGGTTTTGTCAGAGCAGCTGAAGAAGTTGCCTGTTTGGGCAGAGGTGTAATGGTAGTAGTGCCGGTAGGTTTAGGAGTGGCCGAGGGAGTGGCCATCGGGGTAGGCGTAGGGGTGGGAACTATTTCCATTGTGGCCATGGTTAAGTTGAGAACCAGTCTGTACCCTGTTTGAACAGCGGCATTAACAATTTTGTCTTGATATCCTGGAGCAGTGAAAGAAAAAACGTGAGGACCGGGAGCAATGTCAGCAGTAACAGGAGTAAAACCGGCAGGTTTTCCATCGATGCTTACAGTGGCATTGGCTGGCAGGCTAATGATGTTTACTGAAGAGTCTTTGTTGTTAGATAATTTTTCGAAAGAAAGAGTGTAGCTATGGGATTTGTCTGGGGTGGTGCCGAATTCTCGGTGAACGGTAGTCAAAGTGCCACTGACCAGATTGACTTTTGTTTCCCAAGATTGGCCTGAGTCGATAGCGGTCATCTGAATGGTCGTGGCGCCAGGAGCAAGATTTTCGTCGTAAAAAGGAGTCTTACTAACTGACTTTCCGTTGATAACCAGATTGGCGTCCGGATGTGAAGTAATTTGAATGCCTGATTTCTTGGTAAAGGGATTTAATTGACAGCCGGCGAAAAAGACTGAGAATAATAGGATGGGCAGTGTGCGTAAAAGACGTGACCTCATAATATCCTTAGTTTAGCAGAAAATGTTAAAATAGTGCGTGTTAGTTGTGGCCGGATAGACAAGTGGAAAGTCGAGAGTCTGCAAAACTCTTATGCGAGGGTTCGATTCCCTCTCCGGCCTCACAATAATTAGCTTAAATCGTTTCCGACTTTGATGGTTTCTTCCAAGAGTCTGTTGGCGTAGCCCCATTCGTTGTCGTACCAAGCCAGAACTTTAACCATAGTCCCATCGACGACACGGGTCATATCCATGTCAACAATGCTGGACTCGGGCCGGCCAATAATATCGGAAGAGACAATGGGTTCGTCTGTCACCGCCAAGATGCCACGGTAACGTGGTGTTCTGGAGGCATCGATAAAAATTTGATTTATTTCCTCAACGCTAGTGGCGTGTTGAGTAATAAATGTAAAGTCGGTGATGGAACCGGTAAGAACGGGAACACGGAGGGAAATGCCATCAAAGAGCCCTTTTAACTCCGGAATGGCTTGAGTAGCAGCGATAGCGGCACCGGTACTGGTGGGAACAATATTCATGGCCGCGGCGCGAGAACGGCGAAGGTCGCGATGAGAGTTGTCCTGAAGATTTTGATCGTCGGTGTAGCCATGCACGGTGGTTAACATGGCCTTGAGAATACCAAGTTTTTCGTGAAGAATGTCGGCCACGGGAGCAACACTATTGGTGGTACATGAAGCGTTGCTAATGACGGAGATGACATTGACCCTATCTTTGTGAAATATTTCTTTGTCATTGACACCCAGGACGGCAGTGGGGACACCAGCCCCTTTGGCAGGAGCGGAAAGAACGACCATCTTAACTCCACCACAGATATGAAGAATGGCTTTTTCGAGAGAAGTAAAAGCCCCGGTAGATTCGATAACAATTTCGGTGCCATACTTGTCCCAGGGGATACGAGAAGGATCTCTTTGGGCAAGAACAGGAATACGGAGATCTTTCTGGGGGTGTTTGATGTTTAGGTAGCCGAGTAGGGGGTTGGCATCGGAAACCATATCTGGTTTTTGGACTTCCTCGGCAGAAATTTCATAAGGTAATGGACCATAGGAAGTATCGTACTTGAGGAGATACGCCCAGCCGTGAACTCCTTGCGAACCGGATGTGTTAATGGCAACCAGGTTTGATTCATCGAGATGGCTGGCGAGCCAGACGCGGGTGGCCGAGCGTCCAATGCGACCGAAGCCGTTTATTGAAAATTTTGTCATATGGGCAGTAATAGTAACTATTTAAACTGTAGCACAAGCTACCCTATTTGATGATTTCGAGGAGGGGGTGGGTGCCGAGGGCCAAGAAGTCGAGCATGGCACCACCGCCGGTGCTGACGAAGCCAAAGTCGGAGTATTTGAAGCCAAGGAGAGGTATGGCAGAGACTGTGTCGCCGCCGCCCACGATAGTCAAAGCTGAGCTATCTTTGATGGCCTGGAAGACAGCCTTAGTGGCGGTGGCGTGGGTACCATCCTCATAAGCACCTAGAGGGCCGTTTAGAACGACAGTTTTTGCTTCAGAAATGGCTTTTTTGAATAGGGAAGTAGCCTCTTCGTTTATATCCAAACCGTCTGGTGTCAGATGATCGGGTGAGGCAAATTTACCGCCGAGAAGCGTCCGGTCGAACTTAGGAGTGATCTGCTTGATTATTTCGAGCTTGTCAGGCTTGGCCCCGGAAGCTATAAGCAGGGTTGGGTGGGCGGGTTCGCGCAGGATTCCTTGGAGGATCGAGACTTCCCTGTCAAACTGAAGACCGGTGCGTGTAGGGATAATTTCGGGTATTATTTGGAGGCTAGTACAAGGCCGGTAACTGGCAAAGGCCTCATAGACATAGATTTCGGCTCCCTGACTCAATTCGTGGGCAAGTTCCCTATTAATAGATTCTTCCCGTGGATCGAACCTCAAGTTCTCCATCAGAGCGAGGGGGAATTCCCCCTTCCAACACTCCCCTGGAGAAAAACCCGAAGTAATGAATAAAATCTCTTGATTTATCAATCTTTTTAGCTCCTCTTGTATGGGAGCGAGGCTAAAGGCAGGATCCAAGCTCTCTGGTCGGCCCAGATGCCCTATCAGACAGGTGCGGTGGGCGTTTTCGAGGCATAGTTTGAGGGTAGGAAGGAGGGCCACCAATCTGAAGTTATTTTCTACTCTGCCATCCTTGATGGGCACGTCCAGATCGGCTCTGAGAAGAACGTTTTTACCCTTGAGTTCTGCAACTGTAAACATATGTAGAGTATACGTCAACTTGACTTTAGGGGGTCTGATATGGTATGATACCGTTCTGCTTGAGAAGTCGAGCATTTTTTGTGCCTAAGCGGGTTTTTCCCGCGTATATGATACAAATACTACCCAAAACCAGAACATCCCACCCCATCTCCAAACTCTTCAGGCCGGTGTTCGAAAAAAGAAATATAAAGGCCGCCTTTGGTGGCGTCATTTCGATGACCACATTGGCTTCGGGTATGTTTGTATTGCCCGGGGACCCGTCTGTAATGGCTTCAGCAAACATTCAGCCTCTTGATGAAAATATTGTCATAGAAACCAAGAAGACTTTGGTCAATGTTTTGCCGGAGTTTACCGGAGTGTCCCAAGAATATCACTTTGGCCATCCAGGCATGGACATTACAGCTGAGCTCGGAGCCAAGATCTACCCCCTCAAAGACGGAACCGTGGTGCTGATGAGTTTTTCCAGATGGGATTACGGAAGGTCGGTGGTCGTTGACCATGGAAATGGTATGCAGACCAGATATGCCCATATGGGAAAAATCTTTGTTGAGGAAGGAGACAGCATAACCACCGATACGGCTGTGGGCGAAGTCGGACTTACCGGAAGAACCACAGGACCTCATCTTCATATTGAAATTCTCAAAAACAATCGAGCGGTAAATCCTAGAGCCTACCTGACTCTAACGAAGAATTCGTTGGCTAAGGGTAGATAACGATTCCAACAATTGTGTAAGTAATTTGGATTGATTTATCAATGGTTTTCGTTGTGTGAATAACTCATTTTTTTTGTGAATATCTTGACAATGTTCATTCGTATGGTAAACTATGGGCTGGATTGCTTTGAAACGAACTCTTACAAGGAGACTAAATATGGTCCAAGTTGTTGTTGGAATACCGGGTGAGAAGCCGCAAGATTTACTTCTACGAGCAAAGAACCTGATGGCAGATTTCGCGCTTTCTCAACGGGGTGAGATGGCGACAGTGATCTATGGAATATCAGAAAAAGCAAAACAAAATTTGCTCGCTGATCATGCGTCCGAGAGATTAGCTTCGGAAGCCTGTGACGATGCATATCTCCGAACTGAAAACATTCAAAGTATCTTGGCCAGATTGAAGGAAGATACTAACAACAAAATCATTGAGTAACCAAAAGACCCCTTACGGGGTCTTTTTTTCTGGATTGCTTTGGTTCGAGTACGAATCGCGCAATGACGTGACGGGCGGACGCAGGGGTCCGCCCCTACTCCGGGGAATTACATGCCCATACCTTCCATTCCTCCACCGCCTTGAGAGGTTTTATCATCATCCGTTTTTATGTCGGTGATCAGACATTCGGTGGTCAGAATCATACTGGCGACAGAGGCGGCGTTCTGGAGAGCTGAGCGGGTCACTTTTACCGGATCCAAGATACCGGCCTTGAGCATATCCTCAAATTCGAGGGTAAGGGAGTTAAAGCCATAGGCAGCATTATTGTTCTTCTCGACTTTTTTGACTACCCAACCATCATCGGCGCCTGCATTTTTGGCTAACCAGCGGAGTGGCTGTGAAAGAGACTGTTTGACGATCTCGATGCCAATTTCTTCGTCCGAGTTATCTGCTTTAATACTTTTCAGGGCTTGACCAGCACGGATAAGAGCAACTCCACCACCGGGGACGATGCCTTCATCAATAGCGGCTTTGGTAGCACCCACGGCATCCTTGACACGTTCCTTAAGTTCGTTGAGCTCTACTTCGGTGGCGGCACCGACCTTAATGACGGCAACACCTCCTGCCAGCTTGGCAACACGTTCTGCTAGTTTCTCTTTATCAAATTCAGAGGTGGATTTTTCCAGCTCATGACGAATTTGGTCGAGGCGGGCTTTGAGAGCTTTTTTGTCTCCCTTGCCACCAATAATCTGAGTATTGTCTTTGTCGGACCAGACCCTATCGGCGCGTCCAAGATCCTCAATGGTAACAGAGTCGAGTTTGCGGCCGGTATCTTCGGAAATCAAAGTTCCACCAGTAAGGATGGCAATATCTTGTAGTAGTGCTTTTCGACGATCCCCAAAGGCAGGTGCCTTGAGGGCAAGAATGTTGAAGGTACCACGCATTTTATTGACCACTAAAGTGGCCAGGGCTTCGCCTTCGATATCGTCGGCGATAATGACGATATTCTTACTAACTTTCATGGTGTTTTCCAAGAAAGGTAATAGATCACTAATGGCAGAAATTTTTTGATCGCTGATTAGAATATATGGATTTTCGATAACCGCTTCCATACTGGCAGGGTCGGTGACGAAGTAAGCAGAAGCATAGCCTTTGTCGAACTGCATACCATCTTTGTGCTCGATCTCGAACTCCATACCTTTTGATTCTTCGACGGTGACGACACCATCACGACCGACAAGCTTGAGGGCTTCGGCTATTTTGGCACCAATTTCGGGATTTTGTGCCGAGATGGTGGCAACGGATTGCCAATCACTTTCGGAGAGATCGGTTTTTATTTTTTGTAGCTGTGCCACTATGGCAGTTACCGCCTTATCAATTCCCCGTTTCATCTGCATTGGATTGGCACCAGCAGTGATATTTTTCATACCGGCCAAGACAATTTGTTGAGCCAAGAGAGTAGCGGTGGTGGTTCCGTCTCCCGCAATGTCGTTTGTTTTGCTGGCGGCTTCCTTGACGAGCTGTGCTCCCATGTTTTCGAATGGATCGGGAAGCTCGACTTCTTTGGCGACGGAAACACCATCATGAAGAACGGTAGGAGCTCCCCATTTTTTATCAATAGCCACATTGCGACCTTTTGGCCCGAGAGTGGTAACGACAGCTCTAGCTAATTTGTTTACTCCGCTCACTAATTTGGTGCGGGCTTCTTCGGCAAAAAGTATTTGTTTGGCCATAGTTATTTAGAAACAGTTGCTAATATATCGTCGAACTTGAGGAATTGATATTCGGTGTCACCGATCTCGACTTCGTTGCCGCCCCATTTTTTGTAGAGAACCGTGTCCCCTACTTTTGCAGGTGAACTAATTTCTACGCCACGGTCGTTAATTAATTTTCCACCGACAGCGAGAACGGTACCATATTGAGGTTTTTCCTCGTGGGAATCGGGAAGATAGAGGCCGGATGCGGTTTTCTTCTCTTGTTTGGCTGGCTCTACCAAAAGGAAACCGGGGGCGGGTTGTAATTTTTTGACGGTTAAAGTGTTGACCATATTTGATTTGGATATTTAATTGATAAATATTTTCTGGATTGCTTCGGCTCGCGTACGAGACTCGCAATGACATGGATGAGTATAGCAGAAAAGTAGCAGTCTACTATCTCGATTGCTATTTTATAGCGAAAACAGGGAAGACTGTCAAGAGGAAGTGTTACTCGCAAGCCATAAGCGTGCAAGCAACCTGACCATTGAGGCAAGTACAAGTGTTACATTTGTCTACAGGAACCATTTCTCCATCTTGGTATGTTTTGTCATTGTATTGACAAGGTAGTAGTTTCGTCTCGAGTGGCGGACAAGGGGCACAATCGGCCATTTTACACTCTTCAGGTAATAGACTGGCGTAATTTTTGCCTTTTTCGTAAAGAACCCAGCCGTCCTTTCCAATGACGGTAGCACTCACCAACCTCGGGCAAGAACAACAAGTATTTATTTGTATACCCATCGATAAACCTTCCGATGGCAAGAGATTTTTTTCCACTTCATCGGTGGGAGGTACGAAAACTTGAGGTCTAATAACTTTGGACAAAAAAGACAAAGGTAAATAGACAGAAACAATGAGACCAACAAGAATGCCTGAAAAAAATGTCACAAACCCTAGAAAAATAGGTCTCAATCTGGCTGAAGGTACGGGTTCTAAAGTTGTGATTCCCTGATCTTCCATCTACTTTAGTATAACAATTTTTCCGAGGATGTAGTTAAATTCCTCAAGAATACCACTATCTGATAGGTGAGAAGAATTTTTTATCATGCAAGAAACAACCAACTACACTTGGTCGAAGGCCTTGTTTCCTCAAGTCGTCTAGCTCTTCAAGGGTGGGCTCGATAGGACCTGCAGGGCCAGGCCTTGCAGATCTAATATCAGAGAAGGAATTACCTCTTTAAACAAACACCACTAGCGTCCGGATATTTTCCATCGTATTTACAGAAGTAGCTTTCGGGACAGATTACACCAGCGATTCCTCCACAAAATTTTCCTTCAACGGAGGAAGGAGATGCTATTGGTTTGCTCCATTTGCAATCAGGTGACCCATCGGGGACGCTAAAATCATCAGTTTTCTGATTGTAAACATCGATAGAAAGACAATCTTTTTCGGACTGTTTGTCCGAACAATACATAGAATAATTTTGTTTGGCGGATATCCCCTCCGTATTAGTCTCAACTTCGTATATAGCTGTGCAAGAACCAGGTTTTCCCGGTGTCTCGGTGAGTGGAGGAGTCGGAGAAGGAGAGAGTACGGGAGTAACAGAAGAAAGATCTGGAGATATGGGAAGAAAACGCGAAGCAAGGACACCGAGCAAGGTGCCAAAAAGGATTAATGCTACTCCTGTAAATAAGGTTTTTATAACAGGAGATGAAGATTTTTCAGTATGCGGAGGGAGGAACGGAGTCTCCTGATGGCTTGTCTCCGGAGGCGTTGTCCACGAGGACGACGGGCTTGGTGGTGTGGTCGGAACCGTCGGGACTGGAGGATTTTCTGGGATTGGGGGGATTACTGGGAAATCGATTGGTGGGAGGGTTTCCGAGAAGATTGGTGAGGGGGTCGTCGCTACGCTCTGTGGGGAGAAGTTTTCGTCCTGCCCCCAGGCTTTGGGTGGAGTATAGCTTACTTTCTCTTGAGGGGTTGGTGTGACTGGGGCGGTCGGAACTGTCTCTTCGATGTTCGTGAGGGTATCGTCCGGGCTGATCATCAAGTCTTGGTCGAGTTTTACTAGTTGGTTCGGATCCATAGTTGGTTGGTTGATTAGTAGATAGAAAACCTTTTTCCATGAGCACACGAAGGAGTTTGGTGATCATCCTCAACCTGCCACCGGAATTGGTTTCTTTAATTAGTTTATATGCTTCGTCGTAATTTAGCCATTTGACATCGTCAAACTCTGTCGCCCCAATGGTAATGTCGGTGCTTTTGGCTTCTGAGGTATAGAAATAATAATATTTTCCTTTCATCACCACAGGCTCTCCCGAATCAGTAACCATATCTCTGAGCCCTTGTTTGCTTGGAGGAAATTCTATTTTATCTACGGAGACTAGTTTAATATCCACACTACATGTTTTAACAAAGTCCTCGGTGACCTCTTCACTCATTTCTTGGAAGAAGGTTTCTTTGATGGTCTTCTTATTGTCCACTCCCCCCTGGGGAAGAGTCCATTGATTAAACGATTTCTGATAAGTCAGAAGAATTTTTTTATCATGCAAGAAACAACCGACGACACTGGGACGCAAACCCTGTTTGCGAAGATTGTCAAGCTCTTCCAAGGTAGGCTCTGTGAGAGGGGTTGAGGAAACGGTTGGTGGAGTGAGACCCGCCTGCCGGACGGGCAGATTGCCCGGAATTCCTCGCAATGACGGTTGAGTGGTAAGTGGAGTGCCAGAGGGAGGGATTTTGAAGGGATTGGGTGTGGATAAGGCCGGGGTGGGGGGAAGCTGGGGTTGGTATGGTGGCTTTGGAGAAGTTGATGGAGTGAGATTGCCACGGTTCGGGGTACCGAAACTCGCAATGACGGGTGTAGTGGTTGTAGGAGCGGGTGAATTGTCAGGGGGTCTAAGTGCCTTGGGGATGTAAGGAGGCTCGGTATATCTCTTGGGAGCCGGGGTCATGATGGCGGTAACCTGGGACATATCCATGGGCTCTATTTTGCGATAATATTTTGCATAAGTGGCTTCGAGAACCTTTTCTTTTTGATGGGTCCTGGTGTCAGGTAGCGGCAGTCCATAGGAGGAGAAAGGTTGTGTCATTTGGGAGTCGACAGACATTTTCATAGCCAGTTGATATTTACCTAGCCCTACAAGTTCATCAGCCGTGTACAGATTATTCAACTCTTTTACGATACGATCGGCGTCCGAAGCGCCTACAACGTAACTCATAACAGTTCCGACGTTACCAAAAATGGCATTTTGAATTTCTTCTGGAAGCTGAGCGATATACTGATTGGCCAGGATTAATCCTAGTCGGTACTTTCTGGCCTCGGAAAGAATCTTCACAAAGGAGGAGGTCGCGAAGTTTTGGAACTCATCGACATAGAGGAAAAAATCGCGACGTTTTTCCTCGGCCACATGAGCCCTGTTCATAGCCGCAATTTGGATTTGAGAAATGAACATAGCTCCAAGCAAAGCGGCATTATCTTCTCCTATCTTCCCTTGAGGTAGATTTAGAATAATAATCTTGCCGGTGTTCATCATATCCTCAAAATCAACGGTACTTTTGGGATGATTAATGATGTCTCTAATTGTTGGAGAGGTAACAAATTGACCAACTTTATTTAAGATCGGGGCAATGGCTTCAGTCTGAAACTTTTCAGAATATTTATCGTATTCGTCACGCCAGAAATTTACAAGAATAGGGTCCGTCACGTGGATTAGACATTCTTTTTCCCGGAAATCTTTATTGGTGAGAATGCGAGGAACATCGGCAAGAGTCGTTTCCGGTTTGTAAACCAGAGTAAGTAAGGTATTCCTTAAAATATATTCTAGACGAGGTCCCCAAGAGTTACCGTAAAGTTTACTAAAAATGGAGACTATACTGGAAGCAACCATTTCACCCTGAGCGGGATTTTTAACATAGAGAGGATTCATCCAAAAAGATATTCCAGGAACTGAGGGATCTAAATAAGCGACTTCATCGATGCGGTCCTCTGGAATATAATCCAAAAGGACTTCGGCAGCATCACCGTGAGGATCGACAAAGGCAACCCCTTCTCCGTGTTGAATATCGTTTATGGCCATACGACCGATGAGGGTAGATTTACCGGTTCCGGACTTTCCCAGAATGTAAGTGTGACGGAGACGATCTATCCCCTTCCTCATTCCAAAAACGGCTAAATGGTTTTTGTACTCGGTCTTGGCAAAAAAGTTGTACAAATGTCTTTCACTATCAGGAACATTCTCGTCGACCGGCAAATTGGTTGGAGCCTCTCCCTTAAGCGTTTTACCCCAAGCTATCCCCTTGATGGGTGCCAGCAAAACCCCTGGCAAGTGATACATCGCGGTAATTTCACCATAGTTTAAATATTGATATTGATTTGCGTATTTGGCAGAACGATCTGAAATCGTTTGACGGAGTTTTTTGAGTGATCCTGAGTATTTCGGTATTTTTAATTTAAAACTGTTCCCTTCTGAAAGGGCATATGTCCCAAAAGCGGCGGATAGTTGAGAAAGGAGCTGTGCGGAAGTGTGTTGATCTTGAGTAATGGCAGCCAGACGAATATCACACGAATAAGCTGGGTAGATTAATTTTTTTTCGATAATAGCTTTATATGGGCTTGGTTTGCTTTTGGCGGCATCGGTCGCCGTGGCGGGTGTAATTATCTCTAGCTGTGAACGGGCGGATTTTTGCCAGTTCTTCGGAGCTGCAAAAAGACATATCTGGATTATGCCAGCCTGGCCGGCAGGAATTCTTGCTAGACTACCAAGAATGGAGGCCATCTGATCAACTTTATCGTCCAGTGTGTTGTTTAGAGAAAGATGTGAAGGGCTGGTGAGGACGAGCTGACCAAAGGCGGCCTGTCCGTGATTCAGCCAGTCAGATAGATAATCCTTCATGGGAGTGATTAAGGCCGTAGGGTACTGGGCTGCAATTTGAGCTCTGATTAAATGTTCCAGTTTCTCAGGACAAGCAATAACAAAATAGGTAGTTTGATTTAGATTAACTATCTCAAGGCAAATCGTATCGAAAGTTCCCAGTAAACGGTCAAAAAAACTAGCTTTCAAGGCAGCCCTGAGAGAGGAAAGAAATTCAACAAAAGCCGCTTGACCGGTTAGGGAATCTTTAGCGGGACGAACCTGCAATACAGAATATTTGGGCAAGGCCATGATTTAAGTATATTAAAAAAACTAAACAGTGGGGGTAGCAGAAAGAATGTTTTGCCCAGAACGGCTGGCTTCCGGTGCGACAGTCTTAACCTCAGAAAATAGAACATTTTCAATAATTAAAGCACTGCTATGAAAAAGTTCGTTTAATTCATTTTTGAGCATACCTTCGATTTTAGATCGCTCAGAGCCGATCTCTTTGGAATCAAACTTGCTGAAGGCAGAAGCTATGCGACTTCTGGAATAGGGACGAATAACTTTGGAAACAAAATTATCGCCAATATTCTCCCAAAGTAAAGGAGCATTGGCTTTGTCTAACCTGAAGAGAATCGAGCCCTCGATAGAGATAGCCTTGTTATCCTTGGTGGTAGCAATGACAGGCTCATCACCGAGCGCTTCCTTGACAGAAAGGTCAAACCCATGCCTGATGGTATACTCCAAGACTTGGGCATTAAAAAGCTTAGCAATTTGCCAGAAAGGAATTTTAAGATGAAGACCTGGACCCCAAACACGCTTAAGAACTCCGGCCCCCCGATCGTAAACACAGGCAACGTGTCCGGGTGGGACGGAAATAAAGAAGCCACCAACGACTTCGTCGACGAGAAAAGAGACTACTAATTTATCAAAATCAGCCATAACTTGGTCTATTATAACCTTTTTTAGGCCGTCGGAGGGGTGTTTGTAGGAGCACCAGCAGACTGTGCGGGAGCTGTAGAGATAGATTGGATGATGTTTTCGGGGGTTTGATGTCTAAAAGAGTAGGTAAGATAGAGAATTTGTCTAATAATTTTGAGAGCGATGCCGAAGGCGAGCGAAGTGATAATAAAGACCTTTTTTCCTGCCGGAAGGAACATAAAAATAAGGAAGCTAACAACGGGAAGAATGATCACCAGAGAGAGGAAGTCTTTTCTGGAGGGTCTAACAGGTTCAAAGTAGAGGTGAACTATTTCGCTTAAACAGATCATGGTGGACTGAAGGAGATTGAGAGCACTGTTGGTGTGGGACAGATCGTATCTTCCAAGAAAAATGAGGTCAATGGGCTGGTGGACCGAGGGCATAAACTTGTAAAGTAGGTGCATATCATCACCTTCCAAGCCTGTCGTAAAAATACGATATAGGATAAGAATAATTAACACTTGAACCGTGATGGTAAAAACCTCGGAAAAGATAGCTCCCGGACTTTGGCGCATTAATTGTCTGATGCCCTCTTTTTGGCGGACAGGATCTGAAGCAAATTCTTTCCTGACTTTTTTCACCTTAAGAGAGATTTGAAGTTTTTCTTCATCAGATTGTTCTCCAATGAGATCGATTGGCAGAAGGATAACCCGGACGGCGACGGCGAAAAGAATAACGGCAATGCCCATATCGGGAGAAGGAAGAATTTGCCCCACAAACCAATAAAGACCGACCAAAATATTAAAGAAGGGCTGGTAGATGTAGAGGGTGAAGATATCCATATTCAAATGTAATTATATGTCCTAAGAGGCTTTTAGGTGGTGGCTGATCGCTCCAGCGAAGTCTGTAGTATGGAGAAAAGCGGCGTGGAGATGAACAACTTCGCTAGTTTTCTTGGGGTTCATATACAAAAGCTGAATGAGAAAAAAAAGATAATTTAAGGGGGCAAAAATTAATAGTAAAGGGATGGATTGCCACGTCGCTCCTGCCTGCCGGCAGGCAGGTCGTTTCCTCGCAATGACGGAATGGGTTAAAGTAGTGTAGGCATTGGCTAGATATCTTTTTGTCCATCGATTTTCAAAGAGAAAAGTCCGATAGGTGTCTCCCCTATCCAGAAGCGGGATCGTTTGCAGTACCTCGTGAGCTGTATATAAATTACGTTTATTGTCCGGGATGGAGATTGATAGAGTATCCAACCATAGATTAGGGCAAAAGGCGTCGGCGGTCATTGAATGATCTTCCCCTGGATGACGACGGCGAAAGAAAAGAGATATTAACAGAACCACCAGAGGGCGAACCAACCAAAGACAGTAGGGTGACGTAATAAAAAAAAGGTCTATGTCGTCAGTGGGATGGGCGTTGCCGGCAGCGACAGAGCCAGAGAGAGCAATCATGCGGAGACCAGGAACAAATTTAAGAACTGGTACAAGTTCTTGGGCATGAGTCAATTTTTGTTCCGAAGTGCGTGACAAAGAGAACCGAAGTTTTTTCTGTGTTTTAGATAGATCAGGAGGAAACAATGGTTTGATTGTGTCAAACAAAATAACACGGGAAGTTGTAAGCCAATAGTGAATTTCCTGATGGGAAAGCGGATAGTGAAAATAATCCGCATACTTAATGGTATCGGAGATGGCTTGACGGAGATCCATAATTACGGAGTGGGTGAGGGAGACGGGGCGGCTACCAAGCCGTATTGAGATAATATCTGAGTGAAGCCGTTGTGTAATGTCTCCACAATTTTATTGTCCTCTTGGTTGGTGGCAGTACTATTGATGGCGTCTTCCAGATATTTAATTAGGCGAGAATTTATAGCGGTTTTTGAATCTTGAGTTTTTGAGGCAGTATAAAAGGTTTTGGCCGTGTTTAGACTCTCAACGAAGGGGGCTAGAACCGGATTCTTGGAAGCAATTTCGGCTACAGCTTTGTTGGCTGGAGGTTGGGGGAAACCCCTATCTTGTGTGGCTGAGTCAAAAAGAATTTGCTGGGCATTCGCTGAAGCCAAGAAACTAACAAATTTCCAAGCTTCCTGCGGATGAGCACTGTTTCTGGCAACACCTTCAAACCAGATTGATGTCCAATTAATTGGATCAATATCCGGAAGTTGAGGGACCGGAACTACCTGCCAGGAAAGTGACGGATTAATAGATTTAATATCTTTCGCCACCCAACTGGGAGCAATAATCATAGCCACTTTTTCATTCGCAAAAGCCACAGTTGAAGGAGGTAGAGTATCGTCCCAGACTTGATGTTTGGTAACAAAATCCGTGTAGTACTTTAAGGTGACGCCCACCTCTGGCCCGTTGATATCCGTGAGAGAGACACCAGCCTGGAGAAGCATCATGGAGACAATGTCGGGCCAGTATTCGACGTTAGTGGTGTTTCCTAGAGCGACGCCTGCACGTCTAATTTTTCCAGTAATTGGCTCCAGTTCTCTGACTGCTTTGGCGGCTGTGAGTAAATCCTCCCAAGTTTTGGGTGGCTGAAGCTGTTTTTGCTGAAGAATGGCGGTGTTAACAAAAAGCCCTAGAGTTTCCGCTGTCATGGGTGCACCATAAACTTGATTACCGGAGACTAGAAGTTTGCTGATGATAGGATAAAAATTAGTCGCTAGTTCTGTCGCCGATAAGGTATTAGAGGATGCCGGTAGCAGATCGGCGGCGAAAAGGGGTAGCCAGGTGGTGTGCAGTCGGACGACATCCGGAGAGGACTGGCTTTCCAAGGCCGTTTTTACACGATCTTGGTAATCCTGTGGAGATTGGAGTTGGTAATCAACTTTGATGTTAGGATTTTGTTTTTCGAAGGCATCGATAACAGGTTTCATGACGGAAGATGGTTCCCAAAGACCATAATATGTCAAAGTAACGGCTGTAGACGGAGAGACTGACTGAGTTTTATCGCTAACTGTCTTGCCGAGGATACGGAATAAAATATAGGCAACAAGACCAATGACGACCAAGCCTATGATGATAGGAGTAATCATTTTGAAGGGTGAGCTTGAAACCTTTGGAGGGTTTACCGAGGCGGGTGGCTGATATCCGGGAGGAGGGGGAGCTGCCTCTTCAGGGCTAGGCAAAGGTAAGGCTTCAGACGTTGTCGGGGAGAAGGTTGTTGGCTCGGGAACGGAAGGAACCGGGCCTGGTGGTGGAAATTGATTATCCATAAATTAAATAGTCAAGTTAGAATATATAAACAGGGACTACCGATTACAGTTAAAGTATATCAAGAATGGAAAAATTAAAATATCTTTTTGGTTCACTAACGGTGATCCTATTGATGACAATTACCGTATACGGTGGTTTTAGACTGGCTTTTAGAAGATTAATCATCCCAAAAGTCAACATTGCCGGAGTAGACATGACCGGAATGGACAAACCGACAGCCCAAAAGCTCATTAACTCATATTTTGAGAATAATCCAAGCAAAATTTCTCTGGAATCTGATGGTAAAATAATATCTAAATTAACGGGGATAAAAGTTGAGCAAGATCTTATCTGGGCTGTTGATCAGGCTATGAGTGTGGGTAGAAACGGAAATGTTTTGACCCAGATGATGGAAGGATCGAGAGTTTTGTTGCACGGAAGGACTATTGATGTTCCGGTAAGCTATGACAAGGATGATATTCTAGGCCTAGTCGAACAGATTTCCGAAAAGTTGAATCAAAAACCAACATGGCCAGAGTTACGAAAGGAAAATGAGAAATATAAACTGGTTCCCGGTAAAAATGGCATCGAGGTCAAACAAAACGATTTAATTGGGGAAATTATTATGCAGTTTGGTAGGCCAGGTAGTCATGTAATACAGATACCAACCAGCTTGGTCGAGACAAAGGAAAATGGGGAAATGGTCAAAACCGCCATACAAAGCCTAGAAAAATGGGGCAATAACAAATTAAGCATTCGTTTCAGAGATTTCGAGAGACAATTAAATGTTGATGAGATATCCCACTTGTTTGGGCTCATTAACGAACAAATTGATAACAGCAAATTCGAATCTTTAGTCAGTGAAATTGAAACTGCTGTCGAAGTAGAACCAAGAGATGCTGTTTTTGTTTTTGAAAACAATAAAGTTCACGAATTTAAACCGGAAATTGTTGGTGCCACAATCGATATACCACAGTTTAAGACAAAACTAGCTCAGGCTCTCCTATCTGTAGAAGGTAAAGCCTTGGAAATTCCGGTTATTTTAACTTACCCAAAAATAAAGACCGGAGACATTAATAACTTGGGCATCAAAGAATTAATTGGCACCGGAAAGTCAACCTTTTTTCATTCCATCCCCGGGAGAGTGTTCAATGTAAATTTGGCTGCATCAAGAATTAATGGAACATTGGTTGCTCCGGGTGAAGAATTTTCCTTTGACGGGGCGGTGGGAGATATTTCAAGAGCCACCGGATATCAAACAGCATATATCATCAGTCAGGGCAGAACGGTCCTTGGAGACGGTGGCGGAGTTTGCCAAGTGTCCACCACCACTTTCAGGGCAGCACTAGATGCTGGTTTGCCAATTACTGAGAGAAAAGCACACGCCTATCGTGTAGGCTATTACGAGCAGGATAGCCCCCCAGGTATTGATGCTACAGTCTACTTCCCGACTGCTGATCTAAAATTCTTGAATGATACCGGGCACCATATTTTGATTCAAGAGATTGTGGATACCAAAAAATTGACAATGAGAGTGGATATTTACGGGACAAGCGATGGGAGGAGATCGACTATTTCCAAGCCAAAGATTTCAAATCAAACACCGCCGCCAGCGACGATGTACGTAGACGATCCCACCCTACCTCTCGGTACCATGAAACAAATCGATTGGTCGGCCTGGGGAGCCAAAGTAGTATTTAATTACAACGTGGAAAGAGGTGGGGAAACTATCTATGAAAAAACTTTTGTAAGCAACTACCAGCCTTGGCAGGCGATTTATCTGAAGGGAACGGGAAATTAGATTTTAGTTCTCAGATTTTCCAACGCCGAAATAACTTCGGTTTCACCTCTGGGACAATAAGCCCTTCCTCCAAGTTTTTCAAATAGCCGGCAGTTTGAGAGGCTATCGTCAATTAAGACGCAGTTGTTAATTTCTGAATTCAGATTTTTGACTGTTTCCGTATAATATGCCCCGCCGTCTGATTTTTTGAGCTGACGAAGCAAATATGAACTGTGAACTTCGTCAAAAGCTTCCGCCAAATACGGGTTAGCTGGTAAAGTAAAACGATGAAAGGTATCCATGTTGTCTGTTCGCAAAACGCAGTACCAATCTTTTCTAAGAGCCTGTATAGATTGGAGGATTGGCCTGGAGATATCTAATCGTTTACAATCTTCAACAAAAATGTCAAACAATTCTTGATACGGAGCCCCTAAATTATCAACAATTATTTGATGAACTTTTTCACTGGTGAACTCCCCCAACATCCACTCGTCAACCAATCCTTTGATTCTGTTTTCACCCACAAACAACAGTTCTTCAATCGGTTCGTAGAAAGAGTGTAATGGATGATCGGTTTTTTGTATACTTGCCCAAAAAGTGTCGTAGGAGATAACTCCATTGAAGTCTACAAATAAAACTTTTCGCTCTATAATTTTTTCTCTTTCTGTTTTTGACACAAAGTATTTTACCTTTGTTTGTGATACTTATTGGGTGGATTCCCGCCTTCACGGGAATGACTCTACTTCGCTAGAGTTACACAGGACAGGCAAGTTCTGGATTGCTGCGCTTCACTCGCAATGATGATGTGGGGTAAAATAGGCAGGATGAAGATATTGGCGATTGAAAGCACGTGTGATGAAACTGCAGCCGCGGTGGTGGAGAGTTTTGGGGATGGTGTGCGGGTGCTCAAGAGCGTGGTGGCTAGTTCGGTGGAGATGCACGAAAAATATGGCGGAATTGTCCCTGAGGTGGCAGCGAGAGAGCAAATTAAGAGCATTATTCCAGTAATCACGGAAGCAATGTCCGATGAAGAAGTTGACGCGGTGGCCGTAAGTTACGGGCCGGGCTTGATGGGAAGTTTACTGGTAGGTGTAGAAACAGCTAAGGTTTTGGCTTGGGCGTGGAAAAAACCGCTGCTGAAAGTAAATCACATGGCAGCGCATGTAATGGCGAATTGGATCCTTGCAGAAAGTGACACAGTGTCACAGTGGCACACAGATACTGTGCCGGAGTTGCCGGCGGTGGGACTCGTGGTCAGTGGGGGGCATACCGATTTGATACTCATGGAGAGCCTGACAAAATGGACTTGGATTGGTGGGACAAGAGATGATGCGGTAGGAGAGGCTTTTGATAAAGCGGCGAGAATTCTTGGTCTCCTCTACCCTGGAGGCCCGGAAATCGAAAAGGCAGCAAGCAAGGTAACAGAGAAAGAATGGAAAACAAACAAAAACAAATTTAAATTACCGAGACCGTTGATCCATGATCCTGGATTAGAAATGAGTTTTTCGGGCATCAAGGCTGCAATCGCAAGAGTTGTCGAAAGCAAAGAATACAAAGACTGGATTTCCCCCTTCGGGGACCAGCGGCCCTATCAGGTAGGGAATGACAAAACAAATGGAGTGAGATTCCTCGACTGTGCTCGGAATGACGAACTAAAGAGAAATTTGGTGGCGAGGGAATTTAGTGAGGCAGTAATAGAGGTTTTGGTGAAAAAAACAATGATGGCGATAGAACAATATCGACTAAAGAGCGTCGTTCTGGCAGGTGGAGTAGCGGCAAACAACAAGTTACGGGAAACTCTGAAACACGAAGTTGAAAGGGCCGGATTGTCTTTTCACGTACCTGAACTTAAATATTGTGGCGACAATGCCGCAATGGTGGGAGCGGTAGCCATACTACGCCGTGAAGAAGCGGAGCTAGACCTGAAACCGGAGCCAAGTTTGGCAACGGTCTAATCAAAATAAACAAAAAACCCACCGGTAAGGGTGGGCGAGAATGTCACAACTATTTCTTAGAGGAGTTTTTGTTTGGAGTTTTTCGAGGAAATAGATTGAGGAAAGAGTACTGAGAAAAGGCAACAACTGCAAACGAAAAGATCAGCAACCAGTCGATCGGAGGAATTAAGGAGACAGCCACAACTGCCAAATCCATCCAAAAGAAATAGTAGTCGAGGCGACTCGGACAGTAATCTCTGGGGTGAAACATGTTGGAAATGATAATAAAGGCACAAAGTAAAACCAGCAACAAGCTTGAATTGAACATAGTCTTCCTGCTCCTGAGTGTTAAGGTGGAATACTTATGGGGTATTATAGTACCACTTAGGGGTGATCGTCAAGTGATGAGGTAAAATGAGGGTGATGGAAAAGAATTACGATCACAAAGCAAATGAGGAGAAGATATGTCGCGAGTGGGAGGCTAGTGGAGCCTTTACTCCCCCGACAGGAGCAGAGGTAGCAAAAACCGGACAGAAGACTTTTACGATCATTATGCCTCCCCCCAATGCTAACGATCCGTTACACGTGGGGCATGCGATGTTTGTGACGATTGAAGATATTTTGATTAGATTCCACAGGATGAGAGGTGATGCGACTCTGTGGCTTCCCGGGACTGATCACGCCGGAATTGAAACGCAGTTTGTTTTTGAAAAAAAGTTGGCCAAACAAGGCAAGAGCCGATTTGATTTTGATAGAGACACTTTATACCAGATGATCTGGGATTATGTACAAGAGAACTCCGGAGTGGCCATCGGACAGATGAAGAAACTAGGTGCCAGTGCCGATTGGAGTCGATACAAATTCACCCTCGACAAGGAAGTGGTTAAGGAGGTTATCAAGACATTTAAGAGGCTTTACGAAGATGGTCTGGTATATCGAGGGGTTAAGCTAGTCAATTACTGTACTCGATGCGGGACGGCCTATTCGGAGCTGGAAGTGGAGTACGAAGAAAAAAATGATCCTTTGTATTACATTAAATATGGTCCATTTGTCCTGGCAACAGTCAGACCAGAGACCAAATT
>Ga0209212_1001419_pt1 | contig 38994 bp, 26 predicted proteins | sample RifGroC2_FD_183996 | JGI IMG/M metagenome (GOLD analysis project Ga0209212, IMG submission 183996) | Groundwater microbial communities from Rifle, Colorado, USA - Groundwater C2 (SPAdes) (version 2) | ecosystem: Environmental > Aquatic > Deep subsurface > Groundwater | place: Rifle, Colorado... | reverse complement strand
CGAATAGCTGCTCGGTCTTTACGGGGCGGTTAAGCGCGTCGTAGGTGAAGCTCACCATGGCGCCGGCGTTGGAAACGTTCAGCAGGTTGCCGGCCTTGTCATAGACGTAGCTTGTGACGGCATGTTCACCAGAAGGGGTTTGGATATCCCTCCTGGTCAGCCGGTTAAGTGCGTCGTAGGTTAAAGTGGTAACGTTGCCCGCCGGATCTTTAACCTCGGTCACGCGGGACATCTTGTCGTACTGGTAGGCCTTCTTCTGGCCCAGCGGGTTGGCGGTGTCGGTCAGGCGTCCGTATTGATCGTAATTGAAGGTCCAGGCATTGCCCTTGGGGTCGGTAAGGGCAGAAAGCTGCGAGCCGCCGCACGACGGACAGGCCCCGTTGCCATAAGAGAACTTTGTGACGAAGTTCTGCGGGTTGGTGACCGCGGCAACGTTACCGCTCAGGTCGTAGGTGAAAGTGGTGTTGCGGCCCAACGGGTCAGTAAGCTGCGTCACATGAAGATCGGCATCTCGCTTGTAGCTGGTAACGCGACCAAGCGGGTCTACGCTTTTGGTAAGACCATTGGCGTATTCATACTTATAGGTAGAGCCCAGCGCGTCCCGCAGTTCCAGCATATGGCCGGCTTTGTCGTAGACCATCCGGGTCTTATAGCCCAATGCGTCCTCGGTTTTTTCCAGGTTTCCGTAGCTGTCATAATCTAGCCTGGTCACGCGGCCAAGCGGATCTGTTATCTTTATGGGGCGGGAATAATAATCGGTGCGTTCGCCATAGTTGTCGCGGTAAGTGCGCTTTACCTGGTACTGAATCGTAGTCGTGCTGCCGAGGGCGTCCACTACGGTCTCCGGGTCGCCGTTGGCGTTGCGGACGTATTTGGTGGTGCGGCCCAGTTGATCCGTAGCGGCGGATAAGTTGAAGTTGCCGTCATAGGACAGGGTGGCCTTGGCGCCCAGCGCGTCGGTAACGCCAGTGACCAGCTTCTGCCCGTGGTCGCTGACATGGGAATACTCGGTCTTATTGCCCAGGCCGTCGGTTATCACTGTCTTCGAGGCGGCGTCGCTGTAGTAATGCTCCAGGCGGTTCACCCCGCCCTCGGACTCGCTGGCCAGCACGCGGCCCTTCCCGTCGTAAGTGTAACGCACCCCGGCCAAGCCGCCGTCCTTCGCGGCTACCATTCTGCCAGCTTCGTAGGCGAAAGTCTTTCTATAGCCGTCCGGATATATGGCGCTGGTCAGATTGCCGGCGGCATCATAGGCAAGCACGGACTTTTTCCCGTTCTGGTCGGTAACGGTAAGCGGCAGGCCCTTCGCGTCGCGCTCAAAGGCGAAGTAGCGGCCGTGCATATCCGTTATGCGGGCCAGGCCGTTGGGTCCGTAGGTGTAGGTAAGCCAGCTGCCGTCGGCGGAATTGTAGCGGCTGGCCCGCCAGTTGCCGGCCTCGGGAGCCGGCAGGAAATCTATGGAATCCCCCTCCGGGGTCTCCACCCTGAACCCGCGGGCATCCCGGGCCAATTGGTAGGGCGACCCGGGCGGAACACGGTAGTAGTTGCCCCCGCCAGAGCCTTTCCTGCTCTGCCGGAAAGTCCAGCGGACATTGCCGGCGTCGGTAAATACCGACCTGCCGTCGGGGAACTGCTCGATCCTGAGCCCCGTGGTCTCAGCCTGTCCGGAAAGCGAGCGGTAGTACATGCCATAACTCGGGGCTATAGACTGCGCCCCCATCTCTCGATAGAAATTGCACATGGGGATTTCCGCAAGTGGATCAAAAGCATTCTCACTGGATTCCCGCGGTTTCTCGTCTGAATAAGCCCGCATCAAACGATAAAAATCGGCGGCGGCATCCGAAACCGGGGCACTGCACCCCTCAAGAGTCTTTATGCCCGGGATCCCGGAGAATATCCGGTAGAACTCATCCACAACTTTACTGCCGAAATTCTCTCCCTCCGACACCTCGTCGCCTTCCACCTGCTCCGCTACGGCCTGGCAGCGGTCCACGGTTTCACGGTCTAATTTGGGGAAATTATCCGAATAATGCGGGCTGACAAGCGGTTCGCCGGTTTCCCAGTGCGTGAGCAGCACCTGGCCGTAATTGAAGAAAGTCGTGCCCTTCGCCCCCCCTATGGTTCCCCCGCCGCCGGAGCCGCAGTTCAAGTTCACCGCGCTATTGCACTCGTTATAATACATCCATCCCAGCGAACTGCCGCCGGGGCAGGTGCAAAGCACATAGGGCTCGCCGGGCATGGGGATATAGGCGAAGGCCTGCCGGGCGCCGCAAAACGCCAGGAACAAGACGACTATCGCGCTCAGTTTCTTCATCTGGTCAAATGCAGCGTGTAGCCCGCAAGCAGGCCGTAAGCGCCCTCGTCCTGCAGCAGCAGGGTTATGTCGAAGCTGCCGCGCGGCAGATAGATGTTAAGGCCGGTCACCAGCCCCAGCGCGCCGCTGCGCTCGCCGTAATTATTCAGCAGGGACAACTGCGCTCCGACGTTCCAGCCGCCGTGCGGGCTCAGCGGCATCAACTTGCGGCCCATCAAGCCCATGGAGGCGCGATAGGTCAGCGATTCGGCGGGCTTATAATAATCGTAGGTCCAGGCCAGGTCATAATGGTTCTGGAACAGGGTGGAACCGGCCCGCAGGTTCATCGACGAGGCCGGGTAGTCGCCGCCGCCCATGCGCTGCAGGCCGAAGGTGCCGAACCAGCGGCCTTTATTGGAGGATTTAGGATTCAGCGGCAGCGAACGGTCGGACCAGGAATCCAGTCTGGCCGGCTGGCCTTCCTTCATGGCCCACAGTTCTCCGCCGCCCGGCCATTCCACCGAGAAAGGTTTATCCGACGGCAGGGCCAGGGTCGAAGCCGCCTGCGCCACAAGCCCCGGGCGCCCAGCAGGCGGTATGCCAGTATAAGCCTTGGCGGCCCTTATTACCGTAGTGCCGGAGGCGTTCACCGACGAGTTCTCGAACTGCGGCGGCAGGTCGCCCGCCCGGCAAAGCGCTGGTGCTAGCAGCAAGGCGGCAAGCACCAGCCTCATTTGCCGCCCCCGAAGTAGATGGTATAGCCCAGCGACAGGGTGACGCTGCCGCTGTAAGGCCCGGTCATGGCCACGTCGAAGAACATGTCTATGGAACTGTCCCTGAGAAAGTAGCTCAGGCCCGGAGACAGCAGGAAGGTGAAGTTTTTGTCCGGCGCGGGCACGCGCTCGCCTTTGGCCGCCAGCGTAAGGTTGAGCGGGGCCAAGGATAGCGGGGTATTGTAGCGCCCAACCGCGCCCAGCGTCAGGCCGTTATAGTCGGACAATGCGTTGCCGCCGTTTATGGCGGCGTTGGCGGACACGTCTATGCGCTCGCTCAGGAACTTGCCCACCCTGGTGCTGAAGGCATAAAGGGTGCGCTCGTCGGCCCTGTTCAGGCTGCCGCCGGTGAACAGCAGGTAGCGCCCCTTGAGCGTAGGCTTATCGGCGGAGGAAAGTTTCAGCGGCGGACGCTTATTCAGGTCGTCGATAAAGGCCTTGGTTATGGCCTGCGGCTCGAGGTCTTTATAGAGGGAGAGGTTCTTTGCGGCCTCGGCGGCGGCGGCCTTGTAGGCGCCCAGGCGTTCCAGGGCCAGCGCGTAACCCACGTGGCAGCGCGGCTCGGCGGGATGGGTTTTGCATAGCCGGTCGTACTGCACGGCGGCCTGCGCGTAGCGCTTCTGAGCCGTCAGCATATTCAACGAAGCGGCTGCCGTCTCAAAATCATCTGGCGGGGCCGGCACGTCGAGCTCCGGGAGCTTCAGCGATTTCCCCTTCAGCCAGGCCGGGACCGGGGCGGAAAGCTCGGTGGAGGCATCCTCCAGCCCCGCGGCGTTGAAGATTTCGGAAAGATAAAACCGTATCTCGGGCTGCAGTGGCTCCGCTATAAGAGCGCGGTCTACTGAGGCCAGGGCGGCCTCGCCAAGACCCGCATAAGCCAGCGCGTAGGAGTATTCGCCCAACACCGGTGCGGCGTTGGTTTTCTTTACTGCGGCCGTGTATTTAAGGAGGGCATCCTGCGGGGGAACAGAAGCTGAGAGTATGGCTTGCCTGGCTGAAACCAAGGTTTTATCTGCGGCGGCGGATAAAGCGGAAGCGCAGAGCGCCAGCGCGGCAAGGAGCAGAGCAAAGCTGTTTTTAGTCATCCCCGGTTGCTAACCCAATAGTAAGACTAGAATGCTGATATCCTATTAAATATACTTCGGGCGTTCAAGGTTAGAGCGGGACTTAGAGCGGGACTTTAGGGCAGCCGGCAGCGGCATCGGACCCAGAGAACCCTGGGCCTTAATACCTTAAGATACAAGGTCCTTCGCCTCAATCGGTCCTGCCGGGCAGATTGCTAGCATTTCCATATAGAGACAGCCCGGTGACGGAGGACAGATGAGAAAAACCCTTATAGCCCTGATGTTCGCGGTTTCCTGCCAGGCGGCTTACGCCGCGGAGGCCGACCATTACACTCTCGAGGACGGCCGGGTGGCCGACGTGACCGGCGAAGTGAACCGCCTGGCCAACGAAGGCCTGGAAGCGGCCATCGCCGATCTTAACACCTCCGGCACCTGCGACGACACCCGGGCCAGCGAAGAAGCGCTCTACGACCGCCTCACCGACGTTTTCTCCAACCACAAGAAAGGCCAGCTGGTGCAGGCCATCATCGAGGGCGACGTGCCCCGCACGGTGATCCCCCTCAAAGAATCCATCTACAGCGAGTGGAGCATCTGGAACGGCTTCCTGCTGGGGCGCCGCGGCGCGGCCAAAAGCCCGCTGGCGCTGTTCCCGCTCATCAAGATAGGCGACACCATAGTGGGCGTGGACAAGCTGGAGCACATGTTCGGCATGGGCCAGCGCTACTTCAAAGGCCATTACCTCGACGGCAAGCCCCTGGTCTCCGTGCTCAAGGGCGGCATCTTCAAGGAAAAGACCTTCCTGGGCGGCAACATGCTCGCCACCGGCGTGTTCTCCTACGCCGACCTCTCCGCCAATTTCAATGGCATGCGCTTCTGGAACCACATGCTGCAGCGGCGCGACGACGTGCTGGGCGCGCAGCATAACGCCGGCCCCTACCTGGCCTGCCAGGGCGGCAAATGGGTCAAGAACGCCGAGCGCCCCATAGATTTCCGCACCTACGTGGACGTCACCATGCAGGAGAGCATGAACTGCTCCAAGTTCGCCACCGCCGGCGGCGTGGAGAAGTTCCAGGCCGCGCTGGCCGAGCTGCAGGACCGCGACAAGAGCCGCACCTTCTCCTGCCCGCTCAGCCCCGGCAAGCTCGCCGAGGCCGCCAGGAAATACGAGGTGGAGATAGCCGGCGATTCCCGCGGCTCCACGGTGGACCACTGGGTCATCAACCGCGACGGCAACCAGAAGGTCTCCTACTTCAACGAGTTCTAAATAGCGGAACCTCAAGAAACAGAAAGCCGGTCTTCCTCAAGGAAGACCGGCTTTTAATTTACGTGCGCCGCTTTTTACCGGACGCCCACCCCGAACCTGCCCCGCAGGCCGCCCTCCAGGCGCCCGAGCGCCGTTTCGAAAGCCAGCACGGAGTCCCGCAGCGCGGCGCCGGGCCGGACGCCGCGGAAGATCCGGCCTATCATCTCCTCGAACAGGGGCGACCGCTTTGAACCGGGCAGCGGGCCGGCCTTGAAGGCGAGCCCCCCTCCGGCGCCGTACACGGCGTACGCCTCGTAAGAAAATTCCCCGAAGCGCAGCGCTATGCGCCGTTCCCGCAGCCAGGCGTTTATCCTGGCCTCGACGCGCGCGCGGCCGACGAAAACCATGGCGACCAGGAACCGGGTTTTTATATCCGTCTTGTCGAAAACTATCCTGTCTTTTAGCACCCGGGCGCAGCCGGCCCGCACAAAAGCGCGCAGCTCCCGGGCGAACACCGCCGCGACATCGCGCTTGAAAAGCCGGGAGAAGTCGGCGCGGTAGAGCTCGTTATACGAGGAAAGCTTGCGCAGGCAGTAGAACTCCATCGCCCGCCTGCCCTCCAGCGGCGTGGTCTTGAAGACGTTCTTCGCGGGGTCCCGGGTCAGCGGGGTGGTCTGGTAGAAGGCGAGGTTGGGAATATAGGAATCCCCCCGGTGGCCCAGGGTGAAATAGGAATCCTCCGGGCCGATCTCGTTGAGGGAATACTCCTGCTTGATGCCCACCTTCTTGTCCTGGAACACCACGGAGCCGGCCATCTTGTCGGCCATGCAGAACTTCTCCAGGCGCGGGCAGACAAAGCCGTTCTCCCGCGCTATGCGGGCCAGCTCCCGGTATACTTTCTTCCTGAAGCCGAGCGAATACTTGAAGAAAGCGGCCTTGTCCCCTCCGTGCCAGGCGTCGAGATATTCCTGGTTGGGCACCAGCTGGTAGACGGCTATGGTGGTGGGCTTTAGGGCCAGCACCCGCTTAAAACTGTCGATAAAAGCGGCCCGCGTATCCCCGGCGACGCCTATCATGAGGTCTATGTTGATCTCTTTGAAACCGAAGTCGTGGGCGGCGGCCATGAAGTCCCGCACCATGCCGTAGGTCTGGTACTCGCGGTTGAGGACCTTGAGCACCTTCTGGTCCAGCGACTGCACCCCGACGCTGACGCGGTTGAAGCCGGCGCCGGCGGCGATCCCCAGTTTCTTCCTGGTCGCGGTCAGCGGTTCGCATTCAAAGGTCTTGGCCCCGTCCTTGAACACCTTCGCGCGCGAGACCACTTTGCCGCAGATCTCCCGCAGCTGACTCTCGCTGAACAGGCTGGGCGTGCCGCCGCCGAAGAAAAGATTCTCGAATTCCAGTTTCTCGAACAAGGGGGCGAAAGCCCCGGCCAGGCCCACCAGTTTCTTCTTGTAATCCTCCAGCTCGGCCTTGCTCTCGGGCGTCTTTTTGAAGAACAGGCAGTAGCTGCAATGCCTGAAGCAGAAGGGCGCGGTCAGGTAGAGGTTTATCTTCCCGCCCGGCATCTCCCGGGAGTACCGCTCCCAGAGCCGTATGACGTCCGCTATGCCCACGTCCCGCCTGTCCTCGATAAGGTCCATAGCGTACAGGTCGGCGGTGCAGAAATGCTGCGTGTAATTCTTATGCAGCCCCGCCAGGGACAGGAAATCCTCGAAGAGTTCCATCCCCCTGATGTTTTTTGCGGTTCCACCGGAACGTGTCGCCATACGTTAAGTAAAACAAATTAGGGCTCTGGTCCGCCACAGCACATTCGGGGGTTCTACCTATCCCCGCGCGTACAACTCCGCATAGCAGCCGCTCGCAAGGGAGGATATCATATAACTAGCGCCGCACAAGCCGGGGCAGGGAGAACAAAAAAAGGAGACAGAAATGAAGATATTGCTCAACATCCTCGTCAGCAGTTTTGCGGTCTTTGTGACAGCCCGGCTTCTCCCGGGGGTAACGGTGGACAGCTTCGGCACCGCTATCGTGGTCGCGGTCGTCCTGGCCCTGGTGAGCGCTTTCCTCGCGCCGGCGCTGCTGCTGCTGACCCTGCCTCTTAACATAATGACGCTGGGGCTGCTCACTTTCGTCATCATCGGGGGGCTGGTCATGTTCACGGCGCACATGGTGCCCGGCTTCCAGGTAGCCAGCTTCTGGTGGGCGCTGGTTTTCGCGCTCGTACTCTCGGTCATTAACGCTTTCTTTCACGGGGTCAACTTTCCCTAAAACTTATCTATGCCGCAAAATCACGACGGGCATGGGACCAAGCGGGTCCATGTCATTACCTTTCTGGCGGCCCTTGCCGCCTGCCTGGGTGTCACCCTGTGGATGATAGCCCCGTATCTGCTGTCCCTGTTCCTGGGCGGGACCCTGGCCATGCTCTCCTACCCCGTCTTCCGCTGGTTCCGGGCAAGGAAGTGCGGCCCGAGGGTGGCGGCGTCCGCGGTAACGGCGCTGCTGCTCCTGCTGGTCATAGCCCCGCTGGCCGGCTTTTCCATCCTGGCCGTAAAGCAGGGGATAGCCATCGGGCATCAGATGTCCGAGCTGAAAGAATTTTCCCCCAAGGCCATAACCGTAGCCATTAGCCGCTGGCAGCTTGTCAGGACGGTGGTCGGGAACCCCGCGCAGGTCAACGCGCAGCTCAAAAGCGCTATCCAGGCCACCGGACAGCTCACCAGCAAGGCCGTCCTGAACCTGGGCAAGGGCGTCCCTGTACTGCTGCTCCAGCTGCTGCTGGCCATGATAGCCTTCTTTTTCTTCCTGCTCAACGGCGAAGAGTTCGTAGCCTGGATACTCGGCCTGCGCGTGTTCGACCGGAACGTGCAGGAAAAGCTCGTTCAGTCTTTCCGCGACACCACCATCTCCGCCGTACTGGCCGGGCTCGCCGCCGCCGCCTCCCAGGCAGCCCTGATCGTAACCGGGTTCCTGCTTATCGGGGTGCCGGGCGCTTTTCTGGCCGGGGGCCTGACCTTCATCTTCGCGTGGATCCCCATGCTGGGTACGGCTCCCGCTTCGCTGGCGGGAATGCTCTATCTTTACGCTACGCAGGGGTCGGCCCTGCAGATGGCGCTGATGGTGGCCATGGCGCTGGCCGCCAGCGTCATAGACAACCTGATCCCCCCCCTGGTCCTGAAAGGACGGGCCGACATGCATCCGCTGGTGGGGCTCATCGCCATCATCGGCGGGCTGCAGATGTTCGGGATACAGGGCGTGCTCATAGGGCCGATCCTGGCCGCGATGCTGCTTTCCCTGCTGAAGATCTGGCCAGTCATCAGGGGCCGGTTCGGCATAGTTTCGGCGCCGGCCGTGGAACCCGGGCCCCCCGGCAGGGCCCCCTCTAAGGACAATTCACAATGAACCCCAAATACAGATTCGCGACTTTACTGACCGCAGCCGGGCTGCTGGTCGCCATGGCGGCGCTTGGCGCGCTCTGGACTTTCGACCAGCTGAGGAAAGACGCCGGCGCGCGCAAGCGGACCTTTATAGCAATAGACACCGCTAACAAGCTGATGTCCGCCCTGGTAGACGCCGAGAGCGGCCAGCGGGGCTACCTGCTGACCGGCGACAAGGTCTTTTTGGAACCATACCTGTCGGCCCGCGGCGGCGTCAGCGGCTACATGGAAGAATTACGAACGCTTGCCTTAAGCGACGAAGCCCAGGCGCACTTGAACGCGGTCCTCCCGATGATAGACGCAAAAATGGCGGAAATGGCCAACATCGTTGAATTGCGCCAGAAGAATGCCGCGGTTGCCGTCCTGGGGATCGTAAAAAGCGGCCAGGGCAAGCGGTCAATGGACGCTATCCGCTCCGAGATCAACGCCTTCCTGCGGCTCGCGCAGGTCGGCCTGGCGCAGCACGACGAGAATTTTCACTCGGACCTGAGCCGCCTGTTCGGCATCATCATCGCCGCCAGCCTGCTCCTGCTGCTGCTCTCCCTTTCTTCCGTCTATTACATAGACCGGGAAAACCGGCAGAGCCTTAAAAACCTGGTCCACCGGGAAACGGAGCGTTTGCTCGAGGTCCAGGAGGGCACGAACAGGGAGCTTGAGAAGGCCAATCTCACCCTGCAGATCAGCGAGGAAAAGCTCTCCGTGACGCTCAAATCCATCGGCGACGCCGTAATGGCTACCGACGCGCAAGGGCGGATCACGCTAGTCAACCCGCTCGCGGAACGGCTCACCGGCTGGACGCAGGCGGAAGCGGCAGGCCGCCCGGTACAGGAAATTTTCAATATCATCAACGAAGCGACCCGCCTACCGGCCGAGAACCCGATACAGGAAACCCTGGCGCACGGCACCACGCACCTCCTGGTGAACCACATCATACTTATTGCGCGCTCCGGCAGCGAACGGGCCATCGCAGACAGCTGCGCGCCGATCCGCAGCCGTTCCGGCCTGGTGGTCGGCGCCGTCATGGTGTTCCGGGACGTCACCGAGAAAAAAGAGATAGAGACCGGGCTGGAGAAGACCCGCCGCGAGCTCGAGGTCATTAAAAAGACGGCGGATGAAGCCAGCGAATACGCCGACAGCATCATCAACACCGTGCGCGAACCCCTGATCTCGCTGAACCAGGACCTGCGGGTCGTCTCGGCCAGCCGCTCCTTCTACGAAGTCTTCAAGGTCAACCCCAAAGAGACCGTCGGGCAGCTGATCTACGACCTGGGCAACAAACAGTGGGATATCCCGAAGCTCCGGGAACTGCTCGAGACCATCCTGCCCCAGAAAGCTACCTTCGACAACTACGAGGTCGAGCACGATTTCGCCGACATCGGCCGCCGCACGATGCTCCTGAACGCCCGGCAGATCCAGAGGGTGTCGGGAAAGGAGCGCATCATCCTCCTGGCCATCGAGGATATCACCGCGCGCAGGGAGATAGAGAACGGGCTGGAAAAAGCCCGCAAAGAACTGGCCTCCATTAAAATATCCGAAGACGCGGTCCGTGAATACTCCGAGAGCATCATCAATACCGTCCGCGAACCGCTGATCTCCCTCGACCAGGACCTGCGGGTCGTCTCGGCCAGCCGCTCCTTCTACGAAGTCTTCAAGGTCAACCCCAAAGAGACCGTCGGGCAGCTGATCTACGACCTGGGCAATAAGCAATGGGATATCCCGAAACTCCGGGAACTGCTGGAAACCATACTCCCCCAGAAAGCCACCTTTGACAATTACGAGGTAGAACACGACTTCGCCGACATAGGCCGCCGCATCATGCTGCTCAACGCCCGGCAGATCCAGAGGGCGTCGGGAAAGGAGCGCATCATCCTCCTGGCCATCGAGGACATCACCGCGCGCCGGGAGATCGAAGACGGGCTGGAGAACGCCCGCAAAGAACTGGCGGCCACCAAGATCTCCGAAGACGCCGCCCGCGAATACTCCGACAGCATCATCAATACCGTGCGCGAACCGCTGATCTCCCTCGACCAGGATCTGCGCGTCGTCTCGGCCAGCCGCTCCTTCTACGAAGTTTTCAAGGTCAACCCCAAAGAGACCGTAGGCCAGCTCATCTACGACCTGGGCAATAAACAATGGGATATCCCCAAGCTCCGGGAATTGCTGGAAAACATACTCCCCCAGAAAGCGACCTTCGACAATTACGAGGTCGCGCACGACTTCGCCGAAATAGGCCGCCGCATCATGCTGCTCAACGCCCGGCAGATCCAGAGGGCGTCGGGAAAAGAACGGATCATCCTGCTTTCCATCGAGGACATAACCGCGCGGAGCCGGTTCGAAACCGAACTGCGCCAGGCCAAAGAAGCGGCGGAGGTGGCCAACCGCTCCAAAAGCGCCTTCCTCGCCAACATGTCCCACGAGATCCGGACCCCCATGAACGCCATCCTCGGTTTTTCCCAGCTGCTGCGGCGCGACCCGGAAGCTACGCCCAAACAGCGGCAGCAGATCGAGACCATAAACCGCAGCGGGGAGCACCTGCTGTCGCTTATCAACGATATCCTGGAGATGGCCAAGGCGGAAGCCGGCCGCACGACGCTGAACCCGGCGGTCTTCGACCTGCGCGCTTTAATAGGGGACGTCGAGAAGATGCTGCAGCAGCGGGCCGAAGCCAAAGGCCTGCGGCTGGTGGTGGAGCAAGCCAGAGAACTGCCGCACCATGTGCTGGGCGACGAAGGGAAACTGAGGCAGATACTGCTTAACCTGCTCAGCAACGCTTTGAAATTCACCAGCAAGGGCGCCGTTATACTGCGCGTAGGGGCCCTGCCGGGAGCCGGGCAGGACTTCCGGCTGACGGCGGAGATAGAGGACACGGGGCAGGGCATAGAGCCCGGGGAATTGGCCCGGCTGTTCAACCCCTTCGAGCAGGCGCAGGCGGGCCGGGCGGGCGGAACAGGTACGGGGCTGGGGCTTGCCATCAGCCGCGGCTACGCGCGCCTGATGGGCGGGGATATCACGGTAAAAAGCCAGCCGGGGCAGGGCAGCATTTTCAGCTTTTTCACGGTTCTCCAGGAGGCATCGCCAGCGGATACCGTCGGCAAGGTCCTGCGGCGCCCCGTAAAAGGTCTTAAGCCCGGCCAGCCGCGCTACAAGGTGCTGGTCGTAGACGATAAAGAGGACAACCGTGAATTCCTGACCCAGCTGCTGGAGCCCGCGGGCTTTGAAGTCTGCCAGGCGGTTAACGGGGCGGAGGCGCTGACCGAATTCGCGGCGAGGCGGCCGCAGCTAATACTGATGGACCTGCGGATGCCGGTGATGGACGGCTATGAGGCCATTCGCCGCATCCGGGCCGGCGCCGGCGGCAGGGCGGTAAAGATAATCGCGGTAACCGCCAGCATCTTCGGCGAGATAAACAAGGAGGCGCTCGGCGCCGGGGCCGACGCCCTGATCCTGAAGCCTTTCAGGGAGGCGGAACTCTTTGAGAAGATGCGGACCCTGCTTGGCGCGGAGTATCTGTATGAAGAAGAACCCCGGGCGGCTGGCGCCGGCGCCAGCGAGACGGAACTGGGAAGTCTGAAGCCGGGGGCGTTAGCCAGGCTCCCGGAGGAACTGGTTTCACAGCTTCGCGAAGCCGCTATAAACGGGGACTTTCACTACCTGCTGGAACTGACGGCGAGGGTAGAGACCCATGACAGCCACACGGCCGGGATGCTGCGCGCGCTGGCCGGCAAGTTCAACACGGAGAGGATACTCGCTCTGCTGGGCAAATAGCGGCCGCAGCGGTACAGCGAGTCATCCGGGAGAGGCGTAAATTGACGAGGAGAGGGGCCTGGCCATGAATAAACCGATATCTGCTAAAAACCAGCCGAACGTGCTCATGGTGGACGATACGCCGGCCAACCTGGAACTGCTTTCCGTTATGCTCAAAGGCCGCGGCTACAAGGTGCGCGCGGCGGTAAGCGGGAAACTGGCGCTGCAGGCCGCCCGCAACGATCCCCCCGACCTTATCCTGCTGGATATCAGCATGCCGGAAATGGACGGCTACGAGGTCTGCGCGCAGCTCAAGTCGGAAGAAAGGCTGAAAGACATCCCTATTATTTTCCTGAGCGCCCTCACGGAAACGATGGACAAGGTAAAAGCCTTCGGCGCGGGCGGAGTTGACTATATAAGCAAGCCGTTCCAGTTCGAGGAAGTGGAGGCGCGCGTCGAGGCGCACCTGGAATTGCGCCGGCAGAAATTCCTGCTGCAGGAGAACTACAGCAGGTTGCGCGGGCTTGAGCAGAAACGCGACGACCTGGTGAACATGATCATACACGACCTGCGCACCCCGCTGACGATCATAGCCGGCTACAATGAACTTATAACCGAAGACAAAAAAAACACGCTTTCAGCCGAGTCGGCGGGCTACATTTCCGAGAACGTTAAAGCGGTGCAGCAAATGATGCAGATAGTCAGCGACGTCCTGGACACGAGCAAGATGGAGGAAGGGCAGATGACGCTGCAGCTGGCGGACTGCGACCTGGGCGCCCTGCTGGCGGAAGGCGCCGCGGGAATGGCGTCCCTTTTGAAAGGCCGCAAGATCCGGTTCACCCCCCCCGCAAACCCAGTGTTCGTCCGGGCTGACAGGGAACTGGTTTTCAGGGTCGTCCAGAACCTGCTCGGGAACGCCCTGAAATATACGCCCGACGACAGCGGCCTTATCGAGCTGAAACTGCAGCCGGAAGGCGGCCGGGTGAGGGTCGAAGTAAGCGACAATGGGCCGGGGATAGCGCCCGAGCACAGGCAGCGGGTCTTCGAGAAGTTCGGGCAGGTAGGCATCCGCGCGGACCACAAGAGATATTCCACGGGCCTCGGCCTTACCTTCTGCAAGCTGGCTGTGGAAGCGCACGGCGGCAGCATCGGAGTGGACGGCGAAGCGGGAAAAGGAAGCTCCTTCTGGTTCGAGCTGCCGGTCAACGGCCAGGGCTGATTATGACTGAACCGATCCGCCATAAAAAACCGCCGAGCGTCCTTATAGTGGACGATACGGCCGCCGACCTGCAGATGCTCTCCGAGATGCTCAAAGAGCGGGGCTACCTGGCGCGGGCCGTCATCAGCGGCAGGCTGGCGCTGCAGGCCGTCCGCAACGACCCGCCCGACCTTATCCTCCTCGATGTCTCCATGCCCGGGATGGACGGCTACGAGACCTGCGCGGAACTGAAAGCGGACGCCAGATTAAAAGATATCCCCGTCATCTTCCTCAGCGCCCACGCCGAAACCGCGGACAAACTCAAAGCCTTCAGCGCCGGCGGAGTGGACTACATTACCAAGCCGTTCCAGTTCAAGGAAGTAGAGGTGCGCGTAGAGACCCACCTCGAACTGCGCCGTCAGAAATTCCAATTGCAGGAGAACTACGACCGGCTGCGCGGGCTGGAGGAACTGCGCGACTCTCTTGTGCACATGATCATACACGACCTCCGCTCCCCGCTGGCCGGCATCTACGGCTTCCTGGAACTCATCAGGGAAAAAGCCACGCACACCCTCTCGCCGGATCTCCTGCATTATATCGGCGACGCGCTGGGGTCGGCGAAGCAGATGGCCCGGATAATCGACGATGTCCTGGACACGAGCAAGATGGAAGAGGGAAAGCTGAAGCTGAAGCTGACAGACTGCGACCTGAGCGGCATGCTGGAAAAAGCGGTCGCAGGCCTCAGGCCTCTTTTAGCGGGCCGCGAGATCCGGGTTACGCCCCCCGAAACTACTCCCAAAGTCATGGCGGACTGCGAGATGCTCTCCCGGGTAATCCAGAACCTGGTGGCTAACGCCATAAAGTTCACGCCAAGGAAAGGCGGGGTTATCCGTCTGGACGTGGACTCTTCCGGCGGCATGGTGCGCGTGAACGTGCATGACAATGGCCCCGGGATCGCGGCCGAGTACAGGCATAAGATCTTCGAAAAATTCGCCCAGGTGGAACTCCCGGCAGGCCGCCAGAAGAATTCGACCGGCCTTGGCCTTACCTTCTGCAAGCTGGCCGTGGAAGCGCACGGCGGCCGCATCGGCGTAGACGGCGAAGAGGGGCAGGGCAGCACCTTCTGGTTCGAACTGCCGGCGGCCGCCCGGGCCCTCTAACCCCCCTTTTTTCCCGTGGACACTACCTATAACCTCTCGTATAACTCCGCATAGCCGCCTCGCCGCCGTAAGGGTATCCTATTACTATGAGATAAAGCTCGTTCCTGACGGAAAGGCAGGAGATATTTTCATTGTTTTTGTTAGCCATCGGCAAGAAAATGAAAGGGACGCTTGAAAAAATTCACGCCGGGCTCCGGATATGCTTTTTATCCGCCTGTATTCCCGGCCTGGCCCTGGCGGTCTGGCCGGCCCGCGCCCGGGCACAGCCCGACGGCGGACTGCCCGGCTCGTTCTCGCGGGAAGGCGTGGGCGCGCGCGCGCTGGGGCTGGCCGGTTCTTTTGCGGGCATAGCGGACGACGCCAGCGCCATTTACTGGAACCCCGCTGGCCTTTCCCTGCTGGGAAAGCCGGGAGCTACGCTCAACCACATAACCCTTTTCTCCGGCACCAGCAGCGACTTCATCGGGTTCGGCCTGCCTCTCAAGAGGCTGGGCGCCCTGGGCGCCGGCTATCTTCGCCAGACCAGCGGGGGGTTTCAAAAAAGGGAGACCCCCTTTGACACCCCTACCAGTTTCGACATCGCCAACAGCATGCTGCAGCTGGGCTGGGCGATCGGGGTCCCGGCGGAGTATACGCCGGATATTCTCCGCGGCAAGGTAAGCCTAGGGTTCGGGGTCAAGAGCGTAGCGCAGCGGGTGGCCGCCGCGGGCGGCTCAGGCACCGGGGCGGACGCGGGGCTGCTGTACCGTCACGATAAAGGTTTTTTCGTCGGAATTGCGGTACAGAATATTATGTCCCCGTCTATCACCCTGGTCTCTAAAAACGTCTCGTTCCCGAGGGTCGTGGACGTCGCCCCGGCCTATACGCGGGGACTGGGGAAGGACCTTAAAGTCAGCCTCGCCGCCAGGACTAACCATTACGGCGGCAGGTTCCACCCCGCCGGCGGCCTGGAGCTCCGGTATCTGGGCAAGTTCGCGTTCCGCTCCGGGCTGGAGGCCAAGGGGATTTCCCTGGGCGCCGGAGCGCAGCTGGCTAACTACCAATTCGACTACGCGGTCCTCCTGCATGAACTCGCGCCAAGCCACATTATTTCATTCTCGCTTAAATTCGGCATGACCGGGCTCGAGAGGGCCGAGGAGATACGCCGGGGCATGAAAAAGCTCGACCAGGAAGAAGGCAAGCGCCTGGCCCGCAGTTATTATCTGGAGGGCCTGAATTCCGCCAAGGAGGGCAATCTTCCCGCGGCCATCGGCAACCTGGAAAAGTCGGATCTCCTGGACCCCGCGAACAGGCAGGTCGAAGGAAAACTCAAAGAGTTCAGGGCCGAGTACGCTCTGCAGCTCAACCGCCAGATGGCCGAAACCTCCGTAATACTGGCCCGGCAGCAGTATCAGCAGGGGAATATCCTGATCAGCCTTGAATACTGGAAAGCCGCGCTCCAGGTCGATCCCGGCAGCGAGGAGGCCCGGCTGGCGATCGAAACCATAAAATCCCGCCTGGGCAGCCAGGAGACGGAAATGCTCGCCCGCGCGCAAAGGGACATCGTCGACGTCCAGGTCTCGCAATTCCTGACCAAGGCCCAAAAATTGAGGGAGCAGGGACTTTTAGCCGAGTCCGCCGACGAAGCCAGGAAGGCGCTGGCGGCCGACGGCGGCAATGAGCGGGCCAGAACGCTTATCGCCGAGCTGGACCAGGCCATACACGAAAAAGTGGAACAATTATCCAGGAAGGCGGCGCTGGAAGACGAAAGAAAAGATTTCAAGGCCTCAGTCGCGGCCTACCAGGCCATACTTCAAGTGGCTCCGGCCGCCCCCGGGATCGGAGAAAAATTAAAGACCGCCAGGGCCGCCGTTTCCATAAAGGTAAAACCCGCGCTCAAGAAAGAAGCCGAGCGCCTCTACTATGTGGCGGTGGATCAATACCTGAAGAAACAATACCAGGAGTCGGCTAAAACCCTGGCCCGGATACTCGAGCTGGACCCCGGCAGCGAAGGCGCGTCAAAACTCAAGGCGAAACTGGAGGCCACCCTAAAATGATAAGGCGCCTTCTTGTTTTAGCCGCCCTGTTGCCGCTGCCCGCCCGGGCCGTGGCGGCCACCATAGAAGGCCGCGACCTGGGAGGCGGGAACCTGATCTGCGGCCCCGGCAGCGCGGCTGACGATTCCATCCCCTGCTCGCCGAACGACGTGCTCAGCGGCGTCTTCACCAATGTCGGGCTCTTCCAGGTCAACGCGGGAACAACGGTCTTCGTCACTCCCGGCGTCTCCCTTGCCGTCTTTGCCTCTACGATCGCCATCCCGGGCTTCCTGAACGGCTCGGGCCGGGGCGAGGTCGGAGGCATCGGAGGCGATCCGGGCCAGCCCGGCGGCGATGGCGAAGGAAAGGGCCCGGGGATAGGCGCCTTGATAAATATGGGCGGAGGCGGAGGCGCCTACGGCGGGTACGGGGGCGACGGCAGCGGTACCGACGGGATCCTTGGCATCGGCGGGAATCCCTACGACGATCTTTCCCCGCCGGTTTCCATGGGCTCGCTTTCGCAGGGCTCCGGGGGCGGAGGAGGCGGCGGCGCCGGGGAACAGACGGGAGGAAGCGGCGGACAGGGCGGGGCTTCCATCTATCTGGAAGCCGCCTTCTTCACGTTGACAGGCTCTATCTTCGCGCGCGGCGTTCCCGGGGGCAACTCCACCAAACCGGCGGACGCCGGCGGCGGCGGCGCCGGCGGGTCCCTGCTGCTGCGGTGCCTGGATTCCGCGGCCGTGGGCGGCCTCATCAACGCTTCCGGCGGCAAAGGCGGAGACGCCATTGCGGGCGGAGGAGATGTGCCCTATCCGGGCGGCGGCGGCGGCGGCGGCAGGGTTAAGATCTACTACAGGCAGGCGGCCATCACCGCCGTTATCAGCACCGAGGGCGGCGCCAAGGGGGTAAAATCGGCCAATGGCCCCGAAGGGGTCCCTAACGCCCAGCCCGGAGGCATTGGCGTGGTCTCTTTCGCCACGGTGGCCTCCCCCCCTGCGGACCTTACGGCGCCTGCCGTTTTCGCGACCTCCATCACCTGGAACTGGGCAGCCGCGCCGGATTGGGGAGACGCGCCCCCAGCGTCCAGGCAGTACAGGCTTTACAGCGGTACCGTCAGTTATCGATCTCCTGACCGCTCGCCCCAGTTCGCGGCGGACAGCGGCGCGCTCTCGGCCGACGAAACTGGCCTTACCCCCAACACCGCCTACGCCCGCTACGCTACGGCCTTCACGGACCATTCGGACAGCCTGCCCTCCGGTCTGGTTTCGATCCACACCCTGGCGGGCAGGCCCGGCGCCGCCGCCAGCACTTTTACCGCCGTGACCGTTTACTCGCTAAATATGAACTGGAGCGCGGGCGAGCCCGCCAACCCGGGCTACACCAGCTACGAGGTCAACTCCTCCACCGCCAGTAATTTCGGGGCCGGAGCGTCCGTTTCCTATACCGCGGCCCTCTCCTCCGGCCCGGCCGGGCTTGCCCCAAATACCACTTATTACTTCCGGGTCCGGGCCATTAACCTGGACGCTCTGCCTACGGCGTTCGCTCCGGTCGTCTCCACCGCGACTCTAGCCGCGGACCCGGGCAGCCCCTCGTTCGCCGGGGTTACTCCCACCGGTTTTCTCTTAAGCTGGGATGTGGCAGACAACCCGCCGCTGACCCGGTATATCGCCGAGGTCTCTACGGACAACTTCGCCACCCTGGTGCGGTCATCAAGCACGCTTGATCCTCAAGCCGTCTTTTCCGGGCTGGCGATCAACACCCTGTATTACGCCCGCGCCAGGGCGCAAAACCACAACGGCATTGATACCGATTTCACGGCCACCATCACCACCGTTACCGCCACGTCCTTCCCGGTCAGCGCCCCGGCGCCCTTCACGAACCTTTCGGCCGGCGCCCTGACCTTCAATTGGGAATCCGGCGGCAACAGCGCCGGGACGGATTATAATCCCGAGCTCTCTGCGGACAGCGGCTTCGCCGCGCTCATTTCATCGGAAGTCACGACCAACCTGAATTACGTTTTCACCGGGCTGTCGGCCAACGCCACTTATTACGCCCGCGTCCGCGCCCTGGGGTCCGACGGATCGGCCAGCCCCTATTCCAGCCCGGCCGTTTCCACGGTTACGCTGACCCTCCCCCCCGCCCCCGCCGAGCCGGCATTCACGGAGGTGCTTGGCGGGAGCTTCACTTTCAGCTGGGAGAACGGCGGGAACCCGGCCGGGACGATGTACACCGCCGAGATCTCCAGGGACGGCTTCGTGAGCGTGTCCAGCGCGGTCCGGACCAGCGCCCTGGGCGCGGGCTTCTCCGCGCTGGCGGCCAACACGGTTTACCAGGCCAGGGTCCGCGCGGTAAACTTCGCCGGCATCCCCGGGCAGTACTCCTCCCCTATCGTTTCCACCGCCACCGCTATTTCCGCGGCGGTCAATGTGGCCTCGCCGTTCCAGAACCTCTCGGCCGATGCCCTGACCTTCAGCTGGGAATCCGGCGGCAACAGCGCCGGGACCAGCTACAATCCGGAGCTCTCCACCAGCAGCAATTTCTCCGCCCCCGTGTCTTCGGCCGTCACGACCAGCCTCAATTATCTTTTCACCGGTCTGCTGCCCAACGCCACCTATTACGCGCATACCCGGGCGGTCGGCGTGGGAGGCAACCCTACCCCGTACACTGCAGCCGTCTCCACGGTCACCTACACCCTGGCCCCCGTTGTCCCGGCCTCCCCGTTCTCAGGCGTCAGTGTGGCGGGCTTTACCCTCGGCTGGGAGCCGGGCGGAAATCCGCCGAATACGCGCTACGCGGCCGAGATCTCCAGGGACAGTTTCGCCACTCTCACAGCTTCCGCCTCCACGCTGCTCACAAGCGCGTCTTTCTCCGGCCTGGCGCCCAACACCGTCTACCAGGTCCGCGCCAGGGCGCTCAACTTCCTGGGGATAGCGGGCCCCTACTCCGGCCCGCTGCGTTCCACGGCCACGCTGGCCGCGCCCCCCCAGAATGCGGGGCAGCCGTTCACCGCGGTCTCGGCCGGCACCGTCACCTTCACCTGGGAGGACGGGGGCAACCCCGGCGGGACCTCCTATGCCGTAGAGATCTCGAGCGCCGCTTTCGCGCCTGGCACGGCTGTGTCCTCCGCCGCCACCCTGGCACTCAGCCAGACTTTCGGCGGCCTGCTCGCCAACACCGCTTACCAGGCCCGCGTCAGGGCGGTGAACAGGGACGGTATAGCGAGCGGCTACGCGGCGGCGGTTGCAGCGGTCACTCTGCCCCTGGCTCCCGCCCCTGCCGCCCCGCCCTTCAGCGGCGTGAGCAGCTCTGGCCTCACGCTGGGCTGGACGGCCAACGGCAATCCGCAGGGCACCACCTATGTAGCGGAATTATCCAGGGATAACTTCGTGACCGTTCTACTTTCCTCCACTACTCTGAGCATCCCCGCCTCTTTCGCGGGCCTGACCCCCAACACTACCTATACGGCCAGGATCAAGGCGGTCAATTCAGCCGGAGACTCAGGGCCGTATTCCACTCCCATAGTTTCTACCGCCACCCTGGCCGTCCCCGCGGAGTCCGCCGTTCCCTCCTTCAGCCTGACCGACTCCGGCCTGACCGCGCTGTGGCTGGCCGGCGGCAACCCGCAGGGGACCCGCTACGAGACGGAAGTATCCACACGGCCCGGCTTTGAAACTATATGGGCCAGCGCCAGCGTGTCGGGGCTGAGCGAGACCTTCGCGCTGGCTCCGAACACCACTTATTACGCCCGTGTACGCGCACGGAATCATAACGGGATACCGACCGCGCTTATCGCGGTCGGCAGCGGGCTGGCAACCTATGCCGCCCTCCCGGCCGTAGCCGCAAGCACCGCTCCGGGCCCGGTCAGCGTTACCACTTTTACTTTTACCAACTCCGTCACCACCGGGACCGGGGGCCTGGTATTCTATCGCACGGTTTGGGACAGGAACGCCACCCATACCTGGAACGACCAGGAACCCGGCTGGGCCGCTTTGGAGGTGCTGACGACCACGGCCACGGGCAACGGCTACTGGTACCTTCACCTGCGCAGCTACAATTTCAACGGGCTCGGCCACAAAACGGCCGATGTCGGTCCCTTTCATGTCGCCTTAAGCACGGTAATACCGCCCGGCCAGCCGGTCCCGGTGCCGGGCGCCTTCACCGCCACTTCGGGAATTACCTGGAATTGGCCTCCCGCCATCGCCTTCGGAGAGACCATTGTTTCCACGTATGTCGTGTCCGTAGGCACCACGCCTTCCGATTTTAACGTATTGGCCGACTCGGCGATCGGGCCGCTGACGAGCTTCACCCTGGACCCGGCGACTAACGGCCGGACTTATTACCTGAAGGTCAGGGCCATCGACGAGGGCGGGATCCTGAGCCAATACTCCCCCGTGTCAAGCCCGGGCGTGCTGGTGGACCGGAGCGTGCCGGAACAGCCCGGGACCGTGCAGGCAGACCGCGAGTTTTCCTACGACTCGAACATCCTGTTCTCCTGGGCGCCGTCCGCGGACGAGGAGAGCGGGATAAAAGCCTACCTGCTGGACGCGGGAACGTCGCTCTACGGCACGGACATCTTTAACGCGAAGGACCTGGGGCAGGAGCTCTCCTACCAGGCGACCGGGCTGCCGGGCGGCAAGTCCGTCTACGCCAGGGTCCGGGCGGAAAACAACGCTGGCGGTTTCAGCGAATATTCCGAGCCGGGAGCCGGCATCCCCGTCCTGCCCCTGGCCCAGACCGCCCCCATGACCCAGCCCTATAATTGGCCCAACCCGTTCGACCCGGGAGTCGGCCCCACCCAGATAGGTTTTTTCCTGAAAGACCCCGCCAGGGTTACGCTGAAGCTGTTCACGCTGGAAGGCAACCTGGTGTATGAGGAAACCCGCGCGGAAGGCGAGGCGGGCAACAAGGTCTGGCCCTGGACCGGCCGCAACGGCGCGGGAAAGATGACGGCGCCGGGAGGCTACATCTGCCTCATCGAAAAGCGCTATTCCGGGAAAACGGAGCGGCAGCAATTCAAACTGGCGGTACTCTATTAATCTTATGAAAATGAAAATAAACAGGATCGCGTTGAAACTTTCCCTGTTCGCGTCGTTCTTCGTCCTGGCGATCATCGCGGCGATGACCTGGATCCTGCTGCAGCAGGGCGAGCAGCTGATGATCTCGGAGATGAAGATCCGGTCCATAGCCTACGCCCGCTCGGCGGGAGAGGCCATTTATCCGCAGCTCGACACCTTTACGCTGCACTTCAATACGCACGAAATGCTCAAGGAAAAGGGCGTGGAGTACGCCGTGATCCTGGACGCCCGCAGCAAGATCCTGTCGCACACCGACCCCCAGAAAATAGGCGCGGTCGACGGAGGCCCGATAGCGCGCCGCGCCGCGGAGTCTCCTACTCCGATCGTCCAGCAGTATTCCAGCCGCGGCATTTCTTATTTCGACATCTCGGCGCCGGTGTTCTCCGGAGATAAAAGGACCGGGACGGTGCACATCGGCTCCACAAAAGCTTCCGTGGCGAGCAGCCTCAAGGACGCCAAGAGAAAGGTGCTGGCGATAGCCGCCGCCGCTATCCTCCTGGACATGCTGGGGACCATCTTCATAGTCGGGTGGATGCTGCGTCCGCTGCCGGTGCTGGCCAAGGCGGCGCGCGAGGTAGGCGAGGGCCGCCTGGACATGCAGATCAGGTTTACGATGAAGGATGAAATAGGGCAGCTGACGGAAGCCTTCAACCAGATGATCGTAAGCCTGCGGGAAAAAGAAATGATCCGGAGCACTTTCGGGCGATATATGTCCAAGGAAGTGGTAGATGGTTTCCTTAACGGCAAAGTGTCCCTGGAGCTAGGCGGAGGAGAATTGAAGGAAATGACCGTCCTGATGTCCGATATCCGCGGGTTCACCGAATTTTCAGAAAAATTGCCGCCGCAGGAAGTCGTAAATTTATTAAATCGCTACTTCACCGAGATGGTCCAGGCTATCGGGGCCAACGGCGGGACCGTGGACAAGTTCATCGGCGACGCCATCCTCGCGGTGTTCGGCTGGCCCCTGTCCCGGCAGGAGCACGAAAAGCTGGCGGTCGCGGCCGCCCTGGACATGAAGGCCCGCCTGGCCGTTCTTAACGCCGCGCTGGTAAAGGAAGGCCGCAAGCCCATAGCCATCGGGATCGCCATCCATTCCGGCAAGGCGGTAGCCGGGAATATAGGAAGCCAGGAGAAGGTGCAGTACACGATCATAGGCGACGCCGTTAACGTAGCCTCCCGCATGGAATCGGCCAACAAGGATTACGGCACGGACCTGATAGTCAGCCAGCCCGTCTACCTGGCGACCGGCGACCATTATGAATTCCGGGATATCGGCGAGAAGCCGATCAGGGGCCGCACCGAACCCGTGCATATCTACCAGGTCCTGGGCCCGAAGCTTAACCGCTCCGCCCCGCCAGGCGGGAACCGGCCGGAGCCGGCTTAACGGGATCCGACAAGAGCTGCAGAACGGAGAACATAATTATGACCGAATATATTTATTCCAAAAAAGCCCCGAGCGTGCTGATGGTCGACGACACCCCCGCCAACCTGGAAATGCTTTCAGAAATGCTCAAAGGCCGGGGCTACAAGGTGCGCGCCGCCATCAGCGGCAAAGCGGCCCTGCAGGCCGCCCGCAACGACCCGCCCGACCTGATCCTTCTGGACATACACATGCCTGAAATGAACGGCTACGAGGTGTGCGAGAACCTGAAAGCCGACCCGAGATTAAAAGAGATCCCGGTTATTTTCCTGAGCGCTCTTACCGAAACCATAGACAAGGTTAAGGCCTTCGGGACAGGCGGCGTGGACTATATCACCAAGCCCTTCCAGTTCGAGGAAGTGGAGGCCCGCATAGAGACCCACCTGGAACTGCGCCGGCAGAAACAAAGCCTGCAGGAGGCCTACGACAAGCTGCGCGAGCTTGAAAAGCTGCGGGACAGCCTGGTGCAGATGGTCATCCACGACCTGCGTTCACCCCTGACCGGCGCCTACGCCTACCTGAAACTCGTAAAGGATAACACGGACAAAACGCTGTCGCGGCTCCACTTCGGCTATGTCGCCGAGGCGATGAAGGCCCTCATGCAGATGATACAGATGGCTTGCGACGTCCTGGACACGAGCAAGATGGAAAAGGGGCAGCTGCAATTGAAGACGGCGGACTCCGACCTGAGCTGCATCCTGGAAGACTCTATCGCCGGGCTGAAACCGCTTTTGGAAAAGCGGGAGATCCGCTTTGCCACCCCCGAAAGCCCCGTTACGGTCCGGCTGGACCGCGAGATAATTCTCAGGGTAGTGCAGAATCTGCTGTCGAACGCGTTGAAGTTCACGGGCGAGGGCGGCCTCATCCGGCTTGGCATCGAGACCGGGGGCGAACGGGTAAGGGTGAGCGTGAAGGATAACGGGGCGGGGATACAGCCGGAATACAGGCAGAAGCTGTTTGAAAAATCGGCCCAGGACGAGCTCCGCACCGCTCACCAGCGCTATTCCCCCGGGCTGGGCCTGACCTTCTGCAAACTCGCCGTGGAAGCGCACGGCGGCAGCATAGGGGTAGAGAGCGAAGCGGGAAAGGGGACTTCTTTCTGGTTCGAGCTGCCGGTCGGCGGGCCCGTACCGCGCCAGGAGTAGGAACTTTACCGGAGGAGACGGCCAGGCTGACCGCCCGGCTCACTCGAACCGGTAGCCGTAGCCGGTAACGGTAACGAGGCGGGCGGCAAGTTTGACTCCCAGCTTCTTGCGCAAAGATGAAATATGCGTCTCTACCGTACGCGGGTTGTTGTAGGTGCCCAAGTCATAGCCCCAGACCGTCTCAAGCAGGTAAGGCACGCTGAGAACGCGGCCTTTCTTTTCTATCAGGAGAGTCAGCAGGTCGAATTCCTTGCGGGTGAGGGCCGCCGGCCTGCCGGCGATCTTTACCGTGCGCGCGGCGGGGTTCAGCTCCAGGCCCTCCTCTTTTATTTTATCCTGGCCGGGGCCCGGCCCGGCGCAATAGCGGCGCAGGACCGCGTTTATCTTGGCCGCCAGCACCGGGAAAGCGAAAGGCTTGGCCAGGTAGTCGTCGGCCCCCTTATCGTAGCCTGACACCAGGTCGATGTCCCTGACCTTTTTCCCGGAAATTATTATCACCGGTATCCCCGCGGTCGCGCGCGTGGTCTTTATAGACCTGCATAATTCAAAACCGTCCAGGCCGGGCATCTCCGCGTCGGTCACGATCAGGTCGGGCTTTGAATCACGCGCCAGCAGCAGGGCCTCCGAGCCGTTGTCCGTGAAGATAACGGAAAATTCATGGTTTTCGAGGTAGATGCGCATTACATCCAGCAGCTTCCTGTCGTCGTCCACCAGCAGTATCTTTTTATGCATAAAAGGCCTCCGCCTACCCCCCCCCTGTGATTACCCGGAATTACCTGCTAGACTATGGGTATGAGACAACTGCTCCTGGCTGTTCTCTTCCTTCCATCCTCTTTCGCTTACGGAACGCTTCCAGCGCCGCGAGAGCACCGTTTGCGCCTGTTCAATACCCATACCCTGGAGCGCATCGATGTCGTCTACCGCAGGGGCGGAGTCTACGATCGCGAGGCGCTATCAAAACTGGACTACTTCCTCCGCGACTGGCGGGTGGGTGAGGTCAAGCACTACGATCCGCGCCTCTTTGACCTGCTCAGCGAGCTTCAGGCCGGGGTGGATAAGCCCGGCGCCGAGCTACACATCATCTGCGGCTACCGCGCCCCGGTGACCAACCAGCGGCTGCGCAGCCGCAGTTCCGGGGTAGGCGGCAACAGCCTGCACATGAAGGCGGCGGCCATAGATATCCGCCTGCCGGGCGTACGCACCTCCCGGCTGCGCGACACCGCGCTGGCGCTTAAGCGCGGCGGCGTGGGCTACTACGCCGGCTCCGATTTCATCCACGTCGATACGGGCCGCGTCCGGCGCTGGTGAGTTACCTGGCGCCGCCGCGAGCCCTCTCTTCGAAAGCGGCCCCCTCCGCCGCGTCGCGGTTGTAGATATCCTCGAAAAAGCCGACTTCTCCGCCTTCCTTTACCGCCGCCGTGCCGTACTGAATAAGCACGGATATCGGTTCGGTCAGTTTTACCGTAACCGTCTCCGTCCCGTCCATCGCCGCCCGGATAAGCGCGGGCGTCCATTCCGGCTGGTCGCGCAGCACCCAGGCCGCCAGGGCCTCCGGGTTTTCCACCCTGATACAGCCGTGGCTCAGGTCCCGTTCCGACCTGCTGAAGCCCCACCTGGCGGGGGTACCGTGGAGATAGACGCTGTGGGCGTTGGGCATCTGGAACTTCACCAGGCCAAGGGAATTGTTGGGGCCGGGCCTTTGCCGCAGGTAAAGCTTTCCTTCGCGCAGCCTGGCGAGGACTCCCGCGCTGACCGTTCCCGAACTGACCAGGGCTTCCTTCCCGTCTATCACCTCCAGGCCGTTGCCCTCCAGGTAGGCGGGATCGGCCTCGATTTTAGGCACCAGCTCCGAAAGCTGGATGCTCATCGGCACGGTCCAGGGCGGCCGGAACACCACCTCCGTCAGCCGGCTCACAAAAACCGGGGTTTCGTGCTCGAAGGCTATGCCGACCACTACTTTCTGCGAAGGCGCGTCTCCGGAGTAAAGCCGGAATTCCGGGATATTTACCAGGATGGGCGGCCGGGAAAACCGGTGCGGCAGCCAGCGCCAGCGTTCAAGGGTGAGCTGAAGCTGGCGCAGGCGCAGGGCCAGCGGCGTGTTGAGCTGGCCCAGCGTCCGTTCGCCCAGGATGCCGTCGGGGGTCAAGCCGTGCCGGCGCTGAAAACGCTTTACGCCGCTCACGAGCCGGCCTTCATAGACCTCCCCGCCCAAAGCCGCCCCCGGCCAAAGATCGCCCACCAGGTCCAGCAGGCGCGCCAGCCGCTTCACCCCGGGATAGAGGTCTCCCGGTTTTACCGGGGCCGCAGCGGCGGGCAGCTTTTCCCCGTCGTCCCTGAGCGCCAGTTCCTTGTAGCGCTGCACGGCCCTGACCAGGCGGCGGTAGGAGGGGAATTGCGGCTCCAGCGCCCTGAACGCCGCGGACACGTCCTCCGCGGAGGCTATCCGTTTCCTGAGAAAATCAGCGGGGCCCCGGACCTCCGGGTCCAGGTCCAGGGTGGAGTGGGAAGGCCGCGGGTTGATGCGGCCCAGGTGCAGGTCCAGGATATAGCGCATCGCGCAGACCGTGAGCGCCAGATCGAAGCGGAGAAGCCGCGACTCCGGGAGGCCGCCGCCCGAAAGCCGGAACTCCGCCAGGCGGTCCGCCCACAGGGGGCTGTCGTAGTCCTGCGCCAGCAGGCCTTCGTTGCCGGCGGCCTGCAGCCGCTTGATGACGGCGCGGGCCTTCTCCGTGGGCGCGGAGTCTCGCACCCAGTTAAAGGTGTAGCCCCCCGCACTGTAGAATTCTCCTATCTCCGACCGATAGTTCCCGAACTCCGGCTCCTGCAGCGTCTCCAGCCTCCCCCCTGCCACTATGCCCAGCAGTTCTCTTTTCCCCTGCGCGGAAAGGCGCTGCGGCCCGCCGTCGGCGGCTGAGGCCCCTTCCACCGGGCTCCCGGCCGCAAAAAAAACAAGAACAGCGGGGATGAGCGCGCGCAGCAGCGCCCCCGCCCGGGGTTTGGCCTGTTGTTTTTTACCGCTATTATCGGACATTGTTACCGCCCAGCCTTTAGCCGCCCTGTTATTTTTTAATCCCGGGACAGGGACAGCATGCCCTCTTTCACGGTCTTTCCGGGCCGGTTCATCTTCTCCGCCACTTTTCTTTCCCTCTCTTTTCTTTCTTTCGCTTTTTCAGCCCTCCCGGCTTTATCGCGCGTTTCCCGGGCACGGACCGCCGCGGAAAGTTTTTTTACCTTGTTTATCACCGGGCCCAGCTTCAGCCCGAGCTCCCCGGCTACCCTGCCCCACCCCATGACGGGCGGCCCCTGGCGCAGCCCCACTATCCTGCGCAGGTCTTCGTCTTTAATGATGCGGTGCAGGCCCTGGGCCAGGGCCAGCGCTATGGCGATCTCGCCGTCGCCCAGCCTCTTGAAGCGCAGGCCTGTCACCAGGGCGTTGCCCACGCCGAACTCGGCGCAGATGCTGTCGGCGACGCGCTGCTGACCTTCTGAATGGTTTTTATCCAGCTCTCCGGCGGCGGCCGCCAGCTCCTTCTCTTCCGGTGAGCTGCCGGCGAAAACGGCGGTCCCCGCCGCCAGCAGCAGGAGCCCCGCGAAGATCAGCCGCAGTTCCGGATTTTTCATATTTTCCTTGTCCTTTCCCCGTCATTAAAACCTGCGCGCCGCCTCACTTCTTTTTAACAAGGCCGGTTCTTTTGTCCGTCAGGGTCAGCCTGACCCCGCCGCCCATCGCATCCCCGGGTTCCCTCAGCCTCGAAACCCGCTTTTTGCGGCGCTTTCCCATCTTTGCGGCCTCGGCCTTCTTCAAGGCGGCGGCCTCCCTGGCCTGCCTCTCCGCCGCTATATCGGCGGCAGAGGGCCCGGGCGGCCCGACGAAGGAACCATCCGGGGCGGCCGGGCTCCTGCCATACCTGCCGCCTTCCCGCGGCGCCAGCAGCAGCGTAAGCAAGGCGGCGAGCACCAGGCCGGCGAGCACCAGAATAAAAAGTCTTGTCCGGTTCATATTAGAAAGACTGCCCTCCCAGTATAGAAAGCGACCAGCGCGGCCGGCCCGTGCCGCCGTTGAGCGCGCGGGCCAGGTCTATGCGCACGGGGCTGTTGCCGGACGAGCGCGACGGCGCCACGCGCAAGCCTATGCCCACGCTGTTCTTGAGATCCCCGAGTTTTATGGGGGCCGACGCCGGCCAGACATAGCCGGAATCGAAGAAAACCACCGCCCCGATGTCCATCAGGCGTATGAGGTCGTCCCAGACATAGACGCGGTCCTCCATGCTCAGCAGGAAGCGGCGGCTGCCGGTGAACTGGCCCACGCCGTAGCCGCGCAGCCCGTTGAACTCGCCCAGGACCAGCGGCTCCAGGGGATCGAGGCGGCTGCCATGGTCCAGACCGAGATGAAAGCCCAGCGTCTGGTACCTGAGGCCGCGCAGGAAGTACTCCGCGCTGAAAGAGGTGAGGATGCTGCTGTTATAGCCGTTGGCGAACTTGGAACTGTGTTTTGCCTTTAAAAACAGCAGCTGCCTGCCCCAGGTATAGCCCTTGCGGACTTCGATACTGGGCAGCAGCTGGGTCTGGGTGGTCCCGAGGGCGCGGATGGCCGGGGCCACGCCGACCGAGGGGAAAACGCCCAGCCCGAGGTTATAGTCCTCGTCGTGAGTGAATTTCCGAATGCGGCGCACCGTAAGGAAGTCCAATTCCTCCCATTCTCCTCCCAGCCGAAAAATGATCGACCGGTCCCGGTCGGGGACCGGGCCGGTAGAATCGGCGCGGTGGGCCAGGAGCCCGAATTTTACGCGCCGCGTTCTCTCGGTGGAGGGCTTCATGGAGATACCGTAATTTACCCCGGCCTCCACGGTCTGCCGCGTGACCTCCCCAAGCGGCGCGGCGGCATAGCTGACGCTGCCCCCTATGGCCGAACGCGCGATAGAGGCGTAGAAAGGGCGGTCCAGGGACAGCGACATGCTCCGGCTGCCATGGGCTGCCCGGGCGGCCATAGAGTACTGCATGCGCTTGAAGTGAAGGAACTGCCGGTCTTTGTAACTGAGGTCCACGGAGGGAGCGCCCCAGTCGTTGCTGTAGACGGCGGAGCCCGATTTGGCCAGGCCCAGGATGTTGCCCTCGGCCAGGCCCGCTTTGATGCTGGTAGCGGCGCCGGCGCGCTTGTAGTTAGCCACCACCTCCAGCGTCCAGGAGTCGTAGGTGTGCACCGTCACGTCCACCGTGCCGCTTTTGTTGACCGCGGCCTCTATGTCGGCGCGCCGGAAGAAGGGCAGGGCGCGGAGGTTGCGCTCCGTCTCCGCGACCAGGGAGGCGCTGTACCGGTCCCCGACCTCGAAGAGCAGCTCCCGCATGATCACCGGCTCGCGCGTAATGCGGTGGACGCGGTTGGCCGCCCTGTAGGGCAGCTTGTCCTCCGCGGGGAGCTCCGTTTCGAACACGTTGTGGGTATCGATAGTTATAGAGGAAATGACAAGCCCCGCCGGCAGGCGAAGAGCCGCGCGCGGGGCCGCCGACAACGGCGCCGCGTACAGGCAGAGTAGTATGAACAGATAGCGCATAAAGACCTGGCACCACGCAGTTCTACCCGCGTCGACCTTATTTAACTAGTATATCCCCCGCGCCGGCCCTGGACAATGCGGAGTAATACGCGCCGGTGGGGGTAAGATTACGCGGCGGCGCCGGCCGTTAAAAAGGAGACAGCGGGCCTAAGGTCCCTCAGGGATCATAAGCGTCCGCTGCCCCCGGATCGTGTTATCCGCCGGCTGGTCAGTTAGTACCGCTCTTGCCGGGGTTCCCGGGCCTGTCCATTTTCTCAGGCTTGCCGGATTTCTCCCTCTTCATTTCTTTCATGTCTTTTTCGCCCTTGGCCTTTTTCGCTTTTTTGACCTCGGCGGACATTTTGTGGACCTTGCTCTGCACCGGCCCGAGTTTCAGGCCGAGCTCTTTGGCCATCCTGCCCCAGCCCATAACGGGCGGGCCCTGGCGCAGCGCCATTACTTTAGCCACGTTGGCGTCGGTGATGCCTCCGGGCAGGCCCTGGGCCAGGCCCAGCGCTATGGAGATCTCGCCGTAGCCCATCTTCTGGTCGCGCAGGCTCTGTACCCGCGCGTTGTCCACGGCAAACTCCGCCTTTATCCTGTCGTTCACGCGCTGAGCCCCCTCGGGCTTAGCCGCGTTTTTGTCCAGCTCGGCGGCCCCTGACTCCAGCTTTTTCTCTTCCCTGGTCTTTTCCTGGGCGAAGGCGGGCATGGCCGCCGCGCAGAGGAAGAGCCCCGCCAGCATCAACTGCAGTTTATTGGTTTTCATTTTTTCCTTATCTTTCCGTCCTGAATCTTTCGCTAAAACTTCAGGCTGAAGCCCGCGCTCAGCCCGGCATCGGGGCTGCCGTCGGACAGGCCGACCGTAAGCCCTCCTGTGAACTGCAGCCCGTCCGACGCGCCGTAAGAAAGCGTGCCGCTCAGGCTGCGCGGGTCCGCACCCCCGTCGCTTATGGCGCTCTGGGCCTCATAAAGGACGGTAAGCCCCAGATCTTCGCGCAGAGGCCTGTAAAAGCCGATGTCCATGGCCGTCTGGTTGTTGAACTCCACGCCTTCGGGCTCGCCTATAATGGTGTAGTAGGCGTCGGCGAGCAGGGTCCAGCCGGCGGTTATTTCCTTGGCGAACTCAAGCCCCGCGCCCCCGTCCATTTCACCGGTGCCCAGCCCCTTGTCCTCGTCGGCGGTAGGCAGTTTTATCCTGCCGGCCAGGCCCAGGTCGAAGGCCCCCGGGCCTTCACGGCTGAGCGCGTAGGTGCCGCGCAGCATTATATCCCCCAGGCCGGCCTCGGAAGAGGCCTCCGCCGCGGGCGGCGCTTTGTCCACCCGCACGGGCTTGCCGCCTACCCAGGTCACCTGCCCCGCGGAGCTCTGGCGCAGGTACGGCACCGTCACGGACAGATCCCCGTCGGGGAAGTAGCGCTTGAGCGTGAAGGGGATATAGACGGAATTGGTGCGGTCCGGAGTGCCGTATTTGCCGGTGTCATAGTTGAACGAAGAACTGAATTTCCATTCCGCGGGGTCGGCCGCTTCCTGCGGCGGCTCGGCGCGGACGCTTGCCGCCGTAAAGATGCAAAGCAGTGCCAGAATTAATTTCATTGATTTATCTCCCGGCGGACTTTCCGCCCCGTACCTGTTGCCTATAGCGTACCCTTAACGGCCCCGCGGCCGATATGCGTAGTAACACCTCCGTCTATCGGTAAAAACCGCAGGGGCTTGCCTGAGCATTATTTGAGGCCCGCACGAGGTTTCCCCAAGGTCCGTGCCTTATACTATTAACATAGGCGGCAGACATTATGAAAACCATGAAATTTAACACCTTACTGAAACTCGCGGCGGCGATCGGTTTCCTTGGGCTCCCGGCCGTGGCCTTGGCGACCCCCCCGGCGGCGCCCGGCAGCTCCCTGGCGGCGGGCCTTGCGGACACATACGAAGAAGCAGCCGCCTCACCGGAAAAAGCCCCGCGGTTGCCCCGCCTTGCTTTGGACAGCGGCGGCTATTCAGAAGATAAACTGGTTAAGAACGAGGAGGGAGCGACGCGCGTAAAGCGGACCTCCAGGCTTCAGGAGCCTGGCGAAGCGATGGGCGGAGGAGAGGAGAGAAGAGCGGCGGCCGCTAAAAAGGCGGCCGGCGAAGACAAGGAATAAAGGCTGGCCCGCGGTCCGGCTAACGCTTTGAAGCGTTTGCCAGGCCGCGGGCCTTGGCGTGCGCGTGGGTAAACTCGGCGCCAAGGTACAGCAGCTGCGCTCCGTAGAAGATCCAGACCGCGACCAGGAGCAGCGAACCCGCCGCGCCGAAAGCGGAAGTCGGGTCGCTTTTAGAGAGCCAGATGCCGATGACCAGGTTGCCCAGGGTAAGCAGGACGGAAGTTACGCCCGCGCCTGTCCACACGTCCCGCCAGGCGATGCGGGTATCGGGCAGGTACTTGTAGACCAGCGCCAGCAGCAGTGTGACGACCCCGAAAGACACTGTAAAGTCCGCGGCCCGGAGGGCGGCATCCGGCACCGGGAGCCGGGAGTTCATGTAGCTGCCCAGCGCCGAGACCACCGTGCTGGAGACTAGCGCCAGCAGCAGCAGCAAGCCGGAACCGAGCACGAAGCCGAACGCCATGGCCTGCCGGCGCAGCCAGGCCAGCCAGGGCCTGGGGGCAGGCTCCGCCTTCCATATTTCATTTAGAGCGGATTGAAGTTCGCTCACCAGGACCGAGGATGTGAGCAGCAGCAGGCCCACGCTGAGCATGGCCGCCCCCAAGCCGCCTTTAGCGGCCGCCACCGGCCCCATAAGGCTCCTGACCGCCTGCGCGCCCTGGGCCCCGACATAGTAGCGGACCTGCTTTACCACCTCGTCCTGGGCCGACATATCGCCAAAAACTGACCCCGCGATGGTAACGGCGATAAGCAGTATCGGCGCCAGCGAAAACAGCGCGTAATAGGCCAGCGCGGCTCCCAGGCGGGGCCCATTGTCGGAGAGCCAGGCCTTAAAGGTCTGCGCAAGCAAGCCCCGGTAACCCGAAAGCAGTGTTTTATAGTCCATACAGTACTCCCGCAGCGGGCTTACGCTCAGCGCGCCTGGGAAAAAACCCGCAGCGCGGCTTCCTTCATTCCCCTCAGCGTGAACCCGGCCAGCGTCTCCCCCGGCTTTCGCTCCAATTCCGCCGTGCCCACGCGGTCATAATGGCCCCCGTCAGCGTTCTGCTTCCCCACCGTAAGCGGGGCCAGGGAAGTCTGCAGGAAAGCCGAGAAGGCGCTCCGCTCCTCGTTCTTTTTGATCCTGATCTTAAGTCCGCGGTAGCGGGCATAAACCGAGGCTTTAAGACCAGCGCCGCGGATCGCCGCCGAGCCGCGGGCCTCGATGAGCTGCCCGCTCAATTTGATGCCGTCATTCGGCCCCAGGAACGGGTTAAAAGCGGAGAGGTCCTGCTCCGCAAGGCTTAGCTCCACATCCGCGTCCGGGGACTCCGCGAAGAGCCTGGCCCTGACCTTCAGGCGGAATTTTCCGGACTCCGCCAGCAGGCCGTCCGCACTGACTTGCGCCTCTTTGCCGCGAAGCCGCGCCGAACTGCCCGCGGGCCCCGCGGCCGCGCTGATCCCGGATACCTTCAGGCTGCCCGTCCGCCCCGAATGTTCCCGGAGATAAATAAAGGAACCCTGTTTTACGTCTATGCCCTCGATTTCAAGATCGGTCTGGCGCGCCGCGCCGGCTGCGCCGGCGGGAGGGATGCCAAGCTCTCCCTGTGTTACCGTGACCACGGGCCGGGTTATCTCTATCCGGCCGGCGCGGAGGCGGCTTTTGAAAAGCGGGAGAAGGGAGAATGGGACGTAGACGCGTTCCGCATCGAAACTGATCACGGTAGCGCCCGGCTCGCCCCGGCTGAAGCTGACGCCGCGGCTGCTCAGGGCAAGCGGCAGCAGCGAGATCTGGACGCGGTCGAGAGAAAGCACGCAGGTCTTACAGCCGTCCTGCGCGGCCGAAATAAGCCGGCTCCGGACCAGCGCGGGAACGGCGATCTCCTTAAGGATCATGCCGGCCGCCAGAACAGCCAGCAAAACGAGGTAAAATCGTGCCCCCCGCAGTCTTCTGATTTTCATAGGTATATGCCCGGAAAAATTAAAAGGGAGACAGCCGTCTCCTGACGCGCCTCTCCCTGTCTCAGACCGTTCTGCGGGAGCCGGCCTACCGCATCAGTTCTCTGCCCAGGTGCGCCCAGGCTCCCTTGAGGTCCATGGTCAACCGGTTCAGCTCTTCCACGCCGACCTTCTGCAGCATGGCGTAGCGCCCGGCGACCTCGTCGACGATGCTGTAATACTCCCGCTCGTTAAGCGCCTTAACCTCTTCCACCTTCTCAAGAACTTCGCCTTTGAGCTTAAGCATCCAGCCGGAGACCTTTTCGCGGTTCGGCTCGTTCTTTTTGCCGTACAGGAAATAGGTTCCCAGCGCGGCCAGGGCGGCGAGCCCGAGGCCGGTTTGTATTGCGGTTTCCGTCTTAGTCATATTGTGTCCTTGCCGCACTAGCGTCTAAATAAGCCGCGCTCCCGCCGCTAAGCAGGAGCGCGGCCCCCCAAATCTGCTTCGAACTACCTTGCCACGGGAGGCGCCGTTAATTCTACGCGCCTGTTGGCCTTGGCGGCGTCGGTGTGCACCAGGTCGGGGAACTCTTCGTACTCGACCGGGCGCATCTCGCCGTAGCCTACCGTGGTGATCCGCTCAGGCGCGACGCCTTCGCTGATCAGGAATTCCGCTACCGCGGCCGCCCGCTTCTCGCTTAAGGTCTGGTTATACTTTTCGGTGCCGCTCGCGGAGGCGTAGCCCGCCACGCGGACGTCGCGCTTCGGGTTCTCCTTGATAAGCCGCGCGTTTTCGCGCAGCGCCTCCATGCCCTGGGGCCTGAGCTCCGCCGAGTCGAACGAGAAGTGCGAATCGTCAAGAACGACCAGCTTTACAACGATGGGCGCGGGGGCGGGCTTAGGGGCCGCTCCGACGAGCGCGACAGGCGCCGGCGGAGCCTCCACTATGGCCACCGCCACGATGGGCTGCCTTTTTTTGGGGCAGTTGAACTTGAAGGTGAAGCTCACCTTATGAGAGGCCCCCAGGTCGCCCGAAGGCACCATGGCGTAGTCCAGGGCCACGGTGCGGGTCAGGGTATACCCCAGGCCCAGCGTCAGGCCGGTCAGGCCGCTCAGCTGGGGGTTGGGATAGTTGACCTGGTAACCGGCGCGGAGGGCAAGAACGTTCTTCTTGTTCTCCGTATTGCCGACCAGGTATTCCGCTCCCACCTGCAGCCGGTCCATAGCGTCGTTCTGGAGCTCTCCGGAAGCCGCCAGGATGAGGTGCCTGTCCACGGTCCAGGCCGCGCCCAGGCGCAGGCCCGAGACCAGCGAACTGCCGCCTACCTTGCTGCCAAGGTTGATATTGGAGTAGGTCAGGCCCAGGTCCAGGGCCCTGAACACGTTCCACAGGACGCCCAGGTCGGCGGCATAGCTGTAGTAGTTCTTTCCCGGGAACTGCGCCTGGTTCACCTTCAGGGCGACGCCGCCGGCGAAGAAGGGCAGTAATTTCTTACCCCAGCCTACGCTGCCGGAAAAGTTCCTCGGATTGTAATCAGAGGTCTCCAGCCCGGCGTTATCCCTGCCGTCGAAAGTGCCGTAGTCGACGTAGCCGAAGGAGGCGGCGACACCGCCCAGGCTGCCCCCGTTGCACTCCTTGCCGTTGCACTCTTTCTTGGTCTTTCCCAGGGGCATGCCGAAGACGGCTATCTCCTGGTTGAAGCTGCCGAGGCCGCTATTGTGGTGCAGCCCGAGCTCCGTGCATCTGATCCGGCTCAGCGCGGCCGGATTCCACAGCAGGGAAGCGGACCCCTGGTCGAGCGCCACTACCGCCGACCCCATGGCCGTGGCCCTGGCCGTGCCGCCCGCCTGCTGCAGGGGCAGGGCCTGGGTGCCGGCGGAGTAATCGGTCTCGCCGGCCGAGGCTTGGCCGCAGAGAAGCGCGGCGCAGATAAACCCGGTTCCTATAGATAATATTTTCATAGAAGTTCTCCTAAATATGCCGCGCCGCTTAATGTCTTACCGCGAACTTCTTCACTTTTGAGGTGGTAGAATTCGAGCCGCCGTAGTCTTTCTCAAGACGGTAGAGGTAGACGCCCGGGGCCAGCCTGGCCGTATTCAGTACCGAGGTCTGGGCGCCAGCCGCCTTGGAGTCCTCCAGCTTGGCCACCAGGTCCCCCATCACGTTGTAGATCTTGATGGTGGCGATACCCGGCAGGGCCATGCAGTAGGCGAAAGTCCCCGTTGCCCCCTTAGCCGGCGACGGATAGAAGAAGTCTTCTCCGCAGGCGGGCACGGCCAGCACGTAGGAATAGGGCACCGTGCAGGTGCCGCTGCTGGTCACCAGGCTTATGAACACCGAGCCCGCCGTAAGAGACCCGACGAGGGGGTGCCTGGGCGAGACGGCCGTGACCACGGTGGACGCGAGGTTCACCGAATAACTGGCCGCGTTGTCGACGCCGAAGACGACGTTGCTGGACATGACCACGCCGAAGAAGCCGGTACCGGTAATGGTAACCGAGGTGCCGCCGGCCGAGTCGCCGGAGGCGGGGCTGATGCCGGAAATGGTGCAGGAAGCCACCACTACGGGCGCCACCGGGGCGCCGAACACCAGTACCGGGGCGATCTTCGTAACGAAGCCGTCGGTAGCGTTCTCGGTCCCGGTGCCGTTGAGCAGTTCGGTCCCGGCGGAACCGTCCATTACCGAGCCGTCGGTAGCGGGGAAGAGGTTGGAGGGCGTGATGCCCGCCACATAGATGTTATGGAGCGAGTCTATAATGATGCCGTTAGCGCTCTGCTTGCCTGCCGTACCGGGAGAACCTCCCAGGTAGGAGAAGAACGGCCGGGTCAGCCCGTCGGAATCTATAGCCGCCACGAAGGCAGCCTGGTCCGAAGAGGTGTTGGTCTGTACGGCGCCCGTAATGTTCCTGCTTACGCAGGGCAGCGAGCAGTCCACCAGGGTATCGTTCCCGGCGACCTCCCAGTTGGCCGACCGGGTCCAACCGGCGATGTAAGCGTCGTCGAGCGAGTCCAGCGCCATGGAGCGGGCGCGTTCCGCGCCGCCGGCGGCACCCACGTGCGTCGCGTACACCATCTCCAGCGAGCGGTTAATATCGGCTTCCGCGGGATTGAGCCTGAGCACGAACGCGTCGTCCGCGCCCTGCAGGGCCTGCTGGTAGGGGACGGCCCTGGAGCCGGGCCCGACTGTCGGCAGGAGCAAATAGGCGGTAGAGGGGAAGTCCGTAGGGGACACCGTCCAGCCCGCCACAAAGACGTTATAAGGCACCGCGCCGGCATTATTGAGGATAACGGCCGTCGCTTCGTCCTCGGTAGCGCCGTTAATATAGGTAGCGTAGAGCAGGGAGGTGCCGTCCGCGGCGACCTGGGCTACGAAACCGTCGGCCCAGACCCCGGCCGTTCTCAGTTCGGAGAAATGCCCGAGGAAAGCGCCGGTATTGGCCGGCCAGGTGTCCGAGGTGGTTTTACCCACGACCCAGGCCTGGCCCGCGGCGTCAACCGTAATGGCGTTGGCGTTGGTGACCGTGTCCGAGGTGCCCATGAGCATGGAATAGACCACGGACGCGCCCGCGGGAGCGATCTTTACCACGAAGGCGGCCTCGGAGGCGGCGCCCATTGTATTATAAGGAGCGGCGATCCCGGCGCTGATGGGGAAGTTGGTCGCGAACGTCGTTCCGGTTATATAAGCCGCGCCCAGCGAATCGACCGCGATACCGTTGGCGGTGTTGGTAAGGATGCCGCTGATGCCGCCCCAACAGGTAGAGTAGACCAGGGCGGGAATATCCGACGGCTGCTCCAGCTGCGCCACAAAGGCCAGCGAGCCGGTGTTGACGTCGCAGGCCTGCAGCGCGGGCCCGGCTACCGGGAAAGCGGTGCCAAGGCCGGCCGACTGGGTCACGCCGGTGATAAAGACATTGGGCGTGCTCGCGCTGGAGTTGTCCAGCGCTATGCCATTGGCCTGTTCGGCAAGCGCGCCGCCCAGCCAGGCCAGCCACATGATGCTGGCCCCGTCCGCACTGAGCTTGGCTACGAAAACGTCCCTGGCGCCGTTATCGGGGCCGGGGGCTGAGACCGCGTTGGTGGAGGCGGGAAAGCCGCCGGCGCCGGTCATGGCCGAGTTAGCCCAGCCGGTCACATAAGCCTGCTGCGTCGCGTCCACCGCCACGCTCATGATCTCGTCGTCGACGCTGCCGCCGAGGTACGTGCCGTACACGATAGCGGGGTCGATCACCAGCTGTTTGCTCTTTATATAATTGCCTACTTCGAAGCGGACGTTGTTATTAGACGCCAGCACGAAGTGACCTTTCACAGAAACCCGCTTGCTGCCCAGGGTCTGGTACAGCTTGGGGGCCTGGTAGGTCAGCTCCCCGCCCTCTACATTGAGGACCAGGTTGCCTTTGGGGTCAAGCCGCATGCCTTTAGCGCCTTTGAAACCCATGAGGATGCGCCCGGGGTTAGCTCCCGGCGCCACGATAAAGTCATATTCCACGTTCCCCTTGTCGAAACGGTAGACCATGTCGATGCCGGGGTAGACCTGGGAGAAATTCACCCGGGAATACTGCCGCACGCCGACCTGCCATTTCGCCTTGTCGCTGCCAAGGAAATAGCTGGTGCGGCCGGGCAGGATGCCCTGGCCCTCGACCGAGGGGCTGGGATTGGCGCCCTTCAGTTTCATGCGCAGCACAAGGGGCGCTTTGGTCTTATCGGCCTTGGCCCTGCGCAGCACGGTGACGGCTTCCGAAGCGGTCAGGTAGAGGTTGTAGCCGGCGGCGCGGGTAAAGAACTTCACCGAAGCGTCGGTCTGGCCCTTGTTGGCCTCGAAGTACATGGGGACCTTC
>Ga0209212_1001418_pt1 | contig 39014 bp, 29 predicted proteins | sample RifGroC2_FD_183996 | JGI IMG/M metagenome (GOLD analysis project Ga0209212, IMG submission 183996) | Groundwater microbial communities from Rifle, Colorado, USA - Groundwater C2 (SPAdes) (version 2) | ecosystem: Environmental > Aquatic > Deep subsurface > Groundwater | place: Rifle, Colorado... | reverse complement strand
TTCAGCTTGTTTTTCAATAAGCAGGTCTTTTGCATTCATGCCCGTTTTGTAGCATATTATTTGCAAAAGCGCAAATTATCTATTTTAACATTTTGAGGTTTTTATAAGATTTTCTGTGAATGGTTACAGAAAAAGAAGCTCGTTATCAGAAAGTGATTGTAGTGTGGATTTGTCTATAGTAATGATGGGACCCATAAGCTAACTCATAGAATTAATTTCTTTTTTTATCTATCTGGCTCAGCACATTTCATTTTAGCAATTGAATATTTCGGAACCACTAAGTTTGTCGTCCCAACCACTCCATCCGAGATTATTAATCCAATGCCCAACATTTTTCTGCAATACATCGACTATCATGGACATAGGGCTCATCAAACTACGAAGTATTACATGATATTGCATAATTACCATTTCCTGCTGAAAATTATCCAACAGATATTTTAAGTCATAAACAGGCTCTTCTTCGTTATTTTTAACATGAATAACTTTTGCGCCATAAGCAAAAGCATTTAAATATCTCTGGTTATTAATTTTACAATTTTGTATAGGAAAATTAGGATGACTATTTAGAGTGTTATTAAAATCTTTCTTATAGTCATTTACCCAATGATATGTTGGGTGCCCATTCGGGCAATGACGTTTATGTATGTTGCAAATCTTATTAAACAGATTGTCTCTATCGTCATTAGAATACATCTGCCGAAATGGAAGAATAACCGCCATGCAATCTTCCTGTATAGGCAATCTTGCATGACATATATCTTTAGATACTGGAGATATATGGCATGGTGAATTTATCCACCTGCTATTGCGAATAAATTTGAACTGCCTAAAGAAAAGAGCAAATATGTCAGCATCAGTTGTTTTCCAAAGTTCTTTCCGAATAGGAATAGCTGGGTCAAAACGAAGGACTGATTCTGGCATGTCTTTGACTATAGCCAAGCCATGCCTACCACTCTTTTGATTCTCTTCATCAAATACTTGTAATAGTGAGATTGGTTTTTCGTTTTCATCTTCATAATAAGCGTCTTCTGGCAAATTGACAAAAAAAGGAATTTGAGTCGGCTTAGCTTTGTGGCAATTGTTGTTTTCGTAATCAGGGATAAAATCAAAAAGATGGCGATAGTTAAGAATTTTGCGACTGGAATAATTACTTACTCCAACAGAGAATGATATCTGGGTATCACTAATTTTTGGTGACGTGATTGGTGGAGGAAAATCACTTTCTTTTTTTTTGCAGCAGAGGTTTATAATCTGCTCAATTTCTTCTTCAGATGCACGTTCATATGAAAAGGTGTACCACTTGCGTTTAAACGGAAATCGTTCTTTTGCGGTTCGGTCATAAACCAATATCAACCATGAAATATGTGGTCTGTTAGTTATTGATGCCAACATGTTTTTCCTATCATAGAAAATAATGGTCGCCACACCTATTTCCAACGCAATAGCCATTTTTCTAATCTCAAAAAAACAGTATATCGTTAAACTGGGAAAAAAAGCAAGTGTTTTCCGAGGTCAAATGAATCGGCGTAATCAGCGGTTAAAATTAAATGTCAGCAGCAGATAGATTGGCTGTCCATGCGGTATTTGAAAAGTCTCTGTGTTTCGGTGGTGAAAAAATAAATAAAAAGGTTTCGGCGATGGCGATGGGATTTTAAATAGATTCCTCGACTGCGCTCGGAATGACGCGTCGTCGTGCCGACGACGGCTAAACACAGACAAAGACGCACGCCGTGCGTCTCTACGATAAACATGAAATCGGCGTGGTCGATGAGATTTTATGAACCCTGCCATACAAGATGGCAGGGCTAAACACGAAAATAAAAAACGATAAGAAAAAAAGCCGCTGGTTTTAAGCAGCGGCTTTTTGGTTTTTACAGACAGAAGAACTGTTCGACTACTGGTTCGATTCTTCTTTCTTTTTGGATATTCCCATAGACTCCGGCATAAGCGGGCCGTCAAGGCCGCCCCTTCTCTGCGAGGTCTGCGACGACGACTGCGACTGCGAAGATGAGCCGCCCGATGTAGCCTCTAAAACTTCAGGCGATACCTTCAAATCGTCTTCGGCCCATTTTACTCGTCTCATTGACAGGCCGATTTTTCTTGAATCGTTATCGACTCGTAGGATTTTTACCTCAAGTTCCTGTCCATGCTTTACGATGTCCTGCGGATTTTCGATTTTGTGGTCTGCGATTTCTGAAATGTGCAGCAGGCCTTCGAGTTCCGGTTCGAGTTCGACGAAAACACCGAAGTTCGTAATCTTCGTTACTACGCCGTGTACAATCTGGCCTGGCAGATATTTTTCCGGTATCGCGTGCAGCCACGGGTCTTCGGAAAGCTGTTTGATGCCGAGCGAAATTCTCTGCTTGGCTTCGTCAACTTCCAGAACGACGCATTTGACTTCCTGGTCTTTTGTGAGCGCTTCGCCGGGATGGTTGAATTTCTTCGTCCAGCTTATATCCGAGATGTGAATCAAGCCGTCGATGCCGGGCTCGATTTCCACGAATGAGCCGTAGTTCGTCAGGCTGGTAACTTTGACCGTAACGACTGTGCCGGGCGGGTATTTCTGCGATGCGACCGCCCAGGGATTTGCTTCAAGCTGTTTAACGCCGAGCGATATTTCCTGCTTGTCTTTGTTGACTTCAAGAATAACAACGCTGACCTCATCGCCGACTTTGTAAAGGTCGCCGGGATGATTTATTTTTTTCGTCCAGCTCATTTCGCTGATATGAACCAGGCCTTCAACGCCTTCTTCAAGTCTGACGAAGATGCCGTAGTTCATTACATTGACGACAACGCCCTTGACTTTCACGCCGACCGGATAACGTGTTTCGATATTTTCCCACGGGCTTGCGTTCTTCTGCTTGAGGCCGAGAGAAACTTTTTCGTTATCCTTATCAACGCCGATAACAACGCATTCGATTTCCTGGTCGATATGAACGACTTCTGACGGATGCGCGACTCTGCCCCAGCTCAAGTCCGAAATATGCAGCAGACCGTCAAGGCCGCCGAGGTCAACGAACACGCCGAAATCAGCGATATTCTTGACAACGCCTTTTCTGCGCTGGCCGACTTCGATTTCAGCGAGCAGTTTTTCCTTGCTGGCGATTCTTGCGTCTTCGATAATCTTTCTTCTTGATACGACGATGTTCTTGTTCTCGGTATCAATCTTGAGGATTTGGCATTTAACGGTTTGACCGATGAATCTGCTGATGTCGCCTGGCTTTCTGATGTCAACCTGCGATGCGGGCAAAAATACCGGCACGCCGATATCAACGAGCAAGCCGCCCTTAATTCTTCTGACAACCATACCGCTGATAATATCGCCTTCCTTCTTGGAAGTGATAATTCGTTCCCAGCCTCTGATTCTGTCCGCTTTGCGTTTGCTAAGCAGGATAATTCCGCTTGGGTCCATTTCTTCGAGCAGCACTTCAATTTCTGCGTCCGGCACGACTTCTTCGGGATTGTCGAATTCTGAAATGTCAACAATGCCTTCGCTCTTGAGACCGATTTCGAGAATTACGTCGCTGCCGATTTGCTGAATGATTCTTCCCTTGAGAATTGTGCCGGGAATGAGTTCATCAACTTTTCTGTCCAAGGCTTCTGTGAGAATTGTGTTTTCTGCCTCGCCGAACATCGCGTTGACTTTGCTGTCAAGCTCTTCGAGGGTCAGCCCCAGTTTCCTGATAATGTTTCTATCAACCATAAATAAAAAAACCTTTCTTGTCTTCGTGGAGCGTTTTAATCGGCCGCTGCGCCCTCCACATACATTTTAAGCGCAACTGCCGTCGTGCCAAAAGGCACATTTCAAAAAACAAACGCACTGACCATCCGAGCCAATGCGTGTCTATTACCATCTGTCTGCTGTGCTAACTATTTCTTTTTTTGCCTGTATCAAACCTCGCAAGATTCTCAACAAACTCATCAATGACCCACTGCGGCGTTGAGGCTCCAGCCGTTACGCCCGCGGTCGAATTTCCTAAGAGGGTACTTGTATCAAGTTCTTTGAAGTTTTGCAAATGAAACGTTTTTTTATTGTACTTTTTACACAATTCGGCCAGTTTTTTGGTATTTGCGCTGTGCAGGCCGCCAAGAATAAACATCACATCGACCTTTTGGCAAAGCTCAACCGCGCAGGTTTGGCGTTTAATCGCTTCTTTGCAGAGCGTATTTATCACTTTTAACTCCGAAAATGGCGTTTTTGCGATTTTTTCGAGCATCGTCGCGAAATGTTCGGGGCTTTGAGTAGTTTGACAGATAATCCCTAATTTCTTATTCCTCGGCAGGTTAGCGATGTCTTTATCGTTTCCGATTACATCTATATCTGGCGCAGAGCCGAGCACCGCCTGCACTTCGGGATGGCCGTTATCGCCGATTATTACGACTTTATACCCTTGTTTATGGAGCATTTTGGCGATTTTTTGCACTCTTTTTACGAGAATGCAGGTTGCATCGACGATTTTCAGGCCTTGTTTGCGAATTTGTTTAAGCTGCTGCTCACCTGCTCCGTGCGAACGGATGATGACTGTCCCGCTGGGTATTTTTTTTATATTTTCGGATATTTTTAGCCCTGAATCGGCAAGTTGTTTGACTACATCTTTATTGTGTATGATTTCGCCGAGGCTATAAACGTTCTTTTTCTTAGCTAATGTTTCGGATGCGATTTTGATAGCGTTTCTTACGCCGGGACAAAACCCGCATCCATCTGCAACTATCACTTTCATTTTCCCGATTCCTTAAATTTATAACCGCAGGGAATATAGCCGCAAAGGCACAAAGGCACAAAGGAAAAACAACAGAGCCGCGACAGTAGCCGATTCTACAACCGATAACCGATAACGGACTTCTATTTTTATTTGTTTTTCATAAATCAGCAGGTAGAATAAACAAAAAAATATGAACGCGAAAACATTTTTAAAACAATGGCGATTTACTTTGATACTGCTGTCCGCAGTAGCGGCGGGGGCTTTGCTCGGACACATACTCGGCACAAAAGCTGAAGTATTAAAACCTTTAGGCGATATTTTTTTGAATCTGCTGTTCACCGCAGTCGTGCCGCTTATTTTCTTCTCTATGTCGTCTGCAATCGCGGCAAGCTCCAATCTCACTCGTCTTGGCAGAATAGCAGGGCTGATGCTGGTTGTGTTTCTTCTGACCTCGGCAATCTCGTCATCGCTGATGCTGTTCGCGGTAAAATTTTTCGACCCCGCTAAAGGACTTACTTTATCACTTGCCGAGCCTGCGGCGAAAGAAACAGTCAGCTTCGCGAATAAAATCGTCAATACCATTACCGTCAACGATTTTTCCAATTTGCTGAATCGCCGCAATATACTTGCTTTAATAGTGTTTTCCATTTTAACCGGCCTTGCCTCGCAGGCCGCCGGAGATAAAGGAAAAAAATTCCGTGAATTTCTTGTTTCCGGCTCGGAAGTAATGGGTCAGCTCATCAAATTGATAATGCTCTACGCCCCGATTGGTCTGGGCGCGTATTTCGCGTATTTAGTCGGCGCGTTCGGCGCAGAAATTTTAGGTTCTTACGCGAGAGTCCTTGCGATATATTATCCTGTGGCAATAATCTATTTTATATTCGGTTTTTCATTTTACGCTTTTGCCGCTGCGGGCGGGGCCGGCATCAAAAATTTCTGGTCAAACATTTCGCCGGCTGCGATTACAGCATTTGGAACAGGCAGCAGTCTTGCCGCGCTGCCCGCTAATCTTGAGGCTGCTAAGAGAATCGGAGTACCCGAAGATGTTCGCGAGATTGTGCTTCCGCTGGGCGCTACTATTCATATGGACGGCACCTGTCTGGCGGCAGTGATAAAAATAGCGGTGCTGTTTGCGCTTTATGGCAGGGATTTTTCAGGATTTGAAACTTCGCTTGGCATCGTCGGCGTTGCTATTCTTTGCGGCGTTGTAATGAGCGGAATTCCGGGCGGCGGTTTTCTCGGCGAAGCTCTGATTGTTTCACTTTACGGCTTCGGCCCCGAAGCTCTTCCGATTATTTCAATGATTGGCACTCTGGTCGATTCGCCGGCCACTATGATAAATTCAACGGGCGACACCGTTGCCGCGATGCTCGTAAATCGCTTCCTGACCGGCGGGAAAACTCAATCCGCATAATAGTATTTTTCATAACATTATATATGGCAAGGAGATATAATGCGAAAAATATTTAAGTCCTATAATAGGCAGGTTTTGAATACAGGTGTGGGTTGAAGATTTTAATTAAAATTTATCCCAGAATACCTATTTTTACCTTGCTTTATGTTATAGGACGCTATACAATGTCCAGAGTAGTAATTTGGGTAAGGAGTTTAGCAGGATGAGAATGACCGCTTATTCCGGCAAAGCTCCCTTAAAGGCAAAAATTTAGGGCGTGCCGAACAGTGAAATTTCCGTACGCTCAACAAAAAGGGTTATTTTTCTGCGCGTATTATGGGAAGGGCAAAGGGAAAAATAACGCGATGGAGCGCGGATTCTGCGGGTGATGCCTCGTCTGCGGCGGGACGCGATGTCGCGCGCGGTGATTTTGTAGTCGGAACATCGGCCGCATTTGAGTCAATCCTCGAAACAATCAGCGCAGTCGCATCAAGACAATGCTCAATGATAATCGCAGGCGAAACGGGAGCCGGCAAAGAAATGGTTGCTCGTCGAATACACGCCTGCAGCGACAGAGCAGGTAGAGTTTTTATCCCCGTTGACTGCACAACACTTACCGGCCAATTATTTGAAAGCCAGTTATTCGGACATACTCGCGGCGCATTCACCGGCGCGGTGAGCGATACGCTTGGTTTTTTCCGCGCTGCAGACGGCGGAACAATTTTTCTCGATGAAATTAGCGAAATACCTCTCGATTTGCAGGCGAAACTTTTGCGCGTTCTTCAGGAATCGACTGTAACGCCGGTCGGTTCCGTAAAATCGTTTCCCATTGATATTCGCGTTTTATGCGCGACAAACCGCAATTTAAAGCAAATGGTTTTAGACGGTAAATTCCGCGCCGATTTGTATTACCGTTTAAATGTTGTAACGGTTCACGTCCCGCCATTGAGAGAAAGACCCGAAGATGTGCTTTCGCTGGCTGAACATTTTCTCGCCCGGCAGGCGGAATTATATAATGAGCCTTATAAAGTTTTATCCGACGATACGAAAAAACTTCTTGCTGACTATCACTGGCCCGGCAACGTTCGTGAATTAGCTAACGTGATGGAGCGGGCGTATGTTCTGACGAGTATGGATGTAATAACGCCGGCCTCGCTGCCGACAGAAATTATTGTGGCTGTGCCGATGCAGCAGGGACAACAACACAGGCTGCCTACGCTTGATGAAGCGCAGCGGAATGTGATTATGCAGGCTTTGACAGCGGCAAACGGCAGGAGAATGGCCGCTGCGAAAATCCTCGGCCTGGAACGGCGAAAACTCAATCGTCTGCTCGATAAGTACAACATAGCAGCGGAGTAGAAGAGTGAAAAACTAAAAGTGAAAAGTGAAAAGAGAATACAGAATTCAGTAGACAGAAGACAGAATGTGGAATTGGCTAACGCCGATGAGATTTTTAAGTGGGCACAAATAAAAAAGGCCGAGCGAAAGCCCGGCCTTGTATGTGTTTTTGATATTGTTTTTTAAATGCCGCCGCAGATGTTCCAGCGTTCTTTTTGTCCATGTACCTGTCGAACAAATGGGCCATAAGGCGACCATTGAGTTACCTTGCCATCCTTTTCAATCTCTAAAATACATGGCACTTTATAGCCTCCGGTAAGAGCACTTGGGGCAGGTTCTCCAATTGAAATGATCCGTAGAAACTTTACCTGACCAAAATTTTGCTCAACTTTTTCAGCTGGTAAACCTGAGTATAATCTGCCTGCTTTAACGTAGTCTTTTGCAATGAGCGCTTCAAGAAATTGCCGCACAACCTCAACAGCAATTTCCTTATCCGAAAGCCGGCCTTGCAGAAGCCCAACTTCTTGCGAAGCTTGATCTATTACTATTACATCGGCAGGAATATTCTTGATAGTAAATATATGAGCATCAATAGGCTGGTTATAGTCGAAGTATTCGATAGTGCCTATTTCCTGATAATCGCCATCTTTCAGCCGATACAGTTCTATTGAGGCGACGAGGTTAGTAGCCTGCTCAACGTATAGAATCATACGATGGCAAAGTGAATTGGCATGTGAAGTAGCAGTTCCATCTTCCTCTTTTCTAATAGCGGCAGATTCTTTCACATATGCTTCATTCAAAGCTTCATCTTGTAGCGAAGTAACTGTTACAACTATCGGTTCGGACACATTTGAAGGTTCTGATATATCTATTTTCGCTTTGCCGTTTAGACTTTTTTCATTAAGTCGTTCAATCGCTAATTTAGGGTCTAATTCCTGAAAGAGCAAACATATTTGAGTCGCCATACTTTTATTTTTTATGGAGACAAGTATATTTTTTTTAGGCAGCCAAATTTGCGCTTTATCATCTTTCCAGATGATTGATTTGGTGCCGTCATCGCTGCATGGGTCTGTCCATTCGGGCATTTCGGCTCGCAGGTTTTTAACATAACCATACTCATCAAATTCACACCAAAATTCCTGAGGCTCTTCATGAGATGTCTTGAAAGCCTTAACGTGAATATAACGTACCGTATGGTTTGCCTGAATTGTTTGTTCAAGGGCGTAAACGGGTGTGGCGGACTGATTAAAAATAGTTATCGACATTGCTGTTGTGATGAGCAATACCGCTGCGACTGCGAATTTTGTTATTTTGCTTTTCATAAATACTCTCCATACATTAGGCCGGGTAGCGGCCGGGGGTGATTGTTTAGTTTTCAACTGCTGGTCGAGTATTTTTGCAAAAGCGATTCGTTCTGATTCCGAAGCTCCGGCGGGGCTAATGCCATCGGCTTTTAACAGTTCTTCAAATAATTTTTTGTTATTATCCATTTTGCCTCTCCATTTCTGCGCGAAGAGATTGCTTTGCGTAAAATATTCGTGACCTGACAGTTCCAACATTGCAGCCAATAACATCGGCTATCGACTGGTAAGGCATTTGTTCAATGAAGCATAGTGTCAACACTTCTCTGTGATGAGGTTTGAGTTCGTTCAGCGCCTTATGTAATTTTTCGGCATCATCAGCATCGAAAGTCGGCTCATCATTGCCTGATACGGGGAAATCATTATCTTCCGGCAATGAAACAAACCTGTCTTTGCGTCTGAATCCATCATAAACTTTATTTCTTGCGATACGGTACAGCCAAACGGCGAAAACTTTGGCATCTTTCAGTTTTTGTATTTCTTTTAAAACCGTAAGCCAGATATCCTGCAGGATGTCATCAACCCCGGCGTTTCCGCTGTCTATGCGCCTGACATAATACTTCAGTCTCGGCTGATAGATTTCGAACAGTTCTTCAAAGGCCGATCTCTGGCCTTGGCGGCAGCGATGCACTAATTCTTCCAGCCGGTTTTCAAAATCCATATATGTCCTTCGAATTACTCCCTGCGTTTCCGTCTTCGCCAAAGGTTTCGACGAGATAAAAGAGCCCACCCTACAAAACTCGTATTTTCTTAAAACGCGTGGACAGCAGAGCTGTCCACCCTACATGCCTCCCTGCGCTGTCGCTTGGGCTCTGATAAACCGCTCCATTACTGTCGCGGCTCTGAATACAAAAAGCTTTCCCGTATCACAGAGTAAAGACGCGATTTGGCCGAGTTAGTTCAAATAAAACTTTATTTTACCAAAATTCAGGACAAAAAGTATGAGAAAAGCGTGTGAAAAATAAGGAATTGCGGAAAAAGCGTATATCCACTATAATGCGGAATTATAATTTTTACATAGAGACAAATGGACATAGCTAATATCCGAAATTTTTGTATCATCGCTCATATCGACCACGGGAAGAGTACGCTTGCAGACCGGCTTTTGCAGTACACCGGCACGGTGAGCAAAAAAGACCTCAAAGAGCAAATGTTAGACAGTATGGATATCGAGCGCGAACGCGGCATCACAATCAAGGCCTCGGCAGTAACAATGCACTACGAGCACGAAGGCAAAGAATATATGCTGAATTTGATTGATACGCCCGGCCACGTTGACTTTCATTATGAAGTTTCACGTTCGATGGCGGCCTGCGAAGGCGCGCTTTTGGTTGTCGATGCGACGCAGGGAGTTGAGGCGCAGACGGTAGCGAACGCATATTTGGCGGTCGATGCGGGTCTGGAAATTCTGCCTGTTATCAATAAGATAGATTTGCCCGCCGCTCAACCGGACGTGATAGGCGAGGAAATCGAGCATATTCTCGGCATAAATAAAAATGAATGTTTTCACATCAGCGCAAAAAGCGGAATCGGCATAGCGGAGCTGCTTGATGCGATAACGACTTTGCTTCCGCCGCCGGTCAATGACGACAGCGAGCATACCAAGGCTCTGATTTTCGACAGTCATTATGATGGGTATCGCGGTGTAATTTGTTATGTCAGGGTTGTTTCCGGCAGTCTGAAAGTCGGCGACAAAGTGCTGATGATGAGCACCAACAGGAATTATCTGATTACCGAACTGGGCAAATTCACGCCTGCGATGAAAAAGACAGATAGTCTTGGTCCGGGCGAGGTCGGCTACGCAATCGCCAATATCCGAACTTTGTCCGATGTAACGGTCGGCGACACGATAACGCACAGCAATAATCCTTCGCCGAACGCGCTGCCCGGCTATAAAAAACCGCTGCAAATGGTGTTCAGCGATTTTTATCCCGGCAACGATACCGAGTATTCGAAGATGCGTTCTGCGTTTGACAAGCTGTCGCTGAACGATACGAGTTTTACGTTTGTGCCGCAGAACAGTCCTGCTCTTGGATTTGGTTTTCGATGCGGATTTCTGGGTCTGCTGCATATGGAGATTGTTCAGGAACGGCTTGAACGCGAGAATAATATCGAAGTCGTGCAGACTGCTCCGACTGTAACTTATGAAGTGGTCGAAACATCGGGCGAGGTTTATAAAATTGATTCGCCCAGCCAACTGCCGGAGCGCACGCTTATACAGGAGCTTCGCGAGCCTTATGTGAAGCTTGAGATTATTACGCCCAAGGACAGTATCGGCGGGATTATGAAACTTGCCGAGTCCAAAAGATGCACGCTGACGAAAACCGATTATATCAGTCCGACGAGGGTGATGATGGGTTTTCACGCGCCGCTTGCCGAGATAGTTTATGATTTTTATGACCAGCTCAAGGGTATAAGCAGGGGCTATGCGACGATGAATTATGAACTTGTCGGGTTCGAGCCGGGCGAACTTGTCAGGATTGATATTCTTGTGAATAAAACCGTCGTCGATGCGTTGAGTTTGATAGTTCACCGCTCGAATGCAGAGATGCGCGGGCGCAAAATTCTCGAAAAACTTCGCAAGGCGATTCCGAGGCATCAATTCGAGATTCCGCTTCAGGCGGCAATCGGCGGAAAAATTATCGCGCGAGAATCCATTAAGGCATTCAGAAAAGACGTAACCGCCAAACTCTACGGCGGCGACGTTACCCGAAAAATGAAACTGCTCAAGAAGCAGAAAGAGGGTAAGAAACGAATGAAGAATATCGGCAACGTGGAAATTCCGCAAAAAGCGTTTATGAGTATTCTTGATACGAGCGAATAATTAGTAGCCAATAGCCAGTAGTCAATAGTCAGTAGGTGGGATCGGCCTGACGGTCGAGACTATTTAAATTTGTCCGGTTGAACAGACTGTAATATTTGTGTCCATCGGCTGGCTTTGTTCGGAAGGTTTGAAGGGCAGAGGCTCTGCGAATTGAACGGCTACCTGTCTTAAATTACTGCCGGCGATGCCCGCTCGACATATTTTCGCGGTGCGAGTAAATTTTCTCCGCGCGAAGATTCCATCAGGCGTAAAGAATGGCACTGAAAATCTGGCGGTTATCTGTCTGCCGGCTTCTACGCTGCCGGGCTTGTTAAGACACATAAACGCCATTCCTCCGCTGCTGACATCAACCATTTGTCCCTGTAAGGTTCTGGTTTTTTTGTCGGTATCGAAATAAACGCTGCCGCTGATTTTGAGGCGTTCTTCTCTTCGCCGCTCCTTAAAGCCGTTGCCGGCGGCGTTGTCGGAGCCTTCACTCAAAATACATAACGTCTTTTCGACAATAGCCTTCCACTGATTTTCGTCGAAGCCGTGAACGATTGTTTCCGGCGAAATGTGAGCTATAAAGCGGGCGTTTTTGGGCATTACGATTCTCGCGCCGCAGATGAGTTTGCTGTTAAGAATGTAGAGATTCAGCGGTGCCGAAGTCGCTAAAGGCCGATTCGCAATCGCCTGCGAAATTAACTGTTCTATCTGATAAGTGTCCATAGCCATATTATCGGCAGAATGCGTCAGGAATATTTAAGTTAAAAAATCCAGAAAAAGTGGAAATTTTTATTTGACATACTATATATAGGCTTTAGAATACCTTGTGGTCAAAATGTTGTAGTGATTCCGGCAGGAAAGTATCGTGAAATGTCCGTATTGCAAGGAAGATTCTGATAAGGTAATCGATTCGCGTTCGAGCGAGGCGGGCAGGGTGATTCGCCGGCGAAGGCAATGTCTGCTTTGCGGCAGAAGGTTCACGACTTATGAGAAAGTCGGCGAGAGTTTTAAGCTCAACGTGATAAAGAAGGACAATTCGCGAGTTCCTTACGACAGGGACAAAGTAATCGCCGGTCTTCAGAAGGCCTGTTATAAAAGGCCTGTCTCTTCTGAACAGATTCAGCAGATTGCTGACAGGGTTGAAGAAGAGATTTTCAGGCATTCTGACAAAGAGGTAAGCTCAAAATTTGTCGGCGAGAGTACGATGAAACATTTGCGAGCGATTGACAAGGTTGCGTACATCCGGTTTGCCAGCGTTTATAGGGAGTTTAATGACGCAGGCGAGCTTATCGATGAGGTCAGACAGGCGATTTCCGAATCCGACGATGTAAATCAGCCAAAATTATTTATGGATAAATAAAAAATTGAGGGTCTTGCAGGACGATGCAGCTGACAGTAATAAAAGCTGATGGTACGCAGGAAGAATATCTGCACACAAAGGTTATGGCTTGTCTTGTCAATGCCTTTGGGTGTGCGGACGAGGGATATGTCTCCGCCGCGTCAGAACTTGCCGAGACCGTAACTTATTATTTGTATAATCAGCGCGACGGCGACAGCATATCAAGCGGGGAAATTTTTTCGATAATCCAGGCGGTTCTGTCGAGTACGGGTTATGATTTTGCCGCCGAGAATCTGTCAATTCACAATCAAAAAAGAAATCTTTTAAGAACGAGAATTGAAATTACGAAAATTAACACGGAATCCGATAGTTTCGAGTTGCCCGGCGAGGCGGATTGCTGGAATAAATCAAAAATAGTTCACGATTTGCAAATCGAGCGGAGACTTGACATTGCGACAGCGAGAACTATCGCTTCAATGGTGGAAGAAAAAATTATTAACTCGGGAATAAGAAATTTTACAACAGATTTTATCAAATTTCTTGTCATTTCACAAACACAGGCTATAATTTCAGCGCAGCAGCAGTTGAAATTGTCAGCCAATGCTGAAAAAAATGTATTTGAAAATGATATGGCCACGGACGGGCATCTCAGGCAGTCGCAAAAAGGACTTTGCCCCGTTGGAGTGTAAGCAGGTTGGAAGAATTCCAAAATCCATTGCCGACTCGAATAAACTGCCTGAGTTTTTTTTGTTAAGCATCGGACTGATGAGCGTTTGCCAGTGAACACAAAATTCAAATCTGACCGTTTAAATGACCCTGTGATTAAGTACGCCGGCAAAAATGTCGTCTGGCTTTGTCAAAGTCAGACGGCCGCCGATGCGATGGCGTTTCTAAAAAAACAAAACATCGCGGACGAAATTGTCTATATTTATATAGTTGACGATGATGAGCGTCTTGTCGGCGTGCTGCCGCTGCGGAAATTATTGAACAGCGATTCTAAAACCAGACTATCGGATATTATGCTCGACAGGGTAGTTTCAATTCACAGCGACGCTACGGTACTCGATGCGTGCAGAAAATTCCTTGAGCATCGTTTTCTTGCGCTGCCGATTGTGAACAAGCAGGGGAAAATAGAAGGCGTAGTGGATATAACGCTGTTCACCGATGAGGTCAGCGCATTCGCCAGAAAAAGCGAGCAGGACAATGTGTTTCAGCTTATAGGCATTCATTTGGCGCACGGCAGGCGGCTTTCGCTGGCCAAAAGTTTCAAAGACCGTTTCCCGTGGCTGATGTTTAATATCGTAAGCGGACTAATCTGCGCGTTTATAGCGGGGCGGTACGAGCTGCTCATCAGCGAAATTACAATACTGGCGATGTTCATCACGATTATTCTGGCGATGGCAGAGAGCGTAAGTATGCAGTCGATGACGATTACGCTGCAGGCATTGTCAGCCAAAAAAATTTACTGGAAGCACTTTCTCAAAACTCTGCGTATGGAATTATTTATTGCTTCGGCGCTGGGCATCGGCAGCGGGATAACGGTCGGTCTGATAGCGTTTATCTGGAAAAGGCAGATGATGCCCACGGTTGTCATCGCGGCGAGCATTTGTTTTGCGATGATTAGCGCGTGCCTGCTCGGCATAATAATACCCGCGGCTATTCGGAGATTCCGCATCGACCCAAAGGTCGCATCGGGTCCGATTGTGCTTGCGGTTTCTGATATTGTGACGCTGATATTTTATTTTAATCTCGCCCGACTGCTTATAGGCTAAATTTAATAACTATCAGCTTTTTATTACATTAACGCATCGCTCGCAGAGGTCTGACTGTTCGGCGTTTGCCCCGACGCTCGGCCAGTAATTCCAGCAACGCTGGCATTTTTTATGGCTGCTCTTTTGAGCATTTACCAATTTATCCGATTTCTTCTTTTCGATTTTTACTTCGCTCACGATGCAAAGTGCGGCGAAATTATCTAATCCAAATTTTTCGACAACATTTATCAATTCGCTATCATCGGTGTTGATGATAATTGACGATTCCTGATTGCTGGCAATCTGTTCGTTTTTGCGCAGGCCTTCGAGTTCTTTGAGAACCTCATCTCGCAAGCCCATTAGCTTTTCCCATTTTGCTTCGTCTTTTTTCCAGTCAATTGAAACATCAACCTTCGGCATAGAAAGCAAATGCACGCTGTCAGCGACTTCGGCCTTTACTTCCATCGCTTCATAAATTTCCTCGGCGGTGTGGACGAGAATCGGTGCAAGCATTCTGTTTAGGCTGTCGAGGATTTTGAACATCGCGGTCTGTGCGCTTTGGCGGGAGAGCGAATCTTTGCTGTCGCAATAGAGCCTGTCTTTCAGAACATCCATATAAATACTGCTCATTTCGACCGAGCAGAAATTGTAAATCAGCGTATAGACTTTGTGGAAAAGGAAATTTTCATAAGAATCCGAAACCTCTGCAATCAGCTTTTGCAACTGCTGCAACGCCCATTTGTCAATTTCGTACATCTGGTCATAAGCGACGGGATTTTTCGCAGGGTCAAAGCCCGACAGATTGCTTAGCAGATAGCGGATTGTATTTCTGATTTTGCGGTACGCATCCTGCAATCTGCTGATTAGCGTATCGCTGCATCGCATATCTTCCTGATAGTTGACGCTCGATACCCAAAGACGCAGAATGTCCGAGCCGTATTTGGTGATTTCTTCCTGCGCGTTGACGTAGTTGCCAAGCGATTTGGATTGCTTTCTGCCCTGGTCGTCAACGGTGAAGCCGTGCGTTAGAACGGTTTTGAATGGTTCGCAGCCGATTGCGCCCAGTGCCGGCAAAAGCGAAAGCTGAAACCACCCGCGATGCTGGTCGGAGCCTTCCAGATATAAATCGACCGGCACAGGCCAGCCAGCCTGTTTTGCGACGCTGTGCCAACTGCATCCGCTTTCAAACCAGACATCGAAAATATTTTCTTCCTTTTTCAAATCGTCGAAAGTAAAACCTGCGGGCAGTTTGAAATTTTCGCCGAGAATTTCTTTTGGCGAATCGGTGAACCAGCTATCCGAGCCTTTTTTGCGGAAATGCTCCGCGACTGCCAATACGGATTCTTTCGTGATAAGGCTTTTCTCATCGGAATTATAAAATACCGGTATCGGCATCCCCCAGCAGCGTTGTCTGCTGATGCACCAGTCGGGACGCGATTCGAGCATACCGGTAATTCTCTTTTGACCCCAGGCTGGAACCCATTTTACCTGAGGGATTCTTTCGAGTGCAAGTTGGCGCAGTGATTTGCCTGACGGCATTTGATTGTCAACGCTGATGAACCACTGCTCTGTCGCGCGGAAAATGACGGGCATTCTGCTTCGCCAGCAATGCGGATAACTGTGCGTGATTTTGCCTTCGGCGAAGAGCAAGCCCTTGCCGGCAAGATGCTCGTTGACTTCTTTATCGACTTTCAGAACATTTTTGCCGCACAGCCAGCTCGGTACGGTTTGGTCATAGCAGCCGTCATCTTTTACCGGCGAATAGACAGCCAGATTATGCTGCATACCGGCGTGATAGTCTTCAACGCCGTGGCCTGGCGCGGTGTGAACAAGGCCTGTGCCGTCTTCGGTGGTAACGAAATCGCCGCCGATTACGATGTATGCGTCTTTGTCGGTTGGATTTTTTTCTATGAATGGGTGTTCGTATCGCAGACCGATTAGGTCGCGGCCTTTTACGGTTTTTTCGCTAACGGCGTAATCGGTTAAATTCCCTGCGGCCTTGACAGCCTCAAGACGAGCCTGTGCGACGATGGATGTGATTTTTTTGCCATTGTGTGTATAGCTAACGGCAACATAGTCTAAATGCGGATTAACTGTTATTGCCAAATTTGCCGCGAGTGTCCACGGCGTAGTCGTCCAAATCATAAAACAAACTGTGCCGCTGTTATCATTGGCCAGACCGAGTGATTTTAATTTTGCCGCGGATTCTGCGACAACAGGGAAATTTACAAAAATGCTCGGCGAGGAAATATCCTGATATTCGAGTTCGGCATCTGCCAAAGCGGTTTGGCAGCCGACTGACCAGTGAATCGGTTTCAACTGTTTATAGACTAATCCTTTTTCGACGAGCGCGGCGAAAACTTCACACATTCCCGCTTCGTATTGCGGCTTCAAAGTCAAATATGGATTTTCAAAATCGCCGAATATGCCCAAATCCTTAAATTGTTTCGTCTGGAGCTTGACGTATTTGCTTGCGTATTGTTTGCAGAGTTTTCGGATTTCGAGTTTGTCCATCGTTTTGGCTTTTTCGCCGAGTTCGGCCATAACCTTGACTTCAATTGGCAGGCCGTGGCAGTCCCAGCCGGGGACGTAGGGCGTTTTGAAGCCGGTCATCGTTTTATATTTGAGGACAATGTCCTTGAGGACTTTGTTGATTACGTGTCCCATGTGAATATCGCCATTGGCGTAGGGCGGGCCATCGTGCAGCGTGTATTGGGGACAATCCTTTCGGGCATTCTGAATTTTTGTATAGATAGCGGCCTTGTCCCAGCTTTTGCGCCTAATCGGCTCCTGCTGGGTGAGGTTAGCCTTCATTGCGAATTTTGTCTGCGGCAAATTTAAACTTGCCCGATAGTTGCTTTTTTCTTCAGTCATTAGTTTCTCACTTCTCACTTCTAATTTCTAACTTCTCTGCGTCTCCCCAGAGCAGTTCCAAATCGTAATAATCTCTGAACTCTTCATTGAACAGGTGGACGACCACATCGACAAAATCGAGTAATACCCATTTGCCCTGTTCCATACCTGCCTTGCCGAAAGGTCGTAATTTGTGTTTGTGGCCGAATTCGAGGACTTCTTCGGCGACGCTGCAAATCTGTCGGTCGGAAGTGCCGGTCGCGATTAAAAAATAATCGGTCGCCGGGCTTTTGCCAACAAGGTCGAGTATGACAACGTCTTTGCAATTTCTTGCTATTGCGATTTTCGCAGCCTCAATCGCGAATTTCTTGGAGTCGATTAAAGCTGTTTTTTTCTTTTTTACGGCTGTTTTCTTAACAGCGTTTTTTTTTACAGCTGCCTTCTTTATGGTCGATTTCTTAACGACGGTCTTCTTTGCGGTAGTCTTTTTCTTTGCCAACTTTACCTTTCCAAAATTAAAAAAAAAACGGGGTCAGGAATGGTTCCCGACCCCGCTTAGGATACAATTAAAAGCTGCTCAAGTCAACTATTTGCTCAAATGCAGGAAATCTGAGACCATCGGAGCGAATTTAACGATAACGCCTGTAAATACGACGCTGACCATACACATCAGCTTAATCAGGATGTTCATACTCGGACCGGCTGTGTCCTTGAATGGGTCGCCGACTGTATCGCCGACAACAGCAGCCTTATGAGCAGGCGAGCCTTTTCCGCCATGAGCGCCTCTTTCGATGTACTTTTTGGCGTTATCCCAGGCACCGCCCGAATTGTTGAGTGAAACTGCCAGTGCGAAACCGCAGGATACGCTTCCTGCCAGCAGACCCATAACGCCCTCGACACCGAGGAGCAGGCCTGTCAGCACCGGAGCGATAATCGCCAGTAAAGAAGGCAGAATCATTTCCTTCTGTGCCGCCGCGGTGGAAATTTCCACGCATTCGGCATAACTTGGTTTTTCAGTTCCATTCATAATGCCGGGATGTTCTCTGAATTGTCTGCGAACTTCATTAACCATTTTGCCCGCAGCGCGTCCGACAGCCTTCATCGACATCGCTACGAAGACAAACGCCATCATACAGCCGATAAACAAACCGCAAATGAGTTTAGGATTGATGATATTGAGGTCATAAGCCGCTACGAAATCCATCAGCGAAGCGGTCTTGACGTTGACGATTTCAGGAATGGCGGCGCCAACGGCCTGTGCCTTTACCGTAAGAGCGGCAAAACTTGCCTGTGCCTTATCGGCAACCTGGTCGGTATAGAAAGAGATGTTGCCGACCTGATAAAGACCGTCAACAGATTTAACAGCCATTCTGCCAATCCAGATTCTAACTTCTTCGATATAAGCGGCCAGCAGAGCAAGGGCGGTCAAAGCGGCTGAACCGATTGCGAAGCCTTTGCCTGTCGCGGCTGTTGTATTGCCGAGTGAATCGAGAGCATCTGTTCTCTTGCGGATTTCAGCAGGCAGATGACTCATTTCAGCGTTTCCGCCTGCGTTATCAGCGATTGGGCCGTAAGCGTCTGTCGCAAGTGTAATGCCGAGAGTAGCGAGCATACCGACAGCGGCAAAGCCTATGCCGTACATACCCATTGCCATATTGGTAAATCCGCCTGCGAAAGCATAAGAACACAAAATACCGGCTACGATTGTCAGTACTGGCAGACCTGAAGAGTACATACCTGTTGCGAAGCCGTCGATAATTACTGTTGCCGCGCCCATAGGAGCCTGGTCAGCAATGCCTCTGGTCGGTTTATATTCATCGGATGTGTAGTATTCGGTGAATTGGCCGATTAACACGCCTGCGATGAGACCGGATACGACCGAACCGAAAACGCCCCAGCTAATCCAGCCGGCAAATACCAAACCGACAACAGCGACGAGAATCAGAACTGAACTGCCCAACGTTCCCATCAGCAATGCGCGAAGAAGATTTTTCTGTGATGCGTCTTCTTTGCATCTTACCATATACATACCGATAATAGAGAGAACCGTTCCGATGCCCGCTACAATCATTGGAGCAAGAACGGCCTTGAGCGGGTCCATTCCATATTGAGATAAAACGGTGAGCGGCAGAGCGGCACCCAGAGCGGCGGTTGCGAGAATCGAGCCGCAATAGCTTTCATAAAGGTCAGCGCCCATACCTGCTACGTCGCCGACGTTATCGCCGACGTTATCAGCGATTGTGGCTGGGTTTCTTGGGTCGTCTTCCGGAATGCCGGCTTCGACTTTACCGACGAGGTCAGCTCCGACGTCAGCAGCCTTTGTAAAGATACCGCCGCCGACACGAGCAAACAGAGCCTGTGTTGATGCGCCCATACCGAACGTAATCATTGTCGTGGTGATTTCGACTAATTTGGTGCTTGGGTCCATTCCCGCGTGAACTAATGTTAAGCGGAAGAGTTTCAGACCTTCAACCATATGAGCGGAAGTATAGACAAGCTTGTCAAGAATCAGATACCAGATTGCGATGTCCAAAAGGCCGAAACCTACGACAATCAGGCCCATAACCGAGCCGCTGCGGAAAGCAACCTGCAATGCCCTGTTAAGGCTGTGTGTCGCGCCTTGAGCGGTTCTGCTCGATGCGTTTGTCGCGGTTTTCATACCGATGAAGCCACACAGGCCGCTGAATAAGCCGCCTGTCAAAAACGCTACCGGCACAAACGGGTTTTGAATTCCGTAATATGCCAGAACAGCGAAAATTGCGCTAAGCAATACAAAGATGAAAAATACTACTTTATACTGTCTGAACAGGTAAGCGTAGGCGCCTTCACGAACGTAAGAGGCGATTTCTTCCATAGTCTTGTTGCCTTTTTCGGAATTCATCATTTGCTTAAAGAATACATAAGCAAAGAACAACGCAGCCAGCGAAGAAATTGGCGCTATCCACCAAATCAGCGGCGTACTCGATGCCGTCTGGGCTGTTTGAGTTACTGTTTCGACCACGGCAGGGATACTCTCCTCTGCCAGCGCGGTCGCGGCTGATATTCCGATACCAGCCAGAATGCCGCTTGCCATTCCTTTGTATTTCACTTTTGACTCCTATATTGAAAAAGTAATAAGTTTAAAATTAGCGACAGTGTAAGGATATTGCGTCTGCTTGCAAGGATTATTTTCGTTACTTTTAGGAATTTAATAAGATATGGACATTTGCTGTCTTGTTGCTATCCCCTAATTCTACCACTGCGCTTCGTTGGCGTAAGGGCCGATATAGCCTTTTGGTTTTTCTTTGGTGCGGGATTTTATTATCGCTTCAGCGATTGCCAAATCCGCCTTTGTGGTGATTTTGATATTTGATGAATCGGTCTGCACGATTGCGACCTTATGCCCCAGAGCCTCAATCAACTGCGAATCATCGCTGATTTTTGATTTGTCTAAGTTTTCGAGATTGGCGTAGGCTTTTTTCAGCAGGTCTTTTTTGAAAACCTGTGGCGTTTGCGCTTCAAACAGCCCGGCTCGTTCAACGGTCTGAACAATTTCTCCGTTTTCGACTTTTTTCAGCGTTGCGACGACGGGGCAGGCCAGCATTGCCGCTCCGGTTTTTTCCGTGAGTTTGAAAACATCATCGAGCCATTTTTCCGTCAGGCAGCATCGTACCGCATCGTGAATTGCCACGATGTCGATATCGTCTTTGACTAAAGAAAGAGCCTTTGCGACTGTTTCAAAGCGTTCGCTTCCGCCGATACAGATTTTTACGCCGTGAAAGCTCATATTTGCCCCGTGAGTGATTTTGAACATTTCCTCATCTTCGGCGGGGATTGACATTATTATTTGTTTGATATTGTCTTTGCCGGCAAAAAATTCGATACTTCGCAGAAATGCAGGTCTGCTTGCGACATCAGAAAATTGTTTTTTCTTCACAGCTTCGAGGTTATGGCGCTGGTCTTTAACAAACCGCTGACTGCTTCCCGCCGCACAAATTATTACCGCAATGTTCATATAAAGACCTCAGAAATCAGACTTCAGACATCAGAGTTTATGCGGATTTCTGACATCTGAAGTCTGACATCTATATTTATCAGCGAAATCAGCGTAATCTGCGATTAATTTTTTTTAGCTACAGCCCATCGAGTTGCCGCAGTTGAAGCATTTGTAGCAGCTTCCATTGCGGACGGTAATCGAGCCGCAAATATCGCACGCCGGCGCGTCATCCTGAAAATGCTCGAACTGCGAATTGAACTGCTGCATCGCAACCGCTTCGGTGCCTGTCTCGCTGTCGCCTTTGACTATCGAATTTACCATCGAGACCGCTCTATCGGCGATATTGCCCAATCTGTTCTTATCAATTCTGCCTTGCGGTTCAATGGCTTTTATAGGAGGCTTGACGGCCACGGCCTTTGCCTCTGCGATTTTCTTGGCCAAATCCTTTGTCTTTTCGACAAGCGTCTTGGCGGTCGTGTTGGTCTTATTATCCGAAGGGTTGCTTTCGCCTCTGTTCGGCGTGTTCTTTTCCGCGTAGCCGGGGATAAACTCACAGCCCATCCAGCAGAAAATATAGTCAATCAAACTTTTTGCGAACGGAATATTCTTATTCGAGGTCATACCTGATGGTTCAAATCTTGCGTGTCTGAACTTGTCAACTAATGTAACTAACGGCACGCCATACTGCAATGACATCGAAACGCACGTTCCGACCACATCCATCAGGCCGCCAACCGTGCTGCCTTCCTTTGCCATTGTGATAAACAATTCGCCCGGCTGGCCGTCCTCGTAAAGCCCGACGGTCAGATAGCCTTCGTGCCCGGCAACGGAAAATTTATGCGTAATGCTCTTTCGCGTTTCAGCTAATCTTCTTCTGAATGGTTTTGCCGCGACGGCTTTCTTTTCTGTCTTGTCGATTTTGGATTCGTCTTTATGCTCGTCTGTTTTGACGGGCTGGAGCATTTTCGAGCCATCCCTGTAAATCGCAACTGCCTTTAAGCCCATCTTCCAGCCTTCGATGTAAGCGGTCTTAATTTCTTCCGCGGTCGCTTCTTTGGGCATATTGATTGTCTTGCTGATTGCTCCGCTTATGAAAGGCTGAACAGCGGCCATCATTTTCAAGTGAGCCGCGTAGTGAATGCTTCTTGTGCCTTTCTGCGGCCTGAACGCACAATCGAATATCGGCAGATGTTCTTTGTCTAACTTTTTGCTCGTCTCGATTGTATCGTCTTTGTCAATTTCATCGCAGATAACTTTAATGTCCTCGGCGTTGTAGCCGATTCTTTCCAATGCCATAGGCACGGTTCTGTTGACGAGTTTCAGCATTCCGCCGCCGGCGAGCAGTTTATATTTTACCAGTGCGATATCAGGCTCAACGCCAGTCGTGTCGCAATCCATCATAAACCCGATTGTGCCGGTCGGAGCAAGTACTGTTACCTGTGCGTTGCGGAAACCGAATTTCGTTCCTGCATCCAAAGCGTTATCCCACGCGTCTTTTGCGCCGCTCAACATATAATCGGGACACTGCACTTCCGATATGTTTTTGCATCGCTGACGGTGCATATTGATTACGTTCAGCATCGGCTCTTTATTTTCGGCAAATTTCTCGAACGTTCCTTTAATCGAGGCCAATTCCGCGCTGACGGTATAAGCCGTGCCGGTCATAATTGCGCTGATTGCCGATGCCCAGACTCTTGCCTGTTCGCCGTCGTAGGGCAGAGCAAGGCTCATAATCAAACTTCCGAGATTTGCAAAGCCAAGTCCCAATGGCCTGAAATTGTGGCTGTTTTCGGTTATTGGAGCGTTTGGATAGCTGCCGTTATCGACGAAAATTTCCTGTGCGATGATGAACAGTCTTACCGCCGCCTTGAATCTGTCAACGTCGAACGAGCCGTCTTCGTTTCTGAATTTCATCAGGTTCAGCGATGCCAGATTGCACGCCGAGTCGTCGATGAACATATATTCGCTGCATGGATTGGAAGCGTGAATCGGAGCGGTGTTCGGGCAGGTGTGCCATTTGTTTATTGTTGAATGATACTGCAAACCAGGGTCGCCGCAGACTCTTGTGCCTTCAGCGATGAGGTCGAGCAGTTCGTTTGCTTTGTATTGAGCCGATGGTTTTTTGCTGGTTACTTCGTGGGTTGTCCAGATGTCGTCTCTTTCCGCAGCCTGCATAAATTCGTCCGTTACTCTTACGGACAGATTGGCGTTTTGGAACATTACGCTGTTATATGCTTCGTTATTGAAAGCTCCGCCGTAGCCTGCGTTAATCAAAGCTCGAGCTTTCTTCTCTTCTTCCATTTTGCAGCAGATAAAATCCTTCACGTCAGGGTGCGTAATCATCAAAGACTGCATTTTAGCGGCTCTGCGTGTTTTACCGCCTGATTTTACAACCGCGGCGATTTGGTCATAGACCCTCATAAAACTCAATGGCCCGGATGGTCTTCCGCCGCCTGCTAATTTTTCCTTGCTGCTACGAAGCGTCGAAAGGTCTGTTCCTGTGCCGGAGCCGTGTTTGAACAGCATAGCTTCGCTTGTCGCCAGCCGCATAATGTCGTCCATCGTGTCTTTTACCGACTGGATAAAACAGGCTGATGCCTGCGGATATTCATAACTGCTTTTGCACGGCACTGCTTTTCCCTGTTCGTTGTCCCAGTGCCAGTTGTGTTCGCTGCCCTTAATGCCATAGACATCCGCCAGACCCACATTGAACCAGACCGGCGAATTGAACGAGCCGTACTGATTGACGCAAAGCCATGTTAGTTCGCTGTAAAAATTATCAGCGTCCTGCTGCGATGCGAAATACCCGTCTTTTTGGCCTCTGTCTGCTACGGTTTTGCAGACGCGATGAACCAATTGTTTTACGGAATGCTCTCTGTTTGTTTCGATGTCGCCGTAGAAGTATTTGCTAACAACGACTTTTGTCGCAAGCTGACTCCAGCTCGCAGGCACTTCGATATCGTTTTGCTCGAAGACCACTTCCCCGTTGTCGCCGGTAATTTTCGCTTGTCTTGTCTCCCACTCTATCTCGTCAAATGGATGCACCGCAGGCGTTGAAAAAATCTGGCTTACTTTCAGACCCTTTGATTTGCCTTGCCCCGGACTTTTCCAGTTTTGCAGTCCGCTTCTTTCATTTCTTTCCGAAGAACCATTTGAGTTGTTTGTCATAGCCATAATATATGTATCTCCCTAAGAATCCGTTCCGGGTTTATAAATCCTTTACTTTGATGCCCAATAAAGACAGTAACGCCTTCTATATTTTCTTAATTTCCAGCAAATCGGGCAGGCTTTACGCTATTATCTGTGCCTCCCTGCAAAATATACCTCCTTGATGTAAAATACACAAGATATTGTATATGCTGATGTTTCCAGGGCAACATATTGGGTTTTGTTGCCTTTTGTAATACTAAACCCTTACAAGATTTTAATCAACATTAAAAAGTGAAAAATTTGTTAGAATTTTGTTAGTCCTTGTCATTTATAGACCTGTGAAAGAAATTTTTTTTGCTCCGTCCTGTGATTTTTTAGCGGCGATTTTATGAGACGTTTTCGGCAAAAACAATTTTGTTTCGTATCTCTTTTACGCTACAATACTAACGATGAAAAAACGGAATTCGACGGCTAATTTCGAAAAAATTCGGGAAAGTATAAAAAATTTCCCCACAACGCCCGGCCTGTACTTTATGAAAGACAGACTCGGCCACGTCCTTTATATAGGCAAAGCTGGCTCTCTTCGCTCAAGGGTCGCCAGTTATTTTCAGCCTTGTGCGGATATAGAAGCCAGCCGGGGGCCGAAAATCGTCGAAATGCTCACAAAAGTTGCTGATGTTGACTGTCTGGAAACAAAAGACCACGTCGAGGCCATTTTACAGGAGGCAAGGCTGATTAAGGACATTCGCCCGCCTTACAACAGCGACCTCACCGATGACAAAACTTTTCCCTATCTTGAGATTACAGTCAAAGACGATTTTCCGGGCGTTTATATAACCCGCAGACCAACGGCCAAAAGTCGGCTGTTCGGCCCGTTCGCAAACGTCGGTGATTTGAGGTCAGCGGTCGTTCTGCTCCAGAAAATTTTCAAATTTCGCACCTGCAAGCTCGAAATCTCCGAATCTGATGAAAAACGCAGGTTTTTCAGACCCTGCATCCTGCACAGCATAAAACAATGCACCGCTCCCTGTGCCGCCCGAATAAGCAGGGTGGATTATCGAATTATCGTCAAAGACTTAATCAAATTTCTCAAATCGAAGCGTTCAGTTGTTCTGCGTGAACTGAAAAAGCAGATGGACGAGTCTGCCGGGCGATTGGATTACGAGAAAGCCGCTATGTACCGCGACAGAATCCGCCTGATTGAAAATCTCGCCAATCGCGGCAGCGTTGACAAGGATGTTCAGCCGGAGGTTTTCGCCGTTGAGCCTGCCGAACCGCTCGAAAAGCTGCAAAAACTCTTGGATAGCCCGACTCCCGTGCGGGTAATCGAGGGCTTCGACATTGCCCACATAGGCGGCTCTGAAACCGTCGGTTCTCTTGTACGTTTTATTGACGGCAGACCTTTCAAGGCCGGCTATCGCAGATACAAAATCAAAACCGTCAAAGGCATTGACGATTATGCCTGTTTGAAAGAGGTTTTGATTCGCCGGTTCCGCCGCGCCGCAAGTGGTGAGGAGCTTTGGCCGGATTTGGTTTTAATTGATGGCGGAATTGGCCAGCTTCACGCCGCCGAAGATGCCTTTAAGGAATTGAATGTTGCCCCGCCCAAACTCGCCTCGCTCGCGAAGCGTGAGGAAATAATTTATATCGCAGGCCGCGATGAGCCATTGAAACTTGCCGCCAATAACCCCGCAAAAAAACTGCTGCAATACGTCCGAGATGAAGCGCATCGTTTCGCCCAGCACTATCATCACATCTTGCGACGAAAGAAAACTCTCGCAGAAAACGATTGAAAATTGAAGATTGAAAAATGCGTTCGACAGGCTCACGCCCTGAGCTTGCCGAAGGGAAAATTTATGCAATCGGCTGCACCGAGACTATTTTGGAATTAAAAATCTTCAATCTACAATCTTCATTCTTCAATATGTTTACCATTACTTGCGATGCCGGCACTTTGCCTTTTGCCCCCAATTTTTCATTCGAGATATAAACAATAATTTCATCAGCTAATTTTTGTTTCAGGAATGATGTAATTATTTTTTCGCCGCCCTCGACTAATAATTGCTGAACGCCTCTTTTGCCGAGTTTGACCAGAACATCATTGAGATTTCTGCCGTTGAAAACGTAAACAGGCCATTTTTTCGCGGTCTTGAGCAAATAGCAGTTTCGCGGCAATTTAGATGCTTTGCCAAGAACTATTCTTAAAGGCTGCCTGCCTCTGTCCGGCCTTGCCGTCAGCATTGGATTGTCTTCTATTACGGTATTTATGCCGACAAGTATTGCCCCGACTTTTCTGCGGATTTTGTGAACATCTTTTCTGCTGGCCGCGTTTGTAATCCACCGTTTGCCGTCTGTGCGGGACAAAAATCCATCGCTGCTCTGCGCCCATTTGACAATTATGTATGGTTTGCCGGTTTTTGCGAATTTGAAAAAGGGAGCGTTTAATTCTTTCGCCTCGTTCTCACAAACGCCGACAATAACTTCGATGCCTGCTTTTTTAAGGATTTTAAACCCTTTGCCCGCAACTTTTTTGGTGGGGTCTTTTACCGCTGCGACGACTTTTTTTATTCCTGCCGCGATAATGGCATTCACGCAGGGTGGGGTCTTGCCGAAATGGCAGCAGGGTTCAAGCGAGACATACATCGTTGCCCCGGCAGGGGAGTTGCCTCTTTTTTTGCAGTCCGCCAAGGCGTTTATTTCCGCGTGCGGCCCGCCGAATTTTCTATGATACCCTTCGCCGATTATTTTGCCGTTTTTAACTATGACGCACCCAACCATCGGATTAGGTTCAACGCTGCCGAGACCTTGATGGGCAAGTTTTAAAGCTAATTTGATATATGTTGTGTCAGGCATTATTTAGTATCACCATAATCTTTCAATAAAAGACGTTGCTTTTCTATGCTAAATTTTTTGAGTGATGCTTTATATGTATAATTGCCGAATAATTTTCCATCCTTTTGGTATATCCAATCGCATATTTCACCCTTGTTTACTTGCCATGGATCACCATAATAGACAGTCTTTACAGTTTCAGGGTCATTATCAATTTTTCCACTAAATATACCATTTTCATATTTGAGTTCGGATAACCACATATATTCGACTTGGCCTTTATCTGTAATTTTAACTTTTACAGATGGCAGAAAATTATTCTCTCCTTTTTTTATTTCAGTAATAAGTGTATCAATTGAATTTCTTGCATCATCTATTGCTGTGTTAACAAGCTCATTATCTTTTGAAACAGTAAAAATTGGGTCTTTATCTGTTCCTCCAAAATCTACACGGTTGTTCTCGAAATATTGAGTTACTATTGCAATAATTACAATTATCGTAAGGATTATAGCGCTAATAATAAATTTTGCGGTCATTGATTCTCCTGTAGTAATTAAAAATGCTTAAGTTTTAACCATTTCCAAAAACTCTCCTTCATTTATAACCTTCACACCAAGCTGATTGGCTTTATCAAATTTGCTTCCTGCCTCTGCACCGGCAAGGACGTAATCGGTCTTTTTACTCACGCTGGAAGATACTTTCCCGCCGTTTTGCTTGATTGCCTTTTCAATTTCCGTCCTGCTGAACTTTTCAAGCGTTCCGGTTACGACAAAAGTCTTGCCTGCCAGAGCATCGCTCTGTTTTGTTTTTTTGTATTCGGGATTTATCCCGGCGGCTACGAGTTTGTCGATGATTTTGATATTGTCATCATCGCCAAAATACTGGCAAATGCTCTCCGCCAGCACCGGCCCAATCTGGTCAATCGTAGTCAGCTCTTCGACAGTCGCCTTCTTTATCGCGTCGATTGAGCCGAAGTGTTCGGCCAGAATTTCGCCGTTCTGAATTCCAACGTGCCGAATGCCCAACGCCGCAATTAACCTGTCAAGCGATTGCGATTTGCTTTTCTCAATGCCGTCCACGATATTCCACGCGCTCTTATCAGCCATTCTGTCAAGTTCAGCTAATGTGTTCACATCGAGTTTATATAAATCTGCGAAATCCTTTACGATTTTTTTATCGACAAGCTGGTCAATTATCGCAGGCCCTAAATTTTCAATATCCATCTGGTCCCTGCCGGCGAAATATCGCAGTTTTTCCTTTAATTGGGCGGGGCAGTTGGAACTTATACATCTAATATAAACGCCGTTCTCGTCCTTTTGCACGTTCGAGCCGCATTCAGGACATATAACAGGCGGCAAAAATTGTTTGGCTGTTTTTGGCCGCAAATCTTTTTTCACTTCAATAACCTGCGGAATAATTTCGCCGGCTTTTTCGATTATCACCGTATCGCCCACACAGACATCAAGCCTTTGCACTTCATCAAAATTATGCAGCGATGCTCTTTTCACAGTTGTCCCTGCCAATTGCACAGGCTCGAAATTTGCAACAGGCGTAAGAATTCCTGTCTTGCCCACCTGCACATCAATCGACAAAATTTTCGTCTGCGCCTGTTCAGCGGGGAATTTATAAGAAATGCACCATCTCGGCGACCTGCCCGTCGTGCCTAAAATATCGCGTTGGTTGAGGTTATTGACTTTTATAACCATTCCGTCAATCTGATAATCTAATTTAAAGCGTTCGATTTCCCACTTATCGCAGATTTTTATTACCTCGTCGATGTTTGCCGCCTTTTTGATATGCGGATTGACAGGCAGACCGAATTTTTTCAGCTTTTCAAGACCTTCCAAATGCGTCTTTGCGAAAGTCCCGTTTGTCTGCCCGATTGCGTAAGCGAAAAACGCCAGCTTTCTTTGCGATGTGGTTTTAGCGTCCAAAAGTTTCAGCGAACCTGCCGCTGCGTTTCTCGGATTGGCGAATAATGCCTGTCCCTGCTGTTCGCGCTGTTCGTTGAGTTGCGCAAACGCTTTCTTCGGCATATAAACTTCGCCGCGTACTTCCAAAACGGCAGGGGCATTGTCGCCGAGCGAAAGGGGGATTGCGCGTATTGTTCGGATATTGTTTGTTACGTTATCGCCGGTTGTGCCGTCGCCGCGTGTCGCGCCGAGAACAAGCCTGCCCTTTTCGTATCGCAGACTTACCGCCAGACCGTCGATTTTCAGTTCGACCGCATAGCAGTAGTCTTTTGTGCCAAGGCCTTTGGCGATTCTTTCATCAAACGCCCGAAGTTCATCAGCGTTATATGTGTTATCAATGCTCAACATCGGCAGCGAATGCGTCACCTGCCCGAAACCTTCAATCGGCCTTTCGCTTACTCTCTGTGTCGGCGAGTCGGGCGTGATGAGCAGGGGGTTTTGCTGTTCGAGTTTTTTCAGTTCGCCGAAAAGCTCATCGTATTTCCGGTCGGATATTTCAGGAGCGTTCTGAACATAATAAAGTTCATCGTGCCTCCTGATTTGTTCTCTTAACGAGCGGATTTTTTCTGCCGGGTCTGTTTTCATATTTTGTAGGGTGGGCTTTCTTGTCCGCCATAGCCGGTTTCTTCGTAGCCTTGCGAAGTAGAATGGCGACGGCGGAAGCCCACGCGGTTTAATTTCAACTCTCTTTGTTCTCTGTGGTGAAAAATTAAAATATCATCGGCGTAGCCGATTCCATAGTTTTACACTTTTCACTTTTAGTTTTTAACTTTTTTTACATCCATTTTTCATCCGGCATTTGGTAGTCGAGTATCTCATCTGGCGTAAAGTACAGCGGAATCTCGCGCTGTGCCGATTCCACACTGTCCGAGCCGTGGACTATATTTAAATACGCCATTGAATAATCTCCCCTTATCGTCCCTGCGTCAGCGTTAAAGCCGAATGTCGCCCCCATCATTTTTCGTGTAATCTCTATGACTTTTGGGCCTTCCAGAACCACCGCCAGAACCGGCCCCGAAGAAATATAATCCACCGCTCTGTCAAAAAAGTCTTTCCCACGGTGAATTTCGTAATGTTTCTGCGCAAGAGAAAGGCTTAAACGCATCAGCTTTGCAGCGACGAGTTTAAGCCCTTTTTTTTCAAACCGACTGATAATTTCCCCTGCCAGCCTTCTTTGCAGACCGTCAGGTTTAACAATTATCAGCGTCCGTTCAGCCATGATGATTTTAAATTACTTGCCTGCTGTTACGAGATAAATTTCTACGCGTCTGTTCTTTGCGTTGCCCTTCTGGTTTGGCGCGTTTGCTTCAAGAGGTCTGAATTCGCCAAAGCCCCTTACGCTCATTCTCTTGGACGCTATGCCGGCGCCTTCCAGAATCTTCTCGACAGAAATGGCTCTATGTGCCGACAGATGCCAGTTTGTCGGGTGCTGGGTGAGTGTATCAGCTCTCTTAATCGGCATATCGTCCGTATGACCCGCGACGACAACATCAAAGCCTTCAGCCGACTTTGAGTTGATAATTGTGCTCAACTTTTTCAGCATATCGGCGGCATCAGCCGTTACGATATCGCTGCCTAATTCAAACAGCAGGTCGCTCTTGAATTTGACAACGCCGGTCTCCGGGTCGAATTCGACTAATTCGCTGTTTTCAGCGGCGAATTTCTGTAATTCATTCGTCAGCTCCGCCGGCAGCGGTGCGCCGTGAACTAACTGCGACTGCAGTTTTGCAATCAATTCGGTCTTCTTGTCGATGTCTTCCTGCAGAGCCGCGATTTTTTCCTGCAGCGACTCGGTATCAGCCGAAGTGTTTGCCAGGCAGTCATTCAGTTGTTTTTCGACTTCAGCCAATTTGAGTTTGGTTACGCTAAGTTCGCTTTCGAGCGCGTCGATTCTTTCCTGCTGATTCCTGTTCTTAAGTTTCAGGTCGTCATACTTTTCCTGTTTTACGCATCCGCTTAACGCGAAAGTTAAAGCTAACAAAGAGGCAACGGCTAAGGTTAATTTTGAGGCTTGCATTTCTATGTCCTTTCCTGACAAAAACTGAAAAAATCCATTATTTTTTAACAAACTCATAAGAATTTACCGCTATTTCTTACAAAAGCCAGAAAAAATTTTGACGGAATTCGCAAAAATGTCTGTTTTTTTCCAAAACTCCGCAAAATATTCCCGATTTAACTAAAACGCCGCTCATTTCCAGAGGTACTCTTAAAATTATAACCAGTGAATACTAAAATGGTTATAGAAATTTTAAAAAAAATTGTAGAAACAAATTCAACATTTCACGCCTCGGCTCCGCTATAGATTCAAAATAGTCTTCACTACATAATATTAATGATTCTAAAAAACGTTTGTCGGTGTTACTTAAACAGTTTAAGGATTGTTTATGTCCTAAATATAAGCGATTTTAGCGAAAATTTTTGGATTATAACTATTGCCTTTATAACGATTTGTAAAAAAGTTAAAAAAAATTGAAGTATTCACATCCCTAAAAACAGGCCTTCGTGTCATTAAGCGTATAGAAGGACATTTTTTTTAAGATTTTAGAGTTTAAAGAAAATTACAGAAATATTTTCAACATTTCATGCTTCGGCTTCGCTGTAGCGTTGAAACGAACAAATAGGAGGCGTTTTTTAAGTTTTTTGGAAATTTAGACATATTCATTGTAACGAAAAATGGTCTCAACTCTCTAAGAAGGAGGTGGTGGCTATGATTGTATGAAAAAAAGATAAGAATTTTGTTGTTTTTTTAAATTGTTTAATTAACTTTAATGTAAGGAATGTTTTATGAAAAAGATTGTAACTATTTCAAGACTTAGTTTTGTCCTGGCTTTGCTGCTGGGACTCGTAACCGCGTGGTGCGTTGCTACGCCGCAAGTAATTTCTGGTGAAAGCGCAATTGGTTCTGCGGGGTGTTGTAAGGACGCTCCAGAGTCTGACTGTGGCGCTAAGGAAGGTGAAACATGTGACGGGCAATACCCAAAGTGTGACACATCCGGTAGCGGTGAATGTTCGGACATAAGCGGTTCCAATGGTTGCACATTAGTAGCTGGGTGCAAGAAGCATTCCACTCAATCTTGTGGATAAAGGTTAGTTTTTGCTTTTGGCGAGTTTAAAAATATAGACTCGCCAAATATTTTAATTATGAGGTAAATATGAAAAATGAAACTAATTGGTTATGTATAAGTCTGGTTTTTGTTGTTCTGTTTGAAATAACTTCAATTTGCCATTCTCAGAGTACGGTTACTGTAGATAGTTTGGTGACAGAATGTAATGATTTTCTAAATTATTCACAAAATTTATCTATGACTATGGATATGTCCTTTGACGGATTGGTTAACTCGCAAAAGTCAGATGAATACCCATCTACGAAACATCATATAGTTTTTAATCAGAGAGACATGCAGGCCGAATGCTTAGAAGAGATCACATCGGCGGATGATCCGGGGCATACTTATTCGCTAAAGCATATCCTGACAGGCAAAATGCGAGGATATGTTTTTAATGAGGTAAATGTGCCGCCAACGCGAGCGTCTCTGTCATTTGATTATCTTAAAAAATACAAAACAGCAACGGAAAGCGAGGAAGGTGGCGGCCCGATATTTGGTAAGATGTATGGATGCAGCCATAAGAGTATATTACAACTTTTGAAGGAATCCAAAAACGCTACAATAACCCAAGCCCCGGAAAGCCTGAATGGCATTTCTTGTTATAAGATTGAAGGCGAAGGGCGTTATGGTCGGGTAACGGCATGGATTGCTCAAGGTAATGAACGTAATCTTCTGAAATGGACTATTCTAAAACAGCGGGATGATTACTTCGATGAGGCAGTCGTTGGGGATATTGGCATAAAACAATGGGAAGCTTCTTTTGAAGTAACAAAATTGCAACAGATTAATGATCAGTCTTTGCCGCAATCGGCGGTATTTAAATTTGAGAAGATTTATGATAATGGAAAAAATATTAAATATGAGTACAAATATGAAATCAAAGACATAAATTTAAATCCTGACTTTGAGGCCATTGGGGCGTTTAAGATTGATTTACCAGATGGTACGCCGATATACATTGATGATATCCCCGGTATAAAATATGTCTGGCGGGATGGTAAGCCGGTAACAGACGTTGACCAAAGTTTCCTTGACGTTCTCGACAGCGAAATTAAACAGATAAAATCCGGGCAAGAACCTAATTCTCCGATGTCCGCAAAAACGGAACAATTGCTGCCTGCGGCAAATAAATGCAATGTCCCCGAAGTCAATGATGCCAAACAGAGCGATGCTGATAATGCTGTGCCGCTGACTAATAAGGAAAAACCAAATTATGCTACGATTGTCGTTATCGTGATATTGGTTGCCATTGTTACAGGTACAATAATTTATAAATTCAGGAGGAAACAGGCCAATGTTTAATCGCCGGTATTTATGCTTGTACGGATTATTTTTATTTGTCGCTGCAAATTTTACGTTTGCAAACAGTTGCTCTGCCGGAAAGTCCGGTTCATCCGGCCCCTATTGCGGGCTGTATTGTCTTTACAGCGTAATAAAATTGACCGACAAAGAAATTGACGTTAGAGATTTACTAAAACCCGAATACGTTAGTTCACGCAAAGGCAGTTCGATGGCGGAACTGAAAAAAGCGGCAACGGATAATGGTCTATACGCTGAAACATTTGGTAATTTAAACGATAGAGAATTAAAAAACATTTCAAATCCTGTTATACTTCACGTCAAATCCTCGCCCAAGAGCAAAGAATACGACCACTACGTTTTATTTCTTGGCGATAAAGACGGCAAAGCCAAAATCTTCGACCCGCCGAATCCCATTGAGGCAAAGCCTTATTATGAGCTTACGCCCATCTGGGACGGCACAGGTTTAATCGTCTCCGCTCAACCAATCAATCTTTCAAACATATTCGCACCGGCTCGAAAGAAATTTGTTTTCTTTGCGGCAATCGCAATTGTGGTGATACTTTCGATAAGAGCGGCAAGAAAATATATCCTGCAAAGAATAGGCAAAATGAATTGGCAAACAAAGTTTGGTTTTTCAATTATTCAGGCGGTATTTTTAGCAGGAATCGCCTTGTTTGGCGGAATGGTTTATCATTTCACGAACGATGCCGGTTTTCTTGCTCGCGCTGGGGCGACAGAATCCATCGTATCAGCCAATATCGAAACTTTCATTCCGAAAGTAAATGCTGACGAAGTCAAGAATATAATTACCAGCGGCACTGTAATTGTTGATGCCCGCCAAAGCGAAGATTTCGAGGCAGGCCACATTGAAAACGCAATTAATATCCCGACAACATTATGCAAGGCAGGCAGAGATTCAAAACTTGCCGGCAAGGACAAAAATTCACAGATTTTGATTTACTGCCAAAGCAAAGGTTGCCCCTATGCGGCTAAAGTTGCGGCAAATCTTGCAGATGATGGTTTTAAAAATATCTCAATATACAAAAACGGCTGGGTTGACTGGCAGAAAAAATCCGGAGCAAAAAATGAAAATAAATAGGCAAAAGATGGTTGATGTTTTTTTATACGCGGTGAGAATTGCTATCGGCTGTATGTTTATCTACAGTTCGTTGCCGAAAATTCGCCAGCCCTATGATTTTTTGGCGAGCATTTACAGTTATGAACTTGCCGGGCCGAAACTCGGAATGTTTGTCGCTATGACTTTGCCGTGGCTGGAACTTATTGTGGGTGTGTGTCTCATCGGCGGGATTTTCACGGCAGGGGCATTGCTGGCCGGAATTGCAATGTCCGCGATGTTCAGTTATGTGCTTGGTGCTGCGTTGGCAAAAGGTCTTGAAATTACCTGTGGCTGTTTCGGAGCGGGAGCTACGGAATTGATTACATACAAGACGTTTATTCGTGCGATGGTTATATTAACCGCCTGTGGCTTGGCGTATATTATTCAAATTGTTTTTGCGGCAGAGGCAGCAAAAAAAACATCCGTGTAAATCCTGCCCGCTGCGACGCGTATCGCGGCGAGTTATCCCGCCTGCCTTGTCGTAGCTTCAGCGAAGACTGGTCTAAAAAAGGTAGAATTCCTGTCGCCACCCTGTCGCGTCGAAGCATAGCGAAGACGGAAGGCGACTCTACAACTATCCCCTCTACCCTAAACCCTATCCCCTATATCCTTTTCAAAACTTGCTAAAAACCACTCAAAATTGCTCAAAACTCGACGATTTTTGACAAAAATCGTTCAAAAGCGAGCGAAAACTCATCAAAATTTGAAGAAATTTTACAAAATTTGCAATTTACTTGCGCGTTTGGCTGAAAACTGATAACTTTTCCGGTGGTATTACTCTGTGTATGGCTCGCCTTTTTTGCCTTTTTTCTCTTTTTTGGGCTTGGGCTGAACCACTTTTGCCGGTTTTGGAGCTTTCGGCTGTTTGGCTTTTTTCTCTCCGCCGGATGCCGATGCAATGATTGCCATCAGGATTACTACCGCCATAAGGCCGCCTGCGACATACCATATAATCGGCTGCACTGATGATAGTATCTTTAGTTCCGGTATGGAGTTATAGCCGGAGGCCACAACTATTGCCGTGTAAATCGCCGCCAGCATAGGCACAAACAGAACAGCTCCGAACACATCGCTTGCGGAATCCGGTGCCGGTTCAGCGAACATCATTACTCCTGCCGGCATTGCTGTCGAGGCTGCCCGTCCCAAATCTTCCTGTCCGATTGAGCCAGGTGATTCCTCCTCGAATATTTTTTCCGCTTCCGCGGCCAATCCACCCGCCGGAGTTCCCTGTTTTGAGGCGGGGGCGTTTTGTGTTTCGGGATATATATCGTCAAGCACGGCACCAAGCGAGGTATCGTCAGCCTGGAGCGACAAATCGAGCAGTCCCGAGCCGCTTCCGCCGCCGAAACTGTCGAGGTTCACATCGTCGTCAAGTTTCGCTACGCTCATCGCGTCATCGTCCTTGTCATCGAGAGCCTTTGCAGGCTTTTGGACGAGTTTTGTTTCGCCCAACGTATCATCGCTTATCTTAAATTCGTTTTCCGTAGAACCGCCCAATACGTTGATGGAATCGCCGCTTAACGAGATATTCGTATCAGCGTTTGACAGAGGCTCATCGTCTAAATCAGCCGGCATTTTGGAACTTGCTTTGGAGCCTGCTTTAGAACTCGTTTTGGATTTCTGGTTGATTTTTGTGTCCTGGCTGGGCATTATTTCGAGGTTAAAATCGTCGTCTTTTGCGTTTTCGCCGGCATCGTCGCCGAGAACTTCGTCAGCCATCAATGCGCCGGTTTCATCGAGTTTGAACTTTGTTTCGTTTTTGCCGTTATTTTCGTCATCATCGCCCATAAGCATACTAAGCTCTTCCGGCGCGAGCGAAATTTCTCCGGTTTCGTCAATCGCCAGTTGCATCGAATCGTCGAGTATGGCTGTATCTCCTTTTGGCACAGAGGCTAACGCATCGACATCCTCGGTCTTGTAGAGCTGCTTTGCCCCGTCTCTAAATTCGCGGAGTTTACCATCTCTAACGAGAGCCTTAATTTCGGCATCATTTTTTCCGAGTTTTTCTTTTGTCTGGTCTAAGCTATAAAACATTCCAGCCATAATCGTTCCCCGAATGTATGGTTATAAATTGCTAATAATTTACCTATATTAGCACGATTATACTAATAACACGCCGTTGTTCAAGCTATTTATTTTTCAAATTTTCAGCTAATCAAATTTTCAGCCAAACGCGCAAGTCGCGCTTGCGCGCGTGAATGTAAGTTCTTTATTTACGTTGGTCAGGCGGAACGTAAAATAAGCACTTACGATGAGCCGCTTGCGCGAATTTTTGTTCACATTTTTTGCTATAACTCCTTTATTTACGTTGTCATGTGGAACGTAAAATAAGGACTTATGGCGTTTTTTTCAGCCAAACGCGCAAGTAAATTGCAAATTTTGTAAAATTTCTTCAAATTTTGATGAGTTTTCGTCAACTTTTGAACGGTTTTTGTCAAAAATCGGCGAATTTTTGCGAGTTTTGATACGATTTTGAGAAGTTTTGAAAAGGGTATAGAGGGTAGGGGATAGGGGGTAGAAAGTAGCCAGTATTCAGTAGACAGTAGGTGGAATCGCCTGTCCCCTCGACCTTGCTCGGAACAGGCGGCGACAGAAATTTTATTTTTTTTGTAACGAAATATCAAATTTCACATCTTTACAGGTAAGCTATTGAATTAGTATGCGAATTTTCATAGAGTCACTATTTTGGATATTCTTATGCATCATTGTAAATTTTTTAAGGAGGCAGGGCGAATGAAGATGAAAGTTTTTTGTGCGGTTGTGCTTTTGTCCGCTATCGGCAATGCCGTAATGGCCAAATACTCCGGCGGCAGCGGAACGGTAATAGACCCATATCTAATCGCTACGGCTGCTGATATGAACACCATCGGTGCAAATTCCAGCGACTGGGACAAACATTTCAAAATGATTGCTGATGTCGATCTGGCAGGTTATAGAGGAACCATGCTCAAGTGTATTGGCGATGATCTGTCGCGTACTTTCAAAGGTGTTTTTGACGGTCAGGGACACACGATAAGCAATTACAATTATGCAACTACGGATACAACGCAGCTTATTGGCATATTCGGAATGATAAGCGGTGAAATAAAGAATGTAGGCGTTATCAACCCGAATGTAGTTGCGCCTAATGCGGTTGTGGTAAGTTCACTTGTAGGACAGTCAGAATATAGTGGTTATGTGAACAACTGTTTTGTTAGAGGTGGAAGTGTTAAAGGCAAAAGTTATGTCGGGCCGTTGATTGGATTTGTCGGTGCGAATTCAAAGGTCGAAAACTGTTATGCGGTCAGTAGCACCGAAGGTGAATCTTTTGTTGGAGGGCTTGCGGGGGCAAATTATGGCAGAATATATTACTGTTATGCAAGCAGCGCAGTTACCTGTGGAGGCAGCTATACCGGTGGGCTGGCAGGACTTGGTTATGCAACCAAGACATTTCTTTCGTTCTGGAACAACGATTTAACAGGAACAGGCAATACTGTCGGCAAAGGGCGAAATTCTACAGAGATGAAAGAGATGGCAACTTTTGCAGGCTGGGGAGTTACGGGTGTCTGGGTGATAGATGAGGGGGCGGATTTTCCGAAGCTTGCTTGGGAAGGAACAAATGGTGCGGCAATAACCGATCCGCAATTTTTATTAGGATTGGGAACAGAGGCGAGTCCGTATTTGATATCGAGCAGTGAGGGTCTGAATCTGATCGGTAAATTTACAGATAAGTGGGATAAATGCTACAGGCTTGTCTGTAGCATAGATATGGGCGGTTATCAGGGTGTAGAATATAACATTATAGGCAATGGGTATATACCATTTACAGGTTCGTTTGACGGAGGAGGCAACACGATCGGGGGTTTGAGTTTTAAGGCGGAACGTGCAGAGGCTATCGGGAGTAACCATTCACAGAAAATCTTATAAAAACCTCAAAATGTTAAAATAGATAATTTGCGCTTTTGCAAATAATATGCTACAAAACGGGCATGAATGCAAAAGACCTGCTTATTGAAAAACAAGCTGAA
>Ga0209212_1001417_pt1 | contig 39075 bp, 39 predicted proteins | sample RifGroC2_FD_183996 | JGI IMG/M metagenome (GOLD analysis project Ga0209212, IMG submission 183996) | Groundwater microbial communities from Rifle, Colorado, USA - Groundwater C2 (SPAdes) (version 2) | ecosystem: Environmental > Aquatic > Deep subsurface > Groundwater | place: Rifle, Colorado... | reverse complement strand
CTGCTCGCGGAGATGCTCGCGCGGACATATCACGAATCCCAGAACAAGCCGATCTATGTCATTAAAGAGGTTTTGGACGAACGGAGGCGCGCATGAATCTGGCGGTGATAGGCGCGGGCTATGTGGGCTTGGTGGCGGGAACTTGCTTTGCCGAGAGCGGCAACGACGTGATCTGCGTAGATATCGATGAGGCGAAGATCGAACGCTTGCACCAGGGCGAGATTCCCATTTTCGAACCGGGGTTGGAACCGGTAGTAAAAAACAACGTTTTCTACAAACGACTTTCTTTCACAACAGATTTGAAACTAGCTATCGATAATTCAGAGGTGATTTTTATTGCAGTGGGAACACCTCCTGCAGACGATGGGAGTGCTGATTTGCAGTACGTCCTTGCTGCTGCGCGGGGAATTGCAGAATACATGAACTCGTACAAGGTAGTGGTCGACAAGTCCACAGTCCCTGTTGGAACTGGACAGAAGGTGAAGGCTGCTATTCAAGAGGTATTGGATGCACGAGGCGTAAAGACTCCTTTCGATGTGGTTTCCAATCCCGAGTTTCTCCGTGAAGGATCGGCAGTCCAGGATTTTACTCATCCTGATCGGGTAGTGATTGGAGCTGAAAGTGAACAGGCCAGGGAGACCATGAAGGATGTCTATCGGGTATTGTTCCTCAATGAGACTCCATTTGTCGAAACCGATATTGAGACCGCCGAGATGATCAAGTATGCGGCGAATGCCTTCTTGGCAATGAAAATCACGTTTATCAATGAACTAGCGAATGTCTGTGAAAAAGTCGGGGCAAATGTCCAGAAAGTTGCGAAGGCTATGGGACAGGATGGAAGGATCTCACCCAAATTCCTCCATGCCGGACCGGGATATGGTGGCAGTTGTTTTCCAAAAGATACCAAGGCACTAGCTGAAATCGCCAGAGCTTCCGGTGAACCCATGAACCTTATGGATGCCACTGTGTCGGCGAATGAGAAACAGAAATTGAAGATGGTGGAAAAGATTGCCAAAGGGCTTGGCGATAAACTCAATGGCGCGACCATTGCAATTTTGGGAGTCACCTTCAAACCCAATACCGACGATATGCGTGAAGCTCCTTCGTTGGTGATCCTACCGGAATTGGTCAGGCTTGGAGCTAAACTCAGGATAACCGATCCGCAGGGAGGAAAGGAAGGGCCTTGGCGATTCAAGGAGATTGAAAACAGTGTCACATGGTGTTCCGATCCCTACGACGCGATTGCTGGAACCGATGCCACGGTCATACTCACCGAGTGGAACCAGTTTCGCACTCTAGATTTTTCGCGGTATGAATCGCTGCATGCTGCCAAAGTCCTTTTCGATCTACGAAACATCTACCGCAGGGATCAGGTGGAGGAACTTGGGGTGGAATATTATGGAGTAGGGGTATGAGTACTATCCTGGTTACAGGAGGTGCAGGTTTCATAGGTTCGCATGTTTGTGAAGCACTGCTGCGTAGAGCGGATACGGTAGTTGCCCTTGACAGTTTCAATGACTATTACGACCCTCAAATTAAGCGAAAAAATATTGTAGAAGTTCAGGCAACCGCTACGGGTATTCATGCAGAGTTCCACTTGGTAGAGGGCGATATTCGTGATTTCGTATTTCTTGAACATGTTTTCTCCAAGTACAATATCGATGCGGTTATCCATTTGGCGGCATATGCCGGAGTTCGTCCGTCGATAGAAAATCCTCAACTTTACACAGAAGTCAATGTCTTGGGGACGGTGAATATCCTAGAGGCGATGAAGAATCACAATGTGAAACGACACGTTTTCGCCTCCTCCTCTTCGGTATATGGCAACAATAAAAAGATTCCCTTCAGCGAGGCCGACCCGGTCGACCATGCGATCAGCCCCTATGCCGCTACCAAGAAAGCCGGTGAGATCATGTGCCATACCTATCACCATCTGTATGCCATCAACACTGCTTGTCTACGATTCTTCACTGTCTATGGCCCAAGACAACGTCCGGATCTGGCGATCCATAAGTTTACACGGTTGATTATGGAAGACAAGCCAATTCCATTTTATGGAGATGGCTCGATGAGAAGGGACCACACCTATATCGACGATATTGTTGACGGAGTGGTCAAGGCTTTGGATTGGACTTCCTCGGAAGAACGGAGATATGATATTTTTAACCTTGGCAATTCCCAGACCATTTCTCTATCCGAATTGGTGAAGACGATAGAACATGTTGTGGGGAAGAAGGCGGTTCTCAAGAGGATGCCACAACCCCCAGGGGACGTGGATTGTACATACGCAGACATATCCCATGCAAGGAAAGTGTTGGGTTATGAATCAAATACAACTCTTGCATTGGGAATTGAGTGGTTTTACAATTCGATAATTCGAAACCCTACAGATTCGGATAATTGGGATGAATAAATTTGTCATATTTGGTTCTGAGAGCAAGTATAATGAATTGATTTTTAATAACCCAGTCGTTAAAAATTCAAGATATATCGGCGAACGGGTACATATTGAAAATTGGATTCTGAGGTTGCTTAACAAAATTCATTGTTCAAAAAAAATTAATACATTGGTCAATCTCCCATTTAAACAAATTTGGTCAAAATTTTATTTTAAAGATTATTTTGACTCCGATGTGGATGTCTTCATTTTTTTTGCAAACAGAGATTATCTAGTTAAGCAAGGGTACTGGAAATATCTGAAGAGGAAATATCCAAAAGCAAAATTTGTTTTATATTTTAGGGACTTGGTTAGTGGGTATAAAACTCTGGATATTCAGTTTTATAAAGACAATTTTGATTTGCTTATAACGTATGATGATGAAGATGCAGCAAAATTCAATATAATTCGTTCTCCCGACGTTTATGTTGCCGTGAAATCTATTCTTAGTACTCTCGATGGGAAAAAATCAACCGATGTTTTCTTTGTTGGTAAAGCTAAGAATCGGCTTGATACAATTTTATATTTTTTTGAGTATTTTCGTGAGAGAGGTATAACAACTGATTTCTCAATAATTGGTGTACCGGAGGGAAAAAGGAAATATGAAGACGAAATTAATTATTCAAGAAAACTTCCCTATCTAGAAGTCTTGCAAAGGATAATGAACTGCAATTGTATTTTGGATATAATTCAAGAAGGTTCAAAAGGGTTTACACTTCGGATATTTGAGTCGATTGTTTATAACAAAAGATTGATTACAAATAATACCAATTTACGGGAGAGCTACCTTTACGATAGTGCCAATATGCGAGTTGTTGAAGATTCTGATAGTATTGATACTGAGTTTATTAGGAATAGAGAAACAGTATCTTACGATGATAGACTGAAGGAGAGATTATCTTTGGAGCATTTTTTACAATTTATTGAAGAGAAATTGAAACTTTCAGAAACAAGTTTGGGTGGATAAGTCATGGAAATCGAATTGTTTACTATTGAATTGCACGGAGATTCTCGCGGTTGGTTTGCAGAGTCCTACAATAAGGAACGGATGACTAAAGCAGGGATTGGGGTGGAGTTCGTGCAGGACAACCACTCCTACTCGGCACGTAAAGGAACTTTACGCGGTATTCATTTTCAAAAGGGACACAAGGCGCAAAGCAAGCTGGTACGATGTACACGGGGAGCGATTCTGGATGTGGCGGTCGACCTCCGCAAGGGATCGGCCACGTACAAGAAGTGGTGGTCCTACGAGCTAAGCGCGGAGAATCGGCGACAGTTGTTCATCCCCAAGGGATTCGGGCATGGCTTCGTTACCCTTGAGAACGACACCGAGGTGCAATATAAAGTGGACGAATATTACTCGAAGGAGCACGATCGGAGTATCCGTTACGACGACCCAGAGCTTGTGATCGACTGGCAGGTAGGAGACCCCGTATTGTCGGAGAAAGACCTCGCAGCCCCCTTGTTGGCGGACAGCGATGTGGATTTTAGCATTACCGTATTGGTAACCGGGGCACAAGGCCAACTTGGGTACGATATTCTCAAGCGACTTGAAGAGCTCGGCATACGGGGAGTTGGTGCGGATATAGGGGACTTCGACATAACCGACTCTGTTTCCACCAATGAATATTTTATTAGGGTCAGACCCGAGGTGGTGGTACACTGTGCCGCGTATACCGCAGTTGATAAAGCTGAGGACGAGCGGGAACTGTGCAGGAAGGTGAACGTGGATGGGACAGCGAACATCGCCAATGCATGCAAGCGTATTGGAGCGAAGATGGTCTACATTAGCACCGACTACGTGTTTGACGGAAGTGGGAATCTTCCCCGAGACGAGGACTCTGTTGTATCCCCGCTGGGCATATATGGAGCAACAAAAGCCGATGGGGAGTCTGTGGTACGTGCAACGTTGGATGAGCACATGGTGATCCGTACCTCATGGGTATACGGGAAGAATGGGAAAAATTTCGTAAAGACCATGCTTCGTGTGGGACGAGAGCGGGGTGAGGTACGCGTGGTGGACGACCAAGTGGGATCCCCTACATACACAGCCGACCTTGCCCGGCTTGTTTGCGATATGCTGCAGACAGACAAGTACGGCACCTATCACGCGACAGGCGAGGGATGGTGCAGCTGGGCTACTTTTGCCGAAAAAATCTTCGCTTTGGCAGGTGTGGAGGCGATGGTAACTCCGGTGCCAACGTCGGAATATCCAACGAAGGCACGGCGTCCACTGAACTCACGCCTCGGAAAGGCTATGCTAGATGAGAATGGCTTTGAGGGTCTGCCGCACTGGCAGGATGCTTTGAAGCGGTTCCTTAAGGAACTGGGAGAGGAGGTACACGCATGAAAGGAATCGTATTGGCAGGAGGGAAAGGGACTCGATTGTACCCTATGACCAAGGCGGTTAGCAAACAACTGCTGCCGATTTACGACAAGCCGCTCATCTACTACCCAATCTCGGTGCTCATGCTTGCCGGTATACGGGAAATCCTGATTATCAGTACACCCGAGGACATCGGCTCGTACGAGCGGCTTCTTGGCGACGGTTCCGAATGGGGCGTGTCGTTCTCCTATCTGGTGCAGCAGCAACCACGTGGTCTGGCCGACGCGTTCATCCTGGGGGAACAGTTTATTGGAAGCGATAGCGTCTGCCTGGTGCTTGGAGACAACGTCTTCTATGGAATGACATTGTCGGAGATACTGAGGCAGGCGGCTGGTCGTACAAAGGGAGCCACCATCTTCGGCTACCCGGTACGGGACGCACGATCGTTTGGAGTGGTCGAGTTCGATGCCGACCGGAAGGTCCTCTCAATCGAAGAGAAACCTGAGCATCCAAAGAGCAATTACGCGGTCCCAGGATTATACTTCTACGATAACAGGGTTATCGACATCGCCAAGAGTGTAAAACCCTCCGAGAGGGGGGAGATAGAAATTACCAGCGTGAACAATGCATATCTCGAGCTGGGCGAGTTGCACGTGGAGTTGCTCGGACGTGGGATGGCTTGGCTGGACACGGGGACTCCCGAGGGGATGTTAAAGGCGTCCGAGTACGTTGAGGCGGTACAGAGTCGTCAGGGGTTCTACATATCCTGTTTGGAGGAGATCGCCTGGCGAAGAGGATTCATTTCGAAAGGCCAACTGAAAGAGCTCGGAGAGGGCTTGAGAATGACTGATTATGGTCAGTACCTGCTGTCGCTGGTACGGGAGTAGGGAAACTTATATGAACAAGGTATTGGTGACTGGTGGAGCGGGTTTCATTGGGAGCAACTATGTACGGCTCATGCTCGAGCGGCATGCCGATTGGAAAGTTGTGAATGTCGATGCTTTGACCTATGCGGGTAACCTGGAAAACCTGGGATCAGTGATGGACGACCCCCGCCATGTGTTCGTGAAGGCAGACATACGGGACAAGGTGGCGATGGAAGAAGTGTTTTCGCAGCATGGGATTGATATGGTGGTGAACTTCGCTGCTGAGAGCCATGTGGACAGGAGCATCATGGAGCCTGAGATATTCCTGACCACGAATATCATCGGCACACAAGTGCTACTGGAGGCAGCCAAGCGTCATTGGAAAGTCTTCCCCGAAGACAAGTACTCCAAGGAGTATCGCCAAGGAGTTCGTTTCCTGCAGGTGTCGACGGATGAGGTGTATGGAGCGCTAGGAAAAAGCGGCAAATTCGTGGAGACGATGCCGCTATCGCCGAACAGTCCATATAGTGTTTCAAAGGCAAGTGCCGACCTGTTGGTACGGGCGTATCACGAGACATTCGGACTTCCCGTGAACATCACAAGGTGCAGCAACAACTATGGACCATACCAGTTTCCGGAGAAATTGATTCCACTGATGATTGCGAACTGCATGGTGGGGAAAGGGTTGCCAGTGTATGGGGACGGTATGCAGGTGCGCGACTGGCTGCATGTGTCGGACCACTGCCTGGCGATCGAAACTGTTCTTATAAAAGGTAAGGTAGGCGAGGTTTACAATGTTGGTGGAAATAATGAGCGGGCGAATATTGACATCGTAAAGCTGATCTTGAGGACATTGGAAAAAGGCGAGGAGCTGATTACGTATGTGAAGGACCGCCCAGGTCATGACCGTCGTTATGCAATCGACAATACGAAGATCACCACAGAACTTGGGTGGACACCAAGCTACACGTTTGAGCAGGGAATGGAAGAGACGATCCAATGGTACGTTGAAAACCAATTGTGGATGGAGCATGTAATAAGTGGAGAATATCAAGGTTACTACAGGAATATGTATGATTTATAAATCAAGAATTGGAAGATTAATTCATTATCTATATGCAGGTTGCAAAAAATGGAAATAAAAGTTCCTTTAGTGAGTGTTATAATCCCAACATATCAAAAGTTCATTTTTCTCGAGGAGGCCATTCATTCAGTATATATTCAAGATTATCAAAATATTGAGATAATTCTTGCCGATGACGGTTCGGAAAATTTTGATATAAATATGATCAACAACATATTTAGCAGAAAAACTGAGAATATTAAAAGAACCAAACTGATACATCATGAAAGGAATAACGGTACAGTCAAAAATTTGAATAATGCGTATAAAGAGGCCACCGGCGAATATTTTATAGGATTGTCCTCTGATGATCGTTTCTACAATATTTCAACAATACGAAAAGTTGTTGATCATTTTTTATCAACCAACGCATTGATTGTGACATCAAAGAGGATGGTTGATAATGAACTACGTGAAATCCTCCCCAAACAAGAGGATATTGATATTCTTCGAACTAATAGTTTTAGTTTATATAATAGATTATCCATTTCTAATTTCATTTCAGGTGCATGTACTTTTTATCATCGATCTATCTTTGACCAATATGGATATTATGATGAGAAATATCGTTTGATCGAGGATTATCCATATTATCTCTCATTGATTAGAAAGAATGTTCAGATTCATTTTTTTGATGAGATTACAATCCTATACAGATTGGGAGGAGTCACTTCAAGTAAATCAAAAAATATTCTATTACAAGAAGATGCCCTCAACATTATTGGTGATATTCTTAAATATCCAAAGATGCTTCAGAAAAAAGTCTACAGGTTCAAAAAATATCAATTTCAATTCGAGCAATCAAATAAAAAATTGAATCTAAAAATTTTATTTCTATATCCCGATATTATTATCAAGAAAATCAAATTAAGGTTTCAAAATACATTTTCTAAAGTAGGAAAAGCTAGAGAGAATGGAATTTTTAAGAAGGTTTGAAAATGCAAGAACATAGCATCATACAGTTAGAGGAAATAGGTTCTTCTGATATTGGTTACTTATCATTTTTTGAGTCATGCAAAGATATTCCTTTTGCGATTAATAGAATCTATTTTACATATGCTGTTCCTGAGAATGGACATAGAGGGATGCATGCACATAAAAAATTGCAGCAAGTCTTATGGTGCCCCTTTGGCTCGATTGAAGTATTGGTCCATGATGGGAATAGCCAGACATCGTATAAACTAGATACACCTTCAAAATTGCTATATATTGATAGTGGTCTATGGCGAGACATTTTTTGGTTAAAATCATCAAAATTTCTTATTGTAGCTGCATCGGATTATTACAAGGAAGATGATTACATTAGAAATTTTGATGAATTTAAGTTAATGGCAAATAAGGGGTATTGGCGCAATGGCGGAATTTAGTGGGGAAATACAATTTAATGTGCTCGATCGTCAATTTCGATCTCATGCTAAAGAACTTGAGACTGCTGCGCTGAGAGTATTACGATCAGCATGGTATATTTTAGGCCCAGAAGTCATGTCATTTGAAAAAAAATTTCGTGAATTCTGCAATAGGGCCAGCTGTATAGGTGTAAATTCTGGTTTAGATGCTTTAACGCTTTCATTAAGAGCTTTGAATATCGGACCTGGTGACGAAGTTGTTGTACCAGCAAATACCTATATTGCATCAGTTCTAAGCATAACAGAAAATGGGGCGACTCCAATTTTTGTTGAACCAGATGAATATTTTAATATAGACGCTAAAAAAATCTCACAGGTAATTACCCAAAGGACGAAGGCGATTCTCCCAGTCCATCTTTATGGACAAGCATGCAATATGAGTGAGATCATGGCTATCGCCGAGAAATATTGTTTGCATGTTATTGAAGATTGTGCTCAATCCCATGGTGCGAAATATCAAGGTAAAGTAACAGGGTCTTTTGGGACGGTTGGGTGTTTTAGTTTCTATCCGACTAAAAACCTCGGAGCTTTTGGGGATGGAGGGGCAATTGTAACAGACGACAACATTTTGTCTGAGAAATTGGGGATGTTAAGAAACTATGGGAGTAAACAAAAATATTATAACGAAATAGAAGGTGTTAATTCCAGGCTTGATGAATTGCAAGCTGCAATACTATCTGTGAAATTGGAATATTTAGAGGAAATGAATATCGAAAGGAAGTCTATTGCAACGAGATATTTAAACGAAATAAGCAACCCGGATATTCTAATGCCAAAGACTTCATCGGAATCAGACCATGTATATCACTTATTTGTGGTTAGAACTGAGAATCGAGAGAGATTGCAAAATTATTTAAAAGATCATGGAATTCTATCTATGATACACTATCCAGTTCCGCCTCATCTGGCAGAGTGTTACAGATACCTTGGTTATAGCGAAGGAGATTTTCCAATGACTGAACTCTACGCAAAACAATGTTTAAGTTTGCCTCTTTATGCTGGAATGACGAGTGAAGAGATTGATTACCTCATCGGCATCGTTAACAAGTATTAGATAAAGTATTATATGGAAAATATTATGATTCATCCAACAAGTGACGTTCAATCAACTAGCATTGGGGAATACACAAAAATCTGGCAGTTCTGTGTAATTCTTCCTAATGCTCAGATTGGAGGAAACTGTAATATCAATTCGCACTGTTTCATTGAAAATGACGTGCAAGTTGGTAATAATGTGACAATCAAGTGCGGAGTACAGCTTTGGGATGGTATTCGAATAGAAGATTCGGTGTTTATAGGACCAAATGTTACATTCACAAATGATCGTTCACCACGGTCTAAAAAATATCCAAAAGAATTTGATCAGATTATTGTAAAAAGGGGTGCATCAATAGGTGCAAATTGTACAATTTTAGGTGGTATCACAATTGGAGAATATTCGCTCATAGGCGCGGGGAGTGTTGTGACAAAGGAAGTGCCTCCGCATACACTTTGGTATGGTAATCCTGCACGTTTTAAAGGTTTCGTTTGTTTCTGTGGCAAGAGCATTAGACCTGGAGAAAGTTGCATGGATTGTGGATTTTCTAGTGGCAACAATATTAATTAATCATTGAGATAATAGGATGAATAGATTTGCCTAAACATAATAGTCTACAGGTGAAAGCGATAAAAGCAGTAATATACAATATGGGCAGTTTTATCGCGAATATTAGTTTTGGATTTTTAATATCGATTGTTTTGGCGCGTTTATTAACACCGAGTGATTATGGCTTATTGGGGATGGTAACCATATTTATTGCAATATCACAATTGTTTATCGATAGTGGAATGAGTAGTGCCCTTATCAGAGAAAAGAATCCATCTGAAGATGACTATTCTACGGTATTCTTCTATAATCTGTTTATTTCTTTATCTCTTTATACGCTGTTATATTTTATTGCCCCATTAATTGCTCGCTTTTTTTCAGAACCACAACTGGTTGATATAATTAGGGTGATAGGCCTTTCTTTAATCATAAACTCTTTTGGCTTGATCCAACGGACCATGCTAATTAGAAAAATTGATTTTAAGTCACAAGCGTATATTGAGGTTTCATCTGTTATGATTGCTGGAATGATTGCAATATTTATGGCTTATAAAGGTCTTGGAGTATGGGCATTAATCTCACAATCATTGGTTAAGCATCTGATTACCTCTTCATTCTTCGTGATGAAAAATCGATGGACCCCAAAATTCAGGTTTAGTCGTGATTCATTTAATCGCTTGTTTGGATTTGGTTGGAAATTACTGCTAACAGGAGTTCTCGCAACACTTTATAAAAATATTTACAACATAATCATAGGGAGAAGTTATACTTCGGTTGAGTTGGGGTATTATACAAAATCCTTACATACACGAGACCTTGCTTCCAATTCAATAACTACGGTGGTTGAGAAGGTGAGCTATCCGATTCTAAGTCGAATTCAGGATGATAAGACTAAGCTGCAATCTACTTTCAAGAAGATTATAAAATTATGTAGCTTCACTACATTTCCTCTTATGATCGGATTAGCAATCGTCGCCAATCAGTTCATTCCATTACTCTTCGGCGAACAATGGAGTAAAATGATACCATATTTTCAAATTTTGTGTTTTGCGGGGATTACCTTTCCACATAGAGCGATCAATTTAAACTTGCTGAAAGTTGTTGGGCGCTCTGATTTGTTCTTAAAATTGGATATCCTGAAAATCACAGTTGGGATAGTATCTATTGGCTTGGTGATAATACTTAAACTTGGTGTTTACGGACTATTGTGGTGTTCCTTTTTCAATACTCAATTTGCATTCTTCGTTAATACTCTATTCTCAAAAAAATATATTGGTTATTCAACCAGCCAACAAGTAATGGACATTATTCCACTATTAATTATCTCATTAGTGATGGGAGGCGGGGTTTATCTTTTTGCAGCTAACCTAAATTTTAACGTTATAACCAATCTGATAATTGAGATAGTTTTTGGAATAGTCTTTTATTTGAGTGCGTGTTGGTTACTTAAAATCGAAGCCCTTCAAATTGCAATTGAAGCAATTCGTACATTACGAAACAGCCACAAAATGAGGTGACTCTCTTTGGATAAGTTGTTCACGAAATTTAAAATTGCCTTTAGAGATATTATAACCACTTTTAGACGACGTCTGCGGATGAAAAGGAAAGGTATTAAAGAATTTTTTTTAATAATACGGCAGCCGATTTATCATAGAATCGCTTTATCCAGAGTTAAACTTAAATTCAGGAAGAATGTAAAAATTAAAATTGTCTTCGTTGTAATACATTCATCAGTTTGGAAATATGATAGTGTCTATAATCATTTTAAAAATGACTCAAGGTTTGAACCAGTCATTATTATTTGTCCTGTTGTAAATTATGGGAAAGATAATATGCTTCAGGAAATGGAACTTGCTTACAAACAATTTAGGTTAAAAGGCTTCAATGTTATAAAATCATACAATTCTCAAACAGATGGATTCATGGATATCAATTTTGAAATTATGCCAGATATAATATTTTTTACGAATCCACATCTGCTGACTCTAAAGCAATATTACATAACTTCGTTTTATAAAACATTGACTTGCTATGTTCCATATGGATTCAAGAACTCATATCTTTACGAAGATGATTTTAATAAACTTTTTCAAAATCTATTGTGGAAGTTTTATCTTGAAACGGAAATACACAAAAAATTAGCAGAGAAATATTCTAGAATTAGAGGGAGGAATTCTATTGTAACAGGGTTCCCGGGGATGGAAATTGTTCGACCCGATACTTCAGTTGAGAGAATCTGGAAAACTAGAAATCAGAATATTAAGCGGATTATTTGGGCCCCTCATCATACAATACCAGGAAAAGGCGAAACCTTGGATTTTTCAACTTTTCTAAAATATTCAGACTTTATGCTTGAGCTTGCAGAAAAATATATCGGGGTGGTAGAGATTGCATTTAAACCTCATCCAGTCCTTCGTCCCAAATTATCTCTTTCAAATGTTTGGGGAAAAGAAAAAACTGAACAATATTATAAAAGGTGGCAAAATCTAGCAAATGGTTCTGTTCATGAGGGGGATTATGTCAACTTATTCTACACTTCCAATGCGATGATGCATGATAGTAGCTCTTTTGTAGTCGAATACTTATATGTTGGGAACCCAGTATTGTATCTCATGAGTGATGAAAATGTCACACAGAGATTCAATGAAGTTGGTAAAATGGCATTCACAACATTTTATATCGCAAGAAACCGGTCAGACATTGAGACATTTATTCAAGATGTTGTTATCAAGGGGAATGATAGATTAAAACCACTGAGACTTGATTTCTATAACCAATATTTAATACCCCCAAACAACAATTTGGCATCAGTCAATATATATCAAGATATTATCAATTCGCTTAGCTAAGGTTTAATTTGCATTATAGAAATTCAAGTAATAGAGTCATTCAACTCAATCGTGAAATTAATAAATAAAAGAGATAAAATTGAAATGTAAAACTATTCAGAAAAAAGTTCTGTTTTAGATTGAAACTTTCATGTGTTGTGATTTAAATAGTCATATGAGTGAATTTGCCGCAGGGATTGTAACATATAATCCTGAAATCGAATTATTATTAAGAAATATTGAATCAATTCGAAAACAGGTTGATGCTTTAGTAGTTGTTGACAATGCATCTCAAAATATTGAGATTATTGAAAAAAGTATTGTGTCTTTCGATAACTTGATTTTAATAAAGAATCCAACAAATTTGGGTGTTGCTACTGCTCTTAATCAAATAATTACTTCCTTTAGTGGAACATATTCTTGGGTAATCCTTTTGGATCAAGATTCGGTTGTCCCATTGAATATGATTAATGAGTATACAAAATTTACTGATAAGGATCATATTGGGATAATCTGCCCAAGAGTAATGTATGAAAATGGTAAAGCCTATTCATCACAAAATAATTCAAATTTTGAATATGTGGATAAATGTATTACTTCAGGGTCAGCAGTAAATATCCCTATTTGTCTGGAATTAAATTTATTTGATGAGAAGATGTTTATTGATTTCGTTGATTTTGAATATTGTGCCAGGTTAAGAAAATCAGGTTACAAAATAGTTCGACTAAATAGTGTCCCACTTTACCATCAACTAGGAAATCTGGAAGCTGGGAAGTTCTTTGGGAAAACCATATATTTTACAAACCATTCTGCAAGAAGATATTATTATTATACTCGGAACTCTCTATACTATGCAAATAAGCACGCTGGGTATGTGTCTCGGAAATTAGTGATCTCAAAGATAATGAGGAAAGCAGTAAAAATATTACTATTTGAAAAAGAAAAATTGAAAAAGATTAAAGCAATATTTATTGGTGCTATTGATAGTAGAAAAATGTGAATTGGAATTTATATAAACTTATTTCACTAAAGTAAATGTAACAGTTTAAATACTATTCAAATAGATATCGTAAATTATATCACGAGTAATCGGAATTGGATTATTTCCCATTCTTGCAACTGGAAAGTCAGATATTAGCATTAGTTCTTGAACCTCTTTCTTGGATATTCCATAGTCACGTAATTTCATGCATACTGTGCTGTTAACCAGACTGGTAATAAGAATATCTATTTCTTCCAGCGAGTCAACACTAAATGCTGTTAAGAACAATTCCTTCTCTTGTATCGATTCCCAATTCAACCGCATAATCGGAATCAAAGACATTACCACAGCTATTCCATGGGGGATTCCGAATCTGGCAGTCAAGGGATAACTCAATGCATGGCATGCGGTCGTCCGCGTTTGAGAAAATGCCAGACCAGCGAACACAGAGCCAAGGCACATCCCTTCACGGGCCTCTAGGTCTTTAGGAGAGTCTATAGCCTTTTTGAGGGAGTGCACAATTTGAGTAATTGCTTGTGCGCTCAATCTACGGACTATCGGATTGGTCTTGGTTGACCAATAGGCTTCAACGGCATGGCTTAAGGCATCTAGTCCCGTACTGACTGTCAAGAGTGGCGACAATCCAACCGTCAAAGCAGGATCAATCCAAGCTTCAGAAGGATAGAGGTCGTCGCGTTCCACAGAATATTTCTGCTTGTTTATCATATCCCAGATTGTTGCCCATCGGGTTAGTTCTGATCCTGTACCTGCCGTAGTTGGAATTGCTATCAACTTAAAATCGGCATTGTTTTTCTGGTGTAGATATAGTTTCTGATCAATAATCTGCAATATGGACTCAGCGGAAGCTGTGGATTGGAAGCTTCCCAATGCTATGAGGATTTTTGCCATGTCTATGACGCTCCCCCCACCGAGCGCGATAATAGTTTTGGGTAAACTCGGGAGTGTTTGGCGAATCTCAGCGAGTTGTTCAATAGAGGGGTTGCTCAGGATATTGGTCAAAGGTAGAACATTGGGGTTGTTCAGAATCGAAGGAAGTATCTTTTCGTCTGGGTCAGATGCTTGCAATGCACTTTTAGAATACATGAATAATATGCTCTTACTGTCGGTTATACATTCTTGAAGATGCTCAAACCAGGTACCAGCAGGGAGCATGCTCAGTGAGACAGGATTATAAAACGAAGTATCCATGTGCTTAATTACCTTTAAGGGCATGCATGAATGCAATCTTATTTTCTTCAGGAGTCGTATTCGGACGAATCAAATCGGATCGTGATCCTGAACTGACAAATATTTCGATAAAAATGGGTCCTTCAGAATAAGTTTTCAGGTTGTCAAGGACATTGGTAAGTTCATCTTCATTGTGGACCCGAAGTGCTTGCGGATATCCAACGGCACGGGCAATTGAAGGCAAATCGATTCTTTTCGCTACCGTAGGCATCCCTCCGACCGATTCATGCGATGCATTGTTCAGAACAACATGTATCAAGTTACTAGGCCTCATGGTTCCAATTGTCGCAAGACTTCCCATATGCATCAGCACTGCACCGTCACCATCAATACACCAAACAGTCTTATCCTTGTGTTGCAATGCCACTGAAAGCGCGATTGTGCTGGCGTGCCCCATAGAACCGACAGTGAGAAAATCGTGTTGTTTGAATGGGGATTCCATAGTCTTCCGATATTCGAACAATTCTCTGGAGATTTTACCGGTTGTTGCAATAATAAAATCCTTGTCTCCGGTTTTGTCGGCAATTTTTTTAATAACATCTTCACGTGGTAGAATTGCCTGCTGGAAGGGGAATTCTCCCTGTGGTTTATCAAAGGCACCTTTTCGTACTACTATCGCAACACTCCCACCATTTTCCATGCACGAGTCAAATCTATTAAGAAATTCAGATTCAATGGTTAGTAGCGTCGTATTCTTATCTACAATCATGTAGGGGATTTTTAGAACATCAAGGAGATCGCACGTGATTTTACCTTGCTTGACATGTTGGGGTTCATCATGGACTCCTGGTTCGCCACGCCAACCTACAATATACACAATTGGAATTCCATATACCGCCGGATCTGTCAAACTGGTTGCTGGATTCACGATATTGCCTAATCCAGAATTCTGCAGGTAGACCAGTGGGGTTTTTCCTGTTGCCAAATGGTACCCCGCTCCTAATGCGACTGCATTTCCCTCATTGACTGCGACAATATGATTAGCATTCGAGGTGCCGAACTTGTTGAAAAGTGCAATGCAAAATGCTTGTAACAATGAATCAGGCACACCTGTAAAGAAAGAAATATCCTTTGTTTCAAGAAATTCAAGAAACTGTTCGGGTTTGATCATGCTTGCCGTACTCCCTTTTGTTATTCTCCACCAGGAATCAACCTGATGACTTCTTTTATTGACATGCAGTTTTCACTTGCTTCAAGACATCTGCCATGCTGCAATATCGATTCAGCTGTTCGTTGCATCGCAGGAAAAGCGCTACGGATAAGATGATTTGCATAGATGACGATTCGAACCCCATGTTTTTCCAGCTCTTCTTCATAGATTGAGGCAAAGGATGATGGTACCACCACGATAGGTATTTTAGGGTAGTCTGACCTGAATGCATCGCAGAATTCGAGAATCTCTGAAGGTTCCTTTCTCCGGCTGTGGATCATTATCCCGTCCGCACCTGCCTTCACATACGCACTTGCCCGAGTCAACGCATCTTCCATTCCTTGGTCAAGTATAAGGCTTTCAATACGGGCAATTATCATGAAATCTCGCGTCTGTTGTGCTTGCTTGCCTGCCGTAATCTTGCGACAAAAATTCTCTATCGTATCCTGTTGTTGTTCAACCTCAGTACCGAAGAGTGAATTTTTTTTCAGACCAACCTTGTCTTCAATAATTACAGCGGAAACACCGATGCGCTCCAAGGTTTTCACATTGAATACGAAATGTTCAATCTGACCACCAGTGTCTCCGTCCAGGATAATTGGTTTTGTGGTTACTTCCATTATTTGGTTGATAGTATCGAGTCGGCTTGTCATATCCACAAGCTCGATATCTGGTTTACCCTTTGCGGTAGAATCACACAAAGAGGATATCCACATAGCATCGAATCCCTGTATCGAATCACCTTTTGCAACCCGAGTGTTCTCAACTATCAACCCCGTCAAGCCGTTATGCGCTTCCAATACCCGCACGACAGGTTTTACCTTCAACACATTGGCCAATCGTGACCGTCGTTGTTCAGGCAAGACTCCTTCGGCATCGAGTCTTCCCCGTAAACGCTCGATACTGACCCCTTCGGTATATGGTATTTCAATAAGTTTGCCGCCCCATACGGATAGAACTGAAATGACTTTATCCCGAATATTGGATTGGATTCCAGATCTCCAATCATCGCCATGTACCACAAAATCAGGTTTCAGTTTTTTTAGGTTTTCTTCGTAATCCAAAGTATCCTGTTGGATAACATCTGAGACACCGACCAGGTTCCGTATGATTTCCATCCGTTCCTTCAAATGCATCAACGGATACCTTTTATAAGAAGCTATCGCTTCGTCCGTTAATACACCTACAGTAAGCTGACCTAGATCGGCTGCCTTCTTGATCAAATTGATATGGCCGTTATGAATGATATCGGCGCTCATGGCTACGTACACTTTCTTATTGCCCATTATGGTTTCTCCAATAGTTGTTTTGCCTTTTCCAAATCCGCTTCATTGTCAATTTCCATGCACAACCGACCATCAACGTCAAATGGGTACAATTCCATCGTTGTACTAACCTCATTCAATGCATTCTCGGCGTAGACGGATTCATTGCCATTTTTACAGAATTTTTGAATTTCCAGTTGCCAGATATTCCAATCTTGCTTTCTCAGATGGTAAAGCGGTTGGCATGCATAGCAGTCGGGACCGAAAACATCGATTCCAATTTCAATGACTCTTCCATTTTTTACCCGAGCTTTAAAATCTTTTTCCGGCAGGGGAAGGGAGGAATCAACCACCACAATACTTTTTCTTGAAGCCAAAATATCCTGCGCAACCGACAATTCAAACACCAAATCTCCGTGCATCAGGATTATCTCATCCTGACAATCCGGGTACAGAAGGTCCATACTGGTAATATAGTTGGTACTTGCGTAACGAATATTCGGGTAGTAATCCACCATAAAATTCGGGAATTCCCGTCCAACATACTCTTGTATCTTGCCATCCAAATAACCGGTGGTAATAATATACCTATGTGTTCCTATCGAGTTAAGGATGGACAATTGTCTACTCAGAATTGTAGAACTCCCATCTATTGGAACCATTCCTTTCGGCATATGTTCAGTATATTTTTTCAATCGAGACCCAAATCCGGAATTTAAAATACATATATCCATACCAATTCACCTTTCATAGTCAACTGACCAACCTCTAGAAGACTGTACCATGGGAAGCTGGATTTTGCATATCATACTCATCAAAACGATATAGCCAACTTTCCAAGGCTTGTTCGATCTTTTTAATGTCCGACTGGTATTGTGGGAATTTCCCCCGCAGGTTCGTGTTTCCGATTGATATTTCCGGGTTGAAATATCGAAGAGGGGCAGTGTGATTGGAAATACCTGTGAATTCTTTGATTGTCCCGATTGTCTCTTGGTACCTATATATCAAGTCTTCAAAGCTGATTCTAAGGATATTTTTTTTATCCAGTTCGTCTTGGGTGATATTTGACATGATGGTGTTATAGTAGACGATGAAGTCATCCACAGAATCAGTAGGAATGAAGCGAGCTCTATGCTTGGCAACAAATTTTGCCAGCAGATACATATCTCTTGGATCTCGGGAAACACAAATTGCTTTTGGGTCATTGAAGTAGGGAAAGCTGAATTCAGGTCTATCTGCCGGGAAAGCCTGGTTGATTACGACAGTCTTATTCGAATCGACCAGGCATGCTATCAATTCGCTGATAAGGTTTTGGGCAGCCGACATGTATCTTTCTGGACTTATCGACAAGTACATTTCGGTATCGGGGAAAGACCACCAAAGCTTTGCATATTTATATGCCACTTTCCGAAACTTTTCCGCAATCTGATATTTGAAGAATCTTGCAGATTTGGAGCTATCGATACGATGGAAAGAAGAAGATCCCTTCCAAGTTACTTGGGTGATCTCCTGAATGAATTCATTCGTAATCAACATGAATTTTCCCTGTGTGAGGGGTCCATATGTCTTGTCTAGATATGCCACCAAACGCTTGAATCTTCTTATTGCGACATCGGAGCTATAAAAACGTACCGGATGCGTGACCAGATGATAATAGAGATCCTCAAGCCCATCCTGCATATAAGTCAATTTGAATTCAACGGCATCGAGAACTTGTGTATCGGAAAATTCCTTCAACAGGTCTGTTACGGCACCCGATCCTGAGAACCCATAACCACATACACCGATTGTCATAGTATCCCTACTAAATTGGAATATTCGGCATATATCGAATTGGGAATATTGCTAAAGAATGGGGCTATACATTCCAATTGCTGAATCTCCTTTGAACACGCTTTGATTGTATCGATAGTGAAAATCCTATCACACAAACCAGTATCGGACAATAATTGCTATCGTTGTAAAGATAGGGAATTCAACCGTTCCCGGATGTTTTTTATTCGAACCATTTGCTCGTCGTGGAGTGATAGGAGTTTAAGAAGCTCGGGATTCTGGGAAAGTATTCCTACATTTAATTTCGATTTGTTCGGATCGAAATATGGTCGGTCCATATTCTGACGATAGGAAACATTGTTATCGAACAGCCACGAAGCCAGTTTGGATTCCCATGATGGGAAATCAGCAACAAACCCCTCGAAAGGGAGTGCAAGATATCGATTTGGATCCAGCACTACCAGTTTCTCATAACACGACAGTTCGAACTCGATCTGATCAAGTTGATGCTTAACTTGTTGTTCCTTTGGTGTAGAATGTAAGAATTCGGCCCACCCGAGTTGTCTAATATTTTCCGCAAGCTTGTCCCCCGGATCACGATGCACCAGAATCATCTTGAATGGTGAATAAAGAGCTTCCCATAACTCCCTTAGCTCAAATTGTGTGAAAGGGATGCCCTTGTCCAATGCTATATGTTCATGATTTCCTTGGATTGGCGCGACTGCCTTATCCAGCCATTTCTTCCAAAACCCAGTCTCATCGAAAGGGCCGTGTTCTAGCTTCTGTCTGTAGGTTTCGAGCCAGTAGAGGTATAGTTTGATTGTAGCAATATCGGGCCGGGTACCTGTGGAAGCATGGATTCCTCTCGCACCTTTCAATGGTTGTCTACGAAAAATTTTCTTTATTGCCCCGTATGCATCGAATAGAACGGGTACGGAATTCGCGAATGCAATGCATCGCAAGCGGAGCGTCATTTTCTTTGATTCAAAAATTTGCCTTTCTATGAGTGCAAACTTTTTTTTCTTATCCGTTTGATTGATCATTTGTCCAATTCTCAAGCCATAGGAGACGGGTTCGAAAGGGATGATTCTGATAGGAGAGACGATAATGTTCTCTATACCTTTCAACCAGTCCAGCAAGGCACCGGAACCGGAATACTTTTGACCACTTACAATCAACTTCATTCAAATACCTCTGGTATTATGCATCTCGTTCAATCATATAGTAAAATACCAAAGAAAAACATGGTTGCGAAACATATTGTTCTTCTGTGACAACCGCACTATTATTGCCTTGTACCATCTTAATCATCGAGGATTCAATTCGAATGTTGCTATATATCGACCCCGGAACTGGAAGCATGCTGTTTTCTATAGTGATAGGCTTGGTAACCATGCTCTATTTTGTAGGCAAGGCAGCTCTCATCAAGTTGAAGTTTATTGTTACTGGTGGAAAAAATACAATCAAGTCCGGCAATCGGGTCGCTTTCGCCATATATTCCGAGGGTGTACAGTATTGGAATGTCTTCAAACCAATTCTCGATGAATTCGAAAAACGCCAAATCCAAGTCTCCTATTTGACTTCATCCGAACAAGATCCATTTTTTTCCACTCCCTACGAGCACATCACCGGAGAGTTCATCGGTACAGGGAACAAGGCTTTTGTCCGTTTGAACTTCTTGGAAGCGGATATTTGCCTCATGACGACACCTGGCCTTGATGTCTATCAATTGAAGCGTTCCAGAGGAGTTCGATACTACGTGCATATCCTCCACGCACCTGGTGATGCCACAGGATATCGACTCTTCGGGATCGATTATTTCGACGCTGTCTTGTTGACTGGTGAATATCAGAAGGCCCATATCAAGCTGTTGGAGGAGAAAAGAAATCTTCCACCAAAAGAATTGTTCGTTGTCGGTTGCCCGTATTTGGATGTGCTGCAGGGTAAGATTAGTCACATACAGGCAATGAAACAAGGCCACCTAACCGTATTGGTTGCCCCTTCTTGGGGGCCAAGTGGCATTTTGTCGAAGTATGGAAGGAAATTGTTGGATCCGCTAGTCCAATCGGGTTTTCATGTAATTGTAAGACCGCACCCCCAAAGCAAATCATCCGAAATGAGTATCATCGAGAGACTGGTAGGGCAGTACGGAGGGATTCCAAATATCGAATGGGATTACACAAGTGAGAATCTTGCAGCACTTGCTCGAGCAGATATTATGATATCCGACTTTTCCGGGGTCATTTTCGACTATGTGTTCCTCTTCGATAGGCCTTTCATGTATGTCAATGCCGAATTCGATGCCAAGCCATATGATGCATGGGACATTCCTGAGAAACCTTGGAAGTTGAGGATCCTTCCCGAAATTGGGATAGAACTGAAAGAATCTACATTTGCTTCGATAAAGGGAATAATTGAGGAAGCATGCCAAAACGTTGTCCTTTCTGATAACAGGCGAAAAGCAAGAGACACCGCTTGGCAATTCCGGGGAGAAAGTGGTCGGAGAACTGTTGATTTTCTACTTGAAAAGCAGACAGATTTACTGGGTCGATGATACCTAATGCCGTTCCATCCCTTGTACGACCTATAATTGGGTTTGAATAACCGATAATAATTTCCAATTTGATTTGGAATGGAAATTGTACGTTTGGATTTATTTCTGGGAAAATCCATGATATCATCTTCACCAATAAGATGTTAAGGAGAATCCAATGGCAAAGGAACCAACCAAGCATGTTGTGGTCATAGGGGCTGGAATCGCCGGACTATCGGCCGCTTCCTACCTGTTGCGAAATGGATATGCGGTTACCGTCGTCGAACAACACGACAAGCCCGGCGGGTTGTGCACCTCCTGGAAACGGAAGGGGTACACCATAGACTATTGCGTACATTGGCTGGTAGGAACGAAACCGGGAACGGACTTCCACCAGATTTGGGAAGAACTGGGAGCGCTGACCAACGGGGACGGTTCTCCTGTCCCGATTGTCAATGCCGTATGATGCGCCCTGAAATCAATACCAAAAACCAAGAATGTTTAAAGTGGACTCAGGACGCTGCGATATCTACCTTCCGGAAGGATTCGTACCGCATGTTCGGTGTTTCATAATCCAGCGACTGGTGGAACCGGTCCTGGTTATAAAACCTGAAATATTCCCCAACTCCCTTCTTCAATGAACGGAGATCTTCGTAAGCTTGAAGATAGATATCCTCATACTTCACCGTACGCCACAGGCGTTCGATATGGATATTGTCTCTCCACCTGCCCTGGCCATCCATGCTGATCAAGATGTGGTGGTCCTTGAGTATCTGTATGAAACCATAGGAGGTGAACTGGCTGCCCTGGTCGGTATTGAAGATCGCAGGTGATCCATAGATCGCCAGAGCTTCCTTCAACGCTTCTTCGCAGAATCCCGCATCCATGCTGTTCGATATCTTCCATGACAACACCTTCCTGCTGTAGATGTCGATGATGGCGACCAGGTACACGTATCCGATTCCGGGCAGCTTGATATAGGTCAAATCGGTGCTCCACACCTGGTTGGGATGCCGGATTGCCTTTCCCTTGAGCAGATACGGATAGACCGGATGCTCCGGATGTTTCACGCTGGTGTTCTTCTTCGGCCGCATGGCTTTGATCTTCATCCTTCTCATCTGAAGCCGCATCTGTTTCCTGGAGAGGACGATTCCATGCCTCCGTTCCAATTCCAGATGCATCTTGCGGTATCCGTAGAATGGCAACGCCGTGTGGATATCCACAACCTTCTGACGATGCTCCGTATGCGGATCATTCCTTGATTTCTTCTTGTAGTATACATTGCTCCGTGGGACATCCAGCAAGCTGCATTGCCTCCTCACCGACAGTGTCTTGTCTTCCATATCGATCAGTCGGGATCTTTCCCGTACAGCTGACGATACTTTTTTTTTAGCCACTCCTTCTCATAGTTGGATTCACCCAGTTGCCGGAACAGCTCCTGCTTCTCCTTCTTCAGCCGGTTGTACTCGTCATCCTTCTTGTTCTTCCTGACAAACAATTCCGAGGAATTCTCGATAAGCTGCTTCTTCCACGCGCTGATCTGGTTGGCATGCACCTCGTACTTGTCCGCCAGCTCCTGAAGCGTCAACTCTTCCTTCACCGCCTCGAGTGCCACCTTCGCTTTGAACGCCTCGTCGAATTTCTTTCTCATATGGACTCCCTACTTTCCGTAGTGTAGTCCACCTTATTCATTTTGCAAATTGGTTCAACTCGTTGGGCTCATCATATTGAGCACATAATACCGGACCCTGCATGCCCCACCCGATTGCTTTAAATCAGTGGTATTTTCTGTTCGGGTGTTAATATTCCCTTTAAATTATTGTGGTAAAAACAAATTCTCATTCATATTGATGCATTTTCTTTTGGATAAAATCCAACATGTTCGAAAACTTAGTCTTTATTAGCTTAAACGAAGTTTCATTGAAATTACTGATTGGTAAATACATGCCCAAAGCTGCAATAAATTTATTTTGATCCATTATCGGAGCAAACATCATTACAACATGATCTTCTTCCACGATCTTTGGCTTCATAACATAATTTCTTATTGTATCGAATTCCATTTGCATAGTTTCAAGATCTTCCACACCTCGCCAGACACCTTTATCAGGCAATCCAAATTGCTCGATAAACTGGTTAAGAGTTTCATTTTCATAATGGGCAAGGATAAATCTTCCCAAACTACTTGCGTAGGCGGGGTAGCGTTGATGATGAACAACCTGCAGCCGTGTTTGAGGTTTTGACTCATGAATAATCACACGATACTGATGTTCCAACACTGCAAGAATACAAGATACTCCAACCTCCGATGCGAAACTATCCATCGCGATTGCCGCGATTCTTCGTACCAATTCCACAGTAACCTTACGTTTGGACAATTCTTGAATCTTTTGACCTATTGAATAGGAATATTTTCGTCGAGCACCCTCTTTTTCAAGAAGTCCATTTTCAACCAGTGATGAGATGATATTTGCACATGTAGACTCTCCGATCCCGGTTCCCTGTGCTATTTCAGGTAACCGAACCGGAACATTCGCTTGCGCTATGAAATCCAAAATACTTACTGCACGATCCAATACTTGTATCAATATCTACTATCCTTAGGATCTTTTATGTAACAAGATGTCCAAAATTTCTAATGCTATTCTTTGACGGATCCCGCCGTCAAACCATCGACAAGGCTCTTTTGAAAGAAGATAAAGACAATCACTGCTGGAATACTCATCAAAACCGATCCCGCCATCAGATTCCCCCAACTTATACCAAACTCCAACTTGTAGTATGATAAACCAATTGAAATGGTTTGGGTAGAAATATCTAGTGTTAGAATCAAGGCCAACAACAATTCATTCCAAGCAAGTATGAATGCATACATCGCAATTGCTCCAATCGCCGGGGCTGAAATCGGCACAATAATCCTTAAAAGGATTGTCAAAGGCCCACATCCATCAAGGATTGCAGATTCTTCGATCTCTATAGGTATTTTATCAAAGAAACCTTTCGCCAACCAAATAGTTATTGGCAATCCGATAATGATGTATACTATTATCATTCCAAGATGAGTGTTCAAAAGTCTAATATTTCTCAGAATGATAAAGAAAGGCAAAATTAACGAGACCCTGGGCAAAATCCGACTGAATAGGAACATCCCAAGAAACACACTTCGACCGCGGAACTTATACCTACTGAATCCATATGCCGCAAGTACTGCGATCACCACGGACAACACAGTCGAACTCAATGAGATTATTACGGTATTCTTGAAATACTGGATCATAGCTGGATTCTGAATTACAGTCTTATAATTATCAAAGGTGGGATTCTTCGGAATCCATTGTGGTGGGTCGGAGAAGATGACGTCAGGTTGTTTGAACGAGGTACTAAGTACCCAAAATATTGGCAAAAGGCTGTAAAGACAAATTAACAAGATGCCGAGTGTTATCAGAATCTTATAACGTAATTTTCTTTTTCTCATAAATAGTCCCTGTTTCTTTTTTGGTTAGAAAATTCCTCAGCATTAGGATCACGATAACAAAAGCCAACAAAAGTACACTTACTGCGGCTGCCTCAGAAAAGTTGAAAGCAGAGAATCCAAGTTTATAAATAAACAAACCAAGGATCTCGGTCGCACCTCCAGGACCTCCACCAGTCAAAACAAAAATGATATCAAATGTATTCCATGCATATATGATTTGCAAAGTGATTACTATCACAATGATATTTTTAATATTTGGAACAGTAATGTATCGGAACCTCTGGCTTGGAGAGGCTCCGTCGATCATCGCCGCTTCGTATTGGTCCTCAGGAATTCCCTTCAATCCAGAGAGAAGCATGATCATGAGAAATGGATACCCTTGCCAGATAGCAGCGAACAATACTGAGAAAAAGGCCATCTTTGGCTGAGACAACCAGGGTTGGACAAATTCACCTAATCCGATTTGCCTCAACAATGCATTCATCAGTCCAAAATCCGTTTGAAATATCCATTTCCAAGTATTGCCGGAAACTACCGAAGGAATGGTCCAAGGAATGAGAGCGATGATCTGGACAACTGCCCGTCCTCTGAATTTCACATTGAGAAACAATGCGACAATCATCGCCAGTGCAAACTGGAAAAATACCGTCACAACCACCCAAATCAAAGTATTTTTCAATACATTGAGAAAATCGTACCTTGCCATGACTGCTTTAAAATTCTGCAATCCTACAAAGGTCGAACTGTTACCTATGAGTTTGAAATCGGTAACAGAATATGTAAACGTCTTCCACATAGGGTATACCATCAACAAAACCAATAGAATTGTTGCCGGCAAGATGAATAAATATCCTTGATACCTAGTTTTCAAAACATTCTCCTTGAGTTATGGGAGGACCGGAAGCTTACATCTTCCAATCCTCCCTAAAAGTCTATGAGACTAATTCCCCAACATCGTGTTCCCTTGTTGGGTCATAATTCTAGCAGCTTCTTCAACTGACTTTGTTTGTCCGGTAAGGACTTTTTGCATCTCACGAATCATCATTGCACGAATTTCAACCCATCGGGGATTCAAAGGTGGAGACTTTGAATCGACTGCCGCATTCATAACCTTGACATACATGGGATCATTCCATGGGGGATTATTCGTTGCTGTAGCTCTTGCCGGCATCCTGATTGTGTATTCAGACAGAATTTCTGGCGTTGTGAACCAATCGATATACTCACGAGCCGCCTCAGGATTTTTACATGAGACAGGAATCGCATAAGCTACCCCAAACCCTTTGGATTTACCAGGGACAGGAGCAAAATCCCAATCGATGTCGGCAGCTTTTTCTTTTAGCATTGGAATGACATTCGACCCACCCATCATCATTGCTACTCTTCCGTTCAGGAAGAACTCGATATAATCCTTGTTGTCGTAGTTGACAGCTCCTGCAGGCGAAACTTTATGCTTGTTGGCTAGATCTACCCAGAATTGGAGACCCTTTATCGCACCCTGTTCGTCCAGCACCATCTTGTTGTCCCTGATTATATCTCCACCAAAAGCCCAAATCATGGGTAATACTTCAGCCTCGAAGTCAGTTGCTGCTGCGGCACTTCCGGAGATGCCGAACCCATACTGTTGATTTCCTTTCGTCAATTTAATAGCGATATCCAGAAAATCATCCCAGGTCCAGTTCTCTTTTGGATATGCTACACCTGCGGCATCAAACATGTCTTTGTTATAGAAAACACCACTCGTATCTGCTCGAAATGGAATTCCATACAGTTTTCCATCTTTGGATGCTGCGTCCCAAATCGCTCCGGAAAAATCGGATTTTTCAACATTTTCAAATGGCAACAATAGACCTTCGTTTATTAACAGTGGCAGCATATTGTTATCAACGGCAAGTATGTCCGCAGCCTGATTCCCCACGATTGACACAACATATTTCTCAACTAATCCCTCGAAAGGATACGCTTGGATATCCACCTGATTACGATGGGTTGCATTGAATGCCGCCTCAACGACAGGTGCTTGATTGTTCCACCATGACCCTTTCCATACCGTAATGGTTACTGGAGGGGCTTCCACAACTGATTCTTTTGCACCACTTGCCATCAGCATACCCAGTGCTCCAATCGTGATAATCATGCAGACCATCACAAACCTCAATCCCTTTTTTCTCATCTTCTCCTCCTGTTTCTCAGCTTCATAAGCTGTTATGATGCTTTCCAAGTCTTATATGTCCGGATTCGTACCCACCATCTTCAAATAATAATTCAAGTATTCTGGTAGTACATCTGTGAAGACCTTGGAAATCTTATCCATTTCCTGTTTATCCTTTTCTGAAATCTGGAGTGATTCGCTTGCGATATTCTCAACAACCTGTCCAGTGGTTCGTGCACCGATAATTACTCCATCGACATCGGGCCTATTGAGCACCCAATTGATTGCCAGTTGGGTTAAGGTCACTCCATATGTATTCACAAAAGGTTTCAGTTTTTCGACAGTTGAAGTTGTTCTATCCCACCACTCGGGCAAATAGAGCAACAATCCATCGGAACCGGCTCGTGCCCTTTGATCATCTCTCTCAAATCTGTAGTCCTTTGAAAATTTTCCGGTCAACAATCCACTCGCGAGCGGTCCATATGCAACAACCCTGACATCATGATAAACACAAAATGGGAATAGATATTTCTCAGCATATGTTCGCCATAACAGACTGTAACATTGCTGCAATACATCGATTTCTCCAAAACATAACGCAGTTTCCATTTGGTTCAATGAAAAGTTCGACAAACCGATTGCCCTAATCTTTCCCTCTTCCTTCAATTTCATTAGAGTACCAATCGATTCTTCGAGAGGGACTTCATTATTGGGGTAGTGCAAATAATATAGGTCGATATACGATGTTCCTAAATTACGCAGGCTTGCTTCACAAGATCTCTGTATTCCTTTCGCACTTGTATTGTGATATGAGACTTTGCTGCTGAGTACAACGTCGTCACGTATCTGGCGAACCACTTTACCCAATATTTTTTCTGCAACACCATCTCCATAGGCTTCAGCACAGTCGAAGGTGTTCACTCCGCCTTCCAATGCTGTGGACAATACAATTTCAAAGTTTCTACGCGAGTCGGCTGATTTGAAAAAATCACCTCTTGGTGAGCTTCCACCCATGATAATTGAGGAAAGTTCTATCCCGCTCGTTTTAAGTTTAAATTTTTTCATTCTTTATTCCATAATTCAATATCTCAGAGCAATATATTACTTTCATCAAAGTTATTCACTGAGTACTTCTCTATGGCAGCTTCATTAATTGAAATACCGATTCCAGGCTTGCTACTTGGAATTATATAACCATCCTGCCAGTTGAACGGTTCATCCAACAACAGGTCCAACCCGTGGGAATCCATCTTCTCAATACTTTCCTGTATGAGAAAGTTCGCACAACAAGTGTCCAATTGTATCTGTGCGGCAAAATTAACCGGACCAGCCCAGAAGTGCGGTGTAAACTGCATATGTGCGGCATCAGCAATAGCTGCAATCTTCTTTGCCTCCAGAAGACCTCCCATACCTGAGAGATCCAATTGAATTATATCGACACATTTTGATTCAATCAGTGGCATGAACTCCCATTTCGTTGCCAAGCGTTCGCCAGTTGCGATCGGAATACTCGTAGCCTTCGAAACTTTTGCGAGCGCAGTGAAGTTTTCAGGCGGTGTTGGTTCCTCGAACCATAGGGGATCATATGGTTCAAGCATTTTTGCCGCTCGAATTGCTCCGGACGAAGTGAACTGCCCATGGGTTCCGATAATAATATCGCAAACATCTCCACAGATATCCCGCAAATGACTAATAATCCGCTTTGCTCTACTCATCATTTCCAAAGGAGGTTGTCCTGCAGTCAAATTCCTTACATATGGCGAGAAGGGATCGAGTTTTATCGCTGTAAATCCCATCGCGATGCACTCCTCGGCACGTTGAACCAGAGCGTCTTCCATTTGCCAGAAATCCTCACACCATATCGCATCATTCTTTTCCGTCAGATATGTATACGTTCTGATCTTTTCGTTTACCATGCCACCAAGCAATTCATAGACAGGGCGATTGACCTCCTTTCCGATAATATCCCAACAGGCGATTTCCAGACCGCTTACTATACCCATGAGCGCCAAATCAGCATGAGAATGTCCTTGTTTCGTGAACACCCTGAGAAAGAATTTTTCAATGTCAAATGGACTTTGACCAATAAGAAACTCCTCGGCAACAGCAGAGACCATCTTCTGGTAAAGTTCAGGATTATATGAATTCCAATATATCTCGCCCCAACCTACGGAATTGTTATCGGTAACAACTTTAACGAGAAACCAGTACACACCACCTCGAGCATTGGTTCTGATCTTGATTACATAGGGTATGACTTCGGTCACTTTCATGATGGTATCTCCTTTCAATTCCTATTTTATCTTGGTTTTTATATTTGTCAATGATAATTTATAATTTTATATTTTACATAATAAAATATTAATTCTAAGAGCCATCCTCCTTGCCTCTAAAAGTAAAGAGAGGCCAGTTCCCACCCGATTGCTTTACTCCTAAGATATATGGCATGCTGAAACACCCATGAAGAAGACGATTCGAACGAAGCGCCGGGTGCCGATGCTTCTTGCAGTCCTATTGCTCACCTTCACCTCCACGCTGGCAGCCCAGGAGTTGCCCCTGTTGTTGCAGGAACGCTATATCATGGCCCACCTCGGATTCCAACGACAGTATGCCACCTCATACGAATCTCCCGACGACATATCGCTGGGATACACGATATTCAACGGGGAATTTCCCGTCATCATCCATGCCGAGGGGCCCGAACTCTCCCTCTATTCGGGAAGCCCGCTCTTTATCCCCGCGTTCCTATCGGGGGGAACAACCAACCAGATCGGATATCTCGATGCATACCGCAACTACACACCGATAGCACTGCTGTCGCTCGGATGGCGCCACGACCTGCTGAAAACCGGCAATTTGGCCAACGATGGATTCTTCGCCTCATGGGGCTGGCGTGCCGGCATCCTTTCGGGAGGCCTGGGCTACCATTTCGCCCACGAACGGCCCGTCGGATACCTGGGGGCATCACTGGATAATGTGGGCATCAGCCTTTCGGCATCACCCGTGAATCTCAAGGCGACACTCACCTACCGTACTGAGAAATCCTGGAGCATAAGCACTTCCGTGGAACTGGATGAAGACGGACGGGCGAGTTTTGGCGTGGGATTCGGCCTATCGCGCAAGGACTACGCCGCCGAAGCCATTTTCACCGACGACTGGAACCTGTCGGTCGCCCACCGGGGCTCCATGTTGAATGCCCCCGAAAATACCCATTCGGCATTCGAATGGGCACTCGGGCAACCCCACTTTGTCGCAATCGAAACCGATATACAATTGACCTCCGATGGTAAATTCCTCTTGATCCACGATCCGATCCTGCTCCGATACAGCCATGGTTTCGATATGGTCAGGAATTTGACCAGCGAAGAGTTGAGATCACTCGATATGGGATCCTGGTTCTCCCCCGATTTCGCCGGAGCCCAAGTACTGGACCTGGCCCAATTGGGTGAGATCAGCAACGCAAATCCGGATGTCTACTGGCTGCTCGAGTTGAAGAACCTCATCTGGACCCGGGAGGAAGCCACGCGGTTCCTCAAGGAAATCGACGAAGCTTTCGACCATCCGGAAAAGATCGGCTTCTATACCGTCACCCTGGAGATGATGGAGTTGATGCAATCACTCACCGACCGTCCCGTGGGAATCCAGCTCGATACGGTCAAGATGATGTTCTACTACAGCGACCACCTCATGCCGCTGGTGAAAGCCGAGTATCGCCCGCTGGTGCGGAACGCCGACTTCTTTACGCTGTTATCCTCCAAATTCGACAGGCAGGAACAGTTGATCGAGCTTTCCGAGGAGTTGGGAATACCGGTGATGCTGTGGAATTTCCACGATGTGATTGCCGGCTATGTTCCCAGGGACCTGCGCCACTACCCCCTCGGCATGCCCAAGATGCTCGACGGCGCCTTGTTCAAGGAGTAGTCCTTCCCCTCCGGATATCCGCTGATCGCGCATCAACTGGACAAACCGGTTCCATTTGGGCATAGTGGGTATACACAAGGAGTCGACATGTGGGGCAAAAAGACGAAACAACCTCAAGGATCACCACTTGAATCCATACCATTCACAACCGTTGAAGGCCACCAGGCTACACAACCGTTGACCGTATTCGCGCTGAGTACCTGCGGTTTCTGCCGACGGGCGATCACCTTCCTCAACGACAGCGGTGTTGCCTACCGGTATGTCTATATGGACAAACTGGACAAGCCGTCGCAGGATGCAGTCCGTGCATATGTGAAGCAAACCTTCCATACGATGCTTTCCTATCCGTTCCTCTGCATCGGGGAAGACGATTACCTCACGGGCTTCATCAGGGCCTCGTGGGAAAAGGAGCTGGGCAATGGGTGATGCCAAAACGATCGATGTCGGTCAATTCGTGCACAATGTGGCGAAAAACAAGGGATGGAGCCTCAACGGCGATACCGAATTCCTCCAATCCCTGGTAGAGGGCCTGGAGATGAACCTCCAACGGTTGGGATATCTGCAATGCCCCTGCCGCCTCTCCTGGGATGATCGGGAAAAGGACAAGGACATACTCTGTCCGTGTGTCTACGCCGCCGACGATATCGCCGAATACGGGCACTGCTTCTGCTCGCTTTTCCTCTCGCCCGAATTCGCCGCATTGGGAACAGAACCGGTGAGCATACCGGAACGACGCCCCGAGAACTTGTTTCCCTGACGGGTTTCCTGCCGGTGGTTGGTGGTTCCCGGGTGATGCCTTCCCGATGCCTCCACCGGCATCGGGTGTACGTTCGGTGTGGCTACTGGTTCACGAACAAAGCCATGGCCGTGCGCAGTTGTTCCAGCTTCTTTTCCAACGCCTTGATATTCAGGTTCACATTCACGATATCGCGGCCCAGTTGCAGGAAGTCTTCCGATGAATCGTACCCGGCCATGCGGACCAGTTCATCCAATGAACGGTAGACTCCGTTGAAATCGCGGACCAGCGTGTCCACATCAGCCTTGATCCGTGCAACTTCCTCGTCTTTCGCGTACCTGTCCAGGCTGCCTTCTATGGTCGCCACAGTGTTTTCCAACACGACAACCCGCTCGGAAATTCCCTGCAGTTCTTGCGCGAACACCGCGGACGGTACATATTCGGCCTGTTTCTGTTTCAGACCGGCGACTTCCGCCTCCAACTGCTCCAACTTGGATTGGTTTGCCATCCTGTATGTTTCGAATTCTTCTAGCGCAACGGTGGAAGTACACGACGAGAACAAGAGAACGACAACAACAATCAGCAAGGCCCCCATTGTTACCTTCTTCATGCGTAGCCCCCTACACAAATCATTATACGATATGATTCCATACTACATTCCCCTACGCTCGAGGGCAACAAGAAAAGCACATTTCGTCACAACCGATGCCGACGTTCAACAGTGTTTGCCAGAAACCGCATCGTATGTACCCTGCGATGCCAGCTTACCGGATATATGATATACTTACTCCATGAGCCCCAACCCTCTTGAAATGCAGGCAATAGTGAACGGTACAGTATTGACCATGGACGACCGGTGGACCAGCTACGATTGTGGAATGGTTATTGTCGCAGGTACCACCATAAGGGAAGTAGGCCCGTTCGACCAGGTGCGCCTGGATCAACTTGGGATTCCAAAAGAACATATCATCGATGCCGATGGAGGCATCATCATCCCCGGATTCGTGAATACACATACGCATATAGGCATGTCGTTGTTCAGGGGAATAGCGGACGACACCGCGAATCGATTGAAACGGGTAATCTTCCCCCTCGAGCGGAAATTTACCACCCCGGAAGTCGTATATACCGCATCGTTGCACTCTTTGACCGAGATGATCCTTGGTGGAACCACTTGTTTTGCGGACATGTACTACTTCGCGACTCAAACGGCCCGAGCAGTACAGGAATCGGGCATACGTGGTGTCATAGGACAATCGGTCGCAACCTATGGGGGTCCCGACGCACCCGATTTCCCCACTTCAATCGAACTGGTCCACCGGTTGGACAACCTGTTGAAAGGTAATGATAGGGTCATGGCGGCAATCGCCCCCCATGCTCCCTACTCCCTCACCAAACAGGAATTGCTGCAATGTGCCGAGATACATTCCGATCGGGATATCAGGATACTCAGCCACCTCGCGGAAATGCCCTTCGAGGAAAGCTACACGGACGAGCATTACCACATGCGCCCCATCCCCTTCTATCGTCAGTGCAACCTGCTGGGTTCAAGAACAACCATGGCCCACTGCATCTTCGCCGACGGGAACGACCAGCGACTCCTGGTGGAAACCGGAACCGGCATTGCCCACAACCCCTCGGCGAACAGCAAGAGCGGCAAGGGTATCGCTCCTGCATACGATCTGATTACCAAAGGAGCCCGGCTCGGATTGGGCACCGATGGTCCCATGAGTGGGAATACCATGGACATGGTACATATACTCGACATTACCGCCAAATTCCAGAAAGTCCTCAAAAAAGACCCTACAATCATGACTCCAAGGGATGTGTTGCGGGCAGCAACGAGGGGAGGCGCTGAGGCGCTGCACCTCGAGAAGTCAATAGGGACGCTGGAACGCGGAAAGCTAGCCGATATCGTCATCGTCAGTACCGACAGTCCTGCCATGTTCCCACTCTACGATCCCTATGCGGCAATCGTCTACGCAGCCTCGCCTGCAGATATCGCCATGACCATGGTCGATGGCAAGCAGTTGATGTATCGGAGAAAACTGCATACATTGGATCCCCAAGCGATACGTATCCAGGCAGCGGATATGGTCTCCCATATTCGTCACGATATGCACGAATTCCTCCAGTGATCTGCACCAGCATTGACTTGTAACCGAGCCGACGCGAACGAAGGCCATTTGTTCGATAGGCCCAAGAAAAGCAACGGTTAGTATGGCACAGATCACCAGGACTCAGATACCGAGGACTGCTTCCCTGAGCAATCGGGCAGCGTCCAACAGTTCATCCAACACCAGGTATTCCCGATTGGTGTGTATATGATGCATGCCCATGCCGAATACAATGGTGGGAATACCCAAACCATTGAGCATATTGGCATCACCACCCCCAGCCGAACGCAACAGATCGGCTTCATAACCCAAAATCTTGCAAGCACGTGCAAATCGCCTGACTACTGGAGCATCTTCATCGATCGCGTACCCGGCATAGACAGATTCCCATGTGACATCGACCGAGAATCCATCCCGTCGATTGAATTGGGAACACAACGAGTTTACCAATGCAGTGCAGGCTCGGAAACTTTCGGGGGAAAAGCTGCGCAATTCGCCCGTAAAGGTGACAAGGTCCGGCACCACATTGGTTTGAAGTCCTCCTTCGATCGTGCCGACATTCATCGTCGTCAAAGGATCAACCTGTCCCTGGGGTAGCTGGAGAACCATCTCGGAGGCCAACCTGATCGCGTTGCGTCCCAAGAGTGGTTCAAGCGCCGCATGTGCGGCCCTTCCATGCACATGGCACGTGAAGCGGGCTTTCTGTGGAGCAGAAACGATCGCAGTACCGACAGGAGTCTCGCCATCGAGGTTGAAGGCGACCGACGAGGAGAACTGTGCGTGTGTCAGTTTGCTTGCCCCCAGGCATCCGAGTTCCTCCTGGACCGTGAACACGACTTCCAGCGATTGGCGGCGTTCAGCATCGCCAAGGCATAGGTCGATGATTTCCAAGGCAAGGGCGATACCCGCCCGATCGTCGCCCCCAAGTATGGAGGTACCGTCTGTACGGAGTTCTCCTTGCTGTTCCACAATAACCGGTTTACCCGGATCCAACGGCACGGTATCCATATGTGTGCACAATAGAAGCGGATTGGAAGCTCCAGGCACCCGCATGAGTATATTCGCGGTATCTCCACCCGAAGGAATTGAAAATTCAGGCATCTCTTCCCACGTCAGTCCCTGAACCTCACGCACGGAAAAGAACGAATGCAGGTAATCACGAATTGCCCGCTCGGACCGGGAAGGCGCACGGATGGCACAAAGCTCACGGACCCGTGCGTACAGACGCTCGGAATCGACCATTGGAATCGGCATCAAAATACGTGGGCTCCATTGTCATGGAGACGCACAACCGCGTCCAATGCCGCCTGTATCACCAGCTTCTCACCTTGCCGATACAGCTGTTCCTTCTCTTCGATTGTCGGTTGCTCTTCCAACCAGATATTCGAATCTGTGGAAACCACGGCTCCGGTCTTCACCCCCCGGTAACTTCCGACGATGAACAAGGTGGCGGCTTCCTGCTCAGCCGCAAGAACTCCGCTGCCGGTAAGCAACGTGTTCAACTGCTGGTCCTGGATATAGTAAGCATCCCGACAAAACCCGATACCCGCACGATACGGGACAGCTGCCGCACGCAAGGAATCCACCAAGGCGTTGGTGACATCCAGATCGGCAACCGCAGGAAATTCAGGTGGTAGATAGGCTTTGGAAGTCCCCTCTCCACGATAGGTGGCGGTTATCACCACAGGAGTCCCAATCGGAATCGTCTTTTGACGCCCCCCTGCCGAACCCACGCGGATAAAGACCTTCGCTCCGAGTTTGATCAACTCTTCGAATGCGATCGAAGCGGCGGGACCTCCGATTCCGGAGGAACAGACTGTCAGGGGAACTCCCTTGTAGATACCGGTGTAGACAATGTACTCCCGATTCTCAGCCAACAAATCGGCCGAATCCATCAACTGGACAATCCGTTTGACACGACCGGGATCTCCCGGTGTAATCACATACGGTGCGATATCGCCTTCGGCGCATCTGATATGTTTGAGCACAACATTACCCGTAAGCTTCCGTTCCATCGTCACACCCCTCTCTCCACAATCAATTTTTCCGGTGGGATACTGAACACCGTACGCTCCACTCCATCGGCAACCGGCTTCCCCACAACAACCGCCCGCAGCGCATGGGTGCCGAGATGCATCGCATATTGGGTCGTATTGCCCTGGTAGTTCGAGAAGTCGATCCCCACCTCCATGGCATTCGCTCCCGGTACCGCACCGATCAATGTATCGTCGGGCCGGAAGAACAGCGAGACCTTCTTCCCCTCATCCGCTTTCGAGAGATTGGGTGATGGACGCCTGCTGACGAATTGTACCCCGTGCACATCCACGAGAACGCCCTTTGGTCCCAATTCCAAAAGAGTGCCATCTACATGGTTGTCGAATCCGACAAACCGGGCGACAAATGGCGTCGCAGGAGATTCGTAGATCTGTTCAGGAGTTCCTGTCTGCTCGATCAAACCTTCGTTCATTACGATTATGCGGGAAGAGAGGCTCATCGCCTCGATCTGGTCGTGGGTCACATAGATCATGGTGATTCCCAGCTGATGTTGCAGTCGGCTCAACTCGGCGCGCATCTCGTCACGCAACTTTGCATCGAGATTCGACAACGGCTCATCCAACAACAAAAGCTCCGGTTGGATTACGATCGAACGGGCCAATGCGACACGTTGCCGTTGCCCACCCGACAATTGTGCGGGAAACCGACTTTCGAATCCTTTCAAGGATACAAGTTTCAAGACCTCGGCCACGCGTTTCGCAATTTCCGGCTTTTCGACCTTCCGTCGACGCAAACCGTACGCGACATTGTCGAATACGGTCAAGTGGGGAAACAATGCATAATTCTGGAACACCAACCCGATATTCCGCTTGTTGGGTGGTACATTGGTATAATCCTTGCCGCCAATGGTGACCGCCCCCTGCTCCGCCATGATGAATCCGGCGATTGTCCGTAAGGTCGTCGTCTTTCCACATCCGGAAGGACCAAGAAGGGAAACGAGTTCACCCTGCTCCACCGAAAGGTTGAAATTCTTGAGGATCGGTTTCCCCTTCTCATATCCGGCATCGATACCGTTCAGTTCGATGAATGCCATGGTTGCGTTCTCCCTTTATACATACTTCGAGATGCCCAGCAGCTTCTCAGCACTTTGCACCACGATGACAGTCAATACGATGATGATGCTCGACAAGGCCGATATGGTCGGATCGTAATAGTACTCCATGTAACTCAGCATCTGGATGGGCAATGTCGCTACCCCCGGGCCGGTCAGGAACAGGGATACCGGAACATTGTTGAACGAGGTGATGAAAGCCAAAATGAACGCAGCAACCAACCCCGACTGGATATTCGGCAGCACTACCGCAAAAAACGCATGCAAGGGTGTCGACCCCAAACTGATCGCAGCCTGCTCGATATCACCTTCGAAGTTACGCAGGCTCGAGGAGACTACACGCACGGTATAGGGAAACAGAATCGCGGTATGGCCAAGATATAATCCGATTCCGATAGGAATATTGGACACATAGACGAAGAATCGCAGCAGGGAAAAGCCAATCACCATTCCCGGCACGATCGCAGGAGAGGAAAACAGCAGTTCCAACGCGTTCTTACCACGATAATTGAACCGGATGTTTGCATAGGCGACCGGAACACCGAGTATGAGAGCCGTCGCCGTCGCGGCTAAACCTGTCTTGAGGCTCACCCAGAACGTCGTACGGAACATTTCGATATTCAACGCTTTTGTATACCACGCCAAGGTGAATCCTTTGGGGGGAAAGCGCATGATCGAATCGCTGCTGAACGATGTGAGGAAAATCATGATGAACGGGCCGATCAGGAAAATGAATACCAACGCGGTGATAAGGATGAGTATCTTTGAATTTTTCATACCTGGTTCCTCGGTCTGAATCGTCTCATGACCGTATGCAAGACCAATGTCGTCAGGATCATTACCACAGCGATGACAGTCGCGGCTTCCCAGTTCATGAGCACCAGGGCTTGTTGGCGCATCAAGGTGGCCAAGGTAAGTACCTTCGCACCTCCAAGGATCGCCGGTGTGACATAGGCGGTGATGCAACCGGTGAAGACCAAGGTGACCCCCATGATCAAACCATCGAAGGATAGCGGCACAATCACACGAAAAAAGGTCCCCACCTTGTTGGAACCGAGACTTAGCGCAGCCTCCTCCACTTCGTTGGGAACATTCTCCAACGCACTGACCAAATTCAGTACCATGATGGGTAGGAACAATTGCAGCAAACCGATGATAATTGCCCCTTCGGTGTAGAGCATGCGAATCGGTTCCTTCGTCATGCCCAGTACCGACAGGGTCTGGTTTACGATCCCATATCGCCCGAGGATGACTATCCATGCATAGGTCCTTGCCACCGGACTGGTCATGAGCGGAAGAATTACCAGCGACATGAGCATCGCTTTTCGAGATGGTTTGAGCTTCATCATCAGGTATGCCGTGGGATACCCGGCGAACACAGCGATGACAGTGACAACCAGGGCCATCTTCAAGGTCCTCACATAGACGTTCTGGAATTGCTCATCAACCAGCACCGCCATATACCGGGCGGCAGTCACAACTCCGTCGTCTCCGACAAAACTCTCCGAAAGAACAAAGAGCAATGGAACAAGGAAGAACGCAAGGAGGAAGAGGCTCCCCGCTCCGAGCAGCATGACCAAAGATTTCTGTTGGGATTTGAGGCGCATTGGATCCCCCATCTGGTACATAAAAGATTACTGGCCGACCGGGTTCGCCCCGTGGTCGGCCAGAAGGATGACCGTCTGTTATTTCGAAAAAATCTTGTTCCAGCGTGCTATCCAATCGGCTTGCAGAGCCGCAGTGTCCCCTTCATCGAAGAAATGGAGTTTGGCGATCAATTCGTCACCATAGGTGAGATTCTCACCGATTTCCGCAGGCAGCTTCACCCCGGTATGGACCGGAGAATCGACCAAATCCATTGCTTCGGCCATTTGTACCTCGTAGGAGAGCAAGTGATCGATGAACAAGTGGGCCAGGTCTTCATTTTTGGTTCCCTTCACTACACTGGCGACACTGAACGAGCCTACCAGGCCTTCTTCGGGAATCACCGAGGCGACAGGAAATCCGGATGCTTTGATATTACCCCAGGAAAAGCTTGTATATGGA
>Ga0209212_1001416_pt1 | contig 39122 bp, 44 predicted proteins | sample RifGroC2_FD_183996 | JGI IMG/M metagenome (GOLD analysis project Ga0209212, IMG submission 183996) | Groundwater microbial communities from Rifle, Colorado, USA - Groundwater C2 (SPAdes) (version 2) | ecosystem: Environmental > Aquatic > Deep subsurface > Groundwater | place: Rifle, Colorado... | reverse complement strand
CTGCACGGGATGTACCCCGTATTCCTGACCAATATCGTTGACCGATTTCACACCTCGCAACGCCTCCAAACCTACCTTCGCCTTGAACTCCGGGGTGTGGGTTTTACGCTTCTTCGCTTCGCTCATTTCTTTTCTTCCTTTATGACAGCGCACATCTTAAACTGCTGTCTTGAAAACAGGGTCCACTATAACCTGAACCCTGCGCTCAAGCAGGACTGCGCAAAAGCCGCAGCACATTAGGCGAAGGAAAATCAGATGGACGAAGCACACACCGCTGCCGATCTTCTCGCTGCAAAGCGACAGAAGTTGCCGGGTGATCTGGCCGATTTGCACTCCCAGCTCGGACAAGACCTTACGTGGCTCCATCTCAACTGGCAGGAGTTCAAGCGGCTGTTTGCCGTAAGCGCAAAGCATGTTGCCCTTTTGAACGCAACGGCTCCGCGATTCTTCGCGCGCTACGAGCAGGCCGTTTGGCATGACACTCTCCTGCATCTTTGTCGCCTAACCGACCCGCCGCAGTCTGTTGGCAGGGACAATCTGACAATCAGGCGGCTCATACCACTCGTTACAGATTCGACCCTCGCCGCGAGAGTGAAGCTCGAAGTTGAAGAGGCTGTTCGAAACACAGAATTTGCGCGCGATTGGCGCAATCGCCGTCTCGCGCACAGAAACCTAGCACAAGCACTTGAGCCAGAGCTCTATCCCTTGGCTCTAGCCAGCCGTGCTCACGTCGAGGCAGCTCTTGCGTCGCTTTGTAAAGTCATGAACAGCGTCGAGTTACACTACAAAAACTCCACAACGTCCTATGAGCACGTTATCGTTTATGACAGCGGTGCTGATGCACTCCTATACTACTTGTCGAGTGGCCTCGATGCGGAAGAGACGAGAAAGAAAGAAGGCAAACGGTGGAATCCGGTTCACTACTCGTGACCTGCCGTCTCAGGGTAAGGAATCAAAGGGGGTCACTATAAAAAATGCCTACCCATGCACTCAACCCAGACCGCAATAAGCGCGCTGACAGGAATAGCAACACTGCCAAAGCGTGCTGGGCAAGATTGATGTGCGCGCCCTCTCCTGGTAAAAGGGGTCAGGGTGACGTTGTTTTGTGATGTGTAAAACAAGTATTTAACGCGGCTTTTTCTGTGCCTGATGCAGGATGCGTATGATTCTGGCTGCGGTTGGAGTGAGCAGGTAAAGAATCACAAACGGATATTGGCTGACGACAAGTTGCCGATATGGTGCGGTTTCAAGCTTGTGGCCTATCTCTGGGTGTTCGGCTATCTGCAATATGGTTTTGCCGATTTCACGCCCGATTCTGGCGGTGGTGGCTGTTCCTGCTGTTTCGATGTAGTACTCGGCAATGCGCCGCAGGTCACGCTGGGCGGATGCTAGATATTCAAGCCGCTTTCTTTGCATGGCGTTCTATGGCGCGGTCGAATTCTCCCATGGCTTGCTCATGTGTCGAGGTAGGCTTGCCATCGCTGAAAGCTTCACCCGCTTGCGCTTCTGCGACAAGCCATGCTTCATACGCGCCCTTGGCGCGAGACTCTGCCTCTTTGACTGTATTCTGTTTTTTCATGGCATCAACTCCATCTATGCGTTGAAATTAATTCTACACTCATTCGGTGACCCTTGGTGCCGGAGTCGAATTGTTTTGAGCGGTGGTTGGATACCCCCACATTCCATGGCCGGTGACGATCCCATACCGGTCGTTGGCTCATCTGAATGCCACTGGCAGCAATGGCCGAGCAGTGAGCTTTCCCAGCAGTGCCATCGAGCGTCAGCAAATGGCACGAAACGGATTTAGCATCTTGCTAATTGCCCGCCACAAAGCGGTCATACATGATCAATTAAGATTAGCCGGTTGCGACCGACCGTTCAGGCCGAGCAGCAGCCCCTCATATCCCGTCTGCCAAAAGGGTCAGGGTCGAGATACTTTTGAGGCAGAAAATCAATTTGATTCTAGCCGCACCCACCAATTTTTAGAGATGCAGCTATGCGAAAACAGGAATTAGGTTCGCTCAAAAATCAAACCAAGCGTCTAACCGCTGTTCAATTCCGCACATTTAAGCGCGGCGGGTTACCTCGTCCGCTCGATAAAGTCGGCGGGAAACGTTATCTGGCGGCCGGGCCGGAGCAAGTCGCAGAAAATCTGGTGGCTATATTTCTGGTGCGCGACGGTGAAACCTTGGAACGGCGTGCATTCTATGCATACCTGTTTCAAAACGACCCATCAGGCGGTTTGCTCCCGCTCGCAAATTTGCATTATCATCCCAGTCACAAAGGGATACATATCGTGCTTAACTGCCAAACTGACCGAGACTACTTAGACCGCTTGTTGCCCGGCGCGCCAGAACTCGCCTTCAACACGCCATCAGGCTTAAATCCTGCCAATGACACAGACCGTTTGCGGCTTGTGGATATTTTTTGCCACTGCTGTGGCATTACCTTGGGTGAAGGAGAGCTGCTGTCATGAAACCAGATTTTTGCAAATCTTTGGTATGGCGGGAAACGTCTGAAGGCGGGCAACTCGTCACCCCGTTTCGCTTTGACGATGGCGATAATGTCGTCGTTTTTGCCCACCGTTTATCACAAGGTTGGCGATTGGACGACAATGGCGAGGCTTTGTTTCGCCTTGCCACAAGTGGTGTTGATCCTGAGTCAGAACGGGTGCAAGCGCGTATTGCAGACTTGCAGTCATTACTGGGGGTGCAGTGTGACGAGGACGGAGAAACACTCTACTCACTGGCAGACAATGCAAGTGTCGCCGAGCGAGCTTTTGCCGTTGCCGAAGCCGCTACGCAACTCATTGCGCTGTCCTGTTTACGGCAACAAACTCGCCAGCCTTCCGGTTTTCGTGAGCATGTGATGGATATCGTTGAGCAAGTTGCAAAGTCTGCCAATATCACCATGCGCCGCGATGTGCCAGCCGACGAAAGCCAATCCATACTGGTAGATGCTTACCTCGTAGCGCCACGTCCCATAATGATTATCGCCGCAACCACCCCGCTGCGGCTGATGGAAGCCGAGATGGTCTTTCTCGACTGCGCACGCCGCAAAGAACCAGCTTACGTTTTGGCTTTCGTGGAAGATGCTCGCGCAATCGGCTTCAAACAATACACCCGAGCAAACTACTACACCGACAAAACTGTGGAGTTTGCCAGCGATAAGGCCATTGCCGATTTAATTGGCAGCCAAATTTCTTCGACAGCGCATTAGCCAGAGTAGTTTGTCCAAGGCGGGCTGGTGGCGGGGTTGACTGCGCACACTGGTAAACGCTATTAGGCGCAAAAATGATGCGGCTCATAAAATACTGCGAGTTGGAGTTCAACATCGCGATAGTCTGCAAGACATTGCAGCTTGGGACATTCGACTATTATCGTGAACTTGATCCAGAGTTTTCGATCGCCGACGCAACCGAAGGTTTCATTCTTTATCGCGGGCCCACGAGACCAATAACCGTTGGCGCAAACGCACTTAACTCCATTTCCGGCGGTGCAGTTCGAGTCAACGACGCCACGAATTTCAAGTCGCCTCCACCACCTTCCGTACCCGGAGCTGTTGAGTTCAAGGTTGCAAATAGCGAATGGGTATTCACTGAAGAAGGCTTGAAGGCTAAAGTTGGACCAGATTTAGAGGTTCGCCTCCGCTATCCCAACTCCTATATGTTCTGCGTATCCCAGATTGAAGATCATGAGACGCCAGAACCGACTAGCGTTAGTGCAAGCTATGACTCCCACTACTTTATTTCCAAAAACACTGACGTTGGCGAGTTTGTCGGATTTGTCACAAAGGCGTTGTGCGATCAGCTAACTTTGGACGACTTGGGTTTGAGTGGTAAGGAGAATATTCCGTACAGCCAGTTATCCCTTCCAGTTGAGGCTGTTGTGCTGCACAACACTGTGGAATATGTTGTCGATAAGACCATTAGACTTACTTGCGAAGCCGACTTCACGCTCAATCGGTACACAGAGATTTATTTCAGCTCAATGTTTCGTAAACCAGATTGCTATATCAAGAATGCCGAGTATCGGTTTGTGATACTACTCAAACATCCAACCCTTGGCATTCTTTCGGTGAAGAAGCAACCAAAGCTTCTCCAACTCATGCCAATCTCCAGCACTGTATCAACGACATGACGCCTAGATGACAGGCGCGATTATCGTGAATGAGATTATCACAACACTGGCGACGCAGCCGTCGGACGAAGAGTGGCGCTGCATCCGCGAGTTCAAGCAACGGACACGCGAGCTCGCGGAGAATACGCCTTATGCAAGTTATGGCATTATTCATCACCACACTACATTAATCAGGAGATCGACATGACGCAATTGACGCTGGAGATGCCGGAAACGGCTTTCGCTACCATGCATAAAAACCCTGCGGAATTCACCCGTGAATTGCGTGTTGCCGCTGCGGTGAAGTGGTACGAATTAGAACTGCTCTCACAAGGCAGGGCTGCGGAAATCGCTGGCTTGACTCGCGCCGAATTCATCACGGCGCTGGGGCAATACAAGGTCAGTCCGTTTCAATACACCGCCGAAGAGGTGCTGGAGGATTTGGCCAATGCGAATTGAACGGGTAGTCATCAATGCCTCGCCGTTAATCACGCTATTTCGTGCCGGCCTTCATCCGCTGTTGCCTGAACTTTTTCCTGATCTTGTAGTTCCCGATGCGGTCTGGGCAGAGGTGGTTAACCGCACACACGACGATCCGGCAACACGGGGCTTGCCGGAGGCAATTTGGGCGAAAAAGTTGGCAACCCCTGTCAGCCAGGATGTCATGGAATGGGGTCTTGGTGCTGGGGAAACAGCCGTTCTTTCTTACGCCCAGCACAATCGCGACTACACTGCCATCGTTGATGACCGTGAAGCTCGACGATGCGCCAGTGTTTTGAATATTTCACTCATCGGCACGGCAGGTGTCGTTGTGCTCGCCAGACGACGTGGGTTGATCGACTCAACGGAGGTTGCTCTGAGGCAATTACAAGGTGCGGGACTGTGGATGTCCGAGCAATTGATCGTGAAACTTGCAGCAGACGACAAGGCTGCGCAATAACCGTATGTATCTATTCATCCGGCGCAATGCGCTCCGCCATTCGACGATGCCCAAGACAGGCCGCTTCGACAGGCTCAGGACGAACGGTGAATGGGGTTGACCACCACTTTCGAATGCACCCAAGATTGTTGAAGAGGTTGAAGAATTGCGGTCGGCGTTGTCTAATGCCGATCTGAACGCTGTTGATTAGAGGAGAAAAGCATGGGCTACGCCGAATTGATTCATCAGCGGCTACAAACATTGCCGCAGGAAAAACAGGCCGAGGTGTATGACTTTGTTGAATTCATCGCGACAAGAAGCAATGTCACTGAAGCGCTGAATGAAGATCAGCGCAAAAAGCGCGTCCTGGCAGCTCTCGCGTCAGCGCGAGATGCCTGGCCAAAAACGGGGGAGGCACAAATAGGTCAAATGGCAGCCGACATGCGCGCCGAATGGGATGGTCGCGGTTGGGAAAGCCGTAGCTGATGCCCTGCCTGATTGACACCAATGTCCTGATTCATGCGCTCAGTGGCAATGCCCAAGCGTCGATCTTGTCGCGCATAGACGACGCCATTGCCGACCAGGCGCGCTATTCGGTGGTCACCCGCATGGAACTGCTGGGTTGGAACGGCCACACGGCGGACAGTCGACGCGAAACCGAAGCACTGCTGGCTCAACTGATGGAAATCACCCTCACTCCCGCCATCGTCGCGCTGGTTATCGACATCCGTTCTTCCATCACGATCAAACTACCCGACGCCATCATCGCCGCCAGTGCGCTGGCTGAGAACCTGCCTCTGATGACGTGCAACACCGGCGACTTCAAACGCATCGCTGGTTTGGTGGTCATCGATCCGTTCGCGGCATGATTCCGGTTGTCTGTGCGGAAGTGCTGCGCCTGCCGCCATCCAACCGGCTGGAAGCGCTGGGCGGCAATCGCGCCGGACAATGGAGCATCCGCATCAACGACCAATGGCGCGTATGCTTCCGGTTTGCGAAAGGCGATGCGTCGGATGTCGAGATCGTGGACTACCATTAAGGAGTGATACGCATGAAAACCAAACCTGTTGTCAACGGCCTGCCCCCTATCCACCCCGGCGAATTCCTGCGCGAAACGCTGGAAGAGTTGAACATGACGCAAGCCGCCTTTGCCGAGGCGATCGGCATTTCTCCCATGCGCGTCTCCCACCTGCTCAAGGGCGACCGTCCTGTCACTGCCGAAATAGCCCTGCGCCTGGCGCGAGCCTTTGGGCAAACACCCCAATACTGGCTGAATTTGCAAACTGGCTATGACCTGAAAATCGCACAAGCTGCAATGAAAAACAGCCTGCGCGCTGTGCGCGAATTGGCCGTTGCCTGATTCGGCAGGTATGTCTCAAATGTCCGACGATCATAAACAGCCGCAGCCAGTTTCAGCGCCGCCAATTGCCCCGAAAAAATTCCTGACCAATCAGGGCGACAACACCCTGAGCAAGCGGCTGGAAAAAATTCTTCCGCTGACGCATGACTTCGATTGCCTTGTCGGCTATTTTCCTATCGGCGGGTTTTTCAGGCTCTATCCGGCACTGGAGAAGGTAAAGAAAATCCGCATTCTCATCGGCCTGATGAATGGACAGGTCATGCATAGTAACCAAAGATACCGGAGTGAAATTGTTTTTGATGGAGCTAAAATGAAATCGACTCCGGTACCTTTGGCGTTGTATATATTGGGAAGTGAAGCATTTTGCCTATGAGTCTGATCAAATCTCGAAAACGCGTCGCTGACCACGGAGAGGTATTCACTCCCGCATGGATGGTCGATGCCATGCTCGACCTCGTGAAGGACGAGTCGGAGCGCATTGATTCGCGCTTTCTGGAACCGGCATGCGGGAGCGGCAACTTTATTGTCAAGGTCTTGCAACGCAAGCTCGCGGCTGTCGAGAGCAAGTTCGGAAAATCTGGTTTCGAAAAGCAGCAATATGCGCTTTTTGCGCTAATGTGCATCTACGGGATCGAGCTTCTGGCTGACAACATCGCCGAATGCCGGGAGAACATGCTGGAAATCTTCGCCAGCTACCTGAACGTGCAGGAGTCAGATGACCTCTACCACGCCGCTGCCTATGTGTTGTCGCAAAATCTGATTCATGGTGATGCCTTGACGATGTGCGTCAGCGGTGGCGAGCCGATTACTTTTGCCGAATGGGGCTACCTGGGCAAGGGCAAGTTTCAGCGCCGCGACTTTCGCTTCGACACCCTGACCCATTCGTCGGCCTACAGCCAGGAAGGGACGCTCTTTGCCCACCTCGGCAAGCACGAAATATTCATGCCGACGAAGACCTACCCGCCGATGACGGTGAGCGAACTGGCTTCTATGGGGGAGAATGAGCTTGTCCAAGATTGAAGCCATGAGCGACAAACCGGTGCGACTGACCGCGCCGCCAGAAGGTTATGCCGACTGGCTGGCCGATCTCAAGGGTCGCATCCACACCGCGCAGCAGCGCGCCACGCTGGCGGTCAACCGCGAGCTGGTGTTGCTTTACTGGCAGATCGGGCGCGACATTCTGGCGCGACAAGCCGAACAGGGTTGGGGCGCGAAGGTGATCGAACGGCTGGCGCATGATTTGCGCACGGCCTTTCCTGACATGAAGGGGTTTTCGCCGCGCAATCTCAAGTACATGCGTGCCTTTGCTGAGGCGTGGCCGGAGGCTGAATTTGTGCAGCAGGCCGCTGCACAATTGCCGTGGTTCCACCTTTGCACCCTGATGGACAAGCTCAAGAACCGCGAAGAGCGGGATTGGTACCTGGCGTGCGCGGTAGAACACAACTGGTCGCGCAACATTCTGGAAATGCAGATCGAAACCCGTCAGAGGGAGCGCAGCGGCAAGTCGGTAACCAACTTTTCGTCTACCCTGCCCAAACCCCAATCTGATCTGGCTCGTGAATCGCTGAAAGATCCCTACCGTTTTGACTTTCTTGGTCTGACTGATGAGGCGAAGGAGCGCGAGATCGAACGAGCCTTGGTGAAACATGTCACCGAATTTTTGTTGGAACTGGGCGCAGGCTTTGCGTTTGTCGGGCGACAGGTACTGCTGGATGTAGGTGGCGACGAGTTTTTCATCGACCTGCTGTTCTATCACCTCAAGTTGCGCTGCTATATGGTGATCGAGCTCAAGGGCGGCAAGTTCAAGCCAGAGCATTTGGGGCAGTTGAGCTTTTACCTTACGGCAGTGGATGAGCAAGTAAAGCATCCACAAGACAATCCTACGATTGGCCTGCTGTTGTGTCGCAGCAAAAACAAAGTGGTGGCGGAATATGCTTTACGCACCAATGCCCAACCGTTGGGCGTTGCCGAATACAAGTTGCTGGAATCACTACCTGCCGAACTTCAAACCAGCCTGCCCAGCATCGAACAGATCGAGCGCGAGCTGGCGGGCGATGACAGCCCAAGCGACGAGGACGAAGCATGAGCGAACAGGTCAGTTTCACCCTGCGCGGGCGCAATCCTGATGTACTGACCTGCATTGCCAATCTTTCCAACGACGAGGTATTCACCCCGCCAGAGTTCGCCAACCGGATGCTGGATACCCTTGCCGAGGCGTGGGCGGCCAGCCACAACGGGGCGAACCTCTGGGCGGACAAAACCGTGAAATTCCTCGACCCGTGTACCAAGTCGGGCGTGTTCCTGCGGGAGATTACCAGCCGTCTGAACAAAGGTCTCGCAGACGAAATGCCGAACCTTGAAAAACGGGTCAATCACATCCTGACGAAGCAAGTGTTTGGTATCGGCATAACGCATCTCACCAGCCTGCTTGCCCGCCGGAGTGTGTATTGTTCCAAGCACGCCAATGGATCGCACTCCATCGCCAAGGGCTTTAACAATGAAGTGGGCAATATCTGGTTTGAGCGAACCGAGCACACATGGGCCAACGGCAAATGCACATTTTGCGGCACCAGCCAAGCGGCGCTGGATCGCGGCGAGACGCTGGAAACTCACGCTTACGCGTTCATTCACACCGACAACATCAAGACTCGAATGACCGAGTTGTTTGGAGGCAATATGCAGTTCGATGTCATCATTGGCAACCCGCCGTATCAGTTGGACGACGGCGGCTTTGGCAAGAGTGCCGCACCGATTTATCAGTTGTTCGTTGAGCAGGCCAAGAAGCTCGAACCGCGTTATCTGTCTCTGGTGATTCCAGCGCGCTGGTTCGCTGGCGGCAAAGGCCTCGATGAATTCAGAGAGGCTATGCTTTACACCTTCGTGCCCACGCAGGATTGGACTAAACCGTGGACGGACGCTGACCTCTACGCGAAGTACGGCCTGACGGTCAGTGAGATTGCCTTCATTGAAAAGATAGTCCGCCCGATGGATCTCGCCAGTGATTTGCTCGAAGATGTCACGGTAGTCGAAGAAGATGACTAAGCCCAAGCGGCAGATTTCTGCGGAAAAGCCGGAAGCCCTCTTTGGGCGCGTCGTTTCCATCCTTGAACAGGCGCGGGGCAATGTTGTCCGGGCCGTGAACACCAACATGGTATTGGCCTACTGGCTGATCGGGCGCGAGATCGTCGAGGCCTTGCAGGGTGGCGAGGAGCGGGCGGAGTATGGCAAAAGGGTCGTCGAAGAGCTCTCCGCACGACTGACGGAGCGGTATGGGAAGGGGTTTTCCGTCACAAACCTGAAGTACTTCCGATTGTTCTATCAAGCCTATCCTGACCGGTCATCAATTCGTCACCCGGCGGGTGACGAATTAGGCGATACGGAAAAAGTGTCCCCCTTGGGGATAGAATTGCTTCCAGCACAGAAAAACTACCCGGCGGGTAGCGAATCTCTCCAAGGGTTTTCCCCCCAACTATCCTGGTCGCACTACCGTGCCCTGATGCGCGTGGAAAATGTGGCTGCCCGTGATTTCTACGAACGGGAAGCCAGCGAATGTGGCTGGTCGAAGGTGCAACTGGAACGGCAGATTCATAGCTTCTACTACGACCGGATTGTTGCCAATCGCGGCGAGAAGGGGCTGCTGCCGGAGGGCAGGGAGCGTTTGTCCGGCGAAAGGGTTGAGCCATCCCACCTGCTCAAGTCGCCGATGGTGCTGGAGTTTCTGGGGCTTCCCGATGCGCATGAGCTGCATGAAAGCCGGCTCGAACAGGCGATTATCGACAACCTGCAAAGCTTCCTGCTGGAACTGGGCAAGGGGTTTTCCTTTGTCGCCCGGCAAAAGCACATTCGTTTCGGCGATGACGATTTCTACATCGATCTGGTTTTCTACAACTATGTCCTGAAGTGCTTTCTGCTGCTCGATCTGAAAATGGGCAAGCTCACCCATGCCGATGTCGGGCAGATGGATGGCTATGTGCGGCTTTACGAAGACCGCTTCAAAATCCCCGGCGATAATCCCACCATTGGCTTGCTGCTCTGCTCGGACAAAGGCGAAGCGGTGGCCAAATATTCGATCCTGAACGAGAGCAGGCAGATTTTCGCATCGAAATACCTGCCCAACCTGCCGACGGAAGAACAGCTCCGGCTGGAGATCGAGCGGGAACGGCGCCTGATCGAATCCGCTCGGGAAGAGTGCGGCGATGACTAAGCCCGCCATCGAGGAAATTTTCGCGCCCAGGCCGGAGGTCCGCCCATGACACCGCTGGCGAAGTTTTATACGGAAGACCCCGGGTGGCACGAAAAGATCGGCGACATCCACGCCCTGCTCGAACGCGTCAAGATCAGCGAGGAGCAGTCCGGCGATGTGCTGCATCTGCGCAAGCTCAACCGCATACTCTCGATTCACGGCTCCACCGCCATCGAAGGCAACCGGCTCACCCTGAGCCAGGTCTCCGATGTCATCAACGGGAAACCTGTCTGGGGACCGCCCAAGGACATCAAGGAAGTGCAGAACGCGTGGCATGCCTACAACGAAATGCCCCGCTATGATCCCTGGTCGGTGGGCGACTTGCTGCAGGCCCACGCGCACCTCACCGACGCGCTCATTGGGGAGTCGGGCCAGTTCCGCACGGTCGGCGTGGCCGTCGTGCGCGGCGATGGCTCGGTGATGCACAGCGGCTCTCCGGCGGAACAGGTCCCCGCCCTCGTCGAGCAGCTCCTGTATTGGGGGAAGACCGCCGAAGCACACCCGCTCATCAAGAGCTCTGCCGTCCACTACATGCTGGAATACATTCATCCCTTCCGCGACGGCAACGGCAGAATCGGGCGGCTGTGGCAGACGCTGATTCTCGCCCAATGGAATCCGCTGTTTGCCTGGATGCCGGTCGAAACCCTGATACACCACAATCAGGCGCTGTACTACAAGGCGCTGCAGGAGTCGCATGCCGGCGCGGTGAATTGCCGCCCCTTCATCGGCTTCATGCTCGATGCCATTGGCAATTCGCTGTACAAGTACATTGATGTGGCGACCGAAACGGTGGCCGATGTCGGTGTAAATGTCGGTGTAAATGTCGGTGTAAAAGACGAGATTCTGGCGCTACTGAAACGAGAGCCGACCTTGTCGGCCAAGGAATTGGCCACATTGCTGAACAAGACCACCCGCACCATAGAACGCCATATCAAAGAACTTCGGGAGCAGGGCCGACTCAAGCGCGCCGGGTCCGACAAAGCCGGTCACTGGGAAGTTATCGGGGATCCTCAATGAGCAAATCCATCGAGGAAATCCTCGCACCCAAGCCTGAAGCCCGCCCACGCATCTACGCCTACTCGATTGACGACAAGGCGCACAAGGGTCTGCTCAAGGTCGGGCAAACCACGCGCGATGTAAAGCAGCGCATCGCCGAGCAGGTGAAGACCGCCGCTATCAAGAACTATCGCATCGAGCTGGACGAAACCGCAGAGCGCGACGACTGCACCCTGTTCAGCGATCACGATGTGCGCGCGGCGCTGGTGAGGAAGGGTTTCGAGAACGTCGAATTGGAGTGGATGCGTTGCTCGTTCAAGGAGGTTAAGACCGTGCTCGCCGAGCTGCGCACCGGCCAAAAATTCACTGGAACGCATCACGAAACTTTCCCGATGCGCCGGGAGCAGCTTGATGCCGTAGCCAAGACTTCCGACTACTACCACTCGATCTGGGCCGAAGACAAGAATGCCGTTCCGCGTTTTCTGTGGAACGCGAAGATGCGCTTTGGCAAGACCTTTACCACCTACCAGTTGGCGAAGAAGCTGAAGGCCAAGCGGGTGCTCGTGTTGACGTTCAAGCCTGCGGTCGAGGATGCCTGGCAAAGCGACCTTGAATCGCATGTTGACTTTGATGGGTGGCAGTATCTGTCGAAATCCTCCGGCGGCGATCCGACACAGATCAACGCCAGGAAGCCGGTGGTCTATTTCGGTTCTTTCCAGGACCTGCTCGGCCGCGACGCGGCGGGGAACATCAAGCCCAAAAACGAGTGGCTGCACACGGTGAATTGGGACCTTGTGGTGTTCGACGAGTACCACTTCGGCGCGTGGCGCGAGACCGCAAAAGAGCTGTTCGAGGGCGAGGAGGAGGCGGTTGCCAAGAAGGAGTCCGCCCTTGAGTACGCGGCAGACCTGCGGGACGTGAACGAGGACTTGAGCGTGCTCTCTGAGAAGGAGACCGAGTTTCTGCCCATCACCACACGGGCTTACCTGTATCTCTCCGGCACGCCGTTCAAGGCGCTGTCCACGGGGGAGTTCATCGAGGAGCAGATTTTCAACTGGACATACACCGACGAGCAGCGTGCCAAGGAAGTGTTCGCCGAAACGAACCCGGGCCAGCGTAACCCCTACGCTGCATTGCCGCAGATGCGGTTGCTGACCTATCAGATGCCGGACGAACTGCTGGCCATTGCGAGCGGCGGCGAGTTTGACGAGTTTGACCTCAACGAGTTTTTCGCCGCGACCGGCGCGGGCAAAACCGCGCAATTCAAGCATAAGAGCGATGTGCAGAAGTGGCTGGACATCATCCGTGGGGGCTATGCGCCCAAATCGGTCGAGCATCTGAAGACGGGTACGCGGCCACCGTTCCCGTATTCGGATGTGCGCGTGCTGCCCTATATGCAGCACGCGTTCTGGTTCCTGCCCAACGTCGCAGCTTGTCATGCGATGGGGAACCTGCTGGCGGAAAAGCACAATGTCTTTTGGCATGACTACACCGTGGTCGCCGCCGCAGGCGCCTCGGCGGGCATCGGGCTGGACGCGCTGCCGCCCGTGCGCAAGGCGATCGGCAGCGGATTCGACACCAAGACCATCACGCTCTCGTGCGGCAAGCTCACCACGGGCATCACCGTGTCGCAGTGGTCGTCGATCCTGATGCTGCGCAATCTCAAGTCACCCGAAACCTATTTTCAGGCTGCGTTCCGCGTGCAGTCGGCGTGGTCTATCAAAAATCCCAATGGCGACAACCCGAACGAAGAGGAGATACTCAAGCCCGTCTGCTTCGTGTTTGACTTTGCGCCCACCCGCGCGCTGCGGCAACTCTCTGAGTACGGGATCGGTCTGTCGCCCAACGAGCCGAACCCGGAGAATGCGGTCAAGGAGCTCGTATCGTTCCTGCCCGTGCTGGCCTACGACGGCGCGAACATGACACAGATTGACGCAGGTGGCATTCTCGACATCGCGATGGCAGGCACCTCGGCCACGCTGTTGGCGCGCAAGTGGGAGTCGGCGATGCTGGTGAACGTGGACAACGACACCTTGCGCCGCATTCTGGACAATGCCGAGGCGATGGCCGCCGTGGAGCGCATCGAGGGATGGCGCTCGCTGGGCGACAACATCATCGAGACCATCATCAACAAGAGCGAGAAGGTCAAGGAACTCAAGAACAAGGCGAAGGACAAGGACTTGTCAGCAAAGGAAAAGAAGGAACTCTCCGACGAGGAGAAGGAATACAAGTCCAAACGCAAGCTGGTGCAGGAGAAGCTGATCAAGTTCGCAACCCGCATTCCGGCGTTCATGTACCTGACCGACTTCCGGGAAAACACATTGCAGGATGTAATCACCAAGCTCGAACCGGACCTGTTCCTGGCTGTTACCGGATTGACGGTCAAAGACTTCCACCTGCTCGTCCGCCTCAAGGTTTTCAATACTGAGCAGATGAACCAGGCAGTCTTCGCCTTTCGTCGTTACGAAGACGCATCACTTCGCTATACGGGAATCGAGAGCCATGAGGGTTTAAGTCACTATGGGCTATACGACACCGTGGTGGCGAGGGATTGAAGGGTCGGTTACACGAGCTTCATAATATATTGCAACATGAAAGGAGAAAAACCATGAACATGAACTTCAAACCCTATATCACCCGTGACCCTTTGATCTGTGGCGGTGAGCCAGTCATCACCGGCACACGAATAACGGTGCGTACCATCCTCGCAAGTCTGGCAGAAGGAATGGGCACGGATGAACTCTTGCTGGATTTCCCGACGCTCAGCCGTGATGCTGTGCGCGCCGTTGTTGCTTTTGCGGCAATATCGGCAGAAGAAGACCTCCCGTTGCCGGCAACTCCGGTTCTGGCATGAGAATCAAGCTCGACGAAAACCTGCCCGCGAGGTTGGCGTCCATTCTGCAAAGACACGGGTACGATGTTGACACCGTACCCGAGGAGCACTTGAGCGGCAGGCCGGATGCAGAAATCTGGCAGGCAGTGAGTGCGGAAGGCCGTTTCCTTATCACCTAGGATATGGATTTTTCCGACACCCGCCAATTCGCGCCCGGCACGCACGCCGGTTTGTTACTTGTCCGTTTGCGCGAACCGGGTGCTCATGCCCTGCTGGAGGCCATCAACGCCGTTGCCGCCGAGATCGCCGGTTGGGGCGGCTGCTTCGTCGTCCTCACCGAAAACAAAATACGAATCAAGCGACCATGACAATTGACGCCGCCCGTTTCCAGAAGCTGATCAACGACTTCAAGCTGGAACAGCCTGTTCTCCGAACGCTTCCTGCGCCAGCCGCCGCGCAAGTGGGTTGATTGATGCCAATCAAAACAAGCGCCCTTCACGTTTGCTCCCCCTCCCCTTGCGGGAGAGGGGTGGGGAGAGGGGTTGCCGCTACGCTCTGCTTCATTGTTCTATTGGTGCCGTCAGCGGCGAGTGCGGAGGTCACGCTCTCCGGCTTCATGCAGCAGAACACGGCCTTCAACACCGCCGGGCAAAATCCCGATGGCCGCCATTACAAGTGGCTGGAGGAGCGCGCCCAGATCAAGCTCGACGCCACCGGCGATGCCTGGCGGCTGCTGGCGAAGGGCGATCTGGCCTACGACCACCTTGGCCGCCAAGACCAATCGGAGCTGCGCGAGGGCTATTTCGACTATGCGGGAGGCAACTGGGATTTGCGCCTTGGCCGCCAGATCATCACCTGGGGTTTGGGCGACCTGGTATTCGTGAACGACTTCTTTCCCAAAGATCATGAGGCGCTCTTTGCCGGGCGGTCGCTGGAATACCTCAAGCGCGGCGTGGATGCGGTGAAGCTGGGCGCCTATCCCGAATTTGCCTCGTTCGAGCTGGTGCTGGCGCCGGGCTTCCGTGAGAGCCGCATCCCTGATGCAAATCGTTTCTGGCTTTATGACCCGATGCCAGCGGTCATCAACCGCGAAACCGTCAAACCGGGACAAGGGGACGTTGCGTTGCGCGCTTACCGCGATGTCGCGGGCTATGATGCGGCGCTCTACTGGTATCGCGGCTTCCAGCGCACGCCTTCGATGCGACCGGACAACATGACGGCGCCAGCGAAGATCATGTATTTCTACCCTAAGCTTGCGATCTACGGCGCCAGCCTTTCAGGCCGTGCGGGAGACGGGGTGCTGAGCCTGGAAGCGGCCTACTATGACTCGCATGATGACCGTGCGGGGAACGACTTTGCCGTGCCTAACTCGCAGACGCGGCTGCTCGCCGGCTACCAGATACAGCCGGTGGAGGATATCTCGCTCGGGTTTCAGTACTACGCAGAAATCATGCACGACTACGGCGCCTACCTCGCCACGCTGCCCGCCGGCTTCCCGGCCGACAAGCGCTGGAGCCATACCGTCACGGCGCGCCTGACGCAGTTCTTCCTGCATCAGACGCTGCGGTTTTCCGCCTATGCCTCGTACAACGCCAGCAACGGCGACCGCTTCGTAAATCCAGAGCTGCGCTACAGTTTCACCGACAAGGTATGGGGCGCGGTCGGCGCTAATCTCTTCGGCGGCAAGCCGTGGGGCCAGTTCGGGCAACTCGCGCGCGACGACAACTTGTACCTCCAGGTACGCTATGAGTTCTGAGGCCACATCTGTTGCAACAGTAACGAATGCCTTTGTTCAAAACTTTGCTGGCACGAAACACTATCAAATTGTCTGAACAGTGAATCCCGGGGCGGCGATGGGGGTTTTTGTTTGGTTGGGTCTGGTTGGAAGGGTCTGGTACTTTGAGGCTGGCACTTAAGGTTATAATCACCGCCAATTATCTGAGAGATGCCGCCATGAACGCCCCCGTGAAACCTACCATCGCCGATGTGCAAAGTTCCGCCGACACACGCCATCTGGCGATCAATCGCGTCGGCATCAAGGGTATCCGTCATCCGGTCAAGGTGAAGGACCAGAGCGTCGGCGTGCAGCACACCATCGCCACCTTCAACATGTACGTGCATCTGCCGCATAACTTCAAGGGCACGCACATGTCGCGTTTTGTCGAGATACTCAACGAGCACGAACGCGAAATCTCCGTGGAATCCTTCGAGAGCATCCTGCACGAGATGGTGATCCGCCTGGAGGCGCAGTCCGGCTACATCGAAATGAGCTTCCCGTATTTTGTGAACAAGACGGCACCGGTATCCGGCGTGCATAGCCTGCTCGATTACGATGTGACGCTGATCGGTGAAGTTGTCGACGGCAAGGCGCGCGTGACGATGAAGGTGGTGGTTCCCGTCACCAGCCTGTGCCCCTGCTCGAAGAAGATTTCCGAACGCGGCGCGCATAACCAGCGCTCGCACGTCACGCTTACGCTGCGCACCAACCGTTTTGTCTGGATCGAAGAAGTGGTGCGCATCGCCGAAGAGCAGGCCTCCTGCGAACTGTTCGGCTTGCTGAAGCGGCCGGATGAGAAATTCGTCACGGAGCGCGCCTACGACAACCCCAAGTTTGTCGAGGACATGGTGCGCGACGTGGCGGCGGTACTGAATGCCGACGAGCGCATCGATGCTTTCATCGTGGAATCAGAGAACTTTGAATCCATACATAATCACTCGGCCTATGCGCTGATCGAACGGGATAAAACACTGTAGGGGCGCGATTCATCACGCCCTGTTTTTCAACATGAACGGGCGCGATGAATCGCGCCCCTACAAAAACATGAAACCCATCGCCATCTTCCGCCATGCCGCAGCCGAAGGCCCCGGCTATCTCGCCGAATTCCTCGATATGCAAAAAATTCCGTGGCGGTTGATCGCCATCGATGCGGGCGATGCCGTGCCGCATTCCGTGGAGGCCTATTCCGGGCTGGTATTCATGGGCGGGCCGATGAGCGTCAACGACGCGTTGCCGTGGATAGCGCCGGCACTGGCGTTGATCCGTGATGCGGTAGCCGGGGATATCCCCGTGCTGGGGCATTGTCTCGGCGGGCAATTGATCTCCAGAGCGCTGGGCGGCACGGTATCGCGCAACTCGGTCAAGGAAATTGGCTGGGGCGAAGTGACGGTGGTGGACAACGACAGCGCACGTAACTGGTTTGGCGCGGTGCGAAATTTTCAGGCATTCCACTGGCACGGCGAAACCTTCAGCCTGCCGCAAGGTGCGACGCATCTGCTGTCCAGTGCCTATTGCACCAACCAGGCCTGGGCCATCGGCAAACATCTCGCGCTGCAATGCCACGTCGAGATGACCGCCGGGATGATCGTTTCCTGGTGCGAGATCGGTGCGGATGAAATTGCCGCCGGCAAGAACAGCCCGGCGGTGCAATCCGCCAGCGAAATGCGGCGGCAGATGGCGGAGGAACTGCCGCGCCTGCGGGAAGTCGCGACGCAGCTCTATACGACATGGATCGCCGGGTTGCAGCGTTATACATAGCGACATAAACCTACTGCGCGACCCCGTCCCGGAGTCGGGCGGTGCTCGCGCTCTTCACATACTGTTGTGCATGCTCCGGGCGCTGTGCCCGCCCCCCCCCGCCCCAAAGCCGCTCGCTACGATTTATGCCGCTATGTATAGGCCGAATTATCTAGGCATTTCGGCATATTGATTATGCGATGGCCGAGGGGTAGGGTGCGCTACGGGGTCGCTGCGTTTGTTCCCGTTGATTCATCCATGTCACTAACTCCAAGGAGATTTACATGAAAAAAGCAATCGTACTGGCTTGTTTGGGTTTTGCATTTACCGTTTCTGCTCCGGCTTTTGCGGCCGGCGAGAAGATGAAGGGTTGCAGCAAGGAAGCGACAGGCATGAAGGGGGATGAACGCAAGGCGTTCATGAAGAAGTGCCTGTCCAAGGACTATGTATTGAAGCATGGCGCAGCAGCAACTCCGGCGAAGCCGGCCAAACCTGCCACTCCCGCAGCTTCATCCGCGCCATAGTATTCGTAAGGGTGTGCAAAGCCGAAGCCAGGATCAATGAGTCGGAGGGTGTAAACGCAAGAAATTCATGAGCGCCTGCCTGAAGGGTTAAACGCCATCCGTTGCACTGAGGGACGCGCCGCGAGGCGCGTTTTTCGTTGTAGACGGGAAACGTTGGGAGCGGGAAATTGGGCGGTGTATAATTTGCTTCCATTTGTGTGGCTATACCGCACCCCATTTTGTAAAGACTGCATGATTAAAAAACTCTTCAAACGCGTATTCCGTAAGTCGGCAAAAATTGGATCATCAGGAAATGCGCAGGTGATTCCGTTCGAATTGCATGGCGTGCCGCGCGAGCAGATCAGTTATGGTGCGCAGAAAGTCACCGACGGGCTGCAGGCGGCGGGCTATCAGGCATTCGTGGTCGGCGGCGCGGTGCGCGATCTGCTGCTGAAGCGTACCCCCAAGGATTTCGATGTGGCGACCGATGCCACGCCGGAAGAGGTGCGCCGGGTATTCCGCCGCTCGCGCATCATCGGGCGGCGCTTCCGGCTGGTGCATGTGATGTTCGGCGAAGAGGTGGTCGAAGTCTCCACCTTCCGCAGCATGATCGAAGCCGAAGACGCGCAGACCGACGAGCATGGCCGCCTGTTGCGCGACAACCAGTTCGGCGACCGGGAGCAGGATGCGGCGCGGCGCGATTTCACCGCGAATGCGCTGTTCTACGATCCGGCCACCCAGGAGATTTTTGACTATCACAACGGCTATGCCGATACCCGCAAATATCTGCTGCGCATGATCGGCGACCCGCTGGTACGCTACCGCGAAGACCCGGTGCGCATGCTGCGCGCGGTGCGTTTGTCCGCCAAGCTGGGCATGCAGATCGATGCCGCCACTGCCGCACCGATCGCCGGGATGAAAAAATTGCTCGACAATGTGCCGCAGTCGCGTTTGCTCGATGAAGTGTTGAAGATGCTGCTGTCAGGCCATTCGGTGGAATGCATCCAGCAATTGCGCAAGATGAACTTGCATCATGGACTGCTGCCGTTGCTGGATGTGATTTTAGGACAACCGATGGGCGAGAAATTCGTCATGCTGGCGCTGCGCAATACCGATGAGCGTCTCAGCCAGGACAAGACGGTTTCGCCCGCATTCCTGTTTGCCGCGTTGCTCTGGCATGAGGTGCTGGCGGCTTGGAATCTGCGCATACAACAGGGCGAGCGCCCGGTGGGCGCAATGCACGAGGCGATGGATGAGGTGCTGGCCAGGCAGAAGGCGCGGCTCGCCATCCCGCACCGCCACGATGCGGTGATGAAGGAAATCTGGCTGCTGCAACAACGCTTCGAACAACGCGCCGGACAACGCCCGTTCCGTTTGCTGGAGCAACCGCGCTTCCGCGCCGGGTTCGACTTTTTGTTGTTGCGTTGCGCCAGCGGCGAAGTGGATGACGGACTCGGATTGTGGTGGGATGAATTTCAGGATGCCAGCGCCGAACGGCAGGCGGAAATGCTGCAACCGGAGGGTGCAGGAGACAAGAAGCGCCGCCGCAAACCGCGCAAGAAACCGCAAGCAACAGACGAGACAGCAGCGTAATGGGAGCCTAATGCCGCATATCGCCTTTATCGGGCTTGGCAGCAATCTGGAAGACCCGCGCAGCCAATTGCAACGCGCCTTTGCCGAGCTTGACCGGCTGCCGGAAACGCGCCTCGTCGCCCATTCGTCGCTGTACCGCAGCGCGCCGCTGGGCTATCCGGATCAGCCGGAGTTCGTGAATGCGGTAGCGAAAGTCGCCACGGCCCTGACCCCGCAAGCCTTGCTGCAAGCCTTGCTGCAAATCGAACATGAGCATGGCCGCGAGCGCACCTTTCGCAACGCGCCGCGCACCCTGGATCTGGATGTGCTGCTGTATGACGATACGCAACTGCACGAGCACGGTTTGACCATCCCGCACCCGCAGATGCACTTGCGCGCCTTCGTGCTGCAACCGCTGCTGGAGATCGCGCCGGATTGCGTGATTCCAGGTATCGGTAGTGTGGAGCAGGCGTTGCGCGGATGCCATGACCAGTCGCTGGAGAAGTTCACCGATGCAGTTTGAGAAATATCGCTATGTGGTGGTGGAAGGGCCGATCGGCGCGGGCAAGACCAGCCTGGCGCGCCGCCTCGCGCAACATAGCGGCGCCGCAGCGCTGCTGGAAAAACCGGATGAAAACCCCTTTCTCGCCCGGTTTTATCAGGATCCGCCGCGCCATGCGCTGGCGACGCAGCTGTTTTTCCTGTTCCAGCGCGGCAACGAGGTGCGCGACCTGGCGCAGATGGATATGTTCAGCACCAGCACCGTGGCGGATTACCTGTTCGACAAGGATCCGCTGTTTGCGCGGCTCAACCTGAGCGATGCGGAGTTCGCGCTGTACCAGCAGATTTACCGCACCCTGCAACTGGAGGCGCCCGTGCCGGATCTGGTGATCTATTTGCAGGCCGCGCCGGAAACGCTGGCAGAGCGGGTGCGCCGCCGCGCCAAACCTTACGAACATGCCATTTCCGATGATTATTTGCTGCGCGTGGCGCAAGGCTACAGCGATTTTTTCTATCATTACGACGCGGCTCCGGTGCTGATGGTGAACACCGAACACCTGAACTTTGAGGAGGCCGCAGAGGATTTCGACTTGCTGCTGCGGCGCATCGGGGAAATGCGCGGGCCGCGCGAATTTTTTAGCAGGGGGGATTGATGAAAGCTACTTTAACCACATTACAAGCGATGCGCGGCAAGGACGAGAAGATCGCCGTGCTGACCTGCTATGACGCGAGCTTCGCCGCGTTGCTCGAAGCGCAGGGCGTGGACGTGCTGCTGGTCGGCGATTCGCTCGGCATGGTGATACAGGGGCACGAAACCACGTTGCCGGTTACGCTGGACGATATGGTTTACCACACCGCCTGCGTGGCGCGCGGTGCGAAGCAGACGTTCATTATCGGCGACATGCCGTTCGGCACGTTCCAGATCAGTCCGCAGGAAACCTTTGCCCATGCCGCGCGGCTGATGGCGGCAGGCGCGCAAATGATCAAACTGGAAGGCGGTGCGGCGATGGCCGAAACGGTGGAATTTCTCACCGGGCGGGGCATCCCGGTATGCGGGCATATCGGGCTGACGCCGCAATCGGTGCATCAGTTGGGCGGCTACCGTGTGCAGGGCAGGGAAGCCGCCGCTGCGCAGCAATTGCTGGAGGATGCGGCGGCGCTGGAACAGGCCGGTGCGGGCATGCTGGTGCTGGAAACCATCCCCGCGCTGCTGGCGGCGGAAATCACCGCGCAACTGACCATTCCCACCATCGGCATCGGCGCGGGCGCGGCCTGCTCCGGCCAGGTGCTGGTGCTGTATGACATGCTGGACATTTATCCGGGCAAGAAGGCGCGCTTCGCGAAAAATTTCCTGCAAGGCGCGGACGGTATCGCGGCAGCGGTAAAAAATTATGTTGCCGAGGTGAAGGCCGGCAGCTTCCCGGCGCCGGAGCACAGCTTTTGATGCAAGTCATCCAGACCATCGCGGCACTGCGCGCACGGCTGGACGATGAGCGCGCCGTCGCCTTTGTGCCGACCATGGGCAATCTGCACGAAGGCCATCTTAACCTGGTGAGGCTGGCGCGCGAGCACGGTAGTTGCGTGGTGGCGAGCGTTTTTGTCAACCCGCTGCAATTCGGCCCGTCCGAGGATTTTGACAAGTACCCGCGCACCCTGGAAGCGGATTGCGCCAAGTTGCAAGGGCTGGCGGATGTGGTGTTTGCGCCTTCTGCCAGCGAGATGTATCCCGCACAACAAACCGTATTCGTCGAGCCGCCGCCGGTTGCCAACGAGCTGTGCGGCGCGTCCCGCCCCGGGCATTTTCGCGGCATGGCGACGGTGGTGTTGAAGCTGCTCAACATCGTGCAACCGCAGGTGGCGTTGTTCGGCAAGAAGGATTACCAGCAACTGCACATTATCCGCCAGATGGTTGTGCAACTGAATTTGCCGGTCGCAATCGTCGGCGGCGAGACGGTGCGCGCGGCGGACGGGCTGGCGCTGAGTTCGCGCAACCAGTATCTGAGCGCGGGCGAGCGCAGCGAGGCGGTTTTTCTGTACCGGACGCTGCAAGGGATGAAGCAGGCCATTTTGCAGGGCGAGCGCGATTTTGAACGATTGCAGGAACGCGCGGTCAAACTCCTCGCCGCAAGAGGTTGGCTGCCGGATTATGTGGCGGTGCGCAACCAGTCCGATTTGCAGCCGGCCAGTCCCGTGCAAGGTAATTCAGTGCAACACGAGCTGGTGATTCTGGTGGCGGCCAGGCTGGGCAACACCCGCTTGCTGGACAATGTCGAGGTTTGTCTGGTTGATTGATCCCGGATTGTCCATTACCAGTTCGTGCTTTGCAGGAGCACGCCCTGATGGAACTACTAGCCATTCGACTAGGCTGTCAAAAGACGACAGCCAAGTCGCTGGTTATGTGCGCGAATCGCGGCTAGGAGCCGCTCCTGACAATGGCGTTTGGCTCTAATGGATGGTCTCAGTTGATTGTTATATAATCCGCGCCCTGTTCGAAAGGGAAGTATCTCATGCAAAGAACCATGCTTAAAGCCAAGTTGCACCGGGTGCGTGTCACGCACTCCGAGCTGCATTACGAAGGCTCCTGCGCGATCGACGACGATTTGCTGGACGCCGCCGATATCAGGGAATACCAGCAGATCGACATCTACAACGTTACCAATGGCGAGCGTTTTACCACCTATGCGATCCGCGCGCAGCGCGGCTCCAGGGTGATTTCCGTGAACGGCGCGGCCGCGCACAAGGCCAATCCTGGCGATATCCTGATCATCGCCACATACGCCATGTATTCCGAGCTGGAGCTGCAAAAATTTCATCCGCAACTCGTCTATGTGGACGAGCACAACCGCATCGTCGCGCAGCGCGACCGGATTGCCGTGCAGGCGGCCTGACGCCGAGCGTCGCCCCCATTGGGATTATGGTTGCCTCTGAAGGAAAATTGAGCGGATGGATATTCAAAAGACAGTTAACCGATACCCCGCTGCGGTAGCGATCGCCTTATTCCTTAATTTCGTCATTCTTATCGGTGCGGCGAGCTATGTGCTGGTCGATAATTTCACGAAGATCGAGAAGCATAAGGCTTCTGAGAATTTGCACGGCATCGGCAAGCTCAAGGCCGGCCAGATTCAGCAATATCTCCAGACCCGCAAGGGGGATGCGGTTATCGTCTCGGGATTGTTGAGTAATTCCGCAGTGCAACGTTGGCTGAAGAACCCGTCCGGCGACATGCCCGATGCCGTGCGGCAGTCGCTGGACATCATCGGCGCAATCTATCAGTTGGGCGGGCTGCAGCTGCTCGACGACAAAGCGAAGATTCGCTATAGCAACGGGCAATATGCGCAATTGTCCGAAGCGGCGAAATCACTGGCATTGTACGCGATCCGCGAAAATTCTCTCGGCACTTCACCGATCTACTTTGGCGATCCGTCCGCCCCGGACAAGCCGCTGCTGGATGTTTTTGCTCCCCTGGTAAACCCGGACACCTTGGCCGTTATGGGAGTGCTGGTGTTGCGCGACGACTTGCATTTCCTGTTTTCCCTGATCCAGTCCTGGCCGGTGGAAAGCCAGACCGGCGAAACCTTGCTGGTCACCCGGGATGGCGACGATGTGCTGTTTCTCAATGAATTGCGCTATCGGAAGGACACTGCGCTCAAGCTCCGGTTGCCGATAAAAGACAGCGCTGGCGGGCATATTATTCCCACGGTGGAGATGCTGGGGAAAGGCTATTACGGCGCATTGGAGGCCTTCGACTACCGTGGCAAACCTACCTTGGCTTTTAATGTTGACATACCGGATACCTCATGGGGTATGGTGGTCAAGATGGATACGGACGAGGTGCTGGAGCATGTCCGGCGCCTGCAATTGATCGTCTGGCTTGTTGCCGCATTTTTTATTCTGGGCGCCGGAATCATCCTGTGGACGTGGTGGAAAAAACAAAAGATCGAGCGGGTGGCGCACCAGAAATTGGCCGATGTGGCGATGGACTTGCGCATTTCCGCGATTGCCTTCGAGACGAATGAGGCGATCGTGATTACCGATTGTCACCCGAAAATTTTGCGGGTCAACCAGGCGTTTCAGGACATTACCGGCTATACGGCGGCGGAGGTCATTGGCCGTAATCCCAGCATGCTCAGAGCCGAGAAAAAACCCAAGGCTTTCTACGAGGAAATATGGGAAACCATTTTCCGCGAAGGAACGTGGAGCGGGGAGATGCTGGATAAGCGCAAGAACGGTGAGGTTTTTCCGGCGTGGATGACGATTACCGCCGTTACCGCGCCGGATGGCACGCTCACCAATTACGTCGGCTCATTTTCCGATATTACCGAGCGCAAGAAAGCGGAAGAAGACATCAACCGCCTCGCTTTCTTCGATCCGCTAACCGACCTGCCCAACCGCCGCCTGTTGCTCGACCGCCTGCAGCATGCGATGGCAACCGGTGCGCGCAGCGGCAGGTATGGCGCGATCATGTTCATCGATCTCGATAACTTCAAGGTAATCAATGACACCAAAGGCCATGATTGCGGCGATTTGTTGTTGGTCGAAATCGCACGGCGCCTGCAGTCCTGCGTACGCGAAGGCGACACGGTGGCTCGGCTCGGTGGCGACGAGTTTGTGGTGATACTGGAAGATATGGGGAGCCAGGCGGAACAGGCCGCGAAGCAGGTCGAGGAAGTGGGCGAGAAAATCCGCGCGGTCATCGACCGCCCCTGCCTGCTCGAGGAATGCGAATTTCACAGCACGGCCAGCATCGGGGTCAGCCTGTTTGTCGGCAGCGAGACCACGGCGGAAGCCCTGCTCAAATATGCGGATATCGCCATGTATCAGGCGAAGGGGGCAGGGCGGAATACCGTGCGTTTCTTCGACCCAAGCATGCAGGTCGTCCTGGAAGCGCACACCTCGATGGAATCGGATTTGCGCCGCGCGCTGGCCGAACGGCAATTCAGCCTTTATTACCAGGCGCAGGTCGACGATACCGGCCACATTTCCGGCGCCGAGGCGCTGGTGCGCTGGATCCACCCGCAGCGCGGCATCATTCCTCCAGACCAATTCATTCCCATCGCCGAAGAGAGCTCGCTGATTCTCGACATCGGCCATTGGGTGCTCGAAACGGCTTGCCGGCAGCTCGCCGTATGGGGCAATGACGAGCATAAATGCAACCTGGAGCTGGCCGTGAACGTCAGCGCCCGGCAGTTCAAGTCCAAGGGTTTTGTCGATGATGTGGCGGCAGTGATCAAAGCGCAGTGTATCAATCCGGCGCGCCTGAAGCTGGAGCTGACCGAAAGCGTGGTGCTGGAGAATATCGCCGACGTCGTGACGAAAATGCATGCGTTGAAAGCGCTCGGGATCAAGTTGTCGATGGATGATTTTGGCACGGGCTATTCATCGTTGTCCTGTCTGAAACAGCTCCCGTTCGATCAAATCAAAATCGACCGGAGCTTCGTGCGCGATATTGTGACCGACCAAAACGATGCCGTGATGGTGCAAACCATCATCGAAATGGCGCACAATTTCAGCTTAAACTCCGTTGCCGAAGGCGTGGAAATCGAGGCGCAACTGGATTTTCTCAAGCTGCACGGCTGTATGGTGTATCAGGGCTATCTGTTCAGCAAACCCGTGCCGGTGGCGGAATTTGAAGCGTTGCTGAAATAGGGGCACGGCGCGCCGTGCCCGTACGCTGGCTCGGAGCCGTGATGTGCGGTGCGGAGGGAAATAGCTGGCCTTTCCACGCCTAATCGTCAATTTGACTTTGATCGGGATTAATTACGATTCATCCTGAAATTTTGTCAGCGAAATTTTGCCGCCAAGTGCGGCAAATTCATGTTTGCGTATTTGAATATAAAAAATGTAGGGGTGCGGCGCGTTGTGCCACCTACTATAAAACTTGAGGAAAATTATGACACATTCGACCATTGTGCAACGCCTTACCTTGCTGACGGCAGTGCCCGTGATAGCACTGATCCTGTCTTCGGGTATGCTGATTTGGGGCAGCTTCGACCGTTACCAAAGCGCGGTCCAGGCGCGCAACATCATGGAGGTGGCAGTAGCGGCGGGTGACTTGATTCACCCGATGCAGATCGAGCGCGGCATGTCGGTCGGTTTCATCCAGTCGAAGGGGCAGAAATTTGCCGATGCACTGCCGGGCGTCCGCACCAAAAGCAGCGAAAAACTGGCGGCTTATCAGCGGTTGTTGGATGGAGTGGACACCCGCTCGATGCCAGACTTGAAGAAAGCCGTCGAGGAAGCGCAGCGCAAACTTGACGGATTGGCCGGGATACGTGACCAGGTCACTAATTACAGCATTCCTGCCGGCCAATCGGCCGGTTTCTATACCGGCGCCATTGCCAGCCTGCTGGAGGTGATGAGCACCGCCGCCGCGTATAACAGTGACCCAGGAATCGCGAAAATACTTTTGACTTATCATGCTTTTGCAAATGCCAAGGAAAATGCCGGGCAGGAGCGGGCGCTGACGACAGCGGGTTTTGTCGCCAACAAGGTCGAGGCGGCACAATACCGCACCATCCTGTCCAAGATCCACAAGCAGGAAGCCTATCTGGACTCATTCATGGATTCGGCCAGTGGGCAGGAAAAGGCGGCGCTGAAAACCGTGCTCGACGGCGAGGCGGCGCAGGAGGTGCAGCGCATGCGCAATATCATGGCTGAGCGCTCCATAGAGGGCGGTTTCGAGGTGAACCCGACCACGTGGTTCGAGCGCATCACCGGCAAGATCGAAGGTTTTTATGAAGTCGAGCAGCTGGTCACGAAGAATATCAATGCCGATGTCAATCACCAGCTGGCTGCCAGCCGCACGCTGCTGTTGACGCAATTGATTCTGGCGGTGCTGGCGATCGCCATCGCCGTGGCGGTATCGGTATGGGTGGCGCGCAGCGTGAACCGTCCGCTGAAGGCCGTCGTGGATGCGGCCGAGTATGCGGTTGCGCATGACGATTTCACCCGTGGTATCCCCGAGGAAGGCACGCAGGAAACGGCGCGCGTCGGGCAGGCGATCAATCGCCTGATGGAAAAATTCCGCAGTATTATTTCCGACACTACCCGTTCCAGCGAAGGCATCGCCGATGCATCTGGCGAACTGGCCACTTCGAGCGCCCAGGTTAACAGGAGCTCGTCCGCGCAGGCGGATGCCGCCGCATCGGCCGCCGCCTCGGTCGAGGAGGTCTCCGTCAGCGTCAGTGAAACCGCCGCAAATGCCCGTGCGGCGGGCGAAATTGCCGAGAAATCCAATGCCGGAACCGCACAGGTGCTCGCGACCATGGCCGAGACGGTGCAAAACGTGAATGGCATCGCCGCACTGATCCGCGAGTCGGGTAATAACGTGGGACGGCTCGATGAGAGCTCCAAGAGGATTGGCGGTATCGTCCAGGTGATCAAGGAAGTGGCCGATCAAACCAACCTGCTGGCATTGAATGCCGCGATCGAAGCGGCGCGTGCCGGCGAACAGGGCAGGGGATTCGCGGTCGTGGCGGACGAGGTGCGCAAGCTTGCCGAACGCACCTCGAAAGCAACCACAGAAATCGCCGCGCTGATCGGCGATATCCAGGGCCACATCGGTGAGACCGTTACGGGGATGCAGCAGGCCAATACCAAGGTTACGGAAAGCCTTGAACTCGTCGGCAGGACAGAATCCGCATTGCAACGCATCGGCGACGATTCGCGCGAGGTGGCGAGCAATGTCCAGAGCATCGCCGATGCGGTGCGCGAGCAGGATGCCGCGATTCATCAGGTTACGGCAAACGTCGAAAAGATTGCCCAGATGGCCGAGGAGAACAGCGCTGCAGCTGCATCGAGCAGCGACACGGCGACCCAGCTCGACAGATTGTCCGGCGAACTCAAGGACTCGGTGGCCCGCTTCAAAGTCTGATTCAGATTCGTGATGGAAGCAGGAATAATGCAACGGACGCCCACTTTCCGAAACGGCATCGATATGCCAAAACGGAAACGCTGATAAATCACCAAAGGAAGGAGCATCCGAAATGAAGATTGCTACGATACGAATGTATAAAAACTGACAGGTGACCAAAATAGCCTGAGTTCCTAAAACAGAACAGGGCTTTTTTACTGCGGGCGCTCAAAGGCAATAATTTGGGGTGCGGGTTGGTCACCTGTGTCACATTAACGTGCGGAGTCAAAGCTTCAAAAAAATTCTTGATCCCAGCCATATTCGCGCCGCGCTGGCATTTTCTTTTATCATTCGGGGCGCTGGCAAGGGGCAAGCATGGCCATTAACGTGAAAAAAACCACACTCTGTGCGTAACGATCCTGTGCCGCGAGACCAGACGCAATTCGCGCAGTTTCGAGGGCGGTACGAATGAGCCGCGCAGCAACCCGGCCTGCGCCAGCAGCAACGGGAAAGGGTATCTTGGTCTTCGCTATCGGCAACGAGTCGCGCGGCGACGATGCGCTTGCGCCATTGTTGGTGCGCAGCCTGAAAGATTGGGTGGAGGCGGCAGGGCTGATTGGGCGGGTTGAGCTGATCGAAGATTATCAGTTGCAGGTCGAACACGTCACCGACCTGCCTGACCGCAGCGTGGTATTGTTCGTCGACGCCGATATGTCCTGCATCGAGCCATTCCATTTTTCCGAAATCGCCGCCGAAAAGGATAGCAGCTACACCAGTCATGTAATGACCCCGTTCGCGCTGTTGCATACTTACCGGCAGGTATATGGAGCAGATGCGCCTCCCACTTTTTTGTTGCGTATTCGTGGCTACGATTTCGAGCTGGGCAACCCGTTGAGCGCTAAGGCGGCAGCCAATCTGGAGGTGGCCGTGCAGCGGATGCGCGAATTGTGTGCGGATGGCGATTCGCAACGCTGGCGGCAGTGCTCGGTAAATGCATGACGGGTATACATAGCGCATAAATCTACTGCGCGACTCCGGTGCGGGGTCGGGAGGTGCTCGCGCTCCTCACATATTGCGGTGTATGTTCCGGGCGCTGCGCTGACCAGCGACTTGGCTGGCGTTATTTGCCAGCTTGGTCGAATGGCCATGCAACGCCCGGCCTCCCCCCCCAGAGCCGCTCGCTACGATTTCTGACGCCATGTATAGTAAGCTTCGCCTGAATTTCAATCCGGCAATGTCGAAAATATTTCCATGAAGCAAGCGGGCTACGCAAAAACCTTGGAGTGGCTGAAGACGAATCCCGCTCTGGATGAGCTTTGCGCCAGATATCCGGAGGAATGGGCAGCGGTGCAACAGGAGATTTCCGCCATTGTCGAGCGCGGTGTCGCGGAAGAATTGAAGGCCTACCTGGAGCGACTATCCGCACACGCCGCACCGGGCCAATCCCCTTTTGTTAACCGGCAAAAAAACGGTGCAGCCGCCCTGTCGCAATTTATCCGTAGCCGCATGGCGCATGAGTCCGTCAAGAAGCTTTGCCTGTCCACGCTGGCCGCCGATGCGGGCGTAACGAAAGGCAAGCTGCGTTTCAATCTGTTCAATGGCTATATCGCCCAGAAGCTGCTGTTTTTCAGGGGGCTGGAGCGCAAGCCGGTTTCGCTGTTCTGGTTCCGCCTGTTCTGGCCGCTGGTCTGGCAGAAAAAACGGCTCATGCCGCTGGTGCAACCGAGGGGAATTTATTGTTTCTATACACGCGAACTGGTCGAGACGCTGGCCGGGATGATCGCTTCCAAAAGCTGTCTGGAAATCGGTGCGGGAGACGGGACCCTGACGCGGTTCCTGAAAAATCAGGGTGTGGAGCTCAGCGCGACCGACAATCACGGCTGGAAAAATGCCGTGGCATATCCCGATTCAGTTATCAAGCTTGATGCCCGCGAGGCTTTGGCCACTTATGCGCCGGAGGTAGTCATCTGCTCGTGGCCGCCGGCGCAGAACGATTTCGAGCGCCACGTGTTCGCTACGCCCAGCGTGCAGCTCTATATCGTCATCGGCAGCCGCCACCAGTTTGCGTTCGGCAACTGGAAAGACTACCGGCAGCAATCCGCGTTTGAATTTGAAGAGGATAAGAAGCTGAGCGCGTTGGTGTTGCCGCCCGAACTGGAATCCGCCGTTTATGTGTTTCGGCGGAGAAATCATCATGCATGAAATGCCGAAGCTGTTTGCCGAAAATGTGCGCTACAATCCCCGTTTGGGGATTGTTTGAAGAAAGGTTAGCGCCATGGGTCAATCAACTTTGATGCGGTTGCGATTATCTGTGGCGGCGCTGATGTTTCTGCCGTCTTTTGCCTATGCCCATGTTGGTGTCGGAGATGCTAGCGGTTTTATGTATGGCCTCACGCATCCGACCGGCGGCCTGGATCACGTCTGCGCGATGCTGGCGGTCGGATTGTGGGCGGCGCAGATGGGCGGGCGTTTGGTGTGGGCAGTGCCGCTCACCTTCGTCGGCGTGATGGCCTTGGGCGGCGCATTGCCGATGCTGGGCATCAGCCTGCCGTTTGTCGAGCCGGGTATCGTGTTGTCGGTGCTGTTGCTGGGTGTGCTGATTGCCGCGTCGGTGCGTTTGCCGCTCTTGTTGAGCAGCAGTATGGTTGGACTGTTCGCTTTATGGCACGGCCACGCGCACGGCGCCGAGATGCCGGAGCTGGCTTCCGGGATAGGCTATGCGCTGGGTTTCATGCTGACGACGGCACTGCTGCATGCCATCGGGATTGTCTCCGGCTTGGGCTTGCAGCGCTGGGCGCGCGAACGCGCCATTCATGCGGCCGGTGCGGGCATCGCATTGTGCGGGGCATATCTGGCGGTGGCGTAGTTGTTGTAGGCGGGTTTTAACCCGACATGCCTGACTAACCAGTTTGGCAAATAAAGGGGGTAAACATGATTTCTTTGTACTGGTTGCAATGCGGCGGATGCGGCGGCGACACCATGTCGCTGCTCGGCACCGAGACGCCCGATGTGCCGACACTGATGCAGTCGTTGGGCGTTGATCTGCTGTGGCATCCCTCGCTGTCCAATCTTTCGCCCGCCGGGCAGGAAACTCTGCTTGCCGACCTGAAATCCGGCGCCAGGCCGCTCGATGTGCTGGTTGTCGAAGGGGCTGTGGTGCACGGTCCGGACGGCACCGGCATGTTCGATGCGCCCGGCGGGCGGCCGCGCAAGGATCTGGTGGCGGCGCTCGCCAGCCAGGCACGGTTTGTGGTCGCGATTGGCACCTGCGCGAGTTTCGGCGGTTTCGGCGTTGGCGGCGAGATCGAGGCGACCGGGCTGCAATTCACCCAGTCGAAAAAAGGCGGTTTTCTGGGTGCGGATTTCCGGTCGAAATCGGGTCTGCCGGTGTTCAATCTGGCCGGTTGCCCCTGCCACCACGATGTAATAGGCAATGTCCTGCTGGCGCTCGCTGGCGGCGCAAAAATCGAACTCGACGAGCTCCAGCGCCCGGTGGACTGGTACGGGATGACGGTGCATCAAGGCTGCACGCGCAACGAATACCACGAATACCGCGTCGAGGAAGATGAATTTGGCCAGAAGGGCTGTCTGTTCTTTCACAAGGGCTGCCATGGCCCGCTGGTTGGCGGCACGTGCAATAAAACCCTGTGGAACCAGCGCTCGTCGAAGACGCGCGCCGGCGTGCCGTGCTTCGGTTGCACCAGCCCGGAATTCCCGACACCTCACCCATTCTTCGAAACCCGCAACATCGTGGGTATCCCGATTGCGTTGCCGATGGGCGTCAATCGCGCCCACTACATGGTTTATAAGGGCATGGCGGCCGCCGCTGCGCCGGAGCGGTTGAAAAAGCGGATTACCGAAGTCTGACCGGGAGCGAACATGAGTGCTACCAGAAAAATTATCGACGTTCCGCTCAACCGTGTCGAAGGCGACCTGGAAGTTCGCGTCGAGCACGGCGATGGCGTGATCACCGACGCGTGGAGCGCGGGCATCCTGTATCGCGGCTTCGAAAACCTGATGATCGGTCGCGGCGTCCTCGATGGGCTGGTGATGACGCCGCGCATCTGCGGCATCTGCTCGACCACCCACCTGATGGCCGCCGTCCGTGCGCTGGATGTGATTGCCGGAGTCACGCCGCCGGATAACGCCATCCGCCTGCGCAACATCGCGCTGATGGCGGAGCATGTGCAGAGCGATGTGCGCCAAAGCGTGATGATGTTCATGGCCGATTTTGCCAACCCGGCGCACAGCCGCCATTCGCTGTTCGGGCAGGCGCAGCAGCGCTACACGACGATGGGCGGCAGCTCGTTTATCGACGTCATCCGCGAAACCAAAAAAATCCTCGAAGTCGTCGCCATGATCGGCGGCCAGTGGCCGCATTCTTCCTACATGGTGCCGGGCGGCATCGCCTTCGAGCCCTCGCAGGCGCATCTGTTGCAGTGCCTGCAGATCGTGCGCAGTTACCGGCAATGGTACGAGCGCCGCATCCTCGGTTGCAGCATCGAACGCTGGCTGGCGGTGGATAGCCGTGCCGCGCTGGATGCGTGGCTGGAAGAAAACGGCGCGCAACGCGAAAGCGAGGTGGGCTTTTTGCTGCGTTTCGGGCGCGAATTCGGGCTCGATAGCATCGGTCGCGGCAACGAGGCGTTTCTGTCTTACGGCTCACTCGATTTGCCCGCCGAAACGGCAGTGCCCAGCGCTACACGTCAACTGGTGGCTGCCGGTGTCGTGCGTCGTGCAGCAGCGGAAGCCTTCGACGGCGCGAAAATTGCCGAGGATGTCTCACATGCCTATTACAAGAAAGCGCTGGGCGCGCTGCATCCGTCAGCGGGAGAAACGCAACCCCATGTGACCGAGCGTGGTGGGGATGCCTATTCCTGGATCAAGGCGCCGCGCTATGACGGTTCATCCGTCGAGACCGGCCCGTTGGCCGAAGCGGTGATCGAACGCCGCCCCCTGTTTCTGGATTTTCTCGCCGGCCCAGGCGCATCGTCGCTGACCCGGCAACTCGCCCGCCTGACGCGCCCGGCAACGCTGCTGACGGCAATGGAAACCTGGCTCGGCGAATGTATTTCCACGCACGGTGCCCCGATCATCGCCGGTGATGGTCTGGTGCCGGACGGTCAAGGTGTCGGCCTGACACAGGCCGCGCGCGGCGCGCTCGGTCACTGGGTGAACATCGAAAACGGCAAGATTGCCCGCTATCAGATCATCACGCCGACCGCCTGGAACGGCTCGCCACGCGATGAAAAGGGCGTGCGCGGCGCGTGGGAAGAAGCGCTGGTCGGCACCCCCATCGCCGATCCGGGCAATCCGGTCGAAGCGGGTTATGTCGTCCGCTCCTTCGATCCCTGTCTGGTGTGCGCCGTGCATACCGTGAAACGCACCGGCTAATATGGCCGCCGCCCGCATCCTCTGCATCGGCAACCGCTTTATCGGCGAAGATGACTTCGGGCCGAGAGTTTACGATACGCTGGCCGGCATGGAGCGCCCGGCAGATGTTGAAATCGTCGATGGCGGTCTGGCCGGGCTCAACCTGCTGCGCTATCTCGAAGATGGCAGGCAGGTGGTCTTCGTCGACGCGGTCAGCGGCTTTGCCCCTATAGGAGAAATCACCGTCATCGACGGCGACATCATCGCGCGCCAGGACGCAGGCAAGTTTGGACACGAAGCCGGGTTACCGTTTCTGCTGCGTGTTTTGCCCGCCGTAGTCGATAATCTGCCGTCGCGGATTCGCCTTGTCGGTTGCGAAGGAGGCGCGTCGGATGGCGCGGTGCAGGATGCCGCCCGTCTCAGTTTGCAACTTGCTCTGGAGGCGAGGTGAAACGGTTGGCGCCCGACGTTGGTTTTCCAGCACGCTGCATGGAGGCATACATTCATGGAACACCATAACCCGATCCCGGTTGCCTCGTTGGGCAACACCTTGCTCTATGCGGGCAGGGAGCGCCGCCATGCCGTGCGCGGCAACGGGGGCGATGCGCTCGAAGAAGAGAACCGCCTGTTGCTCGAAGAAGTTCGCGTGTCGCGCGAAGCGGCGGATATCACCACCAAACTGGTGGTCGAGCAGTTCGAGAAAACCGAGGCGCTGCTGGCAAACGTCGAAAAGAAAAACCTGCAACTGGAGCAGGAGATTGTCATGCGCAAGCGCATGGAGGCCGAATTGCAGGAAGCCAAAGAAATTGCGGATGCGGCCAGCCGCGCAAAAAGCGATTTTCTCGCTAACATGAGCCATGAAATCCGCACGCCGATGAACGCGATCATCGGCATGTCCCATCTGGCCTTGCAAACCACCCTGAACGCCAAACAGCGCAACTACCTCGAGAAGGTGGAGTCCGCGGCTAAAAATCTGCTCGGCATCATCAATGACATCCTGGATTCCTCCAAGATCGAAGCGGGCAAAATGGAGCTCGAACAGGCCGAATTCTATCTGGAAGATGTTTTGGAACATCTGGCTGATCTTTGCGTTTTCAAGGCACAGGATAAAGGGCTGGAGGTGTTGTTCGATGTGGGCACCGATGTGCCGACGGCGCTTGTCGGCGATTCGTTGCGTCTCGGGCAGGTGATCCTCAATCTGGTAAACAACGCGATCAAGTTTACCGAAAAAGGTGAAATTACCCTGGGCATCCACAAGGTTGCCGATGAGGCGGATGGCGTGCGTTTGCGCTTCGACATTTCCGATACCGGCATCGGTCTCACCGGGGAGCAATGCGGCAGGTTGTTCAGCGCTTTCTCCCAGGCCGATGCTTCGACCACACGCAAGTATGGCGGCACCGGGCTGGGCTTGACCATCAGCAAGAGCATGGTGGGGCTGATGGGCGGCGAAATCGGTGTCGATAGCGAGCCGGGCAAGGGCAGCACCTTCCACTTCACTGCAAAATTTGGTGTGCAGCCCGAACAGCGCCATCTCATTACCACAATCGAGGAGGCGGTGGGGTTGCGCGTGTTGGTGGTGGACGATAATTTGAGCGCGCGCGAAATCATGTTGTCCATGCTGGTGTCGCTGAAGCTCGACGCGACGACCGTGAGCAGTGGCTTGGAAGCTATCGACGAATTGGAGCGTGCCCAACTGAAAGGCAAGCCTTATGGCCTGGTGCTGATGGACTGGATGATGCCCGGCATGGACGGCATTGAAACCATCAGGCGTATCCGTGCCGATGACAAGCTGGTGGATACCCAGACATTCATCATGGTCACGGCACACAAGCGCGATGATTTGATGCAGCGGGCGCAGGACACACAAATCGAAGGCGTGTTGATCAAACCCGTGAGCCCTTCCACGCTGGTCGACAGCATACTCAACGCCTTTGGCAAAGAGGCCATGCAGCGTCCGCGCAAGAAGGGGCGGCAGGGTGAATACCTTGCCGCAGCAAAAGCCGTGCGTGGCGCGTATCTGCTGCTGGTGGAAGATAACGCGGTCAATCAGGAACTGGCATTGGAAATTCTCGTGGCTGCCGGTATTCGGGTCGATGTCGCCAACAATGGGGCCGAGGCGGTGGAGAAGGTGTTGCAGGCCGATTACGACGGCGTGTTGATGGATTGCCAGATGCCGGTGATGGACGGTTTCGACGCCACCCGCAGGATTCGCGAAGATACCCGTTTCGCCCATCTTCCGATTCTCGCCATGACGGCCAACGCGATGGCGGGCGACAAGGAGAAGTGTATCGAATGCGGCATGAACGATCACATCGCGAAACCGATTGATGTCGACCAACTTTTCATCACCCTGGGATGCTGGATCAGGCCGAAATCCCCCGCCACCCAATCATGCGCCGACGCCGACATCGCGAAAGCGGCGAAAGACGATGAAGTGCCCTATATCGCGGGGCTGGAAACGGACAAGGCATTGCGGCGCGTCGGCGGCAGCATCAAGCTGTTGCGCAAGCTGCTCCACCGTTTCTGTGAAAACGAGACGGATGTCATCAGTCGTATCAAAGCGGCTATCGAGAACAACGATGCCAATACCGCCACGCGTGAAGCGCATACGATAAAGGGGCTGGCGGGAAATATAGGCGCCATAAAAATGGCAGAGTGCGCCGGTGCGGTCGAGGATATGTTGAGACGGGGCGAGTCCGATGGCTTGGCGCTGGTTCTGGATGCGATGGAGCAGGAACTGGCTACCTTGCTGGAGCGGATCATCGCCGTGATGGGACCATCGCAACCTGCTGAAAATGCACCGGCTGCCAGCGTGAAAGTGAATATGGCGGTACTCGCTCACGAGTTACGGCAGCTTGCCGCCCTGCTGGCGGACGATGATTCCAAGGCCGGCAAGATAGTGGACGGCATTGCGGACAGCCTCGCTGCTGCGGGCCAGGATGCTTCTGCCAAACAGCTCAAAAAACTGATTGCCAAATACGATTTCGAAGGGGCGATGGGCGAACTGAACGAAACGGCGCTGGCTTTGGGGATTGTTCTGTGAGGATTTGTTCACCGCAGAGGCGCGGAGGCGCAGAGAGAAACTTCTTAAGGTTCAACTAACCGTGAACTTGATAACATCTTCTCTGCGTCTCCGCACCTCTGCGGTGAATTTGCAGTTCACGCGGAGGCGCAGAGCATGGAAATTAATCAAATAACAGAAAAAATAATTGGTGCAGCAATTAAAATTCACAAAGCACTTGGACCGGGTCTTTTAGAATCCGCCTATGAGGAGTGTTTGTGTTATGAATTGTCAAAAGCGAGAATTAAGTTTCAGGAGGCAGGTTGATTTGCCGGTAATTTATAAGGAGGTTAAATTGGATTGTGGCTATCGCATTGATCTTCTTGTTGAAGAAGGCGTTATTCTGGAACTGAAGTCTGTAGAAAAACTTTTACCAATTCATGAGGCTCAACTTCTCACCTATCTGAAGATGATGGATAAAAGGCTTGGCTTATTGATCAATTTTAATGTTCCAGTTTTAAGAGATGGAATCAAGCGTATTGCAAATAGACTCTAGGTTTTCTCAGCGCCTTCGCGTCTCTGCGGTGACCTATCACAGTCTTATGAAAATCAGAGGAACACATGATTGAATCACAAACAAAACAAACGATTCTGGTCGTGGACGATACGCCCGAAAATATCGATTTGCTGACCGAGGTACTCGACCCGCATTACCGTACCCGGGTAGCGATCAATGGCGAGAAGGCGCTGAAGATAGCCTTTTCCGGCACACCTCCCGATCTCATTCTGCTCGACATCATGATGCCGGGCATGGACGGCTACGAAGTGTGCAAAAGCCTGAAGGAGAATCCGGCCACCCACGGCATTCCGGTGATTTTTGTCACCGCCATGAGCGAGGTGGCGGACGAGAAGAAAGGGTTGGAAATGGGGGCGGTGGACTATATTTCCAAACCGATCAGTCCGGCCATCGTGCTGGCGCGGGTCAAGACCCATCTGGCGCTGTACGACCAGACGCGCCACTTGGAGAGCATGGTCGAACAGCGCACCACCGAGCTCGAAAAAGCCCGGCGGCATATCATTTGCCGCCTCGGGCGCGCTTCCGAATTCAAGGATAACGAAACCGGCAATCATGTCATCCGCATGAGCCATTATTCCCGCCTGATCGCTCAAGCCTTCGGGTTGGGGGAGGAATCCGTCGATATCCTGTTCAACGCCGCGCCGATGCACGATGTCGGCAAGATCGGCATCCCCGACAACATCATGCTCAAGCCCGGCAAGCTCGACGAAACCGAATGGGTGGTGATGCGCATGCACCCGGCCATGGGCGCGGAAATTATCGGGACCCATCCCAGCATCCTGCTCCAGACAGCACACAGCGTCGCGCTGGCGCACCACGAAAAATGGGACGGCAGCGGTTATCCGAAAAAGCTCAAGGGCGAGGAAATCCCGTTGTTGGCGAGGATTGTTGCCATCGCCGATGTTTTCGACGCCCTGACTTCTGATCGCCCGTACAAAAAGGCATGGCCCATAGAAGAGGCGGTGCGTGAAATTGAAAAATGCGCCGGCACACACTTTGACCCTGATCTGATCGAGCCTTTCAAGGCGGTATTGCCTCAAATCCAGAAAATCATGGAGCAATACTCCGATAAACACGGAGCAATGGATGACCTGGCTTTTATCAAAAGCGGCGGGTAAATAAATTGGGCAACTGATGAAGAGCCAAAAGATTTATCTGGCTTACTCCAAAAAATACCTTACAGCCATTCAAATCGACGATGTGGATTTATTTTTATGCCAAGTTCATAGTGGATGGCTACCAGGTTTAAATCGAGCCTGTATGCCCGTATCTTTGCCACTGCATACCCTGACTATTTTTTTGAGGCAGGTGAAGTGGGTCCGCTGTCCGGGACACGATCATGCATGAAATGTCACTTGCGGAAAATGTGCTGCAAATCATCGAGGATGCGGCGCGCAAACAGAAATTCACTCGCGTCAAAACGGTGTGGCTGGAAATCGGCCAACTTGCCTGTGTGGAAAAAGAGTCGATGCGTTTTTGTTTCGATGCGGCGATGCGCGGCAGCATCGCGGAGCAGGCGCGACTGGAAATTGTCGAGACAGCAGGGTGCGGACAGTGTGTAAAATGTTCGCTTGAAATCCCGCTCACCGCGCTTTATGAGCCATGCCAGAACTGTGGCAGCTATGAGATATGCGTAAGCGCCCCATAAACCCCAACCTTCCTGCCTGAATAAAAACCCCGCATCCTTGCGCCCTCAAAAACAAGTAAGGAGCGAGCATGAAGATGGGAACAGAATTTTGGGCAGCTCACGTAGCCGCCGT
>Ga0209212_1001411_pt1 | contig 39209 bp, 57 predicted proteins | sample RifGroC2_FD_183996 | JGI IMG/M metagenome (GOLD analysis project Ga0209212, IMG submission 183996) | Groundwater microbial communities from Rifle, Colorado, USA - Groundwater C2 (SPAdes) (version 2) | ecosystem: Environmental > Aquatic > Deep subsurface > Groundwater | place: Rifle, Colorado... | reverse complement strand
TCTGGTGCTGCAACGGATCCTCGGACACAGCAGCCTGACGATGACGATGCGTTATGCGCACCTGGCACCGGACCATCTGCAGGAAGCAAAAAACCTGATGTAAGTTTGCGCGCGATTTGGCACTGATTTGCGCGCGATTTGGCACAAGAGAAAACTCCGGTTCCCGTTAAATCCACAACGAACATACTGCGAATTTAACATGCCGCAGCACCAATCCGTTAGAACAGCCCACCCATCACCCCAGGTTCATAGTTCGTGATCACCAGTTCGCGGCTTTCGGTGGGCTTGCTGTGGGCGTTAGCTACGCTGTATTTGATACCGAGGTCGTGCATGATCAAGCCGTCGAAGGCGCGACGGATGTCGGGGTGGTCGTTGATGCTGACCATCATCTTTCCCTTGCACGTCCGCATCGTGTCAGCCATCTGCTCGTACTGCTCGAATCCGAAGGGGACGCCGTAGCCCTCCACCAATCCAATAGGGTGGGTCGCAGTAGAAGAAGGTGTGCTCGCGGTCATAGCAGCCAGACGCAGATGGGCGGCGGAGAGATTCTCCTCGATCCGGAGTAGACTTTACCGCCAAAGGCGTGCTGCTGGAGATAGAAGAAGCGCGCCGCGCGCTGGATATCTGTCAGCGTTTCCGGGCGGGTCATCTGCTGCCACTCGAATATCTTGCGACTGCTCAGCGCCCATTTGAACTGGTGAACGAACTCCTCGAGGTGGTGGGTGACGACCCGGTACAGGTTTACCAGCTCGCCGTTAATATCGTTCAGCACCTCGACTGGAGCCGGCTGCGGACGCAGGAAGTAGATCGCGGCACCGCCGCAGAACACCTCTACATAGCACTCGTGCCGGGGAAACAGGGGGATCAGGCGGTCGGCCAGTCTGCGCTTGCCTCCCAGCCAGGGGATGATCGGTTGTGCGTTTTGCATCGGTGAGCCCTTTCGTACCGTTAAAAAATCCGCTAGGCTTCGTCCCGCCGTGACGTCATGGCAGGGGGCCTTGGCTTTGGCTCACAGGTGCATTCTGTGGGTTAAGGTGGCCGATGTCATGTTGACGCATGGCAGCGGCCGCCCTCTCTTCTAATTTATGCTGCGGCCGGCACCGCCGGCCACTCGATCAGCAGCGGGAATCCGGCATGCGATGTGATGTCGCGCAGGCCTTGGCGGTACGCCTTCCAGGCGAGCACCTGTTCGGCAGTGAGCGGCGCATCGGGCAGCACAGTCCAGTCGCAGGTCGCGAGCAGCGCTGCGCGCTGCGCGCGCACCGATGCGGCCAGCAGGTCTGTCGACGGCGGCGGTGGCTCAGCAGTCAGGCCAGCAGGCACTGCACCGAGGGCATCGATCACCACCGCACGGCCGGCCGCGTCGAAATAGGTCCGCCCACGCAGATCGGGAACGACCGACCACCCGCCCTGACTGAATACCGCAGCTTCGGCTTCGCCGGTCACTGGAGGAGAAATATCTGTCGACAGAACAGGAGTTAGAAATTCGCCTCGTTCCAATGGCGACTCCTGCGCCTCATAAGGCCCGCGGGACTCGCCGCTTTCGTCAAACAAAAAAACAATTTTAGTCGTCATATCAGCCCCTAGTATTTAATGCAGCGCAAGACGCGCACGCCTGCCGCCAAGTTTGCCGCGCCGCCTGTCGATCCGGTGTTGAGGGCGGTGTTTCCGCTTATCGCCTGAGTCCCTCCAGATCCGGCGGCCAAGGTCACAGCGTCGCCAGCCCAGGTATGCGTGTGGGCGAGGACCTGACCTGCGGTCGTCGTTCCGACGTTGGCGGATGCCTGCACCGCGGCATAGTCCGCGGGGAAGTACGGCAGCCCGAAAGTGGTACTGCCGTCTCCTACCCCCCATGTCGTGCCGATCACGGCGAACAGCGCGGCATAAGTCGTGCGTGAGACATTCGTCGCGGACGTCGGGCACGCCAGGAACCCCGTCGGAGCCGACGTACCGGCAAATTCGATGATCTGCCCGACGGTGATCGTCGCATAGCGCGCATCCGCCGCAGCCTGGGTGAGCGCCTGCGAGGTCACCATCGTGGTGACATAGAACTTATTGGCGGAGGCGACATAGGTCGCCTCGAAGATACTGCCGGCCGACAAGTCTCCGGATATCAGCGCATTGCCGAGATCGTTGACCAGCGCCACCGCGCCGCCGCCTGCATTCAGCGTGGATGCGCCGGTGCTGGCGTTGACCACCTTGACGCGCACGGTCATGCCGTCGGTGTAGGCCGTGATCGCCGGGCTGAGCGCCACCACGTAGGCGTTGGCCACGCCGGTGTCCAGCGCATAGTTTCCGGCCTGCACATCGATCATGCGCTGGATCGCCTCGCGCACCTGCGTGCGATTGGAAGACGAGAGCGTCAACCCCATGCCCTCGACCACCGCGCACAGCTCCTCCTGAATTGCGTTAAAAAAATCCGCGCTGCAGGCAGTGGCCGGATCGCCCGTTACCGGGTTCCCCGGCTTGAAGCCATGCTTGCCGACACCGAACAAATCGGCCGACACGTTGCTTGATGCTATGCGTTCCATGCTATCTCCCTGGTTAAATCGTTAACGATCATGGCACCCTCCTCACATACGCGACGTAGTCGACGTTGGACTCCCATGCGGCGGCGGTGTCGCGGTACAGATACACCGGCGTGGCGGCAGTGCGACTGAACATCTTGTTGATGCTGAGCGTGCTGAAAGTGCTACCTGTCATCACGGTATCGGCAGCTAGCTCGGTGCCATTGGCTGTGGTGCCGAGGCGCAGCGTCACCGGCGTGGCGGTGTTGTTCTCGATCACCAGACGTTCCAGCAGGTAGCCTGCCGGTACACTGAAGGTGGTGTCGGCTGCGACGGCATAGGCGACATACATCCCCTCATCTTTGGTACGGGACAGCGACCAGCCGGCGGCCGGCATCGTGGCGTGCATGTTGTTACCTGAGGTGTCGAGGATCTGGCCGGTCGGCTGTATCCCGTCGGGCTCGTAGATGAGCACAGCGCCAGAAGCGCGCAGGCTAGAGCTATTGGTCCAAGCCGTCGGCGTCGTTCCGGTGGCCACGAATACGGCTCCGGTAACATTGCTGCCGCCGACGTTGGCAAAATCGTCCCCAGCCACATAGGTGTCGACGATGTATTCCTGCCCGACCACGAGCGCACCGCTGGTAAGCGAGGTTTGAGATGATCGGCGATGCCGGGGATCGCAACCGCTCTGACATAGAGCCAGCACCTCGGACGCAGTCAGCGCACGGTTGTACAGCAGCGCAGACTGCACCGCGCCGGCCACGCGAGAGACCTTGTCACCCAGGATGTACATGTCGCCGGCGACGGCAAGTGACTCGCCGGCACCAGCCTGAGTGTGATCGATCACCACAACCTCGAACAGGAGACCGTCGACATAAAATGAGACGGAACCATCCACTGCCGCCGTCTCACGCACGACGACAGCAGTGATTTTGTGCACGGCACCACCAATCAGCGGAAGGGCCGCCGCTGTCTGGATAGCGGCGTTCAAGGTGCTGCCATTCAAACCGACGACCAACTTGCCACTTCCGGATGACGGCAGGCTCAGCGACCAATAGGATGCCCAGGTCGTAGCAACGTGCTTGAGCATCAAGAAATGGTCAGTCACCGCAGTCCAGCTCGGTTGCGATCCCTCGAAATGGAGCGTGAAACTCTTCGCGCCGACCTCGTTATTGGCGTTGTTCGGCACCGTGATGCCGCTCGATCCGCTGGCGGCCTTGGTCAGATGCACAGCACGACTGAGCGCGCGCGCCGCCAAGCCGTTATCTACCATCCACCTGCGATCGATTTTCCCGCCGGCATCAGCTAACGGAATTTTCCCTGCGGCGGGCGTGAGCGAAGCGGTTCCGCCGGTGACAACGGCGGCCGCACTGGCAGCGGAGGTCGCGGCCGAGGTCGCCGAATTTTGCGCCTGCGCCACAGCCCCGGACAACGAGCCGAACTGCGATATGAACGCACTTATATTCAAGACCAGACTATCGATTGAGGCTTTAAGATTCATGTCTATCTCCTAGAACCCCGCCGACGGCAGGGTGGTGTTGACCAGTTCGTTAAAAATCGGCGCGGCGTAGATCAGGTCATCGCGGCCGTAGGCTTCCATCACGTCGATATATTCCTGCGTCATCATCCAGTTCAGCAGCGCCACCGTGTGCGCCGGCTTCAGCTGGTTGATGCGGCACAGCAGCTCGTTCGACTGCCAGGACATCAGCGGGCTGTCGCAGGCGTCCTCGCAGGTCATGCGGTGCACGGCGATGTAGTCGCCGATGTCGAGCTGCCAGGCAAAACGCCAATCCTCGCCGTACACCACGCTGTCGCACGGGTCTTCGCAGGTCATTGGGCGGAACTCGGTGACGGTGCAATCGGCATAGCCCAGCTTCGCCGCCAAGCCGAGGAAGAACTGGCGGCTCTGGCCGCCGCGAGAAAAGTACTTTTCGACTACCCGCGTCCGGCGCTGCGAAACGGTGACAGCACCATCCGCCGCACTACAGCCATCCGGCAAGCCGAGCACGCGCTCCCAGTCCGGCAGCAGGTAGTAGGTGGTGCGCGGGTCGGCCTCGGTCAGGATCAGCTCGGCGGAAGTCTGCACAGCGTCGAGCGCGCGGCCATCCGCCGCCAGCTCGGCGGAGATCAGCGCGCCGTTCGGGTCGTAGGCGACGGGCGGCAGCAGGCGCTTCAGCAGGTCGGCGTGGCTCATACAGTCAGCACCACGTTGCCGAGTTCGCCCAGCTCGGAGTGGGTGGCGTCGGCCAGCGGCACGACATTAGATGCCGGCGCGGTCAGGTTCACATCCACTACACCGCTGACGCTCATCATCAGGCTGATCAGCTTGGCGCGCGTCACCGCGTCGCCGACGTGCAGCGTGGCGAAATACGCCTGCAGCAAGCTGTTGATGCGCGCAGTTGCGTCAACCAAGGAAATGCCGGACAGGGTCAGCACAGCGGCGATATCGACCGTCACCAGCGTTGGAGCCATCACCAGCAAGTCGACGCACGGCGGGCGCTGCGTATCGATGTAGGCGAGCACGTCGGCGATCAGCTGCACGGAAGGCAGGCCGCCAGAGGTCTCGATCACCACGTCCACGCCGTTGATGAAGCGGCGCTGGCTGAAGATGTAGGCGTCGGTCACGCCCGGCACTTCCATCGCCCAGGCGTAGTAGTCGTGCTCAGCTCCGCCCATCGGCGGCATACGCAGGTCGAACAAGTAGCGCGCCAGCAGCGCGGCGTCCGTCTCGATGTCGGTGCCGCCGGTCATGGCAACGATGCTGGCTTGCGACTGCACGCCGGCAGGCGCGGCGGTCAGGGTCAGCGCGGCGTCGGCGAGCTGGTTGCCGGACGCGCCCGCAACGGATGCCCTGGCAGCGACGTCCACCGTGCCACCCACGCCGACGGTGCCGGCCGCGGTGGTCACGAAGGCGACGCCGTTGGCGGCCTTGGCTTCTGTGCCGATCGGCACGGCGCTGCCGGCGACGCCGCTGAAGCGGATTGTGCCGGTCGCCTGCGCCGCCGCCTTGCGGTAGATGCCGCGCGGGTTGCAGTGCTTGCTCTCCAGTATGTCCGCATCGGCGGTGTCGGCGAATATCTGGCGCGCGATCCATTGCTGGTGCTGGTACAACCCCTCGACGGCCGCGCCCGTGGCATTGGCGCGCACGGCGAAGTCGGAATCGTCGCCGACGTAGGCGTTCGGCTGCTGGTTGGCGATATCGCGCAAGATATCGGCGCGGATCTGGCGGTAGTCTTTGGTTGGGAATCCCATCGTTAAATCACTCCTACCGGATGCCGGAAAGTTAACGCCTCGCCGCTTGCCGCAATCACCTCGATCAGCAGGTGCAGACGGCCATTGCCGGGGCGTTCGGTGGATACATCGACCCGCGATGCGCGGCCGTCCGCGACAATCGGCGAGAGCGCCTGCTCGGCGTATTGCCTGGCCAGCATAGCCACGCGCGCCAAATCCTTCTCGCGCTGCAGCTCGTGCAGCCTGCTGCCGAACGCCTTGTCCGGCCAGTAGCTGCCCAGCGGCACGGTCAGGCGCAGGTAGCAGGCGTTGGCTAGTCCACCCGCCGCGTCGCGCTGCGCCGCGCCTTCCAGCAGCACATAGTCGCGAGTCGTCGGGTCGATGAAGGCGTCCATCACATCTGCGCTCCTGGTGCGGCTACGCTGCCGCCCTGCGGGTCGGTATGCGTGTGGTCGTTGTAGGCGGCGCGCATGTTCGCCATGCTCTTGTCGCCGTGGTCGCTGATGTCGCCCTGGGCGACGATGTTGCCGGCGACGTTAAGGTTGCCGCTCATGTTCACTTCCGGCGACGTGACATCTACTGCGGCGGACGACACTATCTGCATGCGACGGTCTGCCTTGAGCGTGATCTTGTCGCCCCACTGGTTGTAGATCGCGGTCTCGCCGCTGGCGAGATTCTTCAGTCTGTAGCTGCCGTGCTCGGTGGCGATGACGATGCCGTGCGCGGTATTGCCGCCGAGCGGCAGCACGACGGCCATCGTTCCCGCCGGAATATTGCTGGTGAAGCCGAACTGCTGGAAGCACTCCGCGTCCTGCAGCTTTTCGCCACTCAGCCCATCGAGCTGCACCAGCTGCACGGAGCCGGCCGCCTTGACCAGCGTCACCACGCCACGAAACGCCTGGCGGATGCCGGACAGGCGGCGGCGGATGCGCTCGTCGATCATCTTGGCCGGGTTCATTGCGCGCCTCCCGTCACATCGACGATCTTGCCCGGCAGGCTGTTCTTGCCGCGCCGGTGCTTGTTCTTGTGCGGGTGGGCGTTGAGCACCCACACGCCGTCTTCCTTCAGCGTCAGCATGGTGCGGGTTCCATCCGCGCGGCCTCTGGAAAACTTGCGCGCCATCAGGAAGAATACGTCGTCAATCCCGTGCGGCTCGGAGATCACGCGGACGCGCTGCATCGGCTTCCACAGCATGCCATCCGAGGGCTGGCCGGGTGCGTCGATGAGGTGCCCCTTGACCGCGGCGGACAGGGTCAATCCGTTCAGGCGGCTATCCGATATCAGCTTGAGCGCGCGATCGCGGCACACGGCGGTGTTGTCCGCCTCGTGGTCGACCACGATCTTCGGGCGGTACCAGGTCACGCCGTCATCCTTGGCCTTGCCGCTCAATGAATTCTTGCCATCCTCCAGCTCGGTGCCGTGCGTCTGCCCCAGCACGGTCACCTCGGAATAGCGGCTGTGCATGGATTCCTGCTTGTGCAGGCTGATGACGTTGTTACCCTTGCCGGAGCGGCGCAGCACCAGCGTGGCCACCACCGGAGTGGAGTAGTCCGGCCCGCCGATCACCAGCGTGCCATCCGGCTCAAACCAAGGCCACAGGCCGTTCGCCTCGGCCGCGCGTGCCAGCGCGTCCCAGGCGCTATCTCCCGGCTCGATGTTGATCTTCTCGCGGGTGCGAGTCTCGTCGGCATCGATGCGGTAGCGGGTCACACCGAAGGCGCTGACGATCTTGGCGACGATCTCCTTCAGACTCGCCATTTTGGCCACGAACACCGGCGCGGAGCAGTCCACCAGATCGGCGGCCTTGTCGCGGCCGGACATGCTGAAGCTGTGTGCAGTCTTGCTGGCGGCGTGGTCGATCTCGTCGACGCGGCCGGTCAGCACTGCCTCGCCGCCCACGCGCACCTCGACCGGCGCTCCGGTCACCACATCGGGCGGCATCTTGCCGCCGGGCATGCCCAGGGAGACATGCCACGCGTCCGCCGGCGTGAGCAGGTCGGAGTCGATCTCGTAGCTCGACCAGTCTCCGTGTGTTTTGCCGGCGATCAGCAGCTCGACGTCGTCATTTGGCGTAGGCATTGAGCTGGTCTCCGGCCTGCACGAAGTTCGGCAGGCGCAAATTATTGAGGCGGTAGAGTTCCGGCGCGCGGGTGTGGTCGCCATACAGCTGGTGTGCGATCAGGCGCAGGTTGCCCGGCGCGCTGACGGTACGAACGATCAGCGGCGGGCGCTGCTCGATGACGGCGCGCCCGGCCTCCTGGATAGCCAGCGCCTGGTCCTTCAGCGGCTCGGTGATGTAGCGGCTCTGTTCGATGCCGAAGATAGCGCGCACCTGCTCGATGGCCTCGTTGATCTCGGCGCGCGCCTCGTTGCACGCCGCCTCGATCTCTCCCGGCGTCAGCGTCGGCGTCTTCGCCTCGGCGATCATCACCTGGGCGGCGGCGTTGGCCAGCCCGACGGCCTTATTGACCTTAACGGTCGCGGCGGTCGCGGCGATGGCCTGCGCCTCGGTCGGCGCGACGCTGGCCGACACTTGGGCTGGCGGCGCTGCCGGCGGCGTGCTGAACACGGAAAAGGCATTGAGGTCGCTCTTGATGCCGGCCCAGTCAGCGGTTAGGCTGCTGCCGAAATCGCGCATGTCCAGCAGACCGCCCACCAGCGCCGAGATGTCGTTACCCCAGGCGCGCGGATAGGCCAGCACGTCCAGCCCGGAGAGCACCACACCGCCCTGCGCGGTGATCGCCAGCAGCGGCGCGGTCAGCGCCTCACGCAGCGCATCCAGCCCGGCCAATGAATTGGCGGCGCGCAGGCGCTCGATGATGGAGCTGATGCCACCCGTCGCGGCGGCAGTGGCCAGCCCGCCGTGTTGCGATACGGAATCGGCCTTTTGCGAGGCCAGCTCGCGGGAGAAGAACGGGGCGGACGGGGTAGACTCGACGAACTCGATCTCGACCTGTGCCTCGTCCACGCTCTCGGCGTCATGCGCGACACGGAAGTTCCCCACCTGGCAGAACTTCATGCCGAACACCGGATGCTGCAGCCAGCCGCCGTTGCGGGCGTCTTCCTCGCTCAGCGAGCTATCTGCACCATTGAGCGCGTCGATGAATACCTGCAGGCGGGTTTCGTAGTCGTCGCCGTAGAACACGGCGCGGATGGAGATATGGCCGGCATGCGCGCCCATGTCCTCGACGTCGGCTCCATCGACGTAGGGATATTCATGCTCGACCAGCGCATGGGAAACCGTGTCGCTGGTGCCGATACACTCGAACACCACGCCACGCCACATTGCATCGATAAGATTATCTTTCCAAGCCATGCACGCAGCCTACGCGCGCGCGTGAGGCTGAGCGATACTGAAGCGCTTCGGTGCTGGCGCTTTAGTTGCGGCTGGCGGTGCGGGAGTTGCGGCGGTTGACCACGGTGGCGATCTGCTCGCCGTCGAGGTGCAGGTTCACCTCCAGCGCGCGCTGCGACTCCTGATTGCCCAGCCAGGAGAGGATGGTGGCAATGGTGCCGCCGATGCGGTCGTCCAGGGTGGTGCCTTTTATCCCGCCGTTATAAGCGAGTGAGCCTGCGCCATAACCTACGGCTCCGGCCGCGCCGACCGCCGCCACGGTAGAGCCTGCCACCACGCCAGCGCCAGACAGCAGCGCGCCGCCTGCGCGGGTAGCCAGCGCGCCGCCGCCGACTACGAGTCCGCGCCCCTTGGCCAGCAACCCGGTCAGCATTCCCCCTTTGCCGCCGCCGAGGATGCTGGCAGCACCTGCTGATACGGCGAGAGCAGTCAGCGCCGTGGTCGCCGCCACGGTGGCGGCGGTCAGGTTCGGGTATTCCTTGGCGATCGCGGAGAATCCGTCCGCCACCGCGCCGACCAGCGGCGTTAAATTCTCGAAGGCATTCTGCGTAGCAAACGCCTTCTCGTTGGCGGCCTGCTGGGTCTTGTATCCGGCCTCTTCGGCGATCACGGCGTAGTTCTTTTCCGCCGCGCCGAGTCCGCCCAAGGTCTTCTGCTGCACGCCGGCCATGTAATCGCGGTTGCCCATGATGCCGACTAGCGCCATCAGCGCCTGGCGGTCCTGCACCAGCTGGCCGATGGCGGAACCCTGCAGGATGTCCGCCTGCGATTCCAGTATGGTGCGCCGATCCGATCCGCTTGCCGTCTTCAGCTTCGCCTGCAGCGCCTGGAACTCTCCGTTCTTGGCCACCACACTGTCCACCACGCCGACGAAGGCATCGAGCGCATCCACACCCTTTCCGCGTGCGGCCGCGATGGTACCGGACAGGTCGATGCCGAGGCGCTTGGCATCGGTTGCCGTGTCGCGGCTGTTGATCTTGGCCAGCAGGTTGACCAGGTTGTTGCCGGCCTCGTCCTTGGTGCCGGCCGTGATCGCCGACGCCTGATTGGCCGCGAGCAGCTTGGCCATGCCGGCGGTTCCGGACATGCCGGACAGCTTGGCGGCGGCCATCTGCTGCGGCAGCCACTTGGCCATGTCGCGCAGCTCGAAGCCGCCTTCCTGCCCGGCGGTGATCGCCATGTCCAGGATCTTGCCCATCTCGGATGGCTTGATGCCCATCGTCTGCATACCGCGGATGCCGATCTGCGCCAGCTCGCCGGCATCCGCCCCGGAGGCGGTCGAGGCGCGCATCAGCGACGGCAGCATGCCCATCGAATCCTTGGCCGACATTGCGCCCGAGGCGATCAGCGTATCCAGTGCGCCCGCCGCGCCTTCCCGCGTACCGCCGCCGTGGCGCACGGCGTTGACGATCGCCGTGTTCAGCTCGCGCTTGCCCATGATGCGGCCGAGCGTGTCGCGCTCGTTGAATGCGGTGTTCGACATCTGCGCCAGGCGCATGCCGTAGTCCATCGTCTGGCCTACCGGACGGGACAGCACGTAGCCGCCGGCCATGACGCCAGCGCCGACGGCCGCGCCCGTCTGCAGACCGCGCATGGCGCGCTGGCCCAGCGAGTACTTGCCCATCTCGTTGTTCAGCTCGCGTACCTTGTTGCGCATGACCTCGGCGGCCCGCGCCTGCTCGCGCAGGGAGAGCGAGCCGGATCTGGCCAGCCGGTTATACGAGGCTTCGGTGCGCTGGATCTCGCGCTGGATATCGCGCTCGGAACGAATGCCGAGCACGGCGGCCGCATCGCGGGCCTTGTGGTACTGGAATACCGTGCGAGTCAGGCCGGCCGTTGCCTTCTCGGTCTTGGCGATGCCCGCCTGGATATCGCGCTGGGCGAGATTGAACCCGCGCGACGCCATGTCGCGCAGGCGCATCACCAGGGAGAGTTCGTAGTTCTTTCCACTCATGACTTCTTATTCTTCCTGTGGCCCTTGAATCGACTGGTGTTGCCCTGCGGCTTGGCACCGGACAGCTGCGCGATCACCGCCAGGTGCGACTCGATCTCCGCCTCGGACATATCCGGCACCCGGTGCGGATCGAATCCGGCGCGGGCGAGCAACACCTGCGCACGGCGGACGGTGCTTAGCTGTTGCTCAGCGCGTCGAGCTTTTTTTCGACTTCGTCCGATGCCAGTTCAAGCGCAACGGCATCGCGGTCATACATGTCCATCAGCAGATCGACGGTGACCTTGTCCTGGTCAAGACCATCGAAGCTGACGCGCTGCGCCAGGGCGGCGTAACGCAGCATATTCTGCGACGCATCGCCGCCGACCGCCTCGACGGCACTCACCGAATCGCGCAGCGTGCCGGGTCGCATGGAAAATGCCTTGTAGACCGTCCCGTCTACCGTGACACCGACCGGCAACTTTCCTTTAACGGTCAGAGCGCTCATGCCGGATCAACCTTGCGCAGGCAATACAGGCTCACGTCGCGCACCATCTCGCCTTCGAGCTGGTAGCGCGACCCGACGCTGGAGACATTGCTGTCGCTGTAGGTGGTTCGCTTGGCCGAGTTACCGACCGGGTAGATCACGATCTGCGCATCCTTCATCGTGCGCCAGTTGAACTCGCCCGTGGCCGGAGCCGGTGCGGTGATCTTCATGTCGATCGACTCGATACCGCTCACGCTGCCCTTGGCGCGGCCCGTCCGGTTCATCGTTTTAACGGGCTTGCGTCCGGTGTTAACGGTATCGTCGAACGAAACGACATCGACTTCCACACCATTGATCTCGACCACTACTTCGCCATCATATTCGAGTGTCATGTTCTAACTCCTTTGCGTTGTGACTGGGTTGACCGCTTACAGCAGCAGATCGATGCGGCCGGCGAAGATGTGCAGGCCATTGACCACGTCCACCGGGATCTTTGCGTCCAGGCGGTTCGGGTCTTGCAGATCGCGCTCGACGATCACACCGTCCTTGTTGGCGTCGACCAGCTCGACAATCTCCAGCTCCTCCAGCTTGTAGAGCACGTCCATCAGCTGATCCTTGACCTTCGGTGCGGTGCGTACAGACAGCTTCTCGCGCGGGAACACCAGGCTGATGCGCTCGCGACAAGCGCGGCGGACATAGTCCAGCGTGCGGATAGTGGTGAGATCGAGCAGGCTGATATCCGGGATACTCTGCGCGTCGAGCGTATAGGTAGTCACGGCACGCACGATCTGCACCTTCTCGCCGGGTCCGACTTCGAGCGGAGTCACGCCGTTGTACAGCGCGCTCTCCTGCTCGGTGCGGCTCAATCTGTCCGCCAACGCCGGCGCGGTGATGCCGACCAGCTGCAGCAGGTTGAGCGGACGCGCCGGGTCTTCCTCGCTGGCTACGACCGCACCGTAAGCGGCAGCCAGCTCGCAGGGCTGCTCCGGAACCTTCAGGTTCGCACCGGAAATGCGGCCGGAATTGATCTGTCCCGCCAGCGTGGTGGCCGTGGCCAGCGACCCGGTGTGCCCGTAGATGCCGATCGCGCCGCGCTGTTCCAGCGCACCGGACACACTGTCCAGGTGCGTGCGCAGGGCGGTCAGGTTGGTTGAATCGTTCCAGGCACTGATGATGATGTCGTGGCCAGCAGCAAACACCGTAGCCAGCGCCGTGGCCAGCGTCGGGTCGGCCGCACCGTTGGCCATCGCCACCACGGCGGCGGTCGTTCCCGTCGCGGTGGTAGAGGCCTCCAGCTTGATGTTGTTGCCCTGAGTTCCCTTATTCTTGGCGGTCAGCGTCACCACGCCGATATTGGATGTAGCCGTTACCGGCAGGCTGGGCTGCAACGCGATCTGAGCGGCCAGCGCGGTTGCGATTGCAGTCGCAGTATCCGCTGCAGCCACGGCGATCTGCACCGGCTTCCCCGCCACCTTGACAGTGAGCACGCCAGCCTTGGTGGCCGGACCGGTGATGGTAACCGTTCCGCTGGCCGCGACAGCAGCACCCGCATCGTCCATTGCAATCGCCTGCAGCGCCAGATACGGATTGGCCTTGATCGCGGCACGACACATCAGGTGCAGCTGCGAGCCGTTGCCGAAATAGGTAGCGGCTTCGGCATCAGAAAACACGTCCGCGACGACATTGGCCAGAACCGTGCCGGCGGCGATGCGCTGACCAACGATAAGCACCTTCTGCAGGTTGCCTGGCAGCGTGCGCACCGCCAGCTTGGTGTTGAACTCGAAATATTTTCCCGGCTTGCGGATGCTGGACGGGATGCTGTCAAAACTGATGTTGGGGCTGGCCATGCTCAAGCTCCTTTCTTGGATTTAACGATCACCAGGTCGCCATCGGCGACACGGCGCATGTAGTAAGCGGTATCCGGCACGTCGAAGCACTGCGCACCCTCCGGCGGCGCGTCCGTGATGTACTCGTGCGGCTTGTCTTCTTTCGGCACCTTGATGCCCGGTGCGGCTAACACTTTCATGGTGCTCCCCTTATCTCAGCGTTAAATTGTCCGAAGCGTCGACAACGGCGTCGCCCGGCAGGTAGTAGTTGATGCCCAGCTCCAGCCACATCGGGTCAGTCGGGTCGATCACCTCGCGCGGCTGCGTCTCGATGAACTCGCAGTGCCACTCACGGGCGAACACGGCCATTCCTTGCCCGTTCAGCTTGGTGTTGTAGAGCGTGCGGATCGCGCCCGGCTTCAGCGGCGTGATCGCCAGCCCGAGGTCGCTGCCGGCCAGCAGCAGGCTCACGTCGCTCAGGATCTGATACACGCCGACTTCCTTGATCACGCCGCCCACGGTCAACCCCTTGCGCGTGAATCGCTCGCCGCGCACGTTGCGGGAGCCGCACATCGTCACGAAGGTGGCCGGCGTCTTCCACTTGTCCCCCTGGGTGTTCGCCTTGGTCGAGGCGCGGCATCCGGCGAACGTGACCCATACTGCGGGGAACTTGCGCACCACCGCAGCCAGATCGCCGTCCAGCTCGCCGCCGTAGCTGTCTACGACCGGCAGCTTGTAGCCCAGCCCAGGTGTTGCTTCAGCGGCCGCCTGGATGCGGGCGATGATGGCGTCTTCGATGGCGGCGATCATCATCAGTACCCGGCCAGCGAATCGCTGTTGAACACCCGCGCCGGTGCGGAGACCTGTACCGATGCACTCACCACCGGAGCCTGACCCGTGGCCGACAGCCCGATATCGAGCTTGCCGTCACGGATCGACTCCAGCGCCTTGAGCGCGTCCTTGTAGCGCGTGCGCACGACATCGGTTTCCGTCGCATCCGCCCCCACCAGCTTGTAGCGCGCCATGTCGCAGCACAGCTCCTTCAGCCGGTCCGGGACCACCGCGAGCGGCAGGCTGAGGCGCATCAGATACGAATCGATCTCGTTACTGGCGCGCCGCAAGGCATCGGCAACGAGTGCGGCATCCACCGTGCCGGTGTTCTCCGGATCGGCGATCATCAGCATCTCCGACTCGTGGAACTGCAGGATCATGTCGGCGAGGGTGGCGTAGCTCATTCTTCGCTCAGCCTGTTGCGCAAAGCGTAGCCTTCAAGCGCCCATATCTTTTGCTTGGCGTTGTCGCGCGCGATCTTGCGGCCCAGCTCGTAGTCGAAGTTCTCCGGGCTGGCGCAGGCACTCTCGCCGGTGACGTTGAAACCGTTCTTCAGGCGAAGGCAGCACACGGTCAACGTCGTGCCTGGGAAAACGTGGTACTGCTCGTTTTCGATCACGGCATCAATCTGTTCCGGCGTAACGCGAGGCGCGGTCAGGCCCTTTGCCTGGATTTCGTTTTCGACATCCTGGCCCATTACTTTCCCGCCTCGATCTGTGCCCAGGCCGTATCGCGCTCTTTGCCGGTTATCGGCCATCCAGTGACGCCCTCGATCGATCCCGTTTTTGGCGCGCCCTTCGGCTCACCTTTCTGAATCCACAGCGACGTGTTGGCGGTATCCAGCTTGCCGATGGCGTCAACGATGGCGGCGATGCGCTCGGCGGCATCAGTCGGTACTGCTGGCGCTGCATCTACGACATCCTCAATCGCGCCTGATTTCTTCAGCTTTGCCGCCTGCTCGTCGTCCAGCTCGATCTGCTCGCCGATGGCATATCGCTTGCCGTCGTGCTTGACCGGGCTGATGACCGGATAATTCTTTTTCATGTCGCTTTCTCCTCAGATACCCGCCCGGCATTCCGGGCGGGGGCGCTACTACGCTCTCTCGGGGTTATGGATTAACCGACCGCGTCGGCGATCAGGTAGCCCAGATCGTTTGCCATCAGCAGTTCTTTGACGGATTCGCCGACGCGCACCATCTGGCCGCCACGCATGCCGATGTTCTTGTCGTACTCGGAACCGGCGATGCGGGTGCCAAATTGCGCGGTAAAGCCGAACGTGACACCGCGCTGCGTGTCGGCCTGCTTGTTGCGGTAGAGCAGAGCGCAGCTGTTGCCCCACACGCGCTGAAGGTTGACGGCCTGCCCCTTCTTCGCGGTGTTTACCCAGCCCTGGCCGACATAGATGTCTTCCAGCTCGAACAGGTCCTTGAGGTATTGCAGCGGCACCATGCCGGTGTCGCCGGTCGTGCCGTTGAACGCCTTGAGGATGGCCGGGTGGCGGCACAATTTGCTGGATACAGCCTGCCCCATCACGGCGATGTTTGGACGCATGATGCAACTGTCCATGCCGGTCACGATGTCGTCGATTGGATCGCTGTGGCCGGCGGTGTAGTCGCTCCACTGGCTGTTGCCGGCTAGCGTGGTTTTGTTCGTGGCGGCGTAATTACCGGCAGTGAACACCAGACTGGCGGCGCGCACTTCGCGTTTCAGCGCGACCAGTTCGGTGAGTCCTTCGACGGCACGACCGAGCGGATCCGGAAGCCCCTGCGCAGCGGCCAACTCGATATCCGAGTTCGGTACGCCATCGTCCAGCGCTTCATCGTTAGTCGATTCGGTGAGCTCGGTACCGGTGAACTCCACCTCGTTCGGCTTGCCCTTGCGGCCCACGCGCGTCTCGACCACCGTCATGGCCTGCCCTTTGGGGTAGCTCATGTATTTGAACGCCTGCAACCCGACCGGCACGCGCGGCAGCACTTCATCCGCGATCAGCTTGTTGTTGCGGTACGCCAGCGCGATGGCTTGCAGCGCTGGGGTAACCGGGAATGGTGCGGCCACGCACAAGATCATGCCCTGGCGATGCATGTAGGCAAACAGTGCGGCGTGCGCACGCTCGAAGCACCATGTCGCGAAGGCCATCACAGCGACCAGCATCGCGCTAAAAAACTGAGTCAAACTTTTCATCTTTAATCTCCTGAGTAATGAACAAATCATGCGAGGCACGACGGATCGCGCCCCTGCGGTTACAGCGCCAGCGTGATCTCGCGGTAACGCACCCGCACCTTCAGCGGGCTGTTGCCGGTGGCGATCTCGCCGGATGCCAGATCCATCACCAGGGCGGCGTTGGCCACCGGGGTGATAGCCGCAGCGGCTGCCGGGTAGATGTGGCGGTAAGCGTCTGCCGTCGCGTCCAGGAAGCCGGTGGTCTCGATAGTCGCCACCAGCTGGCCGCTGCCGTTGGTGTAGCGAATCTCCAGATCCTCGCCCGCTGCGATGCCGTCGTAGGCCGTGGTGGCGTAATCCAGCATCAGCTGAGCATCAACCAGGATCAGCGCCTTGCCTGCGCCGGGCGCGGCTACCAGCGATTTCGGTGCCGCATTCAGCGCCAGCAGCTCGGCGGCGGAGATGGTCACGTTCGCGGTGAGGATGCCGGTGTCGTTACCGACCACGCCGCAAGCAACCTTCACCGGGATGATGTCGCCAGCCACGCCGGAGACCTCCGCGATCGCGCCGTAGTAGATCGGCGTGCCCGCGACGATGACGGTGGTGACACCCTTGCCGTCGGCGTCGGATGTCAGCACGTCGCCGCGCGTGACCGTGCCGCCCAGCTCAAGGTAGACGAGGCCGTCCTTGATCACATCCACCATATCGCCGGATGCTGCCACGTTGCTGGTGCCGGAACCGACCACTTGCTCGGTCACGCCGAACATCATGGCCGCGCCGGAAATCGCCTGTATCACCGCGCCGTCTGCAGCACCCGCCTTGACGAAGCGGCACGGATTGACCGCAGCGCCCGCCGAATAACTCTTGATCGAACCTTCCATGTTTACTTGCTCCCCTTGGTTACGTGATTGACAGCGTCAGTGACCGAGACCGTGCGACCGGCCTTGGCTTCCGCCTCCTGGAACTCGACCGCCTTCGCGGCCACGGCAGTGGCATCGCCGACATCGAGCGCATCACCCTTGTCTGATCCCGTGATCTCGCCGAACTCGACCTGCTTCGGCTGCGCCGACAGATACGCCTTGTGCGCATCGAGCAGCGGCTGCTTGGCATCGCCCTCGCCGAACTCGACGACCGCTTCCTGCCCGGCCATGAAGTCCAGCGTGGCCACGGTCACGTCCTTGTGCGTCGGCAGCAGCTTGCCTTGTTGGATCAACCCTTCTGCGAACGCGACATGCTCGGTGTGGCGCGCATCGGCCTTGCGCTTGATTTCGGCTTCGGCGAAGGCAACTTCTTTCGCCCTCAGGGCCGCGTTCTCTGCTTCGAGCGCAGCAAGCCGCGCCTTGTCTGCATCAGACATGGGTTCTCCTTTCGGTTGGGGTTCTGCAAAAGCCGGAGCGGGTGCTACGGCGGATTCGGCTTGCGCCTCTTTCATGGATTCGTTCAGCTCGTCCTGGGCGGACTGCTCCAGATTCTTGACGGTATAGCCGGGGACGACCTTGTCGGCTTCCTCCAGCCCGAACTTGGTGATGATCCATTCGCGCAGGCTGCGCCACAGCGAAGCGTTGTCGACGTCGTCCCACTCGGCGAACTCGATCACGCCCTCTTCGGCATCGGAGAAGCTGATGCCGTGCTCGTTCATCCCCTTGACTGCCGGCGGCTGCGCGCCGAGAAATCCGACGTGGCGCAGGTAATAGACGCCCGGCACTGGATTGTGCGGAGAGTCGGGCATATAGAACGAGGCGGAGACCTGGTTGAACATCTTCTTATTCACCCATTCCGCGAACTCGACAATCACGTCCTTTGGCCCGGCATTCAGGACGCCGTCGGCATACGACAGCGAACCGACGCCGCCGAAGCGCGGCTTATCGGCCTTGGGATGCCCGATAACCAGCGGCGCTTCATGCTTGGCCGGATCGTAGGCTGCGGCGGACGCGGCGAGATCGGCTTCGGAGAAATCCAGCGTCACTCCGCTCATAGCGGTGCGCTTGCCGGGCTTGAAGATCTGGATGGGTTTGGATGTGTTCATGCCGCCCATTTTCCGAGGGCGACAAAGAGGGGGCGATACTGAAGGGCTTCGGTACTGCGGATGGGTGGGTTGCGTGAGGTGCTTTTTTACCCTAACAGACCCGCCGCAAAAATGCAAAACGGTCGCTACAGTGAAACCCGCGCTCGACTGTAGATAAAAATACGCCCAACAAGGCCGTTAGACCCCCGTTAAAAACGCCGCGCCGGTTTTTTGGCTACATCGGGACGCATTGCGTAGTTACGAAGCGCCACAGAGGCGTTTTACCGCAAGCCGGAAATCACCCGCCGATAAGACGCGACAGGTACAGGTTCGCCACGTCCATCACCCCCTGTTCCGCCTCCGGCTGCAGGTTACCCTCGGCGTTGACCGGCAGGAAGGGGCGGGCCGGGATATTTGATCCTGGGTGATTGACCGACTTGACCACGCGGCCGCCGAACGCCAGCGCCTGCTTGTTGCGCGGCCGGATCACATGCGGACGGGTCTTTCCGCCCAACTGGTGGATGGCAGCATAGACCTTGTTGCTGCCGATGGTGGCACTGGTAGCGTCGCTGCCGGTGCTGATCGAGGCGGCGAGCTGGCCGGTGTCTTGCAGTATCTGACCGCCTTCGCGCCCCTTGCGCGGCTGGATGCCCAGCCACTTCGGGCGGCCTTCTGCGGCGAAATTATCCTCGGTCTGGCTGTGCAGCTCGGTGGAGATCGACGCCATCAGGGGAGAGGCGTCCTCCATCCCATGCGCGGCCTGCGCCAGCATGCCAGTTACGCTCTTCGCCTCAATCTTGATTTCAAACATCGATCACCCCATAATGGCTGCAGCAAGGTCGGCTGTCCGCCGATGGGTAATGGCTAAACTGCACTGCAGCGAAGTATGCAGGTTCGAGTCCCGCCGCCGACCTTCACTCCATCCTCACGAATCTTTCCCCATCCTGCAGCCTGGTATCGCCCGCCGGCAATCGGTATGCGTTCACGATGGCATCCAGCTTGCCGTGCTTCTTCACAGCAGCCTCCGCATCCACCGGGATGTAGATCGTCTCGCCGCTATCCTGCGCGCGCACGTACACCAGGTTGCGGTGCAGCGTGTCCCAGTACACTGCGTCGGGCTTGGCCACGATCTGCGGCAGCGCCTGGTATTCGGCCAGCGTGAGCGCGATGCCTTCGGCCTGGTGTTTGGCGCTGTCGGCATGGATCAGCCGCTTCTCCGGCAGCACCAGCACGCGGGCTGCATCCTCGCCGCCATGCGCCTTGGCGAAGTCGGCGATATCTTCGGCCACGAAGCCGACTACCTGCGCGTCGTGTCCTGGCGCGCGCCTGGCCAGCGCGCCGCCCACCCAGTTGGCGAACACCTGGTGGCGCAGCTCTGAGTTGTTTATCGCCTGCACGGCCTGCACGCGGATGGCGCGATCCTTGACCGCGCCGATCTTGCGCATCACCTCGATGTCGTTGCCGAACACCGAAGCGCCGGGGTTGTAGCTCCAGCCCGCATCCGGCGCGAATAGCTTGTCCTGCCCGTCGACCTTCACGCGCAGCGCCTTGACCGGGACGGTGCTGCCGTCCTTCATCCGGATCTCGTGGTCGACCATCCGACCTTCCGAACTGTCCGGCTTGATACCGTCGCGCTCGATGGCGCTCTGCGACCTTGCCGTCACCCGGCAGCGGCAGTTGAAGCCGTTGGGCGGGTAGTGGCTCCGCCAGAACGGATCGTCGTAGCGAAACACGCGGCCGTTCATGGCGCGGTGCATGGGACGGGTGCGCCCATCAAGCACCGCGACGTATTGCCAGTACGGGTGGCTGTCCGCGCTTTCCATCATCGAGCGGTAGCGTCCGGCCATGTAGGCGGTTTGCAGGTTGGTCTGGTAGATCGTCTTGAGGCGGCGCGGACTGCCCAGCTGGACAGTCTTGATCTCGCCGGTCGCCGTATCGACCAGATCGGGCTTGGACGGATCCACCTCGGAGGCGAGCTTGCGCCCCCACCATCCCTTGGCCTGCAGGACGGGCGTTAAATTTTTCTCGAAGTCCCGTAACGTGGTGCCGTTGTTTAACGCATCGTCCACCGCGCCGCGGATGTCTTCAAGGATGTCGCTGCGCATCACCTTGGCCACCGTGAACGCACGGGCCTGCGCTTCCTGCCACAGCTCGCGCCAATCCCAGGTGATGGCGTAGCCCTTGGAGCGGAAATACTCGATGGCTTTTTCCGGCGGAAGGCCGAACGCTACCGACAGATCGACCTTATCGGGCATTCAACCGTCCCCACACCTCGGCCACGAACATGGCACGCGCCAGCGTCTCTTCGAGCTGCTGCGTGCCCAGGTCCGGGAACACCTCGGCCAGCTTGTCATGCACCTCGGCGTAGTCTGCCGACGCGGCGATCATCGCCAGCACCGGCTTGAGCGCTTCCTTCGCCTGGCCTTGCAACTCGCCCGGGACGATCGCCTCGATGGCGGCATCGAGCGCGAGCTGGTCGGCGAACTGGACGCCTTCGGCAAAGGATGCCGATGTAGGAGCAGGCCCCGCCTGCGAATCGCCCGCAGGGCGGGCTCCTACAACAACCGGCGGCTTTGCCTCCACCCACTCCCCGCCATACGTGTCCTGGATGTACTTCAGCGTCGGCTTGAAGCCCATCTTGCAGATCTTCTCGTCGCGCTCGGCCGTGGTGTTGCTGTCCTCTTCGTCCTCGCACTTGCGCCACACCTGCGGCAGCGCAGCACCTGGGAAATTCCACTCGACCAGCCACTTCACGATCGTGGCGTTGAAGCTCATGCACACCAGGTCGGCATCGGCCCGCACGATGTCGTCGCGCACGTCGCCTTGCAGATCGTCATTGCCCAGCCGGCCAGGCGTGCCCTGCGTGCTGGCGGTTTGCCCCAGCGTGGCGCGGGCGATGGCGGCATCCATGCGGTCGTAGAGCGCGGTATAGTCTGCCGTTCCGCCGCGCGTGGCTTCCAGCAGCTCCGCCGTCATCCCCTCCGGGAAGATGATCGCGCTGTCGGTCTGGATGGCCTGCAGCGCTGACAGCAGCTTGTCCTGGTCTGGCTTTGGCGTACCCGACTGATACTTGCCGACAGCGGTCGGCATGCCGAATTTTTCCAAAAATATCAGCCAGAATTTCACGCCGCTGCGCTTGAAAAAGACCGGCCAGTACAGCCAGTGCGCGAGGCCGAGGCCGTAGGGTTCGTCGTCGTGATCGCTGCCGGTGGCGAAGTGCCAGAATTTTTTTTCCGGCAATGCCTCACCCATCGGGTTGCTCGATGTCTTGAGGCGCAGCGACATATCCGGCGCGAAGGCGAAGCGCCTGCGGTCGCGTACCTTGATGCCGCCACGGGTCGTGTCCAGCACCACCCGGCCATCCACCACGGCATACATTGCCTCGGCCACGCCGTAGCCGTAGAACACGCCGTACAGCATCTTCTCGGTGATGCTGTCGAAGCGGATCGCCTTGAGCTGCTCGTCGATAAATTCTGCCGCCTTTTTGTCAGCCAGCTTTTTGCCGCCGGGGCGAACCTCCCACGGCTTGGACACCACGGCGCGCACGCGCTGCTCGAAACAGGCCTTGACCTGTTCGTCGCGCATCACTTCCTGGTAGATGCGCAGATCTCCGCCGCCCTTAAGCATCAGCAGCTTGTCGGTGGTCGGCAACAGCGGCATGCCATCGACAAAGTCGCGCGTGATGTCGCGCCCGTCGCGCGTCGTGGCGATCTCATTCTTCTGTTCATTGTTCAGGGTTTTAGCCATAATTCACCTCACATATATCCCGCCATGCGGCCTGATGAGGCAGCACGGTGGCCGGTTGATTGGAATTCCATCGGCGCGCTGCGCGACACCGCGATCACCCACAGGATGTGTAGCGCGCTCAGGCCGTCGTAGTGGTGGTTGGATTGCTTCTCCGGCCAACTATCCAGCTCGGCCAGCAGCAGCGTCAGCTCCGGGCTGAACATGATGCGCGGGTCGAATGCATCGGTGATGTACGGCTCCAGCGACTCGATGCGCACCTCCATGTCAACCGTGGCGGTCACTGGCACCAGCGGCAGCGATACGCCCTTGGCCAGCCCGGTCGTGATGAACGTCTGGCGCATGTGCTCATAGGCGTTGTTGTTCTCGAAGCCGATGGCGATGCACTTGAACTCGCGCTGGAACTCGATCAGATCGGCTTCCAGCTTGCTCGGCACACGCCGCTTGATGGCCGCGTAATCGACGTGCAACCGCTGGCGCTGCGTGTCGTAGTAGCCGCCCACGATCGCGGACGGGTCGGACTTCTCGCCCTTGCCCATCGACGGGTCGCACGCGCCGAACGGCTTCCAGTGCGACAGGCGCGACACGAAGAACTGCACCGGCGAGAACACCTTGTCCTCGTCGCTGCGCGGGTCGCCCTGCATCTCGGTGGCGAACGCCTTGGCATTCTTGGCGCGCTGGCGCATCAGCCAGTACAGGCTGCGCACGCCCGGCCATGATATTTGCGCGCCCTCATCCATTTCCACCTGGTGCGCCTGGTAGAACAGGTAGGACGGCAACTGGTTTTCTTCCAGCACGCAGCCCAGCTCGTTGGCCGCTTCTTCTGCGGGCTTGTCCCGGTTGAGCATCAGCGCCTGGCATTCCTCCCACAAGTCCATGCGCTCCGGCAGCTCGATCAGCGCGCGGAAGTGATGCACCAGGTGGCCGATCGCGGCCTTGGCGCGGCTGATCGGATCGTTCTTGTTGAGCACGGTGCCGACGCCGACGAACTTGACGCTGCCGTCCGGCGGGCCGAGGAAGTCCACGGCCTTTTCCAGCCAGTCCCAGCGGTTGTTGCACTCGGTCGGGCTTTTCGCTTCCTTGTCGGTGATCAGGTCGTCGCCCAGCAGCAGCTTCGGGCGGCTCGCGCCGTGGAACGTGCCGCGAATGGCCTGCTCCGCGCCGAACGCTTCCATCTTCACGCCGCTGCGTGTGGTGAAGTCGCCGATCTTCCAGTTCTTCGACGCGCCGCACGCCTCGGGAAAATCCAGCGCCAGCGCGGCGTTAACTGTCAGCTCGACTTTAACGACTTCGAGCAGCTTGGTCGGCAGCTTGGTCTCCGCGCCAAGCATGGTGATGTAGTCGATGAAGTACGGCACCTCGCCTTGCCAGCCGACCTCGGCGCGGATCGAGGGCTTTTGCAGCAGCGCGCATATTGCCACCCAGCACGGGCCGACCTTGGTAGCCAGCGATGATTTCGCCTCGCCGCGCGGCGCCACCCACCACTCCTTCGCACCGCTCGGCTTATCGAGTATCTGCGGGAAGCGCACGAAGAAGTGCTTGTGAAACTCCGACGCAGGCGGGCGGATGTGGTGCCGCATGTATGTATAGCAAAAGAACTCGAAGTCGCCGTCCACCAGCACGCGCTTGCGGCGCGCCAGGCGCGCGGCTGGCGACGGGTCGAGCCCGACCCGCTTTGCCTCGATCTCCGCGCGCAGCTCGCGCTGCAGCTCGGCGATATCCTTGAGGAAGTCTTTTTCGGCGTTACTGGCCATTACCGATCCAATCAGCCAGCAGCACAATGCAGCCAATGATGGCGCCAGCAACGAGCGCAGTCACAACCCACATCGCCAGGGCAATACTGTAAAGCCAGTAAGCTGCAAGCGCGCGTATCTTAGCCATACGCTTTTGCCAGCTCATCGCCGAACGGCGCGAGTATTTCCGCGAACGCGGGCGCGTGCTGCGGGTAGTTGGCCCGCACGAATTCCGCCAGCCGCTTCGCCACATCCGTGGCCACCGCCAGCTTGTCCGTCTCCGGCATCATTCCACGGCTGGCCGCGCGCAGCTTGCTCACCGTGTCGCCCAGCACGGCCATCGCCTTGACGGACTCCACCGGTTCGGCGGCCTCGGTGGCCTCCAGCAGCTTCTCGCAGCGCAGCAGCCCGGCGGCGATGATACGCCCCAGCGCCTGCTCGATCCCGCCGCCGCCGACGATCAGGCTGGCTTTCTGGAATGCGTCCCAATCGTCGCCCGCCAGCTTCGCGGCACGGTACCAGTTGCGCGCGGTGGCGTAGGGCACGCCCTCCTTGTCGGCAGCGGCTTCCAGTGGCAGGCCGCCGATGTAGGCGGCGCGCAGCTTGATCTTCTTGTCCGGGGAATGCGCCATCAAAATAACTCCCGCAGGCGGTCCACATGCTCGCGCCCCTCGGCGGTGAGCAGGACGCGGTCGCCGTCCAGCAGCAGCGCGCCGATGTCGGCGAGCCAGCGCAGATCGGCGCGCACCCGGTCCAGCGTGCATGCGACGTTATGCACCGCCTCCAGCTCACCCCTCAGCTCGCGCGCCACACTGGCACCCCCGGCGAAAGCCAGGCTGGCGAGCAGACTGTTGCGGCGTTTTTTTTCCTCGTTCATTGCATGCCCTTTTCGGTGATGCGCGACAAGATCATGCGCAGCGTCGCGTCGATTGATTCGAGCTTCCCCCCTTGCGACGATACCTTGGTGTCCACGGCGTGAATCTTGCCGTACAGATCGCCCAGATGGCCGTGGGTGGGAGCCGCTTCAATATGCGATTCCAGCTTGGAGATGCGCTCGGCATGCCCGGCCAGTTTTTCGTCGAGATCGTCTTCTAGCTTGCCGATCCGGTCGTTGGTCACCCTGTCCTTGTTCGACAGATACACGTAGATTCCGATGCCGCCGGTCATCAAAAACGTCAGCACCTGAAATAGAAATTTCGCCAGCTCGAGATCCATCGTCACGTTCCTTTTCGTGAATGTTGTTCGTTCAATTCCTGGCATGCCAGGCAAAACTGTGCGCCCGGATAAGCCTTGCGGCGCGCATCCGGGATGCGCTCGCCGCAGCCGCGACCCTTACACCACTTTGCCGACTCTCTTGCCGGTGCTGGCAGGAGGGCGCTCTTTTGGCGCGCCTCCCACTCATTCAGCTCCAGTTCCTGCGCGCGGTCTTCCGGCTTCATCCAACTCTTCCTCTATTCACGCTTGCCCCCTCGCCCGTTTACGGGAGAGGGTTGGGGTGAGGGGCTGCGCACTCCGCCAGCTTGCTCAGCTGGTCCCGGCATTGCGCCGCCAGCTCCATCGCCTCGATGTGGTTGTCCAGCAAGTCCGCCAAGCTGCCCGACCTGGCGGGCGGCGGCACCGGGCAGGGAGTAGTCAGGTTCGCCGGGCACGGGCGCGGCTGCACCGGCATTGGCGGCATTCCAGAGGCGCAGGCCGTCAGCATCGAGGCCGCAATCAACATTGGCATGCGTATCGATATAAACATTCACCTTCTCCTTGATCGTGCGGTACACCACGCGAATTTTCTCGCGCACCACCTCACGCGCCGCACCCACCGCTTCGCGCCGCGTCGATTCCTTGTCAGCCGCCGCTACCCCGGCGCGGATGCTATGCAGCTCCTGCGCGTCGCGGCGGTCTGATTCACGCGTGACGCCCTGCACGTAGCCGAAGCCGATGCAGGCCAGCGCCAGCAGCAGCAAGGCGAGAACACGGTAAGGGAGCGGGATCACACGCATGCGATCGCGTCCCCCCAGCCCGCGTAGACCGGCTGCCAGCGCGTCAGGATCAGGCGCGGGTAGTTGCGGTTCTCGGCGAAGTTGGCCGCGCTGCGCCCGGCGTTAACTTTTTCGACATGGCCGAACCATATCGCCGGGTTTAACGATCTGGACGCCGCCAGCTTCTGGTCGCGGTACACCCACCCCAGCCCGCCGTTGTAGGCGGATAGCGACATGGCCATGCGCTCGCAGGCATCGGCGGCCTGCACGCGATCCCACAGCCAGCGGTCGTAACTGACCAGCGCACGCAGCGCCCAGCCGGGGTTGTACGGTTGCGCCTCGCCCCAGCGATACACACCGGAGATCCACGCAGACGTGGCCGGCATGAATTGCGCGATGCCCTGCGCGCCCACCGGGCTTTGCGCATCGGCGCGCCAGCGGCTCTCCTGATGGATCTGCGCGGCGAAGGCGGCGACCGGCGCATCCATGCCCCACACGGCGCGGGCGTGGCGCGTCAAATCGCGCTGGTGGCGCAGCGCGTCACGGGGGACCTCGGCGGCCCCGGCATGCACATCCCGCGCGCAGAACAGCAACAAGGCCAGCGCGGCAATGGCGGCACACAGCGCCGCCACAAGCCTGTCTCCTTTGGTGAGGCGCGTCATCCGCTACACCCCCAGGCTCACCGCCAGCATCGCGCAGCCGACGATGATCGCGCGGCGCAGCATGGCGGCCGCGACGATCATGTCGTAGGGCTGGATGCTCGGATTGTTAGGACGGGCGTAAGGAAACAGCGAGCGGTCGATCCAGTACCCGACCACCGCCGCCATCGCGATCAGCGACAGCTTGTACAGCGAGACGGGGAGCTGCTGCGGGGCAAGTATATAAATCAATGTAGTCAGGACGAGCGTGGCCAGCAGCCAGTCAAACATGCGGGGCAATCTATTTTTTGGCATTTTTTTTCACCCAGGATGAAGGGGCAGCAGGCAGGATGAGCTCCGGTGCGAGTATTGCCATACGTCGCGGTATTCGCATTCGCCGTGATCCGGCATGCGATAGTCGCCGCACTGCGTCCATCTGGCGCAGGTACCGCAGACGTTCTTTGTCGCGGTCTGCTCGGTTGTTTTTGGAGTATCCATGTCGCGCATCTTCGCGCGCGCGGGGGAGAGGGGCGATACTGAAAGGCTTCGGTGCAAAGAAAGGCCGTTCGCCCTGAGGTATCGAAGGGGAACGGCCTTAAGGAAATACTACTACAACTTCATCTGTGTGGCGATCAGCTCGGCATCTTTTTCCATCAGCATCAACAGGTCTTGCATCGTTGCGATCAGGTTACTGGCGTGGTTCATGCGGGCATATTCAAAACCCTGCAAGCCGCTTGGCAAAGACTCCAGCGCGCAGGAGGCCACCGATTGCACCTCGCCGATGCGCGCGGTGAGGTCGTACCAGGCACCGGGCATCTGGCCGGGGAGCAAGGCTCCGGGTGTGTGCATGTGGCTCATGCCGCACCCCCGATCCGCCCCTCGTTGCGGGCGATGAACACCCGCTGGCGGATGTAGTTGAACGGTTTGCCGGTCATCGCGGCGATCTCCTGGCGCGGCTTGCCTTCGGACTCCATGCGCTCGATGAGCTGGATGATCTCGCGGTCGCGCTGGCGCTTCTGCATCGCCGCCACCTGCCCGATCAGCCTGATCTGCCGCCCTTGCGAGCCGATCAGCTTGTCTTGCAGCCCCATGATAACGCCATCCTTGGCCTGGATGATCTCATCGCGGGCGCGCACCATGTCTTTCAGGTGACCATTCTCCAGCGCCAGCGGCAACTCGCGCCGCAGCGCGGGCAGATCGCCGCGCAGCGCGGCCTCCATCTGGTTAAACGCCTCGATGTAGCGCTCTTTCCACACCGCCGCCTGCGGGCCGGTGAAGCCCATGCACAGGAAGGTGAATCCGTCGCGGGTGATCTCGTACATGGGGCGAGGCTTGTTCTGGCTGTCATTGTAGGAGGTGCCCGCAAAATTGCGGCGGCTAAATTCTTGAGAGCATTCGAGGTTTTTTATAGCCTTCAGCACGTCATCATGTCGCTTGCCGAAGTGGTTGGATATTTCGAGGGTGGTGACGATGAGGCGGTCACCGGATTGGTGGACGAGTTGGTTCATATCTATGCTCCTTTGAAGGGACAACCCACGAAGGCCGTGGGCGGCCAGGTGCTTCAAACCGGCATAGGTCGGCGGGCATATTCGCGGCAAGCCGCTATTTTATTAGCCCCACACCCGGCCATAGATAAACTACGGACGTAAAAAAACCACATTTTTCGGGCGCGGTCTTCCGCCTATGCTGTTTGGTGTTTGAAGCACCGAGGCGGATTTTGCGCGCTATTTGGCACTGCTGTCAACAGCCTGCTATTGGGTGGGGTATCCACCCTGCGTTAAACTGGAAATCCCCATTCCCAACCAACACAGGAGATACCCCGTGAAAATTGACCTGCTCGACCGTTTCACCGAACAGCATCTGGGCTGCCCCATCAAACACGTCAGGCCGTTCAAGCTCGACGGCGATCAGGTCAGCGAGGCCTTGTGGCCGCTGAATAAACTTTTTCGGGCGAACCTCTCCGCCATCCAGACGCTGGCCTACGACGCGCTTTACGAGCGCGAGGCGGATGCCGCTATTGCCGGGCTGGCGTTCGATCCGGAGCATGATCTGGCTACGCTTTCTTCCGGCGCGTGGCGCGTGTTTTTGGAGCGGCATTACCAGTCTCTGATGCTGGCTGCGCTGCAACTGGAAGAGCCGTTCCTGTCGGTGCCGGAGGGGCTTCCGCAGGGCGCGCGGACAGGTTTTTTATTGCTGTTCCAATATCACGGAATGCCGCTCCCGTTTCCAATCCAAGATTTATCAAACGCCGAACTGCCGCAGCCGAACGCGCCGGGCAGCTTGCGGCGACACTAAACGCCCGCGCGTGGTGGGTGGTGAGGATGCTGTTCCAATCGGTATTCATTGTGTTGCTCCTTAAAAAAGACTCACCTGCCTGTCATCCACAACCGTGCTGCCGAGGATGTTCCATATCTGCCGGTCGCAGATGCCGTAGCACCGCACCAGTGCGGAGACTGACACGCCACTGCTGTAATCCCTGACGATGTTCGCGTTGCGCCGCCGGATCATGCCCTTGTAGCACTTGGCGATAAACAGCCAGCTTCCACCGTGAACTTTGGATAGTGCGGTGAGGGCTTCGAGCCCGATGCACTGCGCCATCGGGTGCTCGGCGCTGACGTTGCGCAACGCGGGGATGCGAGGGGTGTCGCCGCCATAACTCGCCACCAGCTTGAGCGCGGCGGCTTCGCCGATGATCCCGACGATCTCCAGTATATTGACGGGAGCGTCGGTATTCATTTGGCCGCTTCCTGCTTGTGCTGCCGCGTGCGCTCCAGCACGCCGGCCAGCATCCACAGCTCGCCCTGATCCATCATCTCCAGCTTGCGCTCGATCTTGTGCTGGCGGCGGGCGGCGCCTTCGGCGTAGGCCTTGCCCACGCCCAGGCTCTTGCACACCATGCAGATCTTGCGCAGCAGCGGCTGGCGATCGGCGGCGGCCTTGTCGATGAAAGCCCATTCGTTGGCCTTGGCCACCGGCTTCCAGCCGCAGGCGCGGAAGTGATCCAGCACCTTGCTGCGCCCGGCCTGGTCGAGATCGCCCGCCGAACGCACGCGCGCCACCGACCACAGGATGTCGCGGTAGGCGTCATCGGCCATGCCGAGCTGCGCCTTCGCCATGTGGATCGCGGCGAGGTCGCGGCGGCGTTGGTCGATGGGATAGCGCATGGCCATGTCAGTATCCGATCTTCACGATCTCGATGGCTTCCGCCAATTCAGGCCGCCAGGCAACTTGTATTCCAGGAATTCCAGCTCGCCACCCTGTGCATCCACCAGCTTGAATTTCAGCCTTCCGGTGGCGGTCTCTGCCAATATCATGCAAGCTGTTTTAACGCGGTCGCAATCGTCCGCGCGAAACCTGCTGACGTTGCACCAGCTTCCCGACGCGTTGAGCTTCAGCGTGATTTTCTCAAAATCCGGATCGGTGTTCACGCCGCCACCTCCTGCTCGAACGGCGTGATCACGAAGTCCTCGACGCCGGTCACGACGGTGATGCCGGCCACGTCCTTGACGGCGTCCGGCTCGTTGAGGATGGCTTCCTTGTTGACTTCTTCCTTGGTGCGAACGAAGCGCGACAGGCCGAAGCCCTTGAGGGCTGCGATGACGCTTTCCGCGCCGCGCACCGCGACGCTGGGCGGGCGCTGGCGCCACTGCACCTCGCCGGTGACCAGGTTGGCGGTCTTGGCCTTGCCGCCGGTCAGCTCGTCGCGGTGCGCCTCGCAGTAGGCCTGCACGGCCGACTGCATGGTCTTGAGCCGGTCGTTGAGCTCCTGCAGCGTCGGCTGATAGGCCTCGGTAATATTCGCGATGGCGTCGTTCATTTCAGACGTCATGCGGGTGATGCCGCGTTGCAGGTCGCCGATCTTGCGGATATCGGATGCGGCTTCGTCCTTGCTTTGCGGGACGTAGATTTGCGCTTTGGCTTTGAGTCTGGTTTTGGTGGCGGTAGCCATGTTGTTTCCTTTCTGTAGGGGCGAATTCATTCGCCCGTTTGGGTTGTGCAAGGGCGAATGAATTCGCCCCTACGTGGGTACATGAAGCTGCCCGAGCAGGTCCGGCAGCGGGCTTTTTTTCAGTTTGGCTTCGAGCGCCAGGCTGTGCAGCGCGCGGTTGTGCAGGAATTCGCAGGTGTGCGTCAGCTCTGCCGCCGTTCCGGCGATGAAATAGCCGGTGGTGGGATGCGCGCACACGGCGTGCCCGTCGTCGCGCAGCGCTTCCGCAGGTGTGCGGATGTGGCGTTCGGTGGTGTCGAGCTGCAGCGCGAGCGCCTTGACGCCGATGCCGTTGCCTTTGCCGATGTGGCGCGAGAGCACGGTGAGTAGCTGACTAGCTGTTGCCATCGTTACTTCCTCCTTTGGTGAGCGCTGCTTTAACGGTTGCGGGCATCTTTCCGCGCGGTTTTGGCGCTTCGACGGGCTCAGCGCGAACGGGTGTTTGTGCGCTGACGGGCGTGCGGCCCGCCTTGCGGTCTTCGCCTTGCTGCTCCCGCCTTGCCTCGGCCTTACTGCCGTAGCCTTCGATGATCGCCAGCAGGTAGCCGTGACTTTTCAGTGGCAGCGTGAGGTTGCCGCGCTTGGCGATCATCTCGGCCAGCGCCATGTGCCAGTATTCCTGCGGTGCGCTCCAGGTGCGGCCGTTGCGCTCGATGCGCGCGGCGTCGATCATGGGTTGCAGTTCGCGCAGCAAGCCGGCCACGCGGTCGAACGAGAGGCTGCGCTTGAGTGGCCGGAACAACGCCAGGTACATCACCAGCGGCTTGCCGATATTCGCTGGAATGGCCAGCGCGGCCATCACCGCCTCGCGCGCGCCTTCGTGCCCGATCAGCACGTCGAGGCTGGCGACAGCGCCGCAAGCCGGGCAGGTGATTTTCATGCCACCCCCGTCTTTGACTTGCGATAGCTGTGCGGCTGGCTTCCCCCGCCCACCAGCCACCATACGACGCTTTCGTGCTTGCCTTTGATGGTCTTGCAGCAGTACGTCTCATGCGCCTGGTACAGCTCCATCAGCGCGGCCTCGACCTGCTCGCGCGTGCCGTGCTTATATAGCGCGGCGGTGCTCACCGGCTGCTGGCTCGACGACCCGGCCAGTGCCTTGCGGATCGAAGCTTTCAGGTCAGTTGGCATTTCCGGCCTTCCGCGCGTTGAGCATGAAGTTAACGTTGGCCAGCGTCTCTTCTTCGAGCGATTTCACGTCAAACGCATCGATCTCGCCTGCGGTGAACAGGCCGATCAGGTAGCCCTGCACCATGCCGATGGTGCGGTGCGTTTCTTCCGGACTGTTGGCGGCAATGGCGGCGGCCACGCGCCCGCGAATGGCGGTGAGCGCGTCGTATTGCTGGGCGCTGATGACGCGGCTCATAGCGACAACCTTTGCTGGCCTGCGGCCTCCAGTTCGGCGGGTGTGGGCATGTATGGCTCCAGCTCCGTCTCGCCGTCCCAGCAGCACAGCCGCGCGAGATCCTGGTCGCCCAAAGTCTCGTCGCAGTTGCCGCACCGCCAGACGGTCACTTTTTCGGCTTCCAGCGGGCAGCAATCCTCGGCCTCATAATCCCAATCGTGCAGATCTCCGCATGTTGGGCATTGGAATTGTGTGACTTGCTTCGGATTCATGCCGCACCTCTGTGGGTCGCCCACTCGACCATGCAGCCGAAGCGCACGGCGTAGCGATAGTGCCGCTCGCCGCATACGCCGCGCTCGTAGGCGGCCGCCGCGCCCTCCAATTCGTTGCACAAGGGGCTGGGCTTGATGACCACGCGCGGCTGGCGCAGGCCGCCCATCACGGCGAGCACCTCGAAGCCGCTGACCTTGCACCAACAGGCGCACTGGTGCGCTTTCCGGGCCAGCGCACGGCGCCGCTCGGCATTGCTTGTCTTGCGCGGAGCCGGTTCGATGATCTCGGATTTCATGATTGCACCCCCGGTACCAGCTCGTATTTGATGATCTGGCAGCGCAGGATGCCCTCGTCGCCCAGGCTGAACGCCTGGCCGTTCATGCATTGCACCAGCGCTTCGTTGGTGGCGGCCAGATCGGCGACGCGCGCGGCGATATCCGCGTAGTAGATGACGTAGCCGCCGAACGCGCTTTCGGCAAAAGACAGCGCGACAGCGCCGGCCAGCATGAACACCGGCCAGAACAGCGGCGTGGCGCGCTTCGAGAGTTCCTGCATCGCCGCGTTTTCGGCGATCCGTTGCTGTTGCGCCAGCAGGCGCGGGGCGTGGTCTTTCATCATGATTTGGCTCCCTTGTTGTGCTGGCACGATTGGCATGCCAGCCAGTTGGCTTCCTTGGCGCGTCCGCCGAACGGGCGGGGTGCGCTGGCGCGGCGCGCGCAGTCCGGGCCGCTGATTTCCTGCCCGGTGTGCGGACAGGGGTAAATGTCGTAGCGCGCACGGATCGCGGCTTCGAGCTTTTCCACGCCGGCGCCGTATTTGCCGGACAGGTACAGCGAGATCGCGGTGCGCGAGTAGCCGATCTCCGCCGCCACCGCCGTCATGCTTTCCGCCGCCACGGCGGCGCGCGCCAGGTCGAAGGTGTGCGCATCGTTCATGCTTGCACCTCTACTATCGGGTATTCAATCCCGCTGTCCGGGTCGTATACGGCATTGCTTTTGGCGCGCCACACCGGGGCCTTGCGTCCGGTATTGATGGCGAGCCGGTAGCGGATATGGCCGTTGCTGGTGAGTGCTGCGCCGGGCTGGCGCTCGGCTTCGCGGCGGATGACCCCGGCCTTTTCCAGCGCGCGCAGGTATTTGCCGAGATTGCTCGCCGCATCGCGCTCGCTGCCGTCCGCCAGTGTGGACAGCAGCTCCTGTAAACTGAATCTGCTGCGGCGGCGCATCACCCACCAGGCGCGCTGGCGCAGGCCTTGCGTGACGGTGCGTGGCGAGGTTTGGCCTTTGGTCGCCATCACGCCCCCTTCTTCAGCGCCTTCATGGCGTCTTCGCACAGGCGGATGCCCTTGATGTCCGTCGCGTTCAGCTCGGGCTTGCCCATCTTGTTGCCGATGGCCTCCAGCGTGCGGCCGGCGTTGGACATCAGGCGGTAACGTCCACGCGACTGGTCGAACACTTGCTGCACGATGCCGGTATCGACGCGCACTTCGCACAGTTCACCTAGGTAGATCGCGCAGTCCTCCACGGTGGCCGGTTTGAGCTCGGTCACGTCCGAAACGCGTGTGGCGATGTGCGCCAGCCGGTCCTCGCTGAACCGGTGTTTCTCGGAGGTATGACACACCAGCACCAGCATGACGTTGGCCTGTTCTGCGATGCGGCGCAGGTATTCGATGCACTCGGCCTTGTTGGGCAGGCCGTGCTGAGCTTCGTCCAGGATGATGGGCTGCTTGCTGCGGCGGAAGTGATCGACCATGCCCTGGTACTGGGCAAACTTGCCGCGCGCGTAAACGTTGGTCTGATCGGCGAGGTAATCGCGGATGAAGCTGAGGCTCATGCCGGGGATGCCTTCCATGTAGATGGCGTCTCGCTTGGCTCCCCAGTTATCGACGGTGCAGCTTTTGCCTGTTCCGGGGGATCCTGTGAGCAGCTGGATGCACGCCTCCGGGCTGCCGCGATTCTCGACTGCTGAGACTCCAGCGATGAAGCGGCGGTGATTGCTGGTTTCCACGAAATGCTGTTTCATTTATACTTCTCCTTGTAAGTGCTTCTCACTTGCTGCTGTAAAAGGCCGTTCGATAGCGATAACTATTGAGCGGCCACTTCTTTATTGCGCGGGTCTTCCCCGTTTCCGTGCAACCACATCACGGTGTCGCCGAAGTTGCTTTCCTTTTCTTCGGTTTTTTCCTGCATGAAATCGGCTGCGGTCAGCTCGCGCTGCGGGGCCGGCTGAGGGTTAATATCGATGAAGTCCACGATGGTTTTAACGGTCTTCTCTTCGATGGCCGCTGCCGGGTTGCGCGCCTCGATCTGCGCGATCTGTTTCTCGCGGCGGCGCATCTGCGCCTTGGCGCGCTTCTCTTCGGCGTCTTCGTAGGCAGTGACGGCGCGGTAGCCGGTCGCGGCGACAAATTCGGCCATGCAGATCAACGCGCCCTTCATATCTTCCACACGCACGCTTTGCCATTCGTGGATGTCGTACACCACGACGACCTCCTTGCCGTTCCAGTGGCCGAGTGCCTCGGCATTGCGGAAGCGCATGCCACCGTATGGGCTGACGGTTTCGCGGGTGACCTTAACGATGACGCGTGGGCGGAATGTGTCAATCAGGAAAACTTCGTGCGCTTCCGGCGTGTCACCCATCAGCTCCGGTTTCCAGCCATTTGCGGCGTGTTGAGCCACCGCTTCTGCCGGGGTCTGATGGCGCAGCCTGCCGTCTTCGCCGCGCACCCTCGGGAGGCCGCGGTGCGGCCGGTGGTTGTATTCGGCGCAGATGCCTTTGATCCAGTCCACCGCCTCGGCATGGCTGGTGAACACCAGCCCTTTACCCATGCGCTCTGCCTCGCGCTTCTTCTGGTCGCGCTCGGCCAGATCGCCAGCGTTGGCGGCCTTGACCATCGCGGCGGTGAGCTTCCTGACGCGCTTGAAGGTGAGTTCGTCCATCTGCCCTTTACTCTGGTAGGTGGCCAGCTCGCGGCTGCGCTTGTCCAGATAGCTGGTGTTGAAGTTTTCGCAGATGCCGTTGGCCTGCGAGTTGCCGACTTCTTTGGGGTGGGTGATGGTGCAGCCGACACGCTCCTCGATCGAGCGCACCGGGTCTTTGGTGAAGCGCGCCGATCCGCGAATGATCTTGGTAGAGTCGGTCATCACGATCAGTGGCACGCCGAAGTAGCGGATGTAGTTTTCCAACCCCTTGGCAATTACTTCAAATTTCTCAGTCAGGCCAAGGCCGGGCGGTGTGACGAAGCGCGTGGCCACGTCATGGAAGTGCCACACCTCGTAGGTGACAAATTCGCCGGTGACCGGATGCGGCGCGGTGAAGTGGGTATTCCAGCCGTCGGCGTGGACTTCCATCGCCGGTGCCAGCCCTTCGCTGGTGCGGTGCTGGTAGAACTTGTGGCTTCGCAGTTTCGAGCCGGTGTAGCGGCCTTTTAACTGGTCTATCTGGCTGAATTTCTCGGTGAAAAAACGGCGCACCACGTGGTAGCTGGGTATCGTTTCGCCCCATGTGGCATCCCACTGCGCGGCAATCTGTTCGCGCAGCCATGTCAGGCTGCTGCCTTGCGGGCGTTGGCGCAGCGCTATCGCCAGCGCGTGCCACGGCTGGATGCGCATATCGGCTTGCGCAACCCTGGGCATTAGATCACCAGCTTTGCTCTTGGCGATCCAGCGTTTTAACGAGCGCACCGAAGGGTATTCATTGCCCTTCTTGCCGCGCGCATCCCGTGCCATGCGCAGCGTGGCACACAGCGCATCACCCAGCGTGCCCGCACTCGCCATCGTCAGCAGCGTGGTCATCGCCGCCTCGCGGCTTGAACCCGCCGCGTGCTGCAACTCATCCAGCTTGCGCAGCACGGTGCTGCGCGCCAATTCCTCTTCGCGCTGCCGCGCCGTGCTGCTCGCCCGATCCACCTCATAACACGGCGCCGCCGTGGTTTTAACCGTGACCGGTGCCACTACCAGTGGCGCGCAGCTCTGTACCACCCGCTCAACATGAGCGGCACGCAAAGCGGCTTGCGCCTCGGCTGGCAGGCTGGAAGCGGCGTATTCAAACCCGCCGCCGCAACCAGCTCGCTTTTGCTTCGCCCAGCCTTCGCGCACTGCCTTTTCTAGCACCCCTTTTTTTGTTTTCGGCAATCCCGGCAGCTTCATCGCGGCAAGCTCGGCGCTGGAGTAGTGGGTTTTCATACCGAAACCTCACGGGATAGGTGAGGGTTCCGTCCCGCAGTAGAATGGCCGCGCGTCTCGTAAACGCATCCATCAACCACAGGAGAACCCTCATGAAAAATGATATTTTGTTTGCTCACGCCGTTACCCTCGCTTCCGCGTTCATCGCCAACGGCGATATCCGGTGCGGCGGAAACACCAATGAAAACACCGCCGCAATGGACATGATCGGCGACATGGTCACGTCTATTTATCGGACGCTTGAGCGAACTCAGGTGCAGCTTGAGTCCGAGGGCTAGCAGGTATATAAACCGTGCGGCCACGAGGCGTGATTTTTAGCGCCCCAACCAGTGCGGCGGCGGAGTGCGGATAGCGCTCCGCCCATTCCTGTAAAAATTGCATGTTCTCGTTCATTTCCGATCTCCTTTAAGTTTCATTACCGCTTCCAATGCCCGCTTTTTCTCGCCGAGCGCCTTTTCTTCCCTGTGCAGCCTTGCCCATTCCAGCAAGGCGGCATCCTCGCTGCTTACCACGCAACGCCCGCCGAGCTTGTCGCTGAACAGCCCCATCAGCACGTCTTCCTCGACGGCGGCGTCAAACGCCATCGCGCGCATCAGGCTGATGTCGCGCGCCGGTTCTCCGTTCTCTGCCGCCTGAGCCGTATGCGACTGGGAGGAATACCCGTTCAGCGTCGCCACGCTGATCTTTTCGCCCAGGAACATCCCCATGCGCGCGGCGATTTCTTCCCGTGTCATTCCCTTGCCGGCCGCCCGCTTCATCGCCTCGGAAAGGGTTGCCGCAATCTCGGCGCGGCAACCCATAGAGCCGGGGCGGACGGCTGCCGGTGCAAACAGGTCGAGAGATCGGTTGTCGTTCATGTCAGGCGCTCACCGTTAAATTGACGTTGCGCCTGCGGCTGGAAGCGTTAAACTTGTAACGCGACGGCCAGATGGTTTCCGGCGCGATGCCCAACGCTTTGGCGATGATGCGTTCGGCTTTCGGGTAAGGCCGGAACAGCGCCTGATTGACCGCATCGACCGAGCGGTAGCCGTTGGAGAGCGCCAGGCCTTTCATCGTGGTGCCGGTCTTCCAGACGGCGGCTTTGATGTCTTCTTTGTTCCAGTCCTGCGGGGTTGGTTTTTTTGGCATGTCATTTGTCCATGTGCTGATTGACGTGGACGAACTATAAGGCAGAAATATCTTGCCTGCAAGATATTTCTTTTAGGTGACGGTTTAATTATTAAGAAATTTCTGTGAAGCCATAAAAACTTGTTTGCAAACAACTAAATAATTAATTCTGACACCTGGATTCAAGGTGACAGTTTGAGGTTACAGTTATGACTAAAGAAGTGTCACCTTCATTAAAACAAGATATTGCTGCTCGTCTGGTGCTAGTCAGGCAACATTTGAGTATGACGCCTACTCAACTTGCCAAAGCGACTGGTGTTGAGCCTCAGACAGTGCGGGACTACGAAAACGGGAAAAGTGTTCCGGGAGGTATGTTTTTATCTAGGCTTGTTGAGCATGGCATTGGTATTGAATGGCTTTTGACTGGTGCCGGAACGATCACTTATCACTATGTTGAGGCTCTCGATTCCGCCACTAGAATTCGAGATTTAACCAAGCAGCTACGAGATTTCGAACACAATAAGTCATCTATATCGGACGGTGATTCCGTTGAGATCGATCCATCTCGCCTGCGTGAATCCGTCATCCTCACCGAACGCGCCGCCGCCGTGCAGCCACTAACCCCCGAACAGCGCGCCGATATGATCCTATCCTTCTATCAGCACCTATCCAAACCCGCGCAGTGAAGCCATTCACCCCGGATTGCGTTCCGCCTGTATTTAGTTAATAGTGAGGTATAAAATGGCAGAAGATAAAAAGCCGGTTCCCGTTCCAAACAAGCAGCTTAATGAGAGCGTTGATTTCAGAGAGTCTGCGCTGACAAGGCGCAACACCAATGACCACGTTTTATCAGTAATGCAGCGGGTTCCTATTACACCTACGCCAACCAGACCGCCTGATAAGGATAAAAAATGACTGAGCCAACTTACCTGTGGGAAAAACGTCATGCCGTGCTATACCGCACGGAGCTGTCAACGCTTTACCATCAGAAGCGCGAGCGTTTCTTTTCGGTATGCGACAAGCTGGGTAGTGCGGTTGGCGTGATCGGAGGCTCGGCTGCCTTGGCAAGCCTGTCAAACCCCGCGCTGCTGGCGTGGATCGCGCTGGCGATTACGATCGTCTCTGCCGCCGCCCTGGTGATTGGATTTTCTGACCGTGCGCGCCGCCATGCCAATCTGGCAAAGGACTTCCGCCAGCTTGAAGCGTCTATCGTTGCGCGAGGTGAAAGAGATTTTACCGAGCAGGATGTGTCAGCCTGGAATGCCAGCACCAGAATGCTCGAAAGCGCCGAGCCTCCAGCCCTTGGGGCTCTTGTGGTGCTATGCCAGAACGAGCTGGCGCGCGCTCAAGGCCACGATAGGCATGTTGTTCAGATGAATTGGATGCAACGATCCTTCGCGCACCTCGTAGATTTTAACGTCTCCGCCAGCAAATCCGCTTAATTCTAGTTCTGTTTGTGCCAAATCAAATGCAAAAACGGCCATTCCCTGACCGTTATTGCGCTTTTTTGTGCCAAATGTATTTGGCAACGTAATTCCCGCCAAATCCCGTGTTGTCGCGGTTCTTCCCACTTTTTTGGCTTATTCCCTTAGTGCCAAATCAAACACTCCCCCACACCGTGTTGTCGCGGTTCTTCCCACTTTTTTGGCTTATTCCCTTAGTGCCAAATCAAACACTCCCCCACAGTTGACAGGTTTAAAACAAAAACGAGATATGCTGCGCATAACTCGTTGTTTTTTGGTGGGTCGTGCTGGACTCGAACCAGCGACCAAAGGATTATGAGTCCTCTGCTCTAACCAACTGAGCTAACGACCCATAAACAACTAACCTTCGCTATCGAGGAAACTTTTGAGTTTTTCGGAACGCGACGGATGACGAAGTTTGCGCAGCGCC
>Ga0209212_1001408_pt1 | contig 39228 bp, 33 predicted proteins | sample RifGroC2_FD_183996 | JGI IMG/M metagenome (GOLD analysis project Ga0209212, IMG submission 183996) | Groundwater microbial communities from Rifle, Colorado, USA - Groundwater C2 (SPAdes) (version 2) | ecosystem: Environmental > Aquatic > Deep subsurface > Groundwater | place: Rifle, Colorado... | reverse complement strand
CTGCGTTGCGCTTCATCCTTCGTCGTTGCGGCGTACGCAACAGTACGCCTCACTCCTCAGGATTCGCGCGCCTTGCCTGCGGCCTTTTTACGAAGCCGTTCCAATTGCAGGGCTGCGCGACTTATTCCGAGATCGTCAATCATACCGAATACGCGGATCCAGGTATGCATAGAGGATATCCACAGCCAAGTTTATAAACACCATCATAACGGAGATAATCAGGATGACGGCCTGCACCACATTGAAATCACGATAGACAGCGCCATGGTACATCAGGAGCCCCAATCCGGGCCAGGCAAAAACCATCTCGACGGCGACAGCGCCCGAAACCATGAGCACGATATTCATCCCCGCCAACGTGACCACAGGAATAAGCGCATTTTTCAGGGCGTGTTTGCCAACCACCGACAGTTCGGAGAGTCCCTTCACCCGACAGAGCTTAATGTACTCGGTATTCAAGACCTGCAGCAAAGACGACTCCGTCATGCGTGTATATCCGGCGCTGAAATACCAGCCTAAGGAAAAGGCCGGCATCAAAAGATGCCAGAAGGTTCCGTATCCCCCCGTAGGGAGAATCTGGAGCGTTACGGAAAAAATGAGAATGAACAGCATGGCAATCCAGAAGTTGGGCATAGACAAACCCAAGAACGAAAACCATCGCAGGAGATTACTCGTAAAACTGCCGCGCCTCCTGGCTGCCAGTAGACCGGCCGATATTCCAAAAATCAACGAAATGAACTTGGCTGCCCCGACGAGCATCAGCGAAGCAGGCAGCCGCTGCCATATAAGCTCCGAAACCGGCAGACCGTAATACAGCGACTCCCCGAAATCGGCCTGGAGCGCTTTTTTGATGAAAATAAGATATTGCACGGGCAGCGGCTCGTTCATACCGAAGCGATCCCGAATTGCATTGAGTTCCGCTTCGTCCGCCCCCGGGGAGGCGATCATGAACGCAGGATCGGGCCCGATCCGTGTCGCTAAAAAAATCATCACGGATACGATCCACACAACAACAATCCCAAACAGAAAACGTCTGATGATGTATCTTTTCATTAATTGATGAGCTCCATGTCTTCGAAGGGGGCCGCGAACGATACGAGCAACCGGATCCCGCCTTTGTGGGGACGTACGATATGGAGAACACCCCCGCATGTCAAGAAGTTTTTGCTCAGAGGTTTTGCTGCGCTTTCGATAAGGATGCTAGTTCGTTTCAACGCCGATCTCTTTGATAAGGCTGGACCATTTATATTCTGTTGACAGGCTGCCAGCATCATGTTACGAAAATGCCAATTTCATATTCACTAAGTGATTAATATGATTACTATTTGAGGTTCCGTAGCGGGAAGGATAGAACCTGCCAGGAGTTATGCATGAATCGAGACTATCGTATTGCGATCAGCCCCGGAGACGGGGTAGGCCACGAGATCATCGGGTGGGCCCAGAAAGCGTTGGAGACAGTCGCCCGCCTGGACGGCGGTTTCCGCCTCGAGTTCATCCCCTTTACCATGGGTTTTGGGGCTTATCAGAAGACGGGAGAGGCCATCTCTCAGGCGGCTCTGGAGCTGATGCGTTCTGCAGACGCGACGCTCTTCGTCGCCATTGCCGCGGCCGAGATGCCCCGGCATCTGCCGAACCCTATACGGGTCATGCGCGGCGGCCTTGATATTTATGCCAATATCCGGTCGGTGAAGGATTATCCCCGCTTTGCCCCGGAGGGCAGGCGGACCGATCTTGTCGTCGTGCGGGAGAATACCGAGGGCTTCTACAGCGGGATCGAGTACCGGGTGGGAGAAGACGCCGCCTGTGCGGTGCGGGTCGTCACTCGCAAGGGTTCGGAGCGGATAGCCCGGATCGCCTTCCAACTGGCCCGCGACCGGCGAAAGAAGGTTACAGTCGTTCATAAGATGCCCGCACACCGGATCAGCGACGGCCTTTTTCTGGATGCGGTTGAAAAGGTGGGCCGCGAGGAGTTCCCCGATATCGAAATCGAGAAGATGCTGGTCGATGCAGCGGCAGCCCATCTGATCCGCCACCCGGAGCGCTTCGACGTCATCCTGGCCACCAACGCCTATGGGGACATCCTTTCGGATGAGGCCTCCGAATTGACTGGCGGGGTGGGGATCGCCCCGGGGGGGAACATCGGTGAAAAGGTCGCGGTCTTCGAACCGGCGCACGGCACAGCGCCGGGGAGGGCGGGCAGAGGGATCGCCAATCCGATCGCAACCTTGCTTTCCGCAAAATTCATGCTCGATTACCTGGGGCAGAAAGAGGCCGGGAAGCGGATACAAACGGCGGTCGAACAAGTGATCGCCAAGGGGGAGTTTCTTACCCCCGATCTGGGAGGGAAGGCCACGACCGACCAGGTGGGGGAAGCCGTCATCCGGGAGCTGTGAGAAGAAATATATAAGAAGTAAGGTCTATTGTGAACACGGGGGATGATCCCCGAAGAAGTCGCAACGGGGAGATTTACAAAGTCACTGAAACTCCCGGAGCAAGGAATCGAAAGAGGAGGAAGCGTTATGCCTTCAGCGCTGGAAGGAATTCGGGTGATCGATCTGACCCAGTACCAGCAGGGCCCATATGCCACGATGATGCTGGCGGACATGGGTGCGGATGTCATCAAGGTGGAACAGCGGGGCACGGGGGATCCGGGGAGAAAGCTGGGACCGCTCTGGCCGGGGGGAACGCCGGCTTTTTTTGAAGCGAACGACCGCAACAAGAAGAGCATCACCGTGGATCTCCGTAAAGAGAAGGGGAAGGAGATCATTTTCCGGTTGGTGAAGGGGGCGGATGTCTTTGCCCAGAACTTCCGTCCCGGGGTGGCGGATCGTCTGGGATTCGGGTACGAGGCGATATCCGGCATCAACCCCGGCATCGTCTATCTCACGGGTTCGGCATTCGGCCTGAAGGGGCCGATGGGTAAAAGCCCCGGGTACGACGGGGTTGGCCAGGCCATGAGCGGGCTCCTCGATATGACGTATACCCCGGCGGGTATTCCTCCGGCAGGCTTGGGATTCTCGATCGCGGATCAGAGCGCGGCTTTCCAGTTGGCCTTCGGGGCGATGGTCGCCCTCTTCCAGAGAGAGCGAACGGGCGTGGGACAACAGGTGGACACCTCCCTGCTCGGCAGCACAATGAATCTGATCGGATGGACCTTCCAGAGCCACCTGGTTCCGGGCGGCAAGGCAAAGCGGTTTGTGATGCCGAGGGCCCGCCTGACCCAGCTGCGTACGGAGGCCGGCGTGACGAGCAGCCACTACGCCAAGGACGGCAAACCGGTCATGATTCTGATGATCGGGCGCGAATGGCAGGTGAAGGGCTTCAAGGTACTGGGGTTGGAAGGCTTCATCGATGATCCAAGGTTTGCAACGGGGGAGAAGGTCATAGAAAATCGCGAGGCCCTGCTGACCGCCATGGACGAGCGCATCGCGACCAAGACGCGGGACGAATGGCTCGCGCTCTTCGATGAGGGAGGGGCGATCGCTGCCCCGATCAACACGCCCGCGGAGGCCGCGGAACACCCCCAGGTGGTCGCCAACGATTACATCGTGGAGATAGACCACCCCGATGAGGGGAAGATAAAGGTGTTCGGACTTCCGGTCAAACTCCACAAGACCCCCGGTCGCGTGGGGATCGCACCCAAGCTGGGGGAGCACACGGACCAGATCCTCGCGGAGCTGGGCGGATACACGGCCGAGGAGATTGCCCGGCTGCGGCAGGAGGAAGTGATTTGAAGCCAACGGCGGAGGCTTTTCATCGGTCAGGACCATTCTTTATGGGGAGGATTTGTATTGGAAGAAGACATCAGTGGGGTTGATGCCGTAGCCAGGATTCTGAAGGAGGAAGGCGTTGGGTATGTCTTTGGAATCCACGGGAGTCATATCTGGGCCATGTTGTGCAGGATCTGCGAGGCCGATATCAAGATGATTCACATGCGCCACGAGCAGTCGGGCGTTTATGCCGCCGACGGATGGGGCAGGGCCTCCCGGAAACCAGGCGTCTGCTTCGGGACCGCTTCCCCCGGGCTTTACAACATGGTCGGGGGACTGGCCCATGCCTTCCATTCGCGCAGCCCCGTGGTGGCGATCTCCGGGCAGCACCCGACCACACAGGATGGATGGGGTTCCTGGCAGGAGGCTTACGGGGCAGAGGCGTGCAGGACCATCACGAAATGGTCCAAGCGGGTCACCCATACCGGCCAGATCTCCTTCTGGATGCAGAAAGCCTTCCGCGATTCAATATCGTATCCGCCTGGGCCGGTCCTGGTAGAGATCCCGTCCAATATACTGGGCAGGATGGAGACCCCCGTGAAGGCCCCCCAGACGGGGTATGTCCCCAAGGGGGGGAGCGCCAGACCAGCCCCCGCTTCCGGAGATCAGGCGCAAATCGAACAGGCCGTCCGCCTGCTCATGGAGGCGAAAAAACCCATTGTGGTGGCGGGAAACGGCATTTACTGGGCGGACGCCTCCGAAGAACTGCGCGCGTTCGTGGAGCTGACCCGGATTCCGGTTCACACCCGCAGAATCGGTCGGGGGGCGGTGCGGGAGGATCACCCCCTGACCATCGCCGGCGGTTACCGGCGGCCCTTTTTCCGGGATTGCGATGTGATGCTGGTGATAGGTCATCAGCTCAACTCGCTCGAAAACTTCGGTCAGCCGCCGACCTACGGGAGCCACACGCAGTATATCCAGGTGGGCGAGGCGGATGTCGAGTTTTCCCCCCTCCTTCCGGCCAAGATATCGATCCGGGGCAACCCCAAAAAGGTCCTCAAGGCGATGATCGACTGCGTCCATTCGCTCGGTGAGGACCCGCCGCAGCGGACCGAGTGGCTCGATCAGGTCGCCCAAACCCGCGAGAAGTACCGTAGAGAGCAGCGGGAAGGCGCCGAGGCGGTTCGCCAGGCCCACCCCATGAACCCGCGGTTCATAGGACAGCAGATCGTGGACTTCCTTGACGACAGCGCCACCATTATCTACGATTCTTTTACGCTGGTTGCCTTCATCACGGATCGCCTGGAAGCCAAGTTCGCCGGTCAGGTCCTCGATGCGAGCACCTATGGAGGGGTGGGGCATTCCATCGGCATGGGCATCGGCGCCCAACTGGCCAGACCGGGCAAGCAGGTGATTTCCATCATTGGAGATGCCGGCATCGGGGTAGCGGGTTTCGACATCGAAACGGCGGCGCGCTACAACATCCCGGCCGTTTTCTTTGTCTTCAACAACAGCGGCTGGATGAGCACGCACTACCAGAAGATCATCTGTCCCACAATGGATTCCTGGGGGATGCTGCCCGATGTCCGGTATGACAAAATTTTTGCGGAGATGGGCTGCCATACCGAACTGGTGACCGAGGCCCAGCAGATTCGCCCAGCCCTCGAGCGGGCCTTCAACTCCGGAAAAACGGCGGTCATCAATGCCATTCCCGATGCGGCTGTCCTGGCGCCGCTCCACGAGGCGAACATCAAGAAAATAAGGGGCGGAACGTAGGGCGTCCTTCCCGATTGTCGACAACCTCTATGTGGCCGTCACTAGTTTGAAGCAGCGACTCAGCGATATGGGTTGGGATGTGCCGGTGCTGGAAGGCTATAGCTGCGCGATTACGCTGTGCAAAGCGCTGGTCGATCTTGGCGTCACCGTATTCTGGGCCCCATGGCTGAAAACAGTTTCAGGAAATCCCTGATGATGTTTCACGGGACTTTGTGGCCGATGTTCGACAGACCGATTGCACTGGCGCTGATCCTCACGGCAGGTACTTTTGTGGTCGCAAGGGCAGCCTATACCGTGATAAAAAAAAATAGCTGAAGGGGGGAGTATGGGTCGTTTTGCAGATCTACCCGGTAAAGTGGCGATCGTCACCGGCGGCGCCGTCGGGATTGGCGGTGCGGTAGGGAGTGCGCTTGCCGAGAACGGTGTGTCGGTGGCGGTGGTTGACATGGACCCCGTTGCCGCCGAAAAGAAGGCGGCGGCGCTCGTCGAGCTCAGCGCCGGATCCACGGCGCTCGTCTGTGACGTGACTCAACCCGAGCAGGTCCTACAGATGACGGAAGATGTGGTGCGACGCTTTGGCCGCATCGACATTCTTGTCAACTGCGCAGGAAGCATGTTCGGTGGAAAAACGACCCTCACGGTATCTCCCGAAGAATGGGACGCCACCTTCGCGCTCTGCCTGAGATCTCACTACCTGTGCGCGCGCGCCGTCCTGCCCCACATGATCGAGCGCGGCTGGGGGCGTATCGTGAATATCTCCTCCGACGCAGGTCGGCTGCCGGTGCGCCTCACGAGTCCGGCCTATGCCGCCGCAAAGGCCGGGGTCATCGGCTTCACGAAGCATCTCGCGCTCGAGGTCGCGCGGCAAGGCATCACGGTCAATGCGACAGTGCCGGGCACCACGTTCACACCCCGCACACAAAGAACTTTCGCGCTGTATCCCGAAAGGCTCAGGGAGCGCGAAGCGAGAAATCCGATGGGCAGGCTGGCCGTGCCGGAAGAGCAGGCCGGCATTGTCGTTTTTCTTGCCTCGGACGAGGCCCGCTACATCACCGGCGCGGTCATAGAGGTCACCGGCGGCCTCCTTATGACATAGCATAATAACTTCTTGACATACGCGGCAGCCCTTTGTATCGTATCGGAGCGTGATCGCCTGTTCTAATCAATTCCCGGTTGAAGAACATCGCATCATAGACGAAAAATAACCTAAAGAATCAACATTGAAAAAGGAGCCCATTGCTATGGAACTGTATCAAGCCATCGAACAACGTCGAACAATCCGTAAATTTAAAGGGTCGGCCACCGAAGATCAGTTGAAGCGGATCCTTACAGCCGGCACCCGAGCGCCATCGGGCATGAACAAGCAAAACTGGGAATTCGTTGCAGTCGACGATCTGGCGATCATCGAACAAATCGGCCAGATTAAATATGTCCATAACAGAGGGAAGGCCGCGGGCGAAGAAGTGCCCGAAGAACAGGAAAAAGGAGCGCTGAAGCAGAAGGATTCCTTTAAAAACGCGAGCCTCATTGTCGTGTATTGCAACCGCGAACTTGCCGATACCGCGGGTCCCTGGTTGTGTATCGAAAACATGGTCCTTGCGGCGGTCGCCGAGGGCTTGGGGGCAAGGATCGCCCGCTTCGGCGGCGATGCAATCCGGCAGGTCGACGCCATTCTTCAAGCCCCTCACCAAATGGAGCTCGTTGCGGCCATTTCCATCGGCGTCCCTGCAGAGGAACCCGCGCCCCGCAAACTGAGACCCGAGGGAAGCTGGCTGCACCGAAACCGGTTCGCATGATTCGGAGGAAAGATGAAGATATTCAAAACAGACGATTACTTGAAGCTGAACAATCCGACCCCCGGAAAAATCTTTCGCCAGGAGATCCTGGGCAAGGATCATCAAGCCAATGAGCTGGGAGGCATTTTCGGCCTCATCGTTGCGCACGGCAAGGGGGATTACCACTATCACAATCGCCGCGAATCCCTGCTGATGATCATCAGCGGCGAGGCTGCGGAATACGTCGAGGGGAAAGAGCACCCGATCAAAGCCGGTGACGTGATCTTCATCCGGCCGGGGGAAAAGCACACCATTGTGAACCACTCGGATAACGATCTCCGCTTTTTGGAGTTCTTTACTCACCCCCCGGTGGCTGCGGATAAAATCAGCGTTGAGTAGCGCCGGAGCGGATGAAATAAGTATAATGTGTCACATACAACTTTAGAAAGGATATACTATGGATCACGGTAGAGGATTGATCGGCGTTGATTGGGAAGAGCGGGTCAATTTTGACCGGCTAAGGAAGAGCAGGATAGAGAAAGTCAGAAAAGCGGTCCAGGATTCGGGGGTCGACCTTCTGCTCACGTTCAGACTGGAAAATATTCGTTACGCGACCGCGCTGAGGACCCACGACTGGCCCCAGGCCCATTTCGGCATGGCCGCACTGGCCATCACCTCCAAAAGTCAGGAATTCCTTTACACCCTGGATTATTATCATGTGAAAGCGAGATCTCCCTGGCTGTGGAGCTCCCTGGCCGAGGACGCCAAGGGAGAGCCGGTCACATCAAGGGGCCTGGAAACCGAGACGGGCTCCACGGTGTGGGCCCAGGATGTACTCAAAAGGTGCAAGGAATTAGACATCAAAGTGAAAAGAGTTGCGGTGGACATGTATTCCCCCGGCCTTGCCTACGCGCTTCCCAGGGTTTTCAAAGGCGCCGAGTTCGTCAACGGTCAGGATGTCATGATCAAGGCGCGCGCCATCAAGACCCCGGATGAAATTCTCTGCCTCAAGATTGCCTACGACATGACGATGTCGGGCATGTACGAAGCCAGGGAGTTTCTCAAGCCCGGCGTCCGCGAATGCGAAGTCCTGGCCGTCGCGTTCAAGAGGTTCTACGATCTTGCCGGCGAATGGACCCAGTGTGCGAATATCGTCTGTTCGGGACCCTACACCGCCCCGTACCGGCGCTTTACCTCGGACAGAATCATCGCCGACGGCGATCCGGTGATCATCGATATCGGAAGCCGTTTCAACGGCTACTGGGGAGACTACACCCGAACGTGGATCTGCGGCGACAAGGCCCCTTCGAAGGAGCTCGTGAAACTGCATATGCGGGCCTATGACGGCCTGAAACGGGCGCAGAAGGCCATCAAGCCGGGTGCAACGACCGAGGAAGTGGCGCTCGCCTGCGGCGAGGAGCAAATACTCAACCACAGCCTCGGGCACGGGATCGGCGTGGGGGCGAACGACGTGCCTTTTATCGGCATCTATCCGGGCGTGACGGGAAAAGACGCCCGCAAGCTCGAAGTGGGCATGGTCTTCTCGATCGAACCGTATTGCGGGAAGCCCGGGGTGGGCGGTATCCGCCTGGAGGACAATTTTGTCGTGACCGAGGATGGGTGCGAGTGCATCAGTGCCGGAACTCCTTTTGAGCCGAGACTCATGAAATAATATGATTTGAGGAGAGCCCATGATCAAGGTGAAATCCACCTCCCTCGATTTCGGCAAAATGGATCGGGACCCGATCGATTTGCTGATCGCGAATGGGTGCGAATTCGAGTCTGTACAGATCGACGTCCATTCCGAGGAACAGGGGATCGAAGTGGCGAAGGACGCGGATGTCCTTATCGTCGGCTTGCAGCGAATTACCGGGAGGGTGCTCGATGCCGCAACGCGGCTCAAGGTCATCGGCAGGTGCGGCGTCGGGCTCGATAACATCGATTTGAAAGCCGCCGGCGCAAGGGGGATCCCCGTGGTGTATACACCCGGCGCCAACGCGCAGACGGTGGCGGACCTTACCCTCGGCTTGCTGCTGGCCCTGGCCAGAAAAATACCCCAAGCCGACAGGATGACGAGGGGCGGCCAGTGGAAAAGGATCATGGGCAATGACCTCTGGGGCAAAACCCTGGGAATATGCGGCCTCGGCCAAATCGGATTCAACGTGGCCAAACGGGCGAAGGGGTTCGACATGAACGTCATCGCCTACGATCTGTTCGAGAACCCGTCTTTGGCCGGAGAGTTGGGCATCCGGTACAAAAGCAAGGCGGAGATCCTCGGGGAGTCGGATTTCATCACCCTGCATCTGCCGCTCACTCCCGAAACCCGGGGATTTATCGGCATTGACGATTTGAGGGCCATGAAGAAAAGCGCGATCCTCGTCAACACATCCCGCGGCGGTATCGTTGACGAGAAGGCGCTTTATACGGCCTTGAAGGAGGGAGAGATCGCCGGCGCCGCCCTCGATGTCTTTGAACATGAGCCGCCGGGGAAAACCCCACTGGTTGAATTGGATAATTTTATCGGCACTCCCCACATCGGGGGCATCACCACCGAGGCCCTCGGCCGGATAGGGATGACGGTTGCCCGGGACATTGTCTCGATCCTGAAAGGTCAGAAACCGAAATTCCCGGCGAACAGAGAATGGATGGTCTCGTAAAATGCGAAAAGTCAAAAAAAAGATAACTTCCGTGGGGGTGATCGGGCTCGGTTTCATGGGTTCGGCCATATCCGCCCATATCGGAAAAGAAGGTTTTACCCTGACCGGATTCGATATCGCCCGGGAGCGAATGGACCTGCTGGTTGAAAGGGGCGGGGAGGCCGCATCGTCTTGTCGGGAGGTGGCCGAAAAAGCCGACGTGATACTTACTTCGCTTCCCAGCCTGACCGCTTTCGAGGATGTCATCTGGGGAGAGAAGGGGATATTGTCCTCCAAACGGAAGGGGTTGATCGTCATGGAGTGCAGCACCCTGTCGGTCGAGGACAAGCGAAAGGCCCATGATGCGCTGCAGAAAACCGGCACGATGCTCCTCGACTGTCCGATCAGCGGGGGGATACGGGCTGCCGAAAAAGACCTTGTCGTGTACGGAAGCGGGGAAAAAGAAACCTACGAAAGGTGTCTCCCGATCATCCATAGTTTCGCCAGGGCAAACTATTACCTCGGCGAATTCGGCAACGGAATGAAAATGAAGGCCCTGGCCAACCTTCTGGTCGCCATCCACATTGTTTCAACGGCGGAAGCGATGGTCTTGGGAATGAAGGCCGGATTGGATCCGGAACTGATCTATACAGTCATGAACGACAGCTCGGGACGTTCACGCATGTTCGAAGTTCGTGGAGCGCGCATGGTGAGGGACGATTATGAAAATCCCAGCATGAAGGTGAAGGTGTTCCAGAAGGATTTAAAGATCATTCAGCGCTTTGCTTCGGACCTCCATTGTCCGACGCCGTTATTTTCGGACACCGTTCAAGTCTATCTGGGCGCCATGGCCATGGGTTTTGAAAACAAGGACACCGCTTCGGTATGCGCCGTCCTGGAGGAATGGGCGCAATTGAAGCGGGATAAGCGCAAGCGGCGCAAGTGATCGAATTCTGATATGTGCTGGTTGGTGTTCCCGGACGAAAAAAGCGCCATGACACTAAATAAGGAGGAAGGCAATGAAAGAATTGAAGATGATAAAGAATCGATGGGTCAGGGTCATCTCCGCCTTGGCTGTTGCGGGAATTCTGCTGATGTCCGCGGGGAATGTCTGTGCGGCGCCCCAGGGGATTCTGAAGCAGGCTATCCACTGGTCTTTCTCGGCCGACTGGCTCGATCCCTCCATGGGCAGCTTCCCGATCCCCGCCTATCACCCCCTCTATCTGTTTCATGATGCCCTGATGAAGCCGATGCCCGGAGGCCTTTTCACCCCGAGCCTGGCCGAGTCTTGGACCATCAGTGAAGATTCCAAGACCTATGAGTTTAAAATCCGCAAGGACGTGAGATTCCAGAACGGGGATGTCTTGACCGCCGAGGATGTGGTTTTTACCATCAAGCGGTACAAAGGGGCCAACGCCAAGACGATCCTGGGCCGGATCGAACAGGTAGAGGCGCTGAACCCCAACCTGGTGCGCATTCGCTTCAAGGAAAGCTTCCCCGATTTTCTCGAGTACATGCTGCCGGGGGCGTCAACCATCGCCTGGATTGTCCCCAAGAAGTACATAGAAAAGGTCGGGGATATGGAATTCAAGAAGCATCCCGTCGGCGCCGGCCCCTACAAGTACGTGACGCACGTTGCGGGCGTCAAGCTGGTAGCGGAGGCATTTGAGGGATACTGGAGGAAGACGCCGAACATCAAAAATCTGGAGTTTTATCACATCCCCGAACCGGCAACCCGACTGTCCATGGTCAAGCGGGGTGAGGCCGATATCGCCACGCTCATGCAGGGGGTGTATTTTGAAGATTTGAAGAAGACCCCGAATCTTCGGGCGCTGTTGCCCCTGAGCCCGGTGAACTGGATGGCCTACCTCGGCGCCCAGTGGGATCCCAAATCGCCTTGGGCAGACCCGCGGGTGCGCAAAGCGGCGAGCCTGGCCATAGACCGGCAGACGCTGGCGGATATCCATATGCCCGGCGCCGGACCCGTGGGGACGCTCGCGATGGGAAACGACCCGACGGGCCTCAATTTCCCGGCGGACCCCTATGACCCGGCGCGCGCCAAGAAGCTCCTGGCCGAGGCCGGATACCCATCCGGTTTCAATGGGGGGAAGTTCTATCCTTATGAGGGAGGATACTGGCCCTACGGCGAACAGGTATCCAACTACTGGAAGGCCGTGGGCATCAATGTGGACACGGTCCTGTTGGACAAACCGGCGCTTCTGGCCCAGAGGGCGGCGGGAAAGATGAAGGATGCGGTCTTCATCGATAACCCCACCGCACCCACGGTCGCAATGCGCCTGAGCATCCTTTTCGGCGGCGGTTCTTACGGGAACTACCCCGATATCAAGGAACTCTGGAACAAGTATCAGAAAGAGCCATCGCAGAAGGCCCGCAAGTCGCTGAGCGACAAGATTCAGACCCTTGTCCACGAACGGACCATGTGGATCCCCCTGACCAACACCAATTCTCCGGCTGCCATCGGCCCGAGGGTGAAGGGAAACCCGTATAAGATCCAGCCGCTGATCTGGTTTACATGCCCCTTTGAGGATATCGAACTGAACTGATTTGAAACAGGGGCGACAGACCATTTTGGTCTGTCGCCCTTACAAATCATGGTGCAAAAACCCCCATGGGATACCCAAAATGGATCGCGGTCCGGCAAAACCTCGATAGAAAACGGCTCGATGATCCTTATCTTTCCACATACAATCAACTGACTGCGCAGCCGGATGGCCTGTTTGCCTGGAGAGATGCGCGCATCGCCATCACCGCAGGCAGTCGTTACATTTCCAATCTTACCTCCATCACAAAAGCCGTAGTCGATTATATTTCGTCAAAGGGGGGACACCCGTTCCTGGTGCCCGCGATGGGAAGTCACGGCGGCGCGACAGGTCGCGGACAGATAAAAGTTCTTGAAGAGATGGGATTGACCGAGGATACGCTGGGCGTCCCGGTTGTTTCATCGATGGAAGTCGTCCGGCTCGGGGCGGTTGAAGGTATTCCCGTCTACATGGACGGGAATGCCCATGCTGCAGACGGGGTCGTTGTCATCAATCGAATAAAGCCTCATCAGGTTTTCAAAGGAGAGATACAGAGCGGGCTGAATAAAATGCTCGTGGTCGGGCTCGGGAAGAAAGAGGGCGCCGATGCGGTCCACGCCTCGGGCAGAACGGATGTGCTGGGCGCCATGGGGGATTTCATCCGCTCCGCCGTTCCCGTCATTTTCGGAGTGGCTATCCTCGAGAATTCCTACGACGAGACCCGGGATGTGGCCGTTGTGACGCCCGATGCATTCAAGGCGTTCGACGCCGCGTGGGTAAAAGAATCGCGCTTACTCATGCCGAAGATACCGATTCGCAAGCTTGACATGGTCATCGTCGAGCGGATGGGAAAGGATATCAGCGGTTCGGGAATGGACACCAACGTGATCGGTTTTACCAGGCGCCTGGTCGTCACCGGGCAGGTGGCGGTCCCCCTGGCTGTTTTGGAGCTTACGGAAAAATCGGAAGGGAACGCGATGGGCATAGGCCTTGCCGATTTCACGACAAGGAGATTGGTCGAAAAAATAGATTACCGGGCGACATACACCAATGTGCTGGCCAGCGGGGTCTATTCGGCGGGAAGAATTCCCGTCACCTTTGAAAATGAGAAAGAGATCCTCGATGCGGTGCTTCACAAGATGGAACATCCGGAAAAAGCGAGGATCATTCGTATAAAGAACACGCTCGAGCTCGATCGCTTCCTGGTCACGGAGGCGCTCATCGGAGAGGTTCTCGAGCAAAAACAGCTCGAAGTCTGTGGAGAATGGACAGAGACCTGCTTTGATGAAATAGGGGATATGGTCGCCGACGGCCTTATCTCCGCATCATAGGCCTACTGCAGCGCATGGGCATCGCCGATGAGCTCAAACCAAAAATCGAACTTCAAATCAAGGAGACGAGCCATTCACCTTCTGAAACGCGTGCGTGGATCCGGAGCGGTGATGCCGCGCTTTGCCCTTGCGGCAATCGTCGTATGCGCCCTTGCCCTGGTAGGATGCGCAGGTTTCCCCATCGGCGACGCCAGGGCGCAGGTCCCGAAAAACATCGTCATCGTCTTTGCCGACGGTGTTGCGGCAACCCAGTGGGATTTCGGCCGCTACTCGAGCAACGTTCTTCGCCGGCAGCCGTTCGTGACGACGGATCTTTTTCGCGACGAGGGAATCGGTATGCTCATCAGCAGCCCGCACGGCGTGTACGTGACCGATTCGGCGGCGGCCGGATCGGCGATGGCCACCGGCTACAAGGCCGAAAACGGGGTTTTGTCTATCACGCCGGACGGGAAACCGGTCCGCACCGTGATGCAGGCGGCCAAGGCCAAAGGCAAACGCATCGGCCTGGTAAGCACGGCGGCGATTTACGACGCGACGCCGGCTGCCTTCAGCATGAACGCCAAATCCCGGCGCGCTTCACAGGAGCTGGTGGACGGATATCTGGCGCTCGAGCCCGATGTGCTTCTGGGCGGCGGCGCCGATTTCTTTTTTCCCGAGGGGGTATCAGGCGGAAAACGCAAAGACGGCAAGGACATTGTTGCCGCCTTCCGCAGCAGGGGCTGGCAGGTCGTTTCCAATACCGCCGAGCTCAAGGCGGCGACCGGGTCCAGGGTGATCGGGTTATTCGCGGTTAAAGATATGGGTTTTGATATCGAGAGCGATCGGGCCCGGGAGCCGACGATGGCCGAGATGACGGCCGGTGCGCTCAAGGCGCTGTCGAAGGAAAACCCCGATGGATTCGTCCTGCTGGTCGAAAACGGGAACACCGACACCGCCGGGCACGCCAACGATGCAGCCGCCCTGATGCGCGCGCTCTGGGCGACCGACGATGCGGTCAAGGTCGCGCTCGATTTCCGGCGCAGCTCGCCCGAGACGCTGGTGATCGTCACCGGCGACCACGAGACCGGCGGGCTCTCGCCGACTTACGCCCTGGAGGAGCTCGCTTCGAGGTCGGGCAGCAACCGCTTCGTCGTCGGTGATGCCCAGATCAAGATGCTTGCGCCGATCACGATATCGCTGACGACAGCGGCCAAAAAGCTCGGCAGCAAGCCGTCTGCCGAGACCCTGGATGCGATGGTGGCGAAACACTTCCCGGGTTTCAAGCTCGACGCCGATCTGCGCGAGTCGATCCTCGAGCGGAAGCCGCTCGAGCGTAACCATGGTCATGTCGTGCCAAACGCGCTGGGGCGGATGGTCGCGCGGCAAACAGGGATCTACTGGGGGACGGGGGGGCATACCTCGGAGCCGGTGCTGGTCGGCGCCGTGGGGCCGGGGTCCGAACGCTTCCGAGGCTACCGGGACAACACCGATTTCGGCAAGAGCCTGCACCGCCTAATCGAAGCGCGTTAGGTCATTTTAAAATCACCTTGACATAGAAGACCGCTTCCCGTAACCTTTTCGTGCGTACTGCGGGTTCTTATCGAAACAGTCGTTTTGTTTTCTCTCTTTTTTTGTATGACGATGTGAAACCATCCGGGGGTATGTTCTGATGTACCTCAACTTCTATGGCTTCAGGGAAAAGCCTTTTAACCTGACCCCAGACCCCTGCTTTGTCTTTCTGAGCAAAACCCACAAGGAAGCCTTTGCACACCTGCTTTACGGCATTAACAATCGTGCGGGATTCATCGGTCTGACAGGCGAGGTGGGATCGGGCAAGACAACCGTGCTGCGTTCACTGTTCAGCCAGCTCGACGCAGACCATCACCGTACGGCCCTGATCTTCAACCCCTGTCTTTCGGCGCCCGAGCTTCTTCAAAGCATCAACCGGGAATTCGGTATTTCTACCTGCACATCCAATAGCCCGGGCGCCTTGGATGCCCTCAACCTGTTTCTTCTCGAGCAGAATAGGGAAGGCCGCACCGTCGTCCTGGCCATCGACGAGGCGCAAAACCTGGAAGCATCGGTGCTCGAGCAGATCCGGCTGATCTCCAATCTGGAGACCGGCAAGGAGAAGCTTATACAGATCATCCTGTCGGGGCAGCCCGAGCTCCTGGAGATTCTGAAGAGGGAGGAAATGCGGCAGCTCAGCCAGCGCATTACCGTACGGTATCATCTGCAGCCGATGGATTTCCAGGATACCGTCCATTACATCACCCATCGGCTCGAAGTGGCCGAAGGAAGCGGGAAAATCATCTTTTCTCGGGGGGCGCTCAAGCGCATCTACAGGTATTCAGGGGGGCTCCCGAGGCCCATCAATGCCGCCTGCGATCGGGCGCTCATGGTTGGCTACTCGAGAGACACGGCAAGGATAAACTCCCGGATTGCCGCAGCGGGGATCGCCGACATGATGAGCAATGCGTCGTCCTATACCCGGAAACAGCGACTTGTCCTGATCCCTGCCTTTGCCGCGCTTGCGGCTCTCCTTGCGGCGGGCGTCTATTTCGGATCGCCCGATTTCGTCGACCGGTTCATTGCTTCGCGGCACGTCGAGGCAGTGGGGGTGCAGACGAAAAAAGATTCCGTCATACCCGATGAAAAACACTCCCATACCCTATCTGCCGAACTCGGGAAAATCTCGGAATCGGAAAGCGCCCGAATGGCTTTTAATACGTTGGCCGGCTGCTGGAATGCCCGCCCGATTTCCAAAGATGCCAACTTTAACGTGCAGGGAATGGCGCGTGCGGCTCTGGATCGACAACTCCGCCTGTACAGATTCTCTGGAAATCTTGGCGCTTTGCTCCGTATCGATTATCCGGCGGGGCTCGAATTCATCCTGCCGGGTATGCCGGGGAAACGTTTTGTTTCACTGGCGGGCATAGCGAAAGAAACGCTCCTTATCGACCCGCCGATTGCGGGGGAAAAATCCCTTACGCCGAGCGAGATCGAGAAGTACTGGACTGGTCAGGGTTTCCTTCTCTGGAAAGATCCCCTGAATCTCCAAACGGGAATGACTCCGGGGTCGAAGGGAGAGCGGATCGAGCGCCTTCAGGGCCTTCTCAAAGAGGCGGGAATCTACAGCATGCCTTCGACCGGTGTTCATGACGGAAATACCATTTCAGCCGTCAAGAAATTCCAGTCTTCCAAGGGAATCGAAGCGGACGGTATCGTCGGGAGTCAGACGCTGATGCTCCTGTACCGTTCCATCGACCGTTTCAAAGTACCAAGACTCACGGTAGGGCGAAAATGAGCGTAATACTTGATGTTTTGAGAAAACTCGATCGTGAAAAGTCATCCCGCCGGAGCGCGGCAGCCAATATCGCCCTCGATATTCTCAAGCCCGACCCACCCCGTTCCGAAAAAAGAAACCCGCTCTATTTTGCCTTGATCGGCCTGACGGCGCTCGCCGCTGCCGCTATCACCTATATGCTTACGGGGTACGGCCTTCTGACGAAATCACCGTCTCCCGAGCCAAAGAATCCTCCCGCGACACGTCAAGCGATGACGCCGGCGCCTGCGGATCCCGGCTCCCCGTCCAAATCACCACTTCCCCCGGCCAAGCGTCCTCCTGAATTAAGTCAGAAGATGACACCCGCCCCTCTCCCCCCTGCACCGAGCAATGACACCCGGGGCGACATAAGCCGGGTGCCCCCGGAAATCGCGACACCGGCTGAAGCTAAAACCACCGCAATTCTCCCGGGCGCGAAAGAGGCAAACCCAACCCCTCCTCAACGGGCGCCAGACCCGCCTGTCATAACACCGCCGTCTCTGAAAATATCGGCGATCATCTGGTATGCGGACCCCTCAAAGCGCTTCGCCATGATCAACGATAAGATAAGCTACGAGGGATCCGTCATCGAAGCGGCAAAGATTGAAGAGATCTATCCCGACCGTGTGCGCTTCTCGCATAACGGCCGGCCTTTTGAAATATCCGTCAAGTGAGGTATGGCTATGAAGGTCCTGAGCTTTGTTTCCTTCTTCACACTCCTGTCGCTGAGCACACTTTCCTTTTCCGCCGATTTGAAGCGGATAGCGCCCCCTGCACGAATGACTTCCGTGATCGTCTACACCGACCGGGCGCTTACCATCCGCAGTGCTACAGTTAATCTCAAACCGGGAAATTATCTGATCGCTTTCGAAAACCTTCCCGTACTGATCCAGGATGATTCGGTCCGGGTGGAAGGCAAGGGAAGCGCAGGAGCAAAGATCGTGGGACTCGAGGTTAAACGCGCCTTTCTCGAGCAGAGCGGTGAAAAACGGGCGAAGGAACTGGACGAGGAGATTCGCGGGCTGGAGTTGCTCTCCGGCGCGCTGGACGCGAAGAGGGCCGGCCTGTCATCACAAAAGGCATTCCTTGAATCGATCCGTGTTGCCTGGGGCGACCGTATATCAAAGGAGCTGGCGATCGGACGCCCCACTTCGGACGAACTGCGGGATGCCTCCCGCTTTGTCGGCGCCGAGGTGACCAGGATTGAGGAAGCGACACGTGAGACCGAGGCCGAAAAGAAAAGCATCAAGGACAAGATCGACGCGCTGCAACGCCGGCGGAATGAATCGACCGGCTCGCGAAGGAAAGAGGCCAAGAGCGTCGAGGTCATGCTCGAGATCACCCGGGAAGGGAATTTGACACTCGATCTTGCCACGGTGATTCCCCGGGCGGGATGGCAACCGTCCTACGATGTCCGTCTATCCCCGGATGCCAAAAGCGCCGAGTTGACCTTTCGGGCAATGGTCCGCCAAGCGACCGGAGAGGACTGGAAAAATATCGACCTGACCCTTTCCACAGCCCGCCCCGCTACCGGAGGCGCACCGCCGGAAATGCACCCCTGGCGCATCGCTTTTTCCCGGCCGCAGCCACCGGCAGCAAGATCAATGGCCCTATCGGCCCAGGCGCCGGCCAGGGCAAAGAAGGCGGCAGGCATGCGGGCGGATAGCTTCAAGTCTGACGAGCCGCCGATCGAGGAGTCGCCTGTATCCTTCGTTACCGCTCAGATAAGCGACGAGCAGTCCTCGGTCGCCTTTCATATACCCCGGACGCTTGATGTCGCTTCCGATGGCACTCAGCACGGAACGGTTGTTGCCATAGAGCAGTTTCCGGTCAGCATGGAATTCATGGCGATTCCGAAACTCGCGCCTTACGTATTCCTCAAGTCGGAGATTATGAACCGCGCCGCCTACCCGCTCCTGCCGGGCAAGGTCAATACGTTTGTCGGCAACACCTACACCGGCAGCTCACAGTTAAAAAAGGTCGCCGCCGGAGAAAAGTTTGACCTGTTCTTCGGCAGCGACGATCAGGTGACGGTGAAGCGTGAAGAGCTCAAGCAGCATAAGCAGGCAGGAATGTTTGGTAAGAATCGGGTCGCTTACCGCTATCGCATTGAACTGACCAACTTCCACAAGGAACCGGTGACGGTCACCCTGCGTGACCAGCTTCCCGTCGCCGGCGACGAAGAGATCACGATTTCACTGGACGAGCCGTCCATCAAACCGGACGAGGTCAAAAGCGACGGCGCAGTCACGTGGAAAACTCCGCTCCGGGCGGGAGAGAAGAAGGAGTTGACATTCGGAATTGTTGTCGAATATCCAAAGGATCGGGAAATTACGGGGCTGTAACAGACTTTACATTCATCAAGGAGGAGTGGCTATGGATATCGCATCGTTGTTCCGCAGAACATTATGGGTCGGTGTAGTGGGTCTTGCCGCGATGGCATGTTTTTCAGCGATGGTCATGCCGGCGGGAGCGGCGGATCAGTGCAAGAATCGGGGGGATCTGGACAGTCGCTACTGTGATGAGGATGGCGATCTTCTCGCCGACACCCCCAAGGATTCGGGCAAGTGGCTCAATCCGGGCACGCTCATCTTTTCCTATACCGCGGTCGAGGACCCTTCCGTGTATGAAAATGTTTTCAAGGAGCTCATGGACCACATCGCCAAGAAGACCGGCAAGCAGGTAAAGTGGTACGGGCCCGAGTCCTACGCGGCGCAGGTCGAGGCCATGCGTTCCGGTCGTCTGCACATTTCCGGCTACGCCGCCGGCGCGACGGTATACGGCGTGAACCTCGGGGGCTTTCATCCCGTGGCCATGATGGGCGACAAAGACGGCACATTCCGAGGCTATCGGCTGTGGCTGATCACTCATAAAGACTCGAACATCAAGACGATCCGGGACTTGAAAGGGCGCAAGGTCGCTCACGTGACGCCGGCGTCCAATTCAGGCGACCAGGCGCCGCGGGCCCTGTTCAAAAAGGAAGGCATCACCCCCGACGCGGACTACAAGGTGGTCTACTCGGGCAAACACGACAATTCGATCATGGGGGTCGCCAACAAGGATTACGACGCCGCACCGATCGCCTCCACCGTGATGGAGCGTATGATCGCGCGCAAGATGCTGGACCGCTCGACGGTCCGGATTGTCTGGGAATCGGAGCCGTTTCCGGGCACCGCCTACGGGTATATCTACAATCTGCATCCCGATCTGCAAAAAAAGGTGCGTGAGGCGTTCCTGACCTTCGACTGGAAGGGAACGGGGCTCGCCAAGGATTTTGGAAAACAGGCCGAGGTCTTCATTCCCGTGGATTACAAGAAACATTGGGACATCCTCCGCACCATCCAGAGGGACAACAAGGAAGCGTATACGCTGGAAGCTCTGAAAAAGATCAAGTAATGACCGGAACCTTTACCCCCAGGAAACCATCCATATGCTGAAAATATCCGGTTTGTCCAAAGTCTACCCTACCGGCGCCGCGGCGCTGAAGAACGTCAGCTTCTCTGTCGGCGAGCCCAAGGTGGTCACCATCATCGGCCCGTCCGGCGCCGGCAAGAGCACGCTTATCCGCTGCATCAACCGGCTGGTCGAACCGACCACCGGCAAGATCATGCTCGACGACGTGGATATCCTGGCGTTGAACCGTCACGACCTGCGCGAGGCGCGGCGGCGGATGGGCATGATCTTTCAGGAATACAACCTGGTGGAGCGCCTCACCGTGATGGAGAATCTCCTCTCCGGACGGCTGGGCTACGTCGGCTTCTGGAGGACCTACGGCCGCAAATTCCCGGCCGAGGATGTCGCCGCCGCCTTTGCCCTGCTCGAACGGGTCGGACTTTCCGGCTATCAGAACACCCGCGCGGATGCCTTATCCGGCGGTGAGCGCCAGCGGGTAGGCATCTCCCGCGCCTTGATGCAGAAGCCCGATCTGCTGCTGGTGGATGAACCCACCGCCAGTCTGGATCCCAAAACGTCCCGCCAGATCATGCGCATCCTGGTCGAACTCGCCCACGAACGCGGCACGCCGGCGCTGGTGAATCTCCACGATGTCGGACTGGCGCAATCCTTTTCCGACCGCATCATCGGCCTGCGGAGCGGCGAAGTCGTGTTCGATGGTCCGCCCGAGCAGGTCACCGCGCAGGTCCTGACCAAGATCTACGGGGAAGAGGATTGGAGCACCACGATCCGCAAGGTCGAAGGCGAGAGCGGCAAACCGGATAAGCCGCATTCCGAGAGCGAGGAGAGCATGCTCAGGGAGTCGCTTGCATGACGACTACGCCATCGTTGAGCGATCGCGGAAACACACCCCAATGGCATCGCATCCGAACCATTGAAAATCCGTGGGTGCGGCGCGGGCTCGTTGCTATAGCCCTCAGCTATCTGCTGTGGTCCATGGGATCCATCGAGATCAACTGGGGCCGGGCAGCCGACGGCGTCCCGCGCGCCGTCGACATGATCGTCCGGATGCTGCCTCCCGACTTCAGCCGCTGGGGCCTTCTCTTCCGGGGGACGCTGGAAAGCGTTCAGATGGCGCTTGCCGCCAGTTTTTTCGGCATGATCCTGGCGGTGCCGGTTGGGATTTGCGGCGCCGGGAACCTGGTCCCGAAGCCCGTCTACCTGGCTGCGCGGGGCTTCATTATTCTTTCGAGAACCTTTCATGAAATCATCGTGGCGATTTTTTTCGTCAAGATTTTTGGCTTCGGCCCCCTGGCCGGCGTTCTGACCCTGCTTGTTTCCAGCACCAGCTTCATTTCGAAGATGCTGGCCGAAGACATCGAAAACATGCCGCCGGGACAGCTGGAAGCCATTCGCGCCACCGGGGCCAGCTTCCCCCAGTTGCTGGTCTACTGCGTTTCGCCACAGGCCCTGCCGCGGTACCTGGGCGTGTCGATCTATCGGCTGGACGCCAATATCCGCCACTCCACCGTGGTGGGCATCGTCGGCGCCGGCGGCATCGGCCAGGTCCTGGCCGCCTCGTTCAGCCGTTACGACTACGATTTCGCTCTGGCCATATTGCTCACCATCATTTCCCTGGTGTTTATGGGCGAGTTCTTCTCCAACTGGGTGAGAAACCAACTGCGATGACGCCACTTAAGCATGCCGCCAAACACCCCGAGATCTGGCGTCGCTTCAGCCCGCGACAGGCCCTGCTTCGCTACGCCTGTTATTTGGGAATCGTCGCCGTCGCCGTCTGGTCGGTCAGCGCCATGGATATTACCTGGTTCTTTCTTCTCGATGCGCACGTTCAGGCGCTGGACATGGCCACCCGGATGTGGCCGCCGGAAGCGGGTTATTCCCGGAAGCTGCTGACGCCGCTGATCGAGACGATCCACATCGCAACCCTGGGGACCGTGGTCACCGTTCTCGTCGCTTTTCCGGTTGCCTTTCTGGCGGCGCGCAATACCACCTTCAATGCCTTGACCTGGTTCATCGGCCGTTTCATTTTGGTGGCATCGCGTTCGGTCAACACGGTCGTGTGGGGTCTGCTGTTCGTGGCCATCTTCGGCCCCGGCCCTATGGCCGGAATCTGGGCGATCACATTCCGTTCCATCGGATTCCTGGGAAAGCTCGTGGCCGAAGCCATCGAAGAAATCGATACAGGCGTGGTGGAAGCCATCGAATCCACCGGCGCTTCGCGCCTGCAGGTGCTTTGGATCGGGATTCTTCCCCAAGTGCTGCCCGTCATTTACGGCACCACCGTCTACCGCTGGGATATCAATATCCGGGAGTCCTCCGTCCTCGGATTCGTCGGCGCCGGGGGCATCGGGATCGTTCTCTACGCAGCCATCAACCAGTTCCGGTGGCAAGAGGTCTCCGTCATCCTGCTCGCTGTTTTCGCCGTGGTGATCTTGAGCGAGTTCGTCTCGGCGGCCGTCCGCCGGCGAATTACCTGAAAATCCTGGAATGAATATGGATGCCATTCGGCTTGAAAACTTTCGCGAGGCGATGAGGGCGTCGGCCGCGTCGCTGACCGATGCGCCGTGCCGCGATATCACCCTGATCCACCACAACGACACCGACGGAATAACGGCGGGCGCCATTCTCCGAAAATCTTTGCTGCGGTCGGGGTTTTCGGTAGAGAACATCCCCGTCGAGAGGGTCCATCCCGCCTTCCTGCCGGCGATTCACACACCCGCACGACGGCTCATCCTCTACGCCGATCTCGGCGGTCAGTCGGCGGATGCGATCTGCCGCCATATTCGGGAGGGTTCCCGGGTGATCATCATCGATCACCACCTGCCGGCGGCCGGCGAGTTTCCCGCTCTGCGACAGGTCAACCCGGAACACTTCGGCATCAGCGGGGACAGTCAGTGCGCGGCCGCCGCCGCGGCCTGCCTCTTCGCTCTGGCACTGGATGGCGGGAACGAAGACCAGGCGGCCCTTGCCGTCCTGGGTGCGGTCGGCGATCGCCAGATGACGGAGGGCCGCTGCGAAGGTATCAACGCCCTTTTTCTCGATACGGCCGCGAGACGGGGCGATCTGCTGCCCTCTGGCGCCGGCGGCGACACCCCCTGGCTCTTTCCCCGTTTTCAGGACCGGGACCTTCGCGAAGTCGACCGCCTGATCAGCGCCCTGGCGGTCAACGGATACTACCGGCGCGGCGCCGATCTGGCGCTTGAGGCCTGTATGAACGGGCCGGATGAAAAGGTCTTGGCCTTCGGCGTCGAGATGGCGGCGGTTCAGCGGGATCGCTTCTCCCGCGAAATGGACCGGATTCGCCGGGAGGGGCTGCCGCGTGAGGACCATATCCTCTGGACCGATGTCGGGGAACGCTTCCATCCGCTGGGACTCAAGGCCATCGGTCTGTTCTGCGAGGAGATCATCCGGCAGGGCGCCGCGGAGGGGGAGTATTACGTGGTCGGATTTCAGCGTTTTTCGGGCGAAAATCCCTATCTGGGGGGATTTGCCGGGGGGGAGACAAAGGTTTCCTTCCGCGTAACACCGGGACTCAGGCGATCCATCGAAAGGGGTGAAAGACCGGACCTGATGCGGCTGGTTCCCGAGGCCGCGCAGCAGGCCGGAGGCTTCGCAGAGGCCTGCCACCGGTTTGCCGCCGCCTGCACGATTCCCGAGGAACGAACGGGGGACCTCGTGGCGCTGCTGGCCAACCGTGCATCGGTGCGAGCATAGCAGCCCATGCTTTTCGATGCATAATACCCCTTGACAAGCACGTACGGCCCCTCTATACTTTCAAACACCGAAAGCCATGCCTTATCAACCGGTTATCGGCGTCAGGGGTGTAATATAAAAGTTTATTTCTGGGGTACACGGGGCTCCCTGCCGGTATCGCTGAACGCGAAACAGGTGCGGGCCAAGGTCGTCGCGGCGCTAAAAGCGGCCCTCCGGCATAGTCTCGGCAGCGATGCCGACGTGGAGCGTTTCCTCGATGACACGCTGCCCTTTTCCGTCAGGGGCGGATACGGCGGAAACACCGCGTGCATCGAAATAAGGGGCTGCGATGAATATATCCTCTGCGATGCCGGCACCGGCCTTAGGGATTTTGGGAATCACATCATGCGATCCGGCGGCGGGGGACCGGCTGTCTATCATATTTTTCTGTCGCATCCGCACTGGGATCATATTCAGGGATTCCCTTTTTTCGTACCTGCCTTTGTTCCCGGGAACCGGATCAATATTTACGGCTTTCATCCCGAACTCGAAACCGCCTTTCGCATCCAGCAGAATCCCCCCTCGTTCCCGGTCCCCCTGGACTACATGAAGGCGGAAAAGAAATTCATCACGCTCGATCCCGGCAGGGAATATCGCATAGGAGGTTTAACCATAAAGGGCATCAAGCAGAACCACCCAGGGGACTCGTATGGCTACTCTTTCGAGAAAGAGGGGAAAAAGATCGTGTATTCGACCGATTCGGAGCATAAGGAAGATGTCTGGGGAGCCGAACAGCCGGTCTTCGATTTTTTCCGTGATGCCGATCTGCTTATATTTGACGCCCAGTATTCATTTATGGAATCCGCTTATACAAAAGAGAGCTGGGGACATTCGAGCAATATACTGGGGGTCGAGCTCGCGGTAGCAGCGGGTGTAAAGCGTCTCTGCCTGTTTCACAACGAACCGGCATGCGATGATGAGGCCCTCGACGCATTCCTGGAAAATACCCGCAATTATCTGCAGATTCACTCCGAGGCGAGTGCCATGCGGATCGACCTGGCCTACGACGGGCTGGAGATCGAAATGTAAAGGAGCGTTATCGTGCAGGCAATTGCGCATCTGAAGCTTCGAGCGGACCTGGAGAACCTGGAGAGGACCAGAACCTTGGTATCGGAATGCGCAAGCGCCCAGCATTTCGGCGCCGCACGGGTTTCCGAGATTGAGCTCGCTCTGGAGGAGGCCTTTGCCAATATCTGCAACTATGCCTATGCCGGGCAGCCCGGTGAGATCGAAGTGAATTGTTTTGCCGAAGACGGCGGCATGGTGATCGAGCTCACCGATTCGGGAATCTCTTTTGATATAACCATCGTGGACGATCCCGATATAACAGCGGATCTATCCGAACGGGAGCCCGGCGGACTGGGAATATTTTTAATCAGGAAATTAATAGACGAGGTCGTTTACCGACGGGAAGGCGACAAAAATATATTAAGACTTTTTGTGGTGAGAGAGTCGTAAAAACCACCGAACCGAATAGGGGGTCACAATGATAGAATTCAACTTCGATGAGGCAACTCAAACGCTTCTCTGCCGGTTCGATGGGCGCATGGATACCGTCAACGCCGACCTTGCCACGCAGCAGGTCAACACGAAACTAAGCGAATTCCAGGGGACTACTGCACTGTCACGAATCGTTTTTGATCTCGGCGCGGTTGATTATGTGGCCTCCTCATTTCTGAGGCTCTGCATCTTTGCCGCTAAAGGCGTGCCAAAGGGCAATTTCTCCATCACGAACACCGCTCCGCAGGTGCTGAAGGTCTTCACAATTACCGGCCTGGCTTCGATTTTGCGCGTCACATAGAAAGAACACTGTATGTCACGATTGCAAAGCATATTACCTAACCTTTCGGCGGGAACGGTCACGGCGTTTGTCATGCTGAGTTTTGCGGCAAGCTACGGGGTCATCGCTTTTGGCGATCCGATCCTCCAGCCGCATGTCAGTATCGGTTTCCGCGTTGCCATGGTCACGACATGGGTCCTGCTGCTCGTGAATTCGGCGGCGAGTTCATTCCCCATTTCCCTTGCCGGACCCGATGCGAATTCGTCAGTGCTGCTCGGACTGATGGCCGCATCGATTGCCCAGGCTCTTGCCAAAAACGGCGCCGATACCGGAACGATCATCGGGACTGTCCTATGCGCCTTTGCATCTGTCACCATACTGGTAGGTTTGACGGTGTTTCTGCTCGGTATCTTCAGGCAAGGCCGGATAATAGGATTCGTGCCCTATCCGGTCATCGGCGGGCTGCTGAGCGGAACCGGTCTCTTGGTTTTGCTGGGCGCATTCCGCATTGTGATAGGAAAATCGGGCGCGGGGGAATCATTTTTCCCCCCCTCGGGCGACCAGATGCTTATCTTGGGAATGATGCTGGCGATAACCTTTCTTATGCAGGCGCTTCCCAAGAAGATCAAGCACCCCCTGGTGATACCGGGCATTATCATAGGTTTCATTGTTGCTTTCTATGCGGCGCTGCTGGTCATGAAGATCGATCTGGAGACCGCCAGGCTGCACGGATTTCTCCTGAAGCTGCCGCCGGCAAACGCTACGGCGGCAGGTAATTCAGCCCTTCCGCTGACGATTGATTTTGCCGTTATGCTCGATCAATGGCCGTCTTTTCTCGTCATGGCGGTGATCGTCATCCTTTCGACGATGATTAACATGGCCGGTCTTGACCTGTCTGCAAACGGAGAAGGCAACTATGACAGGGACCTGAAGGGGATCGGCGCGGCATTGTTGCTCAGCGGACTCCTGGGCGGGTTTTTGGGTCATACCTCGGTCAACCGCAGTCTCGTCCATAAGGCAGCCGGCGCAAATTCGCGCTGGAGCGGCATCTGGGCCGCCGGACTGTGCGTGCTCGCGACATATTTCTTCCCCGACCTGGTGTTTTATTTCCCCAAGCCGGTACTGGCGGGGATTCTGCTGTCGATCGGCGTGGGCTTGCTGAAGGAATGGGTGCTGGTTTCACGTGCGAAACTGCCCCTGGCGGAATGGCTCCTGGTCCTGCTGGTGGGATTGATCATTGTAACAAAGGGGCCGATTTACGGGGTAGGCCTGGGTATTCTCATCACTTCCGTCCTGTTCGTGTATAACTACAGCCATATCGATTTCGTTCGGCATCAATTTACGCTCGGTGAGCGGATGTCCAGCACCGATCGACCCGTTCGGCAGCTGGCGGCGCTCAGATCGATGGGAACCAGGGTCTTGATCTTCGAACTGCAAGGGTATCTTTTCTTCGGCACTTCAACCGCCGTTGTCACAATGGCGCGATCCAAAATCGAAAAAAGGAAAACCCGGTTTGTTGTCTTTGATTTCCGCATGGTGCAGGGCATCGACGCCTCGGCGGTCAACAGTTTTGTCAAACTGGCAAAAATCTTTCATCGGGATGGCGTGAAGATGGTTTGCAGCGACATACGGCCGGATATCCGGCTCCCCTTCCGGCAAGCCGGGGTGGGCGAGAAGATGGGCGTCTATTTCAAGGACGACCTTGACCACGGACTGGAATGGATCGAGGAACAGCTGCTGGCCGATGGGGCGGAGAATCCGGAAGAGGGTTATCGCGAGGACAGCATCGATCTCCCGCAGATGAGCCCCAGGCTGTTCGAAGTCATCGGACGGCAAAGCGAAACGCTTGAATTGAAGCCGGGGGAGGTCCTGTTCCGCGCCGGCGATACAAGCGATGGCATGTACTTTGTGGAACAGGGGACGCTCTCGGTGGTTATTTGCCTGTCGCAGGGACAGGCGCGACGGCTGAGGACGCTTGGCCCCGGTTCGTTGATCGGCGAAATGTCGCTTTATACGAAACAGCCGCGCTCGGCCGATGCCATAGCGGTAACGGCATGCAGGGTGCGCAGGTTGAGCGTCGAGGGGTTTGAAGCGATAAGCCGCGCGAATCATGAGCTCAGTAATGAACTCCACGTCTATATCATCAAGCTCCTGGCATTTCGGCTCGGCGCGGCAAATGCACAGATCGCCGCGTTGGCGTAGAGGGTGCTTTGAAAATCATGCTCCCTCCGCACGCTGGACATTTTTCGACCCTGCACCTCCTCGCTTCGCTGCGGGGGCAGGGGACCCCGAAAAATCTCCAATGCGTGCTTCCGGGACATGATTTTCAAGTTGCGCAAGGGTTTCTTAATACTTGCCCTTGTACTGCAGCGCGACGATGGTGATATCGTCTGACTGGGGCGCCTCCCGGGCGTAATTTTTTACCTCATCTCTCACACCACAGACGATTTCCGTAATATTGTTTCCTTTCAGCGATGACAGCGTTGTCCTGAGCCGCTCGTCAGAGAATATTTCCGCCTGGGGATTCATGGCTTCGGTAATCCCGTCCGTATAGAGGAAGATGATGTCACCGGGCTTGAGCATCACCGTAACGGAAGAAAATGTGACATCCTCCATGGGACCCAGGACGATACTCTCGGGTAACGTAATGTATTCATAATTTTGTCCAATTCCTTTCCCGATGAGCGGAGGATTGTGGCCGGCATTGCCAATCTTGAGTTCGCCGGTCTCGGTATCCAGGATCGCGCACTGAATGGTGACGAACATGCCTCGCTCATTTTGAGAAGAGATGATGTTGTTCACGTTAAAGAGGATCTCCTCGGGAGAGAGATCCCTCAGCGCGATGGTTTTGAGGAGGGTTTTCGTGATCATCATAAACAGGGCCGCGGGAACCCCTTTCCCCGAAACATCACCGATAATGAAACATAATTTTTTTTCATTGATGAAGAAAAAATCGTAAAAATCACCGCCGACTTCTTTGGCTGCTTCCATGAGGGCGAATATGTCGAACTCCTTTCTGTGGGGGAAGGCGGGGAAGGACCTGGGCAAGACACTGGTTTGTATATCACGGCCAATTCTCAAGTCGCTCTCGATCCGCTCGTTGGCGGTTGTGACTTCCTTTAGATTAACGATATATTCGTGAAGTTTATCGACCATCTCGTTGAAGGTTGTTGCCAACTGGCCGATTTCATCGGGGTGGGTGTCCGAGATGTGGGTGAGTTTCGCCTTGACGATGTCATTCAACCTGAATTCCTCTTTCTCACCGGCTGATAGGCTTCCGGGCTTTCCCCGGGTGCCGCTCAGGATCTTTGTGGCCTCGGTCAGCGAGCGAATAGGACGAACCAGCGCTCTTCCCAGGAAAAAAGCCAGGATGAGCACAAGGACGCCAACCGCGGCCATTCTGCCCAGCCCTTTATAAAACAAAAGGTTGAGCGGTTTTGTAAAAACGGCCTCGTGCTCTCTGACCCCCACCACCCAGAAATGCCATGCCATGCGGGCGAAACCTAGGACATAGGGGTCATTTGTTTTTCGATCAGAGTAGCGCAGGTATCCGGGTTCGGCGCTTTTCAGCATGGCCTCGGCCACATCCGGGAGATTGACGCTTTTAATGGTTTGTACCGGGAATTTGCTATACTTCTGTATCTCCTCGATATCGGCCTGACGGAGCTGGCTGAGGCTGTGGTAGAGCAGCGAGGGATCGGGGTGGGAAATAATCACCCCGTCGTCATCTATCAGAAAGGCCTGGGCCTGCATTTTTGAACGGTTCACCTGGTCCAGGATATCATAGACCGCCTGCCCGTTCAGCTTGACAAGGGCGACACCGACGATTTCCTCTTTATCATTCCGCACAGGGCCTGAAAAATACACCCCCGATTCTTTTGTCGTACCGCCTACCAATAGGTTTGATACATAGTTTTTGCCTTGCATGGCAAACTGAAAATACTCCCTGTGACTCAGATTTTTCCCCACCACTTCGGGATAGGAGGCGGCCATCATCACCCCGTCACTGTTCATCACATATGTGCTGGCAATATCGGTGGATGCGGCTTTGACGCGCAGTAAGATGCGGATTATCCGTTCCTGATCCTCCCTTCGCTTGCGCGAGGGATTGCCGAGAAAAGAGACCACATCCGGATCAGCAGAGATAAAATTGACTATGCGCTGGTTGTCTCTGATCAACTGGTCGAGGCATACGGCGATGCTGGCTGCCAGTTGAGCGAGGTTGCGCTGTTCCGAAGCGCTGACGGTCGTCAAGCTGCCCCTCAGATTAAAATAGGCAATCACCGTCATGGGAACAAGGGAAACAAGCAGCAGCACAATCGTCAGCTTAAAGGTTAGAGATCTGACCTTGACCAGGGGACGCCGTGATTTTGCAATGTAAGATTCTGCTTCCATCACCATTCCTCCGTGATCTATAAAATATTTGTAATGGACGGGACCTGCTGTTATTCGGGTACGGCGCTTTGGCCGCCGAGGATCGATTCGAGCATCCGCAGATGGTCTTCGCTCTGCGACGGCAACGGCACGCACGATTTCTCCAGGAAATCATATTTGACTTCACCCATCCTGTTGTAAGCGAGCAGGTCGATATCCCGTGAGCCCAGTTCGCTTTTCACGAAAGCGGCAATCGCGCTCACCGCCTCGGGGGAATCGTTGAACCCCGGAACCAGAGGGACCCTGATGCGCATGGGTTTGAGCTTCGATATCTTTCTTGCATTTTCAAGAATCAGCAGATTATCGTGCCCGGCAGCCTCCCGATGCATCGACGCGTCAAGGTGTTTGATATCAAAAAGAACGAGGTCCACAACCTCCAGTAATTTCTCTATGTCCGGCCAGGGGGCCCAGCCGCAGGTGTCGAGGGTGGTGTGCAATTCCGCCTGTTTGCACCCTTTGAAGAGCAGTCGTGCAAACTCCGGCTGGGCAAGCGGTTCGCCGCCGGACAAGGTAACGCCGCCGCCCGAGTTTTCATAGAATTTCGCATCCTTGAGAACTTCACGGATCACCTCTTCCACCGTCATTCGCGTTCCGGAAAGGCGCCGGGCCTCGCTCGGACAGACGACCGCGCATTGCCCGCACCCCTTGCAGATGCGCCTGTCGAAAACCGGTCTACCCGCTTCAAGAGCGATGGCGCCGTGTGGACAGGCGGCATAGCACGCGCCGCACAGGGTGCATTTTCTCCTGTCGAATACGATTTCCGGTCTGCCCGATTGCGATTCCGGATTCTGACACCAGAAACAGCGAAGGGGACACCCCTTCAAAAATACTGTCGTCCGGATGCCGGGACCGTCGTGTATGGAGAATCGCTGGATGTTAAATACCACGCCGCTGTCCATACGCCACACCGTATCGCTCATCATCCCCCGGATGTAAACTCGGTCCGCATGATGATCTCGTCCTGCACATTGGGGCCGAGTTCCGTAAAATAGGCGCTGTAACCCGCCACCCTCACCATGAGGTTTCTGTGGCGCTCGGGCTGCTTTTGCGCCTCCTTGAGGGTCTTGCTGTCGACGACGTTGAACTGGGCGTGTTTCCCGCCGTAATCGAAATAGGTTTTGATCAACGTGTATACCTTTTTGAGGTCCTCGTCGGTTTTCATCGCCGAGGGGTGAAATTTCATGTTCAACAGAGTCCCGAACAGCGGCACCTGATCGATCTTCCCGGCGGAATTGATCACCGCGGTGGGTCCGTTCATATCCGCTCCCTGGCAGGGAGACACGGAACCATCCGCCAGGGGTTGCCCCGCGAGTCGGCCGCTGGGCAGCGCGCCGATCCGCTTCCCGGCAGCGCCGTGAACCGATATGGAGTAAGGCGCGGGCAACTGCTTGACGCCATAGGGCCCGTCGATTTCAGAAACCATCTTCCACCACCAGCCGTACAATTCGGCGGCGATGCCGTCGGCAAAATCATCGTCATTGCCGTACTTGGGCGCTTTGATCAGCCGCTTGCGCAACGGTTCGTTGCCGTTGAAGTTCGCGGCCAATGCATCCAGGAGTTCCTGCCTGCCGATGGCGCCGTCTTCAAAAACGCATTTTTTGATCGCCGCCAGCGAATCGGCGGCGTCGATCATGCCGACGGGGGCCTGGATGATGATGTTGTACCTCGCGCCGTCGGCCAGACATCCTTTCCCTTTTTTGATGCAGTCGTCGGTGAAGGCGGAAGAGATCATGGCCGGCATGACCTGCGAGCGGGCGATCTTCTGCTCGCTGATGATCGCCCCCCCTTCCCTGGAGAAGGTTTCCACCTGCGCCTTGAAGGCGCGAACCAGGTCATCATAGGAGTGCATTCGGTTGAATTCGCCGCTCTTCGGCCCGAGCTGCTTGCCGGTTCGCGGGTCGAAACCGTCGTGGAGCGCCAGCTCCAGACATTTGGCGATGCTGATGAACAGCACGTCGAACGGCGATGTCCGGCCGGGGACCGTACTATGAAGACAGCCGCTGATGCAGTGGCTTCTTGCCTCCTCTAGCGGGGCGCCGATCGACAATAACCATTGAATGTTGCTCTTGTCATTGAAGAAGGCGGGGAAACCGAGACCCCCTCTGACCAGCTCCAGGCCTTTGATTGCAAAATCCTTCGGCATTTTATCGTGACAGCGGATCGAAAGGGTCGGATGCGGCGTTCGGGTCCTCTGGGCCGCTTTCAGGAAAAGAAAGGAAAGCGCGTTGGTGGCATCCCGGCCGTCGGCGGTTTGGCCGCCCAGTGTCACGTTGTGGTATTGGGCTTCTCCGGAAACGATTTCATTGTACTTGATGCTGCTCAAAAGCCGCAGCGTGCTCAGCTTGACCCGGAAGCACTCCAGAATCTCCAGGGCCGACTCCGGTGTGAGCGTGTCCTCCCGAATATCTTTTTGGTAGTAGGGAAATAAAAACTGGTCCATTCTCCCGGGAGATTCCTGCGCCCTCGACTCCAGGTGGATCAGCACGTGGAGAAACAGGGAGGTCTGGACGGCCTCGTGGAAACTCCGGGCCGGATAGGCCGGGACCCGGTCGCAAACCTCCGCAATCGCCTCCAGCTCCGACCGCCTGCTGCCGGAGCTCTTGCCCGCCAGCCCCCGGGCGAGCGAGGCGTATCGGCCGGCGTACCGGATTCCCGCCTTCAGGACAATCGCAAGCCCCTTGAGATAATTGACCTTCCTGTAAGAATCGTCGTCATGGATCCGTGTGTCCCGCAGTTCATTTTTGACCTCGGCAATCACCCCCAGGAAACCCTTTTCTATGGCCTTTTGATAGTCGACCGAATGGTAGCCCCGGTCGATGTCCAGCGTTGTTTTCGCCCGGTACACCCAGGCGCCGTCCTCGCAGGCCTCCTTTATCCTTTGTTTTTTTGCGTCATCAAGGAGCGAAAAAAAGCTGCTCTGCAGACAGCTGTCCTTGAAATAGTGGACGATCCTCGCTATATCCTTTCGGCTGTGGTTTTCCGCGAGCAGCCTGTCGATATCCTGCGACAGCATCTCCTGGTCGACAGCATACTCCGGATACCACTCGAAATACATCGGCTTTGCCGAAAACGCACCGACCAAAAGTTCGTCGGAATCGATGAATATCGGAATCCCGGTGACAACTTTTTCGAGCGCCCTGGCCCTTCGAATCGGAGCGGGGAGGCCTTCGGTTTCCCGATAGCTCTCCAGGACCAAAAGGGCGCGCGCCAGGGAAAGCTTCGCATGCTTTCTCTCTTCCAGCGCCCTCTCCCACAACCTTTTCCCCCGGGACTCGGGAGAGTCGCCGGCAAGCGATATGACCTTTTCGGCAGACATTCCGACCTCTTTTTTTCAGGGTCTCACGTCGATGACAATTCTGAGGGCATCGGAGATCTTGTCTTCAAAAACCTTGAATGCCTTTGCAGTCTCGTCGAGCCCAAACCGGTGGGTGATCATCGGCAATATTTTCAGCTTTTTCTGCTCCAGCAGCGCGATGGTTTCACCGTACGCCCCGCTCGCGCCTTTTGAACCGTAGACTACCGGTTCCTTATAGTAGAAAACAGAAGGATCGAACTCCTTGATCTTCTCCGAGATGATGCCGAACACCACGATCGACCCGTTGGATTTGACCACGGAAAAAGCGCTTTGCAGCGCATCCGCCCTGCCGGAGGACTCGAAGACCGCATCGACGCCGTCCGGAAACCGCTTCAAAATGGCTTTCACCGGATCCTCCCTTTTGACATTGACCACGGCATCGCAGCCAAAGCTTCTGGCCATTTCGAGCCGAAAATCCCTGGTCCCCGCCATCACCACCTTCTCCACCCCCCCCAATTTCAGGAGCTGCAATATGATCAAACCCGCGTTGCCCGGTCCAAAAACGGCAGCCGTCTTCACCTTCTGCAAGTCGATTTTTTTTACGGCTCGCATAGAACAGGCAATATTGACCGTATTTTGGGCCTCGTCGAAGGACACATTTTCCGGAATTTTTTGCACCACCCGGTAATCCACCTTGACAAACTCCGCCATACAACCATCCACGTTCCTGCCCAGGGAAAATCGCTTTTTGCAATACAGCCCCAGGCCTTGATGACAGAGCTCGCACTCCCCGCACCCCCAGCCGCCGCCGGAAATGACCGGATCCCCTTCTTTGAGCGACGTGAGGGAAGGATTCCCCAATTTGGCAACGGTCCCTGAAAACTCATGTCCCAGTGTGACGGGGTATGTCGCGGAGACGTGACCGTCCACGACGCCCACATCGGTTCCACAGATACCCGCCCGTTGGACGGCGATCAGAATGTCATCTTCATTTAACTCCGGAATCGGCACATCCTCGATCACAATTTTCCCCAGTTCATGGACGCGTGCTGCCTTCATCGAATCTCCTCCTGTCTGCACTCCTTTTTATCGTTTACCACCCCCACCCGAACCCCCCCGTCAAGGGGCAGGGATTTTCGAGAAAATGGGGCCAGCTCCCTTTTTTTTAACGAAAAATAGGGAGATGTCCCTAATTTTCACCTTGACTTTTGGACGTTGCCGAGCGCCGGATGATATACATCAGGGCGCCGGCCGCGATCATCAGGAAACAGAGGAGCTGGCCCATGCTGAAGGGTCCGAGGACAAAACCCAACTGCACGTCCGGCTCCCGGAAGAATTCGATGAAAAAACGTATGGCGCCGTAGCCGATCATGTACCAGGCGAAGAGAGCGCCGTCGAAGGGGCTCTTTCGCCTTATCATCCATAAGACGGTGAACAGGACCACTCCTTCGAAGAAGGCCTCATAGAGCTGGGAGGGGTGGCGCAAAAGGTGCAACGGATCGAGGGGAAAGACCATCCCCCAGGCGACGGTGGTCGCCCGACCGTAAAGTTCGCCGTTGATGAAGTTGCCGATCCGCCCGAAGGTGTAACCAAGCGGGATGGCCGGACAGAATAGGTCGGCGAAACGCCAGAAGTCGATGTTTCGCCGTCGGCAGAACATAACGGAAAAAACAAGGACGGCGATGGCGCCCCCGTGGTACGACATGCCGCTGATTCCGATGAAGCGAAAACCGTTCGAGAATTCGAATGGGAAGAGGATCTCCAGCGGGTGATCGAGGTAGTAGGCAAGGTTGTAAAAAAAGACGTAGCCGAGGCGGCCGCCCAGGATCACGCCAAGGATCGCCCAGACGAAGTAGTCCTGGATCTGATCCATCGTATAGGGATATCTCTCCCGTCTGATCCGGTACATGACGAGGAAATAGGTGCAGGCAAAGGCAGCAAGATACATCAGGCTGTAGTAGCGCAGCTGAAAGGAGCCGATCTCCAGGAGATTCGGGCTCAGGTGCGACGGGAGATGCCGCCATGCCAAGATAAAGTTCTGCATCAGTAAGCCTCCCCCTTCGCTTCCTCGACATAGAGCTGGGCGGAAAACGCCGCCGTCGCCCCGTCGCCGCAGGCCGTGACAACCTGGCGGAGACGCTTGGCGATGCAGTCCCCGCAAGCAAAGATCCCCGGAACCGACGTCTGCATATGTGCATCCACGGTGATGTAACCGCCGCGATCCAGGCCGATCAACTCACGAAACGCGTCGGTATTGGGGGTAAGGCCGACGAAGATAAAGACCCCGTCAACGGCAAGCTCCCGGGTGGCACCCGTTTTCAGATCCTTCAGGCGGACCCACTGGACAAGATCGAGACCGTCGATCGACTCGACGGCGGAGCTCCAGGCAAACGCGATCTTCTCGTTGGCCAGGGCGCGCTTCTGGAGGATCGCCGTGGCCCGGAGGCGATCCCGCCGATGGATGACCGTGACCTTCTTCGCAAAACGGGTGAGGTAGATGGCCTCCTGAATGGCCGTGTCCCCACCGCCCACCACCGCGACTTCGCGGTCCCTGTAAAAAGGGCCGTCACAGGTGGCGCAGAACGAGACCCCCTTCCCGATGAACCGTTCCTCGCCCCGGACACCTAGACGCCGCCAGTTAGCCCCCGTGGCGATGATCACGGCAAGCGCCCCGTAACGCATCGGTCCTGCGGCGATCTCGAAGCCGTCCCGATCGCCCCAGCGTTTCTTCTCGATCGTCGTGACGTCGCCGGAGGCAATCTCCAAACCGAACTGGAGCGCCTGCGTCTTGAAGCGCTCGGCAAGATCGAACCCGTTGATCCCCTCCGGGATTCCCGGATAGTTCTCGATATGGTCGGTGACAGTGACCTGGCTCACCGTCGATTCGCCCGCGATTGCGAGCGCCCGGAGGCTCGCCCGGGCGGCATACATCCCCGCGGTTAGCCCCGCCGGCCCGCCGCCGATGATGACCACATCGTAGGGTGAATTGGAAACCGATTCTCCGCTCATGATGGTCTGCTCCTTTCGCCCGTCGCTCCGAGGAATCGTTCCTCCCCAGTGGTCAGCCGTTAACGACTATCTAATCGACAAACCAGTCTTTTGTAAAGCACTAAACGGTGAAATGCCGTTCACACCAGCGAATAGGTGATCGTGCCGTTGCGGTTTCTGCTCCGAACCCTCCCTTTACCTTCGAGATGCTTCACATGCGCCATGGTTTCCCCGAACGCAAACCATTTCTGCTGCGCCGGGAACTCGTCCCATGTCCTGGCGGTGATGTTCCAGCGGATGTAGGGGGCGATCTGGAGAATGTTCTTCTCACCGTCGCCCAGGGCAGCCAGCACCTCATCCAGCCGGGCGCAGTGGTGTTCCTGCAACTCCCGTACCCTCCCCCGCAGGTCGTGCACCAGCCGGCGATGTCCTGTCAACACGAGTTCCACATCGAGGGTGTTGACCTTCTCGAGACTGACCAGGTAGCTTCCCAGCGAGTCTTCCATATCCATCCAGTAGGCGATATTGGGTGTGATATCGAAGAGAATATGGTCGCCGGCGACCAGGATTTTCTTTTCTGCTTCGTACAGGCTTGTGTGCCCGGGCGAATGCCCGGGGGTCGCCACGCACCGGAAGTGGAAATCCCCGATGTCTATCGCGTCGCCGTCGTTCACGATGGTGAAGTCAATCTTTCGTTTCAGACCATACTTATGCGCCGGATGTCTCTCCATGGATGTCCGGGCGCCTTCGTCGGCAAAGCCATTGGCGATATAAACGTCCAGGATCTTCTGCCAGAGGTCCTCCCCCGCAAACCGGGCGTATGTCCGTTGCGCTTCTTTCTCGTTGAAGTAGACTTTGGTGCTGTCCGAGGCGAGTGTACCCAGAAGCCCCATGTGGTCCGAATGAAGGTGGGTGATAAAAAAATCGGTCCTGCCCAGGTCGACGCCGAGCTCTTGCAGGCCGGCGTTCATTGCGCTCGAGCATTCTTCGCGATCGAATCCCGTATCGATGATCAGAAACCGGTCTTGCCCTTTGATGACATAGCTGTTGAGCCATTTCAACGGGCTTTTGGGCAGAGGGATTTCTATGCGGTACAGATTGGGGAGAATTTCTTCGATCATGATTTCCGGTTCTTCACTTTCTCACTTGATTTCGTCCCAGTTTCTTGGCGCGATAGAGCGCCTTGTCCGCTGCATTGACGACGTCACCCGGCGTAGCAAGATTTTCCGTGCGCTGGGCGACGCCGATACTGATGCTGACGGATACCGATTTTGCCGCGCGGAAAGCGCCGCGCGTCCGGTCGGCTTGCTTTGGTCGCTTCGGGCGGTCGGAAGCGCGCAGCGCCATCTTGTAGCCGGCTATGGCTTTGCGCAGTGCCTCAAGATACGGGATAGCATCGTCAATGCCTTTCCCCGGAAACAGGACCGTGAATTCCTCGCCGCCATAGCGGTACGGCTTGCTGCCGCCACCCGTTTTCGCGATTTTCCTTGCTACAATCTTCAATACCTGGTCGCCGAGGTCATGACCGTAGGTGTCATTGAAATTCTTGAAATGGTCGACGTCTATCATCGCGATCGTGTAATAGCTGCCCAGCCTCATCAACCTTTCGTTCAGGGCACGCCGGCTCGGCAACCCCGTAAGCTCGTCACGAAACGCCATGCCATACGTGGTCTGGAGCATCGCGACAATGAGCATCAATCCGGCGGCCACGACGAACACCGGAAAGAAGTTCGGCGTGGCGATGCCATCCATCCCGATGCCAAAAGCGAGCCCTGTGACGGCTATGCCAAGATCCAGCGGTGAGTGCTTTATATACCACACGACCAGGCAGATGGCGACACTCAACGCAATAGCTATAATCCCCAGATGCGGGATCGGCGATTCCGCAAACCAGCGGGTATCGTACAGCGGTGCATAGGCCCAAACCGTCAGCTCGGTCTTGTTCGTCAGAACGATCCACCATACGAATGCGGCTTCGATAGCCATGGCGGCCAGACGCTGCACGCCGTAGATGTTAAATATTCCCCGCTCCGCGATGAGACTCAGCACTGCCAAATTGAACGGCACGAATACGCTCAATGCGGCAAACACCGTGCGTGCCTGGAAACCGGCAAGCCCTCCTTCCAGCCACACCGCGTAACACACATAGGCGGCAGCAAGCATGAGCAGCGCCAGCACAACGCGTCCGCGCCTAAAAGCGATGCCTATGACAAAACCAAGCCCCAGCACGGAATACACGCCATAGGTCCTGATCCCCGCAAGCGACGACGGTAATTCCGAAACGAGCGGCACAAGCAGCCACGCAGTGACGAGCATCACGGCCGGCAGCAAGAAGCCAATTGCGATTCGAGCAGATGTCACGGCGACGGATTCCTATTGGTCCGGGAATGACGTATAAAAACGGTCGCAGGCAACGGAAATAAACCGAAGGGGCGTCGAGTGTGTATCATGTGCGTCAGTTTGCCAGCCGCTTCGCACTCCACGTGCCGCTG
>Ga0209212_1001407_pt1 | contig 39267 bp, 38 predicted proteins | sample RifGroC2_FD_183996 | JGI IMG/M metagenome (GOLD analysis project Ga0209212, IMG submission 183996) | Groundwater microbial communities from Rifle, Colorado, USA - Groundwater C2 (SPAdes) (version 2) | ecosystem: Environmental > Aquatic > Deep subsurface > Groundwater | place: Rifle, Colorado... | reverse complement strand
GAGGCCGAGGTGGGGGATGACGTTTTCATGGAGGACCCGACCGTCAACCGGCTGCAGGAACGGGCCGCGCAGATCTTTGGCCGCGAAGCTGCTTTGTTCGTCCCTTCGGGGTCGATGGGGAATCTCACCTGTATCATCGCCCATACGCGTCCCGGCCAGGAAGTGATCTGCGAGGGAAAAGGCCATATTTATAACTACGAGATGGCCGCGATGTCGGCCGTCGCCGGGACCCTGCCGCGGGTGGTTTCCGCCGAAGACGGGATCATGACATGGGAGCAGATCGCCCGGGTGATCCGGCCGAAAGTATATTCCCGCTCCCAGACCGCGCTCGTCTCGCTTGAGAACACGCACAACATGGCCGGTGGGACGGTCTATCCGACCCAGCTTATGCACGAGATTTGTGACCGTGCCCACGATGCCGGTATTGCTGTTCATCTCGATGGCGCACGGATCTTCAATGCCGCCACCTATCTCGGCGAGGGGGTGGCGGAGATGACGAAAAAGTCCGATTCGATCCAGTTCTGTTTAAGCAAAGGACTCGGGGCGCCGGTGGGATCGGTGATCGTGGGCTCGAAGGCCTTTATCGAACGCTGCCGCAGCATCCGCAAGATGCTCGGAGGCGGCATGCACCAGGCGGGAGTCATTGCCGCCGCCGGTTTGATCGCTCTGGAGAAGGGGCCCAAGCGGTTGCGCATCGATCATGAGAATGCCGGGCTTTTGGCCGAGCGGCTTGCCGAGATTCCGGGAATCCGGATTAACCCGGCCAAAGTTCAGACCAACATCGTTATCTACGACATCCAGCAAACCGGGTTGTCTTCGGCAGATTTTCTTGCCGAATTAGCCCGGCGCAAGGTATTGGGCGTTCCGGTGGATGCGGAAAAAATTCGCATGGTTACTCATCTGGATGTCGACCGGAAAAATGTGGAAGAAGCCGTCGAGACGATCCGGGAGATGTTAAAGAGTCATCTCTAAACAAACGGTCGAAATGGTGGAACTTGACGCGAGCGCAGAGCGAGAGATAAAGTTTCGACTCGAAATCTTATATCAGACAAAGGGGACAAGATGGAGAAGGCACTTGAGCAAAGTTTAACCGCGCTTTTAGCGCGAGAGGGGCTGGAGCCCAAAGCAGGCGACCTGGAGCAATTCTCGAAGATCATCGAACTTTACATGTCCACACTCAAGACGCTGCACTCGGTCAACCTTGGTGCCGAAGAGTTGGGCCCGGTTTTTAAACCGGAGTGGATCGGGAAGTGAAAGACTGAAAACAAGATCCCTAATCGAGTGAGACCGCAATAAGATAGGAGCCTTACCATGGCAGCAGACAGGCCGCTCTATTACCTATCGATCCACGAAGCTCAACAGCTTATTCAAAGCCGCCAGCTCTCGCCGGTCGAATTGACGCGGTCCGTGTTGGAGCGCATCGCGGCTGTAGATGGGAAACTGCACGCCTACATCAATTTGATGGCGGACAGCGCCATGGAAGAAGCGCGCGTTGCCGAAGCCGAGATAGTCGGCGGCAACTGGCGCGGGCCGATGCATGGCATTCCCGTGGCAGTGAAAGATCAGTTGGATGTCGAGGGCGCGGCGGCGCGCATTCGCCAGTTCACCAAAGGCGTCGGCGATGCGACAGCGGTGCGCAGACTGCGTGAAGCGGGCGCAATTATGCTGGGCAAGCTTCATATGAGCAGCTTGCCTGACGCCGATCTGCCGGTGCCGCGCAATCCTTGGAACACGGAGCACGTCACCGGCGGCTCGAGCACCGGCTCCGGCGCAGCGGTGGCCGGCGGATTGTGTTTGGGATCGCTCGGCGAAGATACCGCCGGCTCGATTCGCAACCCGTCGGCTTTCTGCGGCCTCGCCGGGCTTAAAGCTACGTATGGGCGCGTCAGCCGCTATGGCTTAGCACCGCTGAGTTGGTCGTTGGATCACTGCGGGCCGATGGCGCGCGTGGTTGAGGACACTGCGCACATGCTCCGGGCGATTGCCGGCCATGATCCGCAAGACCCGACTTCAAGCACGGCGCCGCTCGCTGACTATGCGAGCGCATTGCGCGAAGATGTGAAGGGCATGGTTGTCGGCGTCCCGCGGGATTACATTAACGAATGCGCGCCGCGAACAGAACCGATAGTCTTAAAACTCATGGACAAAGCGATCGACGAATTGAAGTCTTTGGGTGCGCGTGTAGAGGAAGTCAAAGTTCAGACCCTGCATATCGCCACGATCTCCAACGCGGTGATCTACTACAACGAATTTTGGGCGGCACATAAGAGCGATGCCGCCTGGGTGCTGAAGAACGGCGCGGCGCAGCGGCGCGCGCGCATTTATCTGGGGATACTCACAAACTCGGCCGATTACATCCAGGCCCAGCGGGTCCGTAGCCGAGTGCGCGCGGAATTCGCCGAAGTCTTTCGCAAGGTCGATTGTCTTGCTCTTCCGTGCCAGACGGGGCCCGCGCCGCTGTTAAAGGATATGGGGCCCATCGATACGCTCTTTAAGCATGTTGTTCCCGAGTACCACGGCCCGTTTAATCTGGTCGGATTGCCGACGCTGTCAGTGCCTTGCGGCTTTTCCGAGAATAATTTGCCCATCGCGTTACAGCTTGTCGGCAAACCATTTGATGAATTGACAATTCTGCGTGCGGGCTACGCGTATCAGCAACACATGCGATGGTTTGAGAGAAAACCGCCGATTTAGGTTAAGCAAGAGGCGGTCCGCGTAAGTTGGATAAACGGTAATGCGATGATGCGATGGGTTTTCTGCTTCCTTCTCGATCCAGCCCGGTGATAGCTTAAGACACATAAATCCCTTTGCTGCCATCTACGTGTTCCCCATTTTTCTCACATCGCAAAGCAGGGCCTTGAAGACGGGAAAGCCCGAGATGGGGTCGCGGTTGTCGAGGTCGGTGAGATAGTTGGCGTTGGCTTCCCGCCATACCTCAGCCTGTATCGGATTGCCTCCTCCCACGTTCACTTCCACCACTCCAGGTACCACTGCATCGGTAACCCTCGCCGTGAAGGGTACCTTTCCCCGCGGCGACTCCACCCACACGCGATCCCCCTTTTTGATCCCCCGAGCCGCCGCGTCCCTGGCGTGGATCAACACCAGCGGCTCGGGTTGTAGCTTCAGGAGGCCTGGGATGTTGAGATGCTGCGACCGATAGGTCGATTGAATCCTGGCCCCGGTGTTGAGCACCAATGGAAACTGCCGGGCCAACTCAGGGCTGGCCAGGGGCCCCTCCAGGGGCTCCGTATACTTGGGGAGCGGCTCATAGCCGTGCTTGGCCAGCAGGGTTGACAGGATCTCGACCTTGCCCGTAGGCGTCTCAAAGCCCGGTTGCCCATCGGAGCGGAGCTGTCCTGTTTCGTACTTGCGGTAGGTTACGGACTCCGGGAAGCCAATCCCCTCCGGATGCTCTCGTAACTGCTGAAGCCCTACCGGGTGATCTTTCAGGGCGAACTTCACAAACGCCTCCTCGTCCTTGGGGAAGAGGTGTCCATAGCCCAGACGCTCGGCGAGCGCCACAAAGATATCGTAGTTGCTGCGGGCTTCGCCTAGGGGAGGTATAACCCGATTGCGGAGCTGAACGAAACCGGGAGAGCGATGATAGCTGTAGTTCTCGAAGTAGGTCGTTGCCGGCAGCACAAAATCGGCATACAGGGAGTCCGCTGTGGGGAAGCGGTCGATGCAAACCAGCAAGTCCAATCTCTCCAGGCACCGCTTCCAGAGGTCAGGGTTGGGATAGCCGGTGAGGATCGAGGCGCCGGCGATGATCAGGGCTTTGATCGGGTAGGGATCGCCGTTCAAGATGGCCCGTGGCACTTCCATGAACTGCGCCGACTTGGTGAGCTCGCAGAACAGGGGGTAGCGGTCGTAGCCGATGGGCTTGGGCGAGATAGGTGGCTCAAGATTGGTGCGGTGATAGGGAGACTTCCCTTTGGCTCGCAGCAGGATTCCCCCGGGAACATCCAAATTGCCTGTAACGGCGAACAGGATAAGGAGAGCCCGAAGGCTCTGCACCCCGCAGTTGGAATATTCCAGGCCCGTGTACGTGTTAAAGGTGGCGTGCCGAGCCGAGGCGATGGCCCAAGCCGTTTCAACCACCACCTTTGCTGGCACCCAGGTGATGCGTTCCACTTCTTCCGGCGTGAAGGACTGCACGTACTCCCCTAGCGCCCCAAAGCCGTGAGTCCACTTCTCCGCAAAGTCGCGATCGTACAGCCCTTCGTTAATGACCGTCCGTAGCATTCCCAGGGCCAGTGCCCCATCCGTGCCGGGGCGAATTGCTATCCATTGATGGGCCTTCTTGGCCATCTCGCTGCGCATGTGATCGATGGCCACTACCTTAGCCCCGTGCTTCTTGGCCGCCAGGATCTTCTTCATAGCGATGGGAGGCGAATCCGTGGCCGGGTTTGCTCCCCAAACCACGATGAGGTTGGCGTTGGCATAGTCGGGGGAGGTGGCCCTCATGGGCAACCCCAGGGTAGAAACAGGCGCCATTAATTGGTAGGCAACCGCACACAGGGAGCCGCAGCCGCAGTTATTGGGGGAGCCAAAGGGGAAGATCAGGCTCTTGGAGCTGTTCATCTCCACGCCACGCGGGGCAAAGGCATCGATGAGGGAAGCCTCGAAAAGGCCGCGGCCTATGTATGTCATGACCGCCTCTGGACCGGTCGTGCGCTTAATGGTTAAGAGCCGCTCGGCAATGCGGTCGAGCGCCTCATCCCAGCTTATCCGTTCAAAACGCCCCTCCCCTTTTGCGCCCACACGTTTCAAGGGGTAGAGCACTCGATCTGGCGCGTATACCACCTCTTTCGCATAGGCCCCACGAACGCAGACAATTCCCAGCGGATGGTCCTTGATAGGAAGCAGGCGACCGATCTTGCCATCCACAAGCTCTACGTTGACGCCACAACCCCCCGGACAGATGCCGCAGATACTCGTAACTACCTGCCGCGTGCCCAGGTCCTCGCGATGGAGATCCACCACCTTAGTGCGAACGGAAGCCTTCATGACTGACCTCCCGCCAGAGGCGTCTCATTCTCAGCCTCAGCCGGACTCTTGTTGACGTAAAAAACCGATGGATCCAGCTTGAGATCATCCCTCAGAGCCTTCGCTTCTTTACTCGAAACGAGTTCTACAAGATCGCTAGCGGGTTCATCCAGATCGCCAAAGAGCATGGCTTTTGAAGGGCAGGCCTGGACGCAGGAGGGTTGCATGCCCGCGATGACTCTGTGATGGCAGAGGTCGCACTTTTCCACTGCTCCCTCCGCGTGAGCCTCATAATCTTGCTTCTCATGGGGTGTCAAGTAGTCTCGGAAGTAGCTCCGATTCCCCTGGTTAACCAGGAGGACACCAAAAGGACAGGCGGAGACGCAGGGTTTCACACCCTCACAAATACATGATTGCGAGTCGATAAGAACGATGCCACCTTCACCTCTCGTGATGGCCCCGGTCGGGCAGACTTGCGCGCAGGGCATCTCGGCGCATTGCATACAGAGCATTGGGATCCAGGTTTTGGATACTTTTGGGAATTCTCCTTCCTCCTTTTCCTCGATCCGAATCCACAGGACTCCTGGAAGCGTTGAATTCTCCGACTTGCAAGCGATCATGCAGGCGTAGCATCCGGTGCAGCGACTTAGATCTATGGCTAATCCGTAGCGGGCCATAGTCTCACTCCTTTCTCACACGGCAAGGGTAAGAAACCATCCCAATGGTTCCACTTACGGGATCGGCGAACGAATCGTCGTAGAGATTGTTGACGTTGGTTGAACCGTCCAGGCTGCCGTAGCCTTCTAAGCCTAGGGAATCACAGCCTTGCCACCATCCGTAAGGGATGTAGATCACTTGAGGATGGACCGTCTCGGTGAGAACAGCCTTCAACACCACATTGCCCTGGATCGTCCCGTCTCGTTTGGGGGTTTCCACCATGACCCGGTCTCCGTCTCGGATGCCAACCTTTCGGGCCGTTCTCCGATTGATCCAGACAAAAGGTTCTCTGTCGCACTCCCTTAGCCAAGGCACGGCCCTCAGTTGTCCGTGAAGCCAGTGCATCGGCTTGAAACCGCTGCTTAGAATTAGGGGAAACTCTCTAAATAACTCAGGTGTGCTGAAAGGTCCGGGCTCTGGTTCTCTCCAGGAGGGAAGGGGATCATAGCCCAGGGTCTTAAGTTTTTCTGAGTATATCTCAAGCTTGCCGGTCGGAGTGGCTACTCCTTTGGGCCTGCCGCTCTTCTCGTCCGTGGCAGCATATCTTTTGTAGCGCGCCGGCGGCGGTGAATAAGCGATTCCCGGCGGTGCAGCGTCTAGCTCGTCCACAGTTACCTTGAAGGGCTCAAGCATATCATTGAAGGCCCTCTTGATATCTCCATCCCAGAATTCCTTCGCATAGCCCAGCCTCTTTGCCAGTTCAAAAATGATTTTGAGGTCTGGCCAAGCCTCGTATTGGGGTTCAACGATGGGCCGTCGGTGCATGAGGTAGGGCGGATTGTAGTTGACGAACTCGGACTCCCAGTGGGTCGCGCAGGGCAGGATGATATCGGCCATCGCCATCGCCGGCGTTTGCCAGATGTCCCCCATAGCCAGAAAGTCCAATTGTTTTAGCGCATCCATCATCTTCTTGGAGTTGGGATTTGAAGTCCCCATCCCCGAGGCGAGTGAGAGCATTCCCTTGATCGGATAGGGTTTACCCGTGAGGATCGCGTCAGCCACCAGGTTCATCGGTCCCACATATTCTTTGTTGTAAGCCCTGGCCTTGAACCCGGCGGCCGCCACCAGGCTCTTGTTGATCCAGTCCTCCGCAAGGTACTTGGCTCCCTTCACATCTTTGAACGTTAAGTCGGATTCGAAAGTGAGCCCCCCTGGCACATCCCAATTTCCCGTGACAACTGAGAGAAGAGCGAGAGCGAGGGCCGTATAATAGCCGTTAGAACTTCGGTGCAAACCGTTATACCAGTCAGTGCTGGCCGGCCTGGTTGTGGCGTAGAGGCGGGCTACTCTTCGGATATCCTCGGCCGGCACCCAGGTCATTTTCTCAGCCCACTCCGGGCTGCATGCCTCGACCATATCTGTAAAAAGCTGCCATGCCGGCCGGCAGGAGATGCCGTTGACGGAATACGAACCGTTCAAGGCTGGGTCCACATGAGAAGGAAACCACGGATTGGCCGGTTGAGGCGCGCGCGCTTTCGCATTCCACACCAGATAAGGACTTCCATCGCTGCTGACAAAGAGGCCGTTGTCGTCACGCACCAAAAAGGGAGCATTGGTCCAGTACTTAAGAAAATCAGGATCAAACAACCTTTCATGGATGATCACGTGGTGCATGGCGAGGAACAGGGCAAGATCAGTGCCGGGCCTTGGCGCAAGCCAGATATCGGCTTTCGCGGCGGTTGGCGCGAGAATAGGGTCTATCACGACGAGCCTGGCGCCGCGCTGCTGAGCGTCGAGGATCTTTCGGGCGAGTGGAGGCTCGGTATGGAGAATGTTATAGCCTACCAACAGGATAAAGTTGGTTTTCTCATAATCGATGGAAGGATGGAGACCCTTGTTCCCCAGATGAAGGGGAAGCCCCGGGCAACTCCGGCTGTAGCAACAGATGTGTCCGGTACCGCCGTGGTTGGGGCTGCCGTAAACGCTGGAAAGCCGGCCGAAGAATCTATACCATTCCGATCCTGATGAGCCGCCCGTGGAGCCTTTCTGGAAGAAGAAGGACTCCGGCCCATAGAGCGCTTTGATCTCATTCATCTTGGCGGCTATGGTATCCAGGGCCTCGTCCCAGGAAATACGCTGCCAGCCGGGGTCCACATCTCCTTTCGGTCTCGTCCGCTTCATGGGGTACTTAAGACGATCTGGATGGTAGATCTCCTGCTTGGCCGAAAGCCCCTTCGGGCAGAGAGTGCCGGCGTTGTTGTCAGAGTTCGGATCCCCCTCGACCTTCACCAAGTAACCATCTTTGACGTAGGCTATGACTCCGCACAGAGCGGCGCAGTGGATGCAATAGGAATGGATCTGTTGAGTGTTATTTATGCTCATGCAAGTTCAGGAGCCCCGTCAGGCTTCCAGAGACGATAGACTGCCTCCAGACCACACGCTCAGGATCTCCACTCGCCGTGTCGGCTTCAGCGTTATCATTTTAACTCAGATAAGATAACTGCCTGGCCGGGCAACCCAGTCCGGGCTGAAGTAAGACAAATCAAAGATGTGACCGGACCGGCGCAATCTTGCCGTCTGTCAAAAGCCGCCTAACACTATTCGAAACCACGGTTGGCCGTCAAGCGCCGGTGAAACCCCGCTCCGCTCATCCCACAAAGAGCGTGAACTTTGCTCCCGCTAGATTCTGGACCGTGGTGGGCGTGAGCAGGCGCCGGTCGGGCGCGAGGACGCGCTGGGCGATCTCCCAGTTGACGGGCGGCAACGGATCCAGGGAGCGGATCTCCTCTAGCATAAAATAGTCGGCATGGTCCACTTCGCGGCCGTCCGGTCTGGGCTCGCCCTTAACGGGACGCAGCAACAGCACAACATACAACCCGTTTCCTAGCTCCGGATCGTAGCGGTTGCGGACCCCGAGAAGACCTTCGACTTCAGCGGTGACGCCGGTCTCTTCGAGTACTTCGCGGACTACCGCCTGCTCGATAGTCTCGTCAGGTTCGATATATCCCCCGGGCAACTGCCAGTTGCCCTTACCGTGGCGTGAAGCGCGGCGCACCAGGAGCAGGCGTCCATCACGCATGACCGCTCCTCCCACACCGATGTTGTATCCGGTATTGTAACGGTTCGGTATTGGCATAAAGTTCCCCTTACTCTTCGGAATCAGTCGGCACGAACGGTCCCGTGACCGCGAACAGGCAGGCGGCGTTGTCCCAGGAGATGCGCCTTCGCAACACTTTGTCCACGTTCAACTGCGCGAGAACACGGCGCGCATAAGCTGCATCCCAAAACGGGAAGTCGGTGCCTGTAAGTATCTGTCCTTCGCCAGCCGCCTTTAACGCAAACTCGACCTCGGTTAGATTGTAAATCCGGTTATAGGGATCGGCAGCCGCTCGACATCATCCGGAGCGCAGACGTGGGCGTGGACATTGAAGATCGGCCCGGCATATTCCAGCTCAGCCACCGATCCACTATCTGCCGTTCGGCTTTACTTCTCTGATACCGTAACGCTCCCACATGGCATCCACCTTTTCCAGGTGTTCCTTAGGCGGAACGGCGAGAGGCGGGAAGGGATGCTTCTTGGTAGCATCGATACCGACCTTTGAGCTTATCTGCTCCGTGGGTTTGACTTTCTCCCCGTCCTTGAGGGGCTGCGAGGGATCGAGTGTGAGCGGGTCGGTATTCTTAACGATGTAAACATCCTCCGCTGGCTGCATGCGGAAACTCAGCGCCCATTCGACCTGGAAAGAATCGCGGATATCAATGTCGTCGTCCACGACGATTGTGAGCTTACCGAAAACGTCGTGGAGGGACCAGGCGCCCATCATCGCCTTAAGCGGCTGGAAGCGGTTCTGCTTTTTTATCGAGATGACCAGCATGCCGGTAGCGCCGCCGCTCTCGGTAAGGTGCACGTCGGTTACCGCAATGCCGAGGTTCTCCTTCAAGTGGCGGCGGATGACGGCCTCCCGGCCGATGGCCTTGATGCAGCTCGACTCGCTGGGTGGCATCTGGCTCAAGAACGCCTGGTATATCGGCTTCTTTCTGTGGGTGATGCAGGTGACTTCGATGAAAGGATGGTTGCCGCCGGTTCCCATGTAACCGGCATACTCGCCGAAGGGGCCTTCGGGCTCGCGGCCTTGGCAGGGGATCTTCCCCTCAACCACGATCTCGGCGGTGGCCGGCACTACGAGATCAACCGTTCTACAACGCACGACCTCGACCGGCTCCCCGCGGATCCCTCCGGCGACGGCAAGCTCATCAACCCCATAAGGGAACGGTGTCACCGCAGTGAGACCAACGACCGGGTCGGTGCCGAAGACCAAAGCGACATCGGTCCCGCGCCCCTGGACCTCATTCTTTCGGATGTGATGGTTCATGTTGCGCGGCGGGTTGATCATGAGCCCGGCCTTCTTTGGCCCTTTGACCTGCACTCGGTAGACACCCATGTTCTGGATGCCGGTCTCGGGATCGCGTGAGATCACAAAAGGGGAGGTATGGTAGGGGGCTGGATCCTGCCCCACGGTCCACATCGGCGCGGGGAGCATCTCGAAATTCACCTCTTCTCCTATGTGCACGACTTCCTGGCATGGGCCGCTCTCGACCAGCATCGGTTTGATGGGATTTTTTTGCCCTCGCTCCCACTTTTCTAAAACCCCGTCCAGGTCGGTCTCCAGGGCGGTCGCATAGATGGCTCGTGAACCGCCGAGAATTCCTATCACCAGCGGGATAGCCGATCCTTTGATTCGGTCGAACATCAACGCCGGGCGCCGCTCCTGGAGGATCTTTTGAAAAGCGCGCCGGCAGACCGCCACGATCTCCCAGTCCTTATCAACCTCGGCTTCGATGTGGCAGAGAAGCCCCTTTTTTTCCAAAACAGCCAGGTACTGACGTAAATCCCTATAGGCCATAAGAAGCTCCCCTTAAGTGAACGCCGCCAGTTTCTTTCATTGGCATATTGCGCGCTATGGCGCGAGCTATAAAAAATTCCATCAGAAATGAGTCTTCTTCTACCCGAGCTTAAGAAGGCGAGCTGCGTTGGAACCAAGAATCCTAGCCTGGTCGGCACGGGAAAGAGCTGCCAGGCGAGTTACCACCTCTACTGGGCGATCATAACCGATAGCGAAGCAGTAGTCACTGCCGATCATGACCCGGTCCGCACCGACCAAGCGAATGAGATAGAGGAGCGCGCCGGGATCATGGCTTATCGTGTCGTACGTAAAGCGTCTGAGATAGGTTGAGGGTTTGTGTTTCATCTGCCTACATTCTTCGGTAATTTTATGGCCTCGATTCATGCGACCTATGAGCCAAGGCAGCGCACCGCCTGCATGAGGCAGACAGAAGCTGAGACGCGGGAAACGATCCAGGATCCCGCTGAAGATCAGATGCGCTGCCGCAATCGCGGTGTCGAACGGAAAACCAAGAAGGTTGTAGGAAAAATACGGCTTGAGACGCTCGGGCCCAATCACCTGGGTCGGGTGAAGAAACACCGGCAACCGAAGCTTCTCAATGCGCTGAAACAGCGGGAGGTACTGCGGATCCGAAAGATCCTTCCCATTGATATTGGTTCCCATGTAAACGCCCCGGATTCCCGGCAGCCTTGACGCCCGCTCCAGCTCCTCCAAGGCTGATGGGATGTCTTGCATTGGGAGAACGGCAAGACCAACAAAGCGGTCAGGAAAGGCTGTGTGGGCCTCGGCCATAGCGTCGTTCATGGCCTGGGATAGTTTTAGGCCCAACTCCGGATCGGCCCAGTAGACCATCGGCCGTGTAAGCGAAAGGGCATGAATGTCCACGCGCTGGCGCTTCATCTCCTTAAGCCTAAGGTCCAGATCTGTAAATGCCGGCCCAAGGCTCAAGCGGCTTCCTTTCATATCGATGACGGTTTCCTTTGGGTGCGTTTGGTCTAGCCTGATTCCGAAACTTTCTCCTTCTTCGGCAAGGATTTTGAGATAAGATTGCGGATAGAAGTGCGCGTGAATGTCGATAATCGGTTTAGAGGCCATATTCATCTAAGCTCTGGCAATTTCCATGTCATGGACAGCAAATGTTCATTCTTGCCGGAGCTGTGGAAGCGACCTATGCTATAACGCCCTCTTGAAAAACACAATCATCCTGTCTCCTAGCTCCTTGACTTTGAGCCAATCGAATGCCATAGATTTTGCTATTAGCTCGACGGGCAAAAGTGAAAAAACCGAGGAGGAGTCCAATGATGTACACGGAGAAATTTACCTGGGCCGGGAAGGAACTCACTATCAAGCGTGAAAAGTCTCCCGTCGATGTTCTTTCAGCCGAGAGCGCCCAGATCAAGCTAGAAAAGCTCAACGTCAATGACCCAGCATTGCGTCCCTCCAATTATGCGCGTGCCGAAGGCACAGTCCTGCCGCTGTTTCAGGCTGAAGGCGTCCGGCTCGACCTTTCCAAGCGCACCAAGGAGCCGATGAATTTCTGGCATCGCAACATGGACTGCGACGAACTCATTTTTTGCTATAAGGGGGCGATCCATTGGGAGACAGAGCTGGGCAATATCACGCTGCAGTCGGGCGAGATGTTTGTCATTCCCAAGGGAATTGCCCACCGTTCGCTTCCCCCGCCGGACTCGCAAGAAGAGAACATCATCATCGAGCTCAAGATAAACGGCGCTATCTCAAAGCTTATCTAAGCCGATCTCTATGGCCGATATCTTCATCCGCAATGTCGACTGGCTCGTCACTGTGGACGGGGACCGGCGCATTTTCACAGACGGTGCTCTCGTCATCCAGGGCGATCGGATCATTGCGGTCGGCAAGACCTATGATCTTGAAGCCGAGCATGCTTCTTCACGGCACATCATTGACGGCCGAGGCAAAGTGGTGCTGCCGGGTTTGATCGATGCCCACATCCATACTGCGTTTCAGCTCAGCCGGGGATTGGCTGATGAGGTGAGCGCGCAAAAGTTTCTCTTCGAGCGCATGTACCCGTATGAGGGTCTGTTGACCGAAGAGGAAAGCTACTGGAGCGCGATGCTTTGTGTCTTGGAGCTGCTCCGCAACGGGGTGACTACGTTTATCGACGCTGGTAACTATCAGCCGCACCAGACCGCTCGGGTTGCTGGAGAGGCTGGGGTCCGATGCATTATCGCGAAGAGCGCTCTGGATATCGTCAAAACGCCGTTCGGGGCGCTACCAGAGACCTTCATCGAAACTACCGAACAGGCGTTGGAGCGAGCCGAAGAGGTGGTGCGAAAATGGAACGGCGCTTACGACGGGCGGGTTCGGGCCTGGTTTCAGTTTCGCGGCATCCCGAACTCGACGGACCGGTTAATTTCACGCATGAAGGAGCTGGCCGACCACTACCGCACCGGGGTCCAAACTCATGCCTGCTTCTCCAAGGAAACTCTTGAGTCCTGCAAAACCCAATTTGGGCTGACGGAGATTGAGCGTCTCGCGCGGCTCGGCGTGCTGGGGCCCAACCTGCTTCTGGTGCATGCCGGTTGGGTCAGTCCGCACGAGGTGCAATGGATGCTGGACCACGACGTCAAGATCGTCGCCGCGCCCAGCTCCAGCCTGCATAACGGCTATGGCTGTATCCTCATGGGGAAGCTCCCGGAGTTTCTTGAGATGGGCCTGGCTGTGGGTCTGGCCTCGGACCATGCCTCATCGGGAATCGTCGATCTGGTCCAGGAGATGCTCCTGGTCAGCGGGGCCTATAAGGAAGTGCGCCTCAACACCAGCGTCCTGCCGCCTGAGCGAGTCGTCGAGATGGCAACTATCAATGGGGCCCGCTGCGCCCTTTGGGAAAAGGAGATCGGCTCCCTGGAGGTCGGCAAAAAGGCGGACGTAACCATTTTCAACGCCCGCACGCCCCAATGGCAACCTCTTTATAACCCTCTGTCCAATTTGGTCTATAGCGCAACCGGTGCTAGCGTCGACACGGTTATCTGCGACGGCAGGGTCCTGATGGAGGGGCGTGAACTCAAGACTGTCGACGAAGGGGGAATTTTCGATGAGGTCGCCCGCCTCATGCCCGGCATTCTAAAAAAGACCGGCCTTGCTGAGAAGGTCAGACCTAAGTGGCCGATTCTTTAGGGTAAGCTATGCATCGGATCAAGCTCAAGATAAACGGAAAAGGCTTCGAGCACGAGGTAGATTCCAGGCTCCTGCTGATTCATTACCTGCGCGAAAAGGCCCGGCTCACCGGGACGCATGTAGGCTGCGACACGGGAAACTGCGGGGCGTGCACGATCATCTTTAATGGTAAAGCCGTCAAATCCTGCATGATCCTGGCGGTTCAGGCCAATGGGGCGGAACTCACGACCATCGAGGGCATAGCCCAGAACGGCTTCCACCCGATCCAAGAGTCCTTCATGGACAAATTTGCCGTTCAGTGCGGCTACTGCACTCCCGGCATGATCATGAGCGCCCACGCTTTACTTCTGGAGAACCCGGATCCCAGCGAGGCAGAGATCCGCGAGGCGATCGAGGGAAACCTGTGCATGTGCACGGGCTATCAGCAGATCGTCGAGGCCATAAGCCACGCGGCTAAAAAGATCGGGAGATCGGAAAAAAAGTAACCATGATGAAGTTGGACGAAATTCTAGTGACGAGGAACTGGGTGGGCAAGCCAGTTCGACGCAAGGAGGATATTCGTCTCGTTAAGGGCGAGGCCGCCTACGTCGATGATTTGAACATGGATTGCTACCAGGCGGCGATCTTGCGCAGCCCATATGCTCACGCGCGCATAAGCAGAATCGACCTCACGAAGGCCGCAGCGTTAAAAGGCGTCGTCGCCGTGCTCACGGGCCAAGAGGTGGCGCGCGAAACGAAACCGATCTCCGCCAGAGCCATCACCCGTCCCGCAACGCAATATGTCATGGCGGCGGACAAAGTCAGGTATGTGGGCGAGCCTGTGGCTGCCGTGGTCGCCGAGGATCGGTATATCGCAGAGGATGCCCTCGACCTGATCGAGGTCGAGTACGAACCGCTCAAACCCGTCGTTACTATCGAGGACGCGCTCAAGCCCGATGCCCCGTTAGTCTTTGAGGAGGCGGGGAGCAACGTGCTGATGCACGACAAGATGCAGCACGGTGACATCGAGCAGGCGTACCGGGAAGCGGACCTGGTCCTGAAAGAGAAGTTTAAGGTCCATAGATACAGCTCCACTCCCCTGGAGCCCTGGGCGATCATCGCAAATTATGAAAGGGCGAGCGACTCCTTCGTTGTCTGGTCCAACGACCAGCAGCACGGAAGGAGCTTAACCAATGTCTGTAACACCCTCGGCATACCGATTCACAAGCTGCGCCTCATAGTCCCCGATAGCGGCGGCGGATTCGGCATCAAGCTGGCCTTGTGGCCCTATATCGTCATCTTGTCTCTTTTAGCCAAAAAGGTGAGTAAGCCCGTCAAGTGGATACAGACGAGACGCGAACATCTCCTGGCCGGCAGCCACGCTCCCGATGCGAATGTTGAGATCGAGTTGGCGTTAAAAAAGGACGGCAGGATTTTAGGGCTCAGAATAAAGGACATACAGAACGACGGCTCCTTCGTCCACACAGCGGGTATCTATGGCCTCATCAAATTCGCCACGATGGTCGGATGCTACACGATAAAGGCCATGGGGACCGAGTTGCTGAGCGTGGTGACCAACAAGGCCCCCACGGTCCAGAACCGGGGGGTCGGCAAGCCGACGATGATTTTTGTTCTGGAGCGGATGGTGGATATCGCGGCGAAAAAGCTCGGCCTGGACCCTGTGGAGATCAGGCTGAGGAACTTCGTCCAACCCCAGCAGATGCCCTACACGACACCCTCAGGCGAAATCTATGAGAGCGGCGATTATCCGCAATGCCTTAAAAAGGCGCTGGATCTCATCGGCTATGAAGAGCTAAAAGGGCACAGAGAAGAGGGAAGAAAAAAAGGGAAATATATCGGCATCGGGATCAGCGCCGGCGTGGAGCCCGGAACTTCCAATCTGGGCTACTACTACACCGCCAGAGGCACCCCCGAATACACCGGAAATGCCGAGGGCGCCATCGTCGGGATAGACTACGACGGAAACGTCAACGTCCTGTTGGGTTCAGTGGATTCGGGACAGGGCCACGCGACGACCACTGCCCAGGTCGTGGCGGATATGCTCGCCATCAATCCGGACCGGGTTTCCATGAATGCTCACGTCGATTCCTTGATCTCGCCCTTTCTCGGCCATTCCGGGGTCTACTCCAACAAATTTAACGACGTCGATCTCGGCGCGGTGATCATGGCGACAAAAAAGATAAGAGATAAGATGCTGCGGATCGCGTCCCACGCGCTCGGCGTCCCTGAAAGGGAGCTCGTGCTGCGAGAGGGCAACATTTGCTCAGCGAAGGAGGAAGAGCAGGCTGTCACCTTCCGGGAGATTGCCTCGTTGGCCTACAAAAAGATCCTCTTCCTTCCCGAGGGCGAGGAGCCGGGGTTAAAAGAGATCGCTTACTACAAAAACCCCATCGCCAAGCTCCCCAACCGGAAGGACTTCAACATCCAACTGACCCATGCCAACTCCGTTCACGTTGTCGTCGTGGAGGTGGACGTGCAGTCCGGAACGGTCAATTTTCTGAAGTACGGCATTGTCCATGACTGCGGCAGGCAGATAAACCCCGGGATTGTGGAGGGAATGACGATCGGTTCCACCGTGCACGGCTTAGGGGCCACCTTGTTGGAGGAGTTCGTCTACAACGAGGACGGGCAGCCCCTTTCCACCACCTTCATGGATTATCTGAAGCCCCTGGCGATGGACGTGCCAAAGTTTGAGCTGGCCCATATGGAATCCCCATGCCCTTATACTTTGCTTGGCAGCAAGGCGGTAGGTGAGGGGGGCTCCCTACCCTCATTGGCTGCCATCGCCAATGCGGTTGAGGATGCCCTTTCTCCCTTCGGCGTCAAGGTGACCTCGCTGCCGATCACGCCCGAAAAGGTCGTACGAGCGGTAAGAGAAACCAAAGAGATTTAGATAGGATAAGAAGACATGTTTCCCAACCGATTCGAATATCTCTCCCCCAGCTCCCTCGAGGAGGCGCTTTCCCTCCTTAAAACGCACCACGATGAGGCCAAACTCCTGGCGGGCGGGCAAAGTCTTATATCGCTCATGAAGCTCCGCCTGGCAAATCCAAAGTATCTCATCGATCTGGGCCGAATCGCCGATCTCCACTATCTGCGGGACGATGGGGATAAAATCAGCATCGGTGCGCTGACCACTTACGCCCAGATAAAGGAATCCGAACCGCTGCGAAATAAATGCCCGCTTTTGCCTCAGACAGCCTGCGTCGTGGGCGACGCGCAGGTTCGGAACCGAGGGACACTGGGCGGCAGCCTGGCCCACGCGGACCCTCACGGCGACATGCCCGCGGCGATCCTCGCTCTCGAGGCAGAATTGAAGGCGGTCGGTCCCAACGGCGCGAGATGGATCAAAGCGGACGATTTTTTCATCACCATGTTTACAACCGCTTTGGCCCCCGATGAGATCCTAACTGAGATCCGTGTGCCGGCCCTGAATGGCGAAAGAATCGCTTACCTGAAGGCGGCCCGCAGACCTTCAGACTTCGCCATGGTGGGCATCGCTCTGCGCCTAAAGATTGGCCCGGATCAAACGTGCGAGAAGATCTCGATCGGCGTGACGGGAGTGACGGATAGGCCTTACCGCGGCGTGGGCGTCAAGAAGGCGCTCATAGGAGAAAAACTGAATGCCAAAATCATCGAAGAAGCCGCCGCCCAGGTAACCGAAGGAATCGACGTGATGGAAGACGTCAATGCTTCCAAGGCATTCCGTTCCCACCTCGCCCGGCTCTACACCGCCCGCGCCATCGAGTCAGCGCTGCAAGCTTAACGTAATCTGCTAGCGGGCGTTCCGGCTGGACTGGGCGGGTGCGACGATACGACAAGGAGCAAGTGGCATGTCAGCCAAAGTTTACCGGCCGGAGAACTGGAGCGCCTCGCCGCTGGAGAGCGAGTCGGCCCAGCTCGTCGGCGGGCGCTGCTCGAGTTGCGGCAAGGTGTTCTTTCCACGGTTCAACGCCTGTCCAAGCTGCGCGTCGCGCGAGCCAATGGTGGAGGTTCGGCTCAGCCGCCGCGGAACGCTATACTCGTATTCGGTAATCCGCGTCAATGCGCCCGGCTTTAAGGCCCCGTACGCCGTCGGCTATGTCGACCTGCCGGAGGGGCCGCGCGTCTTCGGCCATCTGGACGGCTGGCAGGATGGCCCAGTACCGCTGGACACTTCGGTGGAGATCTATGCCGGGCCGATCGGCAAGGACCGCGACGGCGAAGAGCTGATCAGCGTCCGCTTCCGTCCGCTGGCGGCTGACCGCAATTCAACAGGAGGAGCGTGATGGCGAACCTGCGCGAAGTCAGCGTGATCGGCGTCGGCATGAGCCGATTCGCCAAGCAGCCGGAAATCAGTATCGTCGATCTGACCCAGGCGCCGATCCTGGATGCCCTCGAGGACGCCGGTGTCGCCTGCGGGCAGGTGCAGGCAGCCTACAGTGGCAGTGTTTTCGGCGGCTCCGGCATCGGCCAAAAAGTGCTCAAAGGCATCGGCATGTCCGGTATTCCCATCCTGAACGTTGAAAACGCCTGCTCCAGCGGCTCGTCGGCCTTCAGGGAGGCGTGGCTGGCCGTGGCCAGCGGCATGCATGATGTGACACTGGCCTTCGGCACGGAGAAGCTCACAGCACTGGGGGGCGGCGCCTATCCGTTAAGCGACGACATCGAAGCCGACCAGGGTGTCCTGATGCCGGCCGTCTATGCGATGCGGGCGCGCCGCCATATGGCGGAGTATGGGACGACCATCGAGCAGATCGCAAAGATCGCGGTGAAAAACCACCGCAACAGCGTTCACAACTCGCGCGCGCAGTACCAGCGCGAGTACACGCTGGAGGAGGTGCTTAACTCGCGCATGATCGCCGATCCGCTCACGATCTTGCACTGCTGCCCGACCGGCGATGGCGCAGCCGCTGTGATACTGGCTGCAACGGAAATGGCGCATCGCTTGGGCGGCAAACCGGTCAAGGTGCGCGCGTCGGTGCTCCAATCCGGGCTATTCAAGAACGACTTTCGCGATATGACCAAGTCCGACCTGAGCTACCGCACGGCCGCCGCCGCGTATGAGATGGCCGGGCTGGGGCCTGACGACATCGACGTAGCCGAGGTGCACGACGCCTTCACTATTGGCGAGCTCATGTACTACGAGGCGTTAGGCTTCTGCGCGCCGGGCGACGGCGGGCGGCTGATCGACGAAGGAGCGACCGAGATTGGGGGGCGCATTGCGGTGAATCCGAGTGGCGGCTTGCTCTCAAAGGGGCATCCGGTGGGCGCGACCGGGGTGGCTCAAATCGTGGAGATCGTCAGTCAGTTGCGCGGAAACTGCGGGCCGCGGCAGATCGCGGGGGCGCGCATTGGGTTAACTCACTGCACGGGGGGTGGTGTGGCGGGATTCGACCACATTGCCTGCACGATCCATGTCTTCGAGCAGTAACACCGATAAGCCGATGAACTCCGCCAAACCCCCACTCTGCGGGCTCCGTGTCCTCGACCTTACCCAGTTCCTGGCCGGACCGTTCTGCACCCAGATCCTGACCGATCTCGGAGCGGAGATCGTCAAAATCGAGCCGCAGGCCGGCGATCCCACGCGCGCGTTGCCGCCTTATTTCTACAAGGGCGAAAGCGCTTATTTCCTGGCCATCAATCGCACCAAGCTGAGCCTTGTGCTGGACCTTTCGACCGAAGCCGGCCGCAACGTATTCCACGACCTGGTGCGGCGGGCGGACGTGGTCATAGAAGCGTATCGCCCGGGCGTAGCTAAGAAACTGGGCGTGGACTACGACGCGATCAAGAAAATGAACCCGCGGATTGTCTACTGTTCCATCTCCGGCTTCGGCCAGGATGGACCGTACGCGACGCGACCTGCCTATGACATGATCGTGCAGGCGCTATCCGGCGCGATGAGTCTGACCGGCGAGATCGGTGGGCGGCCCGTCCGCTCCGGTACACCGATTGGGGATCTTAACGCGGGCCAGTCTGCGGCAACGGCAATTCTGGCCGCGCTCTGGGAACGGGAGCACTCGGGAGTGGGTCAGTCGATCGACATCTCTATGTTGGACGTGCAAGTCGCGATGCTTAGCTATCTGGGGCAGTACTACCTTATCTCCGGCGATGTCCCGGGTCTCCAGGGCAGGGGACACATGTCGATTCCAACCTACAACGCCTTTCGCGCGCGCGATGGCCGCGACGTTCTCATCTGCGCAAATACGGAGCGGATGTGGCAACAGCTTTGTGAGGCGCTGGAAATGCCGGAGCTGGCGAATGATCCTCGCTTTGAGACGAACGAGCGCCGCCACGCGAATCGCGCCGAGCTGGAGCCGATTCTAGAGCGGGCGTTCGCGAAAGACGATTGCGCTAACCTCCTGGCACGCTTTCACGAGCGCGGCATCCCGAGCGCGCCGGTAAACTCGGTGGCCGAAGCGCTTGCCGATCCGCAAGTAGTCCACCGCCGGATGGTGCGCGCGGTGGCGCATACTCTGGGTGGAGAGATCCGCGTGCTCGGCAACCCGATCAAGTTTTCACGCAGCCACGAAGCTGACTTCATAAGCCCGCCGACGCTTGGTCAGCACTCGGAGAGCGTCTTGCGGGAGGTGTTGGAATATACTCCCGAGCGGATTGAAACACTGCGGCGACAGGGCGCGTTCGGACCTGAATCCGCCGCGACGACTCCGACTCGGCGAAAAAACGGAACCCCTGACCGAGATCTATGAAGCCGCCCCCATTCGAGTATCACGCTCCTACGACGGTTGCGGAGACTGTGAGCCTGCTCAGCCATTATGGAGAAGATGCCAAAGTGCTGGCGGGCGGGCAAAGCCTGATGCCGCTGCTCAACTTTCGCCTGGCACGGCCCGCAGCCATAGTCGATATAAACGGCGTCGAGGAGTTGGACTATCTCCATCAGGAAGATGGCTGGCTTGTCGTCGGCGCGCTCGTGCGCCAGCGGGCTGCGGAGCTAAGCGCGCTGGTGACAGAAACCTGTCCCCTGCTGGCCGAGGCGCTTCCATTCATCGGCCACTTCCAGATTCGTAACCGCGGCACGGTCGTGGGGAGCCTTGCCCACGCCGACCCGGCAGCCGAGCTCGGTGCCGTTGCCTTGGCCCTGGGCGCGGAGCTGAGGATACAGAGCACGCGTGGTACTCGCACTGTCCCTGCGGAGCGGTTTTTCGTCTCGTATCTCACTACAGCGCTGGCGCCGGACGAGCTGCTCGTTGAGGCCCGCTTCCCGGCGGCGCGGCCACGAACCGGTTACGCCTTTGCCGAGTTCGCCCGGCGCCACGGCGACTTCGCGCTCGTGGGTGTCGCCGCAGTCGTTGAGCAGGATCAGGCGCACCGCTGCGCCGACGCGCGGCTGGCGTTCACCGGTGTCGGGCCGGTCCCGATCCTGTTCACGGACGAGCAGGGCCTATTGCGCGGTGAGCCGCTCACGCCGCAGGCGATGAACGTCTTTGCCGAGCGCGCCGCTGCGAGCTTCGAGGCAGAGCCGGATGTCCACGCCAGCGCCGAATACCGGCGCGAGTTGGCTGGTGTGCTCGCCGAGCAGGCGCTTAAGTCCGCGGCCGCGCGTTCCAAGAAAGGTAATTGAGATGGCGGAAAAGCGAACCATTCAACTCACGATCAATGGCCGGCAGCACAGCGGTCAGGTTGAGCCGCGCCGCACGCTGGCCGATTTCCTGCGCCAGGACCTGGATCTGACCGGCACGCATCTGGGCTGCGAGCATGGAGTCTGCGGAGCCTGTACGATTCTGCTGGACGGGGCCGCCGTCCGCTCGTGTCTGGTACTGGCGGTTCAGGCCAATGGACGCCGGGTTGAGACCGTGGAAGGACTAGCTGATCCGAAGGGCAAGCTGCACCCGATCCAGACAGCGTTCCACAAGCATCACGCGCTCCAGTGTGGATTCTGTACTCCGGGCTTCCTGATGTCGATCGTCGAGCTGCTCAACACTCGGCCCGATATTGAAGACGAGGACGAGATTCGAACGGCGCTCGCCGGCAATCTCTGCCGGTGTACCGGCTATAGCGGTATCGTGGCCGCAGTCCGAGAAGTGGCCGCCCAGCTTCGCCGGGAGCGGACGTCATGAGCCGGGCGCTCTTCGGCGTCAGGGTCAAGCGGCGCGAGGATCTGCCTCTCCTCACGGGCCAGGGAAGCTACACCGACGACCTGAAGCGGCCCGGCATGCTGCACGCGGCTGTGTTGCGCAGCCCGCATGCCCACGCCAAGATCCGCTCGATCGCCGTCTCGGCCGCGCGGGCGCTGGCCGGCGTTGCTGCCGTATTTACCCACGCTGACCTCGGCGCTGCCGGTAAGGAGATCCCCCTTCTGCAGCCGAATCCCCTCCTCGTCGCACGAACCCAACTGCTGCTGGCGCATGACGAAGTGCGCTACGTTGGCGAGCCCGTGGCGTTTGTTGTGGGGGACGATCGCTACGTAACCGAGGATGCGCTGGAGCTGATCGAAGTTGCCTACGAGCCGCTGGCGGTTGCTGCGGACGCCGAGGGGGCGCTCGAAGATGGCGCGCCGCTCGTGTATCCGGAGATTGCTAACAATCTGGCATCTCGCTTTACGCTGGGTTTCGGCGATGCCACAGAGGTCTTTGGGCGAGCCGACCTCGTGCTGCGGCAGCGCTTTAAGACGCATCGCGGCGCCGGCCAAGCTATGGAGTGCCGCGTGGTGCTGGCCGAGTACGATCGGCGTGCGAACCGGATCACGATGTGGTCCGCGACTCAGGCGCCTCATCTGATCGGGCGGCTCGCCAGCCAGATGCTTGGAATGGAGGAGTGGCAGCTCCGGGTGATTGCCCCGCACGACGTCGGCGGCGGTTTCGGACCGAAAGCAATCTTTTACCCCGAGGAAGGGCTGGTCCCGTTCGCGGCGCGGGCGCTCGGCCGCCCGGTCAAATGGACCGAGGATCGCCACGAGCACTTTCTTTCGACCAATCAAGAACGGGATCAGTACCACGACGCGGAAATGGCGCTGACTCGGGAGGGGAAGGTCCTGGGGTTTCGCGACACCGTTGTATTCGACACCGGCGCCTACGTGCCATGGGGGATCGTCGAGCCCTGGATCACCGCCACTACCATCCCCGGTCCGTACAAGCTTTCAGCGTTCCAGGTCGACATGCAGGTGGTTTACACCCATAAGGTCCCAGTGACTCCGGTGCGCGGGGCGGGTCGTCCCCAGGCTGTCTTCGTAATGGAGCGAATGATGGACCTGGCCGCGCGTGAGCTTCAACTGGATCCCGCTGAAATCCGTCAGCGCAATTTTATCCAGCCGGAGGAGATGCCGTACCCGATGGGACTGGTTTACCGAGATGGGGCGCAGGTGACGTATGACTCCGGCGACTACCCCGCCTGCCTACGAAAGGCGCAGGATTTGATTGGTTACGATCAGTTCCGCCGGGAGCAGTCCAGGGCTCGCCTCGAGGGACGATACATCGGCGTGGGCATTGGCGCGTATGTAGAAGGAACCGGCCTGGGGCCGTATGAGGGGGCGATCGTCCAGATTGAATCGTCGGGGAAGGTCTTGGTCACTACAGGCGCAACACCCCAGGGCCAGGGACACGTCACCACCATGGCCCAGATTGCCGCCCACGAGCTGGGAATCAATGTGGATGACGTCACTGTCATCACCGGCGACACTGGCGCGATACCGTTCGGCATTGGCACGTTCGCGAGCCGGATCGCAGTCAACGCCGGTAACTCCATCGCGCTGGCGGCGCGCGAGGTGCGTGAGAAGGCGCTCACGATCGCGGCGAACCTGCTCGAGGCGAACAAAGACGATCTGGAGTTGGCGCAGGGGAGCGTGTTTGTGCGCGGCGCTCCGGCCAGGTCGATCAGTCTGGGGGCGCTCGCACTAACGGCTGCGGGTGCGCGGCCAGGCTACACTCTGCCGCCAGGCGTCCAGCCCGGTCTTCAGGCAACCCATTACTTTAGCCCGAGCCAGGCGGCCTACGCCAGCGGGACGCACGTGATTACCGTGGAAGTCGATGTGCGGACGGGCGATGTGAAAATCCTGGATTATGCTGTCGCCCATGATTGCGGCCGGATGATCAATCCGATGATCGTAGAGGGCCAAGTCCAGGGCGGAGTGGCGCACGGTATCGGCAATTCCTTCTACGAGGAGCTGATCTACGATAATAATGGCCAACTCCTTACCGCCAGCTTTATGGACTATCTCCTGCCGACGGCAAAGGAGGTGCCCACGGCGAAGATCGCCCATATGGAAGTGGTCTGCCCGCTCAACCCACTCGGGGTGAAAGGTGTTGGCGAAGGCGGCACGATTCCGTCTGCTGCGGCGTTCGCGGGCGCGGTCGAGAATGCGCTTGCGCCTTTTAACGTCACTGTGAAGGAGGTGCCATTGAGCCCGGAGAAGGTGAGAAAGCTGCTGCGTGAGGCAGGGCGGTGAAGCGTGAGAATAGGTGAAGGGACGGGGAACGATGTACGTAACGGCGAATAGATTACGGCTGCACTATCAGATTGAGGGGCAAGGGCCGGTAGTGTTGTTCCTGCATCCAGTCGGGCTCGATCTGACGTGGTGGGAGTCTCAGGTCGAGGCGCTTCGCTCGGAGTTCCAGGTATTGCGACTGGACTTCCGTGGGCATGGCGAGTCGGCGATTGCCTCGCCTCCGTATACATTGGTTGACTTCGCGAACGATGCTCACGCGCTCCTCGAAGCTCTGAGGCTCGCGCCGGCTCATGTCGTCGGCCTCTCGTTGGGCGGGATGGTGGCCCAGGTGCTGGCGCTCGAATATCCCGCAGACGTACGCTCGCTGGTGCTGGCCGATACGCTGTGCACGTTGCCGGCTGCGGCTCGGCAAGCCATGCGGGCGCGTGGCGAGGCGGCCGAGCATGGGGGAATGGCAGCAGTAGTACAACCAACGCTTGAGCGCTGGTTTACGGCCGGCTTTCTGGATTCCCCGCTGGTTGCGCATTGCCGCCAACGGTTGCTGGCGAATGATGTCGGTGCCTGGGCGGCTACCTGGCGCGCGATCGCCGAGCTCGACACGCTACCGCAGCTGAGTGAAATTCGTGCGCCCACGCTCGTTACCACCGGCGATGCCGACGTCAGCACACCGGTCCCGGCAGCACAGGTAATTGCCGATCACATCCCGGGTGCGATTCTTAAGGTCATGCCAGGCGCGCCTCACATGGCGCCGTATGAACGGCCGGATCTCTTCAATCCTCTGGTTCTCGAATTCCTCCGTTCAGTGGCGTCTTAAACGAGAGAGAAAAAGATTGGAGCCCGTATGACAGTTATCGAGCACACAGCGGGAGAGCTAAGGTACCGCGACGTTCGCGAGTGGATCGATCGCGTCGAGAGCTTCGGAGAACTCAAGCGGATTTCCGGCGCCAACTGGCAGACTGAGATCGGCGCCATCTCTGAGATCAACGTCCACCGGCTTCCCTCCTCTGGGCTCCTTTTCGACAAGGTGCCCGGTTACCCGGAAGGGTTTCGCGTGTTGGTGTGCACCACTAACACGCCGCGGCGGCTCGCGCTGACTCTTGGCCTGCCCGCCACCACTACCCACGAACTCGTGGCCAGCTTACGGCACGGCCGCCTCGCCCGATGGCAGGCGGAGAGCGAACAGTTCGCCCCGGAGTACGTGGCCGACGGACCCGTGTTTGAAGTGGTCCAGGAGGGAGCGCAGGTCGATCTGGAGTCCTTCCCCACACCGATCTGGCACGACAAGGATGGTGGCCGCTACATCGGGACGGGCGATGCTGTTATTACGATAGATCCCGACACCGGTTGGTCCAACGCCGGCGCTTACCGCTGCATGATGACCGGTAAGAATCAGTTAAGCCTCTGGATGGCGACACCCAATCGCCACGGCCGGCTCCACATTAATAAGTACCACCAGCGCGGCCAACCGGCTCCCGTCGTGGTAACTTTCGGCCAGGACCCACTGCTGTCGCCGGTCCTCGCAGGTATGGCCATGCACGAGGGTGTCTCCGAGCTGAACGTGGCCGGCGCAATCAAGGGAGCGCCCCTGCGCGTCGTGCGCGGTCCAGTAACCGGCTTGCCGATCCCGGCCGACGCGGAGATCGCCGTGGAGGGTTGGGTTCGCGCGGGAGTGATGTGCGCAGAGGGACCGCACGGTGAGGCGCCGGGTTACTATGCCGGCGGGCAGCAGATGGTACCGGCTATCGAGGTGGCCGCTATCTACCATCGCCGCGACCCGATTCTGGTAGGGGCGCCGCCGGCCAAGCCGCCGCATGATTTCTCCTATTCGATGGCAGTACTCTACTCGGCGCTGACGCACGACGCGCTGGAGGGGGCCGGGCTGCCCGGGGTGAGCCAGGTCTGGTTCCCTGAGGAGGGCACGGGCCGACTCTTGCAGATCGTGGCGATCAAGCAGCGCTACTTTGGCCACGCCAAGCAGGCCGGTCTGCTGTGCTCGCAGGTGCAGCCGGCGGCGTACCTGGGACGTATGACCGTGGTCGTGGACGACGACATCGATCCGACTAACTTGAGCGAAGTGGTTTGGGCGGTCGTCACCCGAGCGGACCCGAAGCGCGGTTACACGATTCTCGACCAATGCTGGGGCAGCCCGATCGACCCGCTGAAGCAGCTTTATCCGCCGGGCACATTATACAGTGGCCGTGTGATCATCGACGCCTGCCGGCCATTCGAGCACCTGGAGACATTCCCGCCCGTGGCCGCCTCGAGCCCCGAGCTTCTGAGCGAAGTTTGGGCGAAGTGGCGCCACCTGTTCGAGAAGGACGGCAAATCGTGACGGCGAGCTCTTAGGGTCTACTTCTTGCCGAAAAGCGAGGCAATAAATCCTGACGCCTCGAGTTCCTTGACAATGCCGTTGTCATAAAACTTCTCCGCATCCGCAGTCCGGGCATTTTCTCTTTTGGATAGCTTCAGCGCCGCCTCAATAATTTCTTTTTTCACATAGGGTTTTTCCGGGATATGAGGAATGCTGGTACGGTAGCTCTCGAGGAGAATTTCTCGGTCATCGATGCGGGAGAACTTGCCGACAACACGCATAGCATACTCCTGATCCCTCCGGCAGAGCGCCAACCCTTCAAGATAGCCTTTAAAGAAATTGCGCATCGCGTCACGATTCTGCCGCATCCAGGATTCGTTCACCCCGATGCCCATGTAGCCAAAAGGAAGCTTCATCTGCATCAGGTTTAGGATTTCTTTGGAGCCGAGTTTCTGCGCGATCAGACCATTGGGAGGGGAGATAATCGAGGCGTCAACCAGCCCTTGTTGGAGGGCCTGGACACGCGCATCCGTGCCACCCACGTAGACCATCTTGTAGTCGCTTTCCTTAAGCCCGTAATGGGCCAGAGCGTCGCGAATGCCGTACTCCGAAGCCGCGCCGGCGCGGCTGGCGGCTATGATCTTTCCCTTAAGATCTTTCGGGCTCTGGATCGTAGGCTTGCCGAAGATCTGAAAATAGTAGACATCGTAAACCGAACCGGTCATCAGGGTATTTCCCCCCGCGAGCCGCGCCTCCACAGCAGCGCCCGCGTTGAAAAGACCAACCTGAATGGAGTTGGCCTCCATCCCTAGCACCACTCTCGATCCTCCTGCCAGATAGATCAGTTCTGTGTCCAAGCCGTACTTTTTAAACAAACCCTTCTCTTGCGCCGCCCACAGGGGGACCGTAACAGCCGAAATCGCGCTGTAGCCAACGTGAACTTTTTCTGCGCCTATAGCCAAGCCGTGATCTGCGAGAATCGTCAGCATTGTTATGGCACAAAGAAGAAAGGGAGATCGTGGCCTTTTCATTTCAAACCTCATGGTAGAGACTACGATGAATTTTAGTTGATTGCGCGCTCGATTCGATCCATCCTACGGTTCGACCATTCGAGTCCCTCGCGGCCCTGAGGAGGATCGAAGGGTAAACTCACCGTCCCGTCTTCGACCCTGAGGCCTCGGCCTGAGGCTCGGCCCGAAGGCTCAGACCCGAAGGGAGGAAGATCGAGGGACAGCCGGCTAATTTAAAAGCCTCTTTACTCCAATCGGGGGTAGATGTCCAGCGCTACCTGCAAACCGGCTTCAGGTTGATGTTATGAAAGCGCTGCGCTCCGCTCGCTCAATTTGGTACTCTGTACCCGGTCAGTAAATCAGCGAAAAGGAGGGGCAGCCGGATGAACTATATCGCATTCGACGCGCACAAGCGCTACACCTTGACATCTGTGGAACGAGCCGAGGGAGGCATCCTGAGAGAAATTAGAGTGGGACACGAGCGTGGAGCCATCCGCCTGCCTGTGCTCTGGCAGACAGGTCAGTTCCTTTTGACTTGCGAGCCTGGTTCTCCTGTGGCGGTGGAGACGATCGGGAACTGGTATTGGATCGTAGATGAGATTGAAGAGGCCGGGATGGTGCCGCACTTGGCGCATGCCCGCAAGGCGAAGCTGATGATGGGGTCGATCAACTCATGTGTTACTTGGGGATGTGATGTTAGCTCCCACAAAACCCCTTTCCCCGACAGGTTCCTAGTAGCTGATCGGGCTATGGAATGCGAGCTTGCACGGGACCGTCAGGGGCATTTGGGAGTTCTTGGCGGCTTTAGCTCAAAACCAAATTCCTATCATTGGCCATTAAGCTGTTCATGGGTTTGTATCGGACGAAAATTGAGATAGAGTGAAAAGAGAATCGGTTGGTGCCGGTTTGCCTTGCACAAAAAATCCCGGCCCGGGTTATCTGCAGGTCGGGAGTTTAGGAGGTCAATATGCCCAATGGACGATGGCCGAACGATCTCGAGATGGTTATCGAACGGCTTCGACGTCAGTTCCTCGACCTCAATCCCGGAGGCCTGAGGCTCTTCTTGACCGGGCTGGTTATTCTCATCTTGCTCTGGTCGAGCTGGTACACGGTGCCGCCGGAGGCGACGGCGGTGGTTCAACGTTTCGGTCGGGTGATGCGAACGGCGGGGCCGGGCCTGCATTTCAAGATCCCCTTCGGTGTCGAGCGTGTTCGGGTGGTTCCAACTGCGCGAGTGCTCAAGGAAGAATTTGGGTTTCGGGCTCTGGCTGCCGGTCAAAGGGGCCAACGCGAGCGCGAAGATCTTTCCAACGAATCGCTCATGCTCACCGGCGATCTCAATGTGATCGATGTGCGGTGGATTGTCCAGTATCGCGTGGAGGACCCGGTGCGATTTCTTTTCAAGCTTCGTGACCAACGCCAGACATTGCGGGACATCGCAGAGGCGGCCATGCGCCGCGTGGTCGGAAACCGGTTGGGAAGCGATGTCTTAACGGTGGGCCGGGTTGCCGTTGCCAGCGAAGTGAAGGAGGACATGCAGAAAACCCTCTCTGCCTATGAAACCGGAATCCGACTGGTCACAGTAGAGCTTCAGGACGTCACTCCTCCGGATCCAGTCAAGCCCGCGTTCAATGAAGTGAACGAGGCCAGGCAGGATCTGGAGCGGATGGTCAATCAGGCCCAGGAGCAGGCGAACAAGGTGATCCCCAAGGCCAGCGGCGAAGCCAAGCAGGTGATCGCCGAGGCGGAGGGCTACGCCACGGAGCGGGTCAATCAAGCCCAGGGTGAGGCCGCACGGTTTTTGGCGGTGCTCAGTGAATACCAAAGAGTTCCGGAGGTGACCCGGAGACGTCTCTATCTGGAAGCCGCGAGCAAGGTTCTCTCCGAGGCCAAAGGGGTCTACATTGTCGACAGCGAGCAACGGGCCTTGGTCCCGTGGCTTTCGTTGGATTCGGGCGGAATCCCGCCGCCGCTGAAAGAGGAGAAAAAGCTATTGAAAGAGGAGAAAAAGCCATGACGCGCGCGATGCGAACTACGTTGGCAATTTTGGTCGCCCTGGTGCTGCTTGCGGCTTTTGGCGCCTTCTACGTGTTGGAGGAAGGCGAGCAAGCGGTCATTTTGCAGTTCGGCCGGCCCGTGGGCGCCCCGGCGACTGAAGCCGGTCTTCACTTCAAAGTCCCTTTTATTCAAGAAGTTCGCCGCTTTGATAAGCGTCTCCTCATTTGGGACGGCGCTCCGAACCAAATCCCCACGGCGGGGCGGGAGTTTATCTGGGTGGACACCACGGCTCGTTGGCGCATTGTCGATCCCTTAAAGTTCCTTAAGAGCGTGGCCACGGAGAGCGGGGCCCAGTCGCGTCTGGGCGACATCATCGATTCGATGGTCCGGGACCACGTTGCCGCTAACCCGCTGGGCGAGCTGGTGCGGAGCTCTGCCTGGGAACCGCCGAAGGGGGAGGCGCTCGAAGAGGTTGCTGAGGAGGTCCTGGCGGAGCTGAAGAAGGAGATCCGCCTCGGGCGGGAAGGAATCTCGCAGGCCATCCTTTCGGCGGTGCAGAAGGTCACGCCGGAGTACGGCATCGAGGTCATCGATGTGCGGATCAAGCGGCTCAATTACGTGGAGAGCGTTCGAGAGAAGGTGTACGTCCGGATGATCTCCGAAAGAAAGCGGATCGCCGCCCGCTTTCGGTCCGAGGGGGAAGGTCGGAGCGCGGAAATCCTGGGCAACATGGAGAAGGAATTGCGGGAGATCCGCTCTGGGGCGTATCGCAAGGTCCAGGAGATCCGCGGCAAAGGGGACGCCACGGCGACCCGGGTTTACGGCGGCGCCTATGGCCGCGATCCGGAATTCTACGCGTTCTCGAGGACACTCGAGAGTCTCAAGGAGAGCCAGAACAAAAACTCCGTCCTCGTGCTCACCACCGATAGCGATTACTACCGCTATCTGAAGGAGGCCAATCCGTCGCGCTTAAAGACACGGCGATAGGACCAGCGCTTTCCTTGCTTTCCTCCTTGGGTGGCAGATGTCCATCCCTGCCTGCAAACCGGCTTCAGGTTGATTTGACATAACGTCTCGTTATTTGCTCGAGGGCTCTGATAGCATCGCGGACTTGGATAGAAACCCCCAAAGATCTGTCCTTACCTAATTTCTCCAAACTCATTCTCGTGAAGCCCGGCCACAAGAGATTTATTGTCAGCGGAAAAGAGCTCCTGGGGGCCACCTCGCGTCGAGCATGTATTCGAAGAGACCCCAGACGAGCGCATAAGCACAGGCTGACATGACCAGAGAGGCGCTCCACCTTTCCCTTCCCTCAATGAGCGTGTAGAGGAAAACCAGAAGGGGCAGGCTGATCACGATGCCCAAAAGCCAGATGCCAAAGGCGCCGCCCATGAACCAGGCGAAAAAAATCAGGGTGCGTCGGATCTCGATCTTCTTATCCAACTTCACATCGTAGACCTCATCCATCTCAATGCCTCTTTTTCCCCCTCCGCGACGCCCCTCCCAGTCTGTTGCGTCCCGGTAAAGTTGGACTGAGACCAGGAGAAGCCCCGGAATAGCTGCAACGTAGACGGGCATAATCTTCGCTATGTCGGGCCACTCCCAACCCACAACGGCGGCAGCCAAGAAAATCGCAAGTAAGAAAAGTGTAAAATTAGCTTTCATCGTCAGACCTCGCCATCGTCCCACCTGACGAAGATGGGGATTCCGACTTGCTTTTAAGCCTCCCGCGCAGGGTGAAGACAAGAGAAGTGGCAGCCAGAATCAGTAGCACGATCACTGCCGGCCTCCCGAGCCAACTAAACCCATAGCTTGCCACCGATCTATAGAGGTACTTCTCCATTAGGTCTCCCAAGACGAGCCCGAGAATCATGGCCGGTCTGGGATAACCAAAGCGTCTCATGAAATAGCCAAGGATCCCAAAGGCAACCACAGCCAAAAGGTCTAGGGGGTCACGATTGACGCTGAAGGCCCCCATTAGGATGAATATGAACATGATGGGAACCATGAACGTGTAGCGCACCTCGGCCAGCTTGGCGAGTTGTGCGGCCAGAACGAAACCGATCAGGGTCCCTATAATTCCCGAAATTCCCTGAAGCCAGATCACGCTGTAGATTACGTCCGTGTTCTTTTTCACCATCTCCGGCCCGGGCAGATATCCCCACGCGAGTAAGGCCACCATAAAAAGCGCTGTCACCACTCCCTGGGGAAATCCCAGCAACAACGTGGTTACAAGGTCGCCTCCGTCTTTCGCGTCGTTGGCGCTCTCAGGAGCGATAACGCCGCGCACGTCTCCTCTGCCGAAGCTTCCCCCTGCGCCCTTGCAGGTCTGAGCCGCATGCCCATAGGCGAGCCAGTCCACCACCTGCGAGCCGAGCCCGGGGACAATTCCTACCCAAACGCCGACAAAACTGCACCGCACCACGAGCCACCATTCACGCAATGTATCCTTGACCCCGTCGAATAGGCTTCCCTTGAGCGGCACCGGCTGCTGCTCGACTCCGAGCTTGGTCAGGGCCAAATCCAGCGCCGAGGGAATGCCAAAGAGAGCCAGCGCGATGATGCTCATGGAAATACCGTCCAATAGATAGGGCTGATCAAAAACGAAGCGCATGATGCCGCTTTGTGCTTGCTGGCCGACCGTTGCGAGCAGCAGACCAAAGACCGCGGCGATGAGTCCCTTGATCGGACGCCGCCCGGCCAGAACGGCTACCATGCTCAGACCCCAAAGCATGACTACAAAAAGCTCCGGGGAGCCCATCAGGTAGATCAGAGGCCTAGTCGCAGGAATCGCCAAAGCAAGAGTCAAGGTGCCGATCAGACATCCCATGCCCCCGGCCATGAAAGAGGCCCCTAAGGCACGGCGCCCCTCGCCTCGCTTTCCCATCGGGTATCCGTCGAGCACGGTGGCCTGGGAACCGGAGCCCCCGGGAATACCAAAGAGGATGGGAAGGTAAGCCGCACAAATGGCGCTCACGGAGCTCGCCCCAATCAAGAGAGCGATGCCCGTTATAGGCTCCCACCTAATGACCACGGGCAACAAAATCGCATAGACCAGCGGCATCCCCAATCCTTGAGGGGCCACGGCGGTGAAGGTGCCGATGCCGACCCCCAGCAGCATCGCCAAGAAAACCTTAAAGTGCATGAGGTTCAGGAAACCCTGAGCCGCCGCGTCGAACAGCGAAGTCTCCATATCGATTCTCGTTGCCTACTCGACAATCGCCTTCCCATTCGCCTGCGGCAAAAGCGGCGCCGGATGCTCTCCTACAACCTTTCCGTGCTCCCTGGAAAACTCTCGGTCCATTGGCGCCCCGCGCAGCGCTTTTTTAGGAATCACCATCCGAGCCTTAGGCGCACCTATCAGCGAGCCGGGAGCGGTCCCGCACCCACAAGCTTTTTGAAGAGCTCAATCACTTCAGGCTCGCGCGGAATTTCTCTAATAGCCCTTTCATGATCTTTGGGCAGGAGAGGTGAGGGTTCGTCGCCGGTGAGCTTTTTGTATTCGTGGAAAAATTCGGGGTCTTTATAGGTTTTGCGGAAGGCCTCCTGGAGAATCTCTACCCGATCCTTGGGCGTTCCGGGCGGAAGAACAAAAGGGGTGCCGGCAATCCTAAAGGCGCGCTGCAAAATGACCAGCTTACGCTCTCTATCCGACCTGGCAAAGCTCTCAAGCTCGGGAAGATGGCTGAATTGAGGATGCTTATCCCCCTTGGGAGTTTCAATGATCGCATGAAAGTCCACCAAAGCGCCTTCGAGCCACTCCCGGTTGCGCCGGACGACAGTGTCAGCGCCGTTCGATCGAGCGTCGACCTCACCCCGCATCAGCGCTGGGTCGATCTCAGGGCCCGAATAGGCGGCGATGAACTTTGGCTCTTTGAGGCCGAGAAGGTAGGCGAACAGGCGACCCTCGTTGTACGTAACGAAACCCACGGATTGGGCCCCGATCCTGATTCCGGAGGCGGCCCGAAGCTTCTCGATGCTGCTTAGGCCAGCCTGCTTCCTGCTGAGAAAGACCGCATGGTAGGTGCTATAGGGCGACCCCAGATAGAAGAATTTATCGAGATCGTACAGGATTCCTGACTCTCCAAGTACGGCAAGAGAAATCATGCCGACGCTCGGGTTTCCGATAGTAAGCCCGTCAGGGCGGGCTGATCTGTAGAGGTGATTTGCGGCCTTTCGGCCTCCCCCGCCGGGCATATATTCCATCACAATGGTTGGGTTTCCTGGAATATATTTTCGCAAGAAGGGAACCAAAGCTCTTGGCCGCAGATCTCCTGAGCCGCCAGGCTCCCGACCTTGGATCATGGTGATTGTCTTTCCCTGAAAAAAGGGAGTCTGCGAACAGAGATCTCCGGGCAAAAATAAAAGGTAGGTCAATAGGGTGACAAGAAACCGTCCTGCAGAAGGGCCAAAGTTACGCTTTTTTAACTCCATGCTGACCTCCTTTTCGAAAAATCACTTTCCATCGCCCAAAAGCTTCTTCATTCTTTCAACCACCTCCGGAGGCTGATCAATGACTTCTTTTGCAAGCTGCTCCAGCTCTTCTCCGTTGGCCGGGTCCATCTCCAACCTTCTCTTTTTCGCCTCTTCCAGCAACTGTGGATCCTGGACTGATTTGGTGAAGGCTTCACGGAGAATAGTTTGCTTTTCTGCCGGCAGACCCGGAGGCGCCACGATCGGTCTCCCAATATCTCCCCCGGCCAGCACAACGGTTGCCAGACGCCGACCCGCTTCGGGTGTCTTGTACTTGTCCATGAACTGGTAAATCGTGGGCACGTCAGGCAGTCGGTCGTCCCTTTTCTTCCCAGTTTGAAGCAGCACGCGGACAAAACCCTTTTTTCTCCAGGTGGTGAAGGGCTCGCGGGCGAAGAAAGCGGTGATTGTAAAGGCTCGGCACTGGACTTCACCCCTCTCAACCGCCAGGTCGATGTCCGCGCCGGCTTGATACCCCAAAACAATGTTGAACTTTGTGCCGATGACCTCTTCCAGGAGCTTGGGCAGATAGTATGCGCTGACCCCCGTTCCCGTCGACCCGCACTTGGGGGGCTCCGAGGCGTTACGTACGTCCTCCATGGTTTTGTAGGGCGTATCCGCCCTCATGTAAAGCAAAGCATTTGAGGCCACGGTACTTCCGATCCAGGCGAATTTCTTCCAATCATACTTGACTTGGCTCCGACCGGTGAGTTGATCGAAATAAAGCGCCGGGAAAATTGCGCCCAAGGTCATTCCATCAGGCTTCGCCACGCCGTAGACAAAGTTGGCTGCGATCATCGAGCCCGCACCGGTCATATTCTGGACGATGATGTTGGGGTTGCCGGGAATATATTTCGGCATGTACTGAGCAAGAAGCCGCGCATAGAGATCGTAAGCGTCTCCTGCCTTTGTCCCCACGACGATGGTCATGGTCTTCCCCTGAAAGAATGACGTCTGAGCCTGAAGGCCTGAGCTCCAGGCCAGACAAAACACCGAACAAATAAAGGCAACTTTTTTCATAGACCACCTCTCAGCCCGAGGAGCTTTGCCGCGTTGCCACTCAGGATCTTCTCTTTGTCTTCTGATGAGATTGCGACCGCGCGGACGGTGTCAACGGACCTCTTCAATGGGATAGGGACCGGCGGAAAATCACTGCCAAAGAGGACATGATCGACGCCCACCGTTTGCACCGCGCAGAGAACCGCCGGTGGATGCAGGCAGACGGTGTCGAAATAAAGCTGTTCAATGTAGGCGGCAGGAGGTTTCGTTAAAACGTCCGGTTCCCATGGTCCGAAACTCATGTCATGCCTCAGCTCGTAACCAAAGCCGAGTCTCCCCGGAAGCAGCGGCAAGGCGCCCCCGACGTGGGCGCAGACCATTTTCAGTTTGGGAAATTTTTCCAGTCCGCCCATCAGGATGAAGCGGGTAATAGAGAGGGTGGTGTCGAAAGGTCTTCCTACCATCTCAGGGAGGCGGAAGATCTCCATTTTTTCCGCCCCGATAGTGATGCGCGGCGGGTGGACGAAGAGGGGAACGTTTAAATCGGTAACCAACTCAAAGAAAGGCGCGGCGCGGGGAGAGTCGAGGTACTCTCCATTCACGCTGGAGTTGACCATGATGCCTTTCAGGCCGTATTCGCGTACGGCGCGCTCCGTTTCTTTAAGGATGCGATCATCCCCGAAGGGCATCGAGCAGGCAAGACCGAGAAAATTCTTGGGATATTTGGCGGTCACTTCCGCCGCAAACTCATTAAACTGTTTCACAACTTCGAATGGGTTGGCGCCTTCGGGCGTGCGGATCCAGTTATTGCCGAAGACCGTAATATCGACTCCGGCCTTCCGCTGTTCCTCGATAACCCCGTTGATGTCGAAGATGGCCTTAGGCGATTTCGGATGAAACCAAGTCTTAGGAGCTAGATGTGAATGACAGTCGATGATCATAACCGTTCATCCTTCATCGAGCAGGACACGCATCGACAAGCAGAGCCTCCTTTGCCGGCCTGGGGCGAGGGGTCAACTGGTACTTGCGTGGTCTAGCGCAGAGCTAGTGATAAAGCCCGCTCGGCTTCGCGAGGCAATTCCACCGGGACAAAATAATCCGCTGGGTAGAGATAGTCCTCGCCGGACTCGTCGATGACTCTGATGAGACCATCTTTAGCAGCTCGCGCATCAGGCAGAACCCGGTAAACCTTCCGGACCTCTAAATCCTCGGCTCCCGTGTTTCGGATACAGATCACCAGTTGTTTTTTATGCCTCTTCATGCGTGTTAATCCAAGTACCGCTTAATGCGGAACTTCCTGGCGTTGGCTAGTTAGCCAGACTTCATCTGGGCCTTGGATTGCTTGGGAAGTGCGGTTATCACCGACCGCAGCAAGGAATTCACCGACTCCGGGGATCGGAATACGGAGGCAACGTCCGGGTCCAACACGACCGCAACTGTCCTCCCCTTCATCAGGGGCGCAAAACGGTTCGGGCGAGACTTGCGGTAGTCAAACCGATATTCCCGTCGCATCTCCCCTCGCCTTGTTCCCCTACGACTTAATGTTTTCTTCATAGTCCTTTCGTTCTCTCCTTGTTGCCTTGCGCGCACTGAACATTCTAACCGACTCGCCTTGTGACGTAAAGCACACGACCAGTAAGCGCTCTCTGGCCGAATGTCCGATTATGATCTCCCGTTGTTCTTCGATTGAATGACCCTCGTCGTCGAAGATCCGCGCCAAGGGGTCGGCAAACACCGTGAAGGCCTCCTCGAACGACACGCCGTGCTTGGAAAAGTTTGATGCTGCTTTTCTGCTGTCCCATTCGAACTTCAGACCCATGCTGTTTCCACAACCTTAACACAGTTGCAACAGTTCGGAAACGACTTCACCTCTGGTTGATAGCCTGGGAAAATTCTGGGGACACATTACTCTTTTCAAGTACAACAAGACCAGGGCCACCGCCTAAGAGGGAATACAAAAATCAGTATTGTGTCCCCGGATTTCCCACGGCGGCCCGGCAGATCCTTCATCCGTCAAGAAAAGACTCCCGACCCTTAAATGGTCTCCCGATCCGAGATCGTCGCTTAAACGCCAAATACGGAGGTCGTTTTTTCTGTAAATGATTCGATCTAACTTTTCCTACAGCCTCAACGCTAATCTCAGCCGGCGCTTTTAGCGATCGGTCTGAAGCGGCAAGTTAGACCCCCGAATCATAGCTTGATATCCAGCAGCAAATTATAACCGGTCTTCCGCAAAATAACGTCTCTTGCAATTTTGGCTCTAGCTTTTTGGTCGGGATCTTCAAGATTCCAAACAGCGCGGCAACTGCGGGTAGCGCTATACCATCGGATCTTTCCGTTCCGTCTGAGGTGCTTTCCATTCGCACGGGTCACAGTTCTAAATAAAAGGCCTGAGTCCTTATTTATCTCGAGATCCACAGCTTTAGAGAACAGTGCCGAAGAGCGTTTACTGCCAATAAAGACACGATGACCAGCCTCAAGAACGCCCCGATAAAAGTGGACATTCTTGGCCGCTCGTTCTGTATTGGATCGTTTTGCATCGCCGGGCGTCTGACCATCGTCCAATATCTCCTCGATCCTTAAGGCTCCAATCAAGTACCAGCCATACTCTCCAGTAAAATCTTGCCATCCTGTGCCCAAATTGCGCCAAAGTAGTCCCCAAAATAGCAGGATGTCCCCAGGAACAGCCCGTTCCAGAGCAGCGGCACGACCATGACGAATATAGTCACCATAAGTAAGCTCCTCCCAGTCTGGGTCTAGGTGGGTCTGAGGAGCCTTTGGAAGACGAAGATACGGTCGGGCCTCAGGTGGGTAAGGGCACACCAGAACTCTCTTGCGGCTGCTTGGGAATGAGACATACAGAAACTGATCATCAGGGAAAATCGGGCTTCGTGCAATAGAGGCATGGCTCTTATTTGCACCGACATTGATCAGAAAGATCTTGCTCATAAAATGGATGGGTCTCAGGGCCTCCTCGATTTCAACATCGAGTTCGCTGTTTCTTCGGGTTATTGGGGTTTCCCCATTTCCCGTAAGCGTATCGGCTCTTAAGATACTTATTCAGTTTGGCAATGTCTCCGTCCGATACCTTTCTGCAGCCGCGTCCGGCGATAATGATGTGCTGCAGGTCGTTCGGGAAATCGATTGCTTTATCGCCGAAATAGTGGAACTTCCTCGACAGCAGCACGTTAGCCGTAGGTTTGATACGTTTTGCTTGTAGATACGTGCTTTTCCGGACATATGTGGATCGAAACTTAAAGAAGGGTAGGACCTTCTCTACTTCCATGGCGTAAATAAGCTTATCGGGTTTGCCCGTATTATTTCCTCCAACTCCGATGACCCAACTGCACCGCTGAGCCCACTTTTCAACGCTAGTTTTCTTGCAATCACATAGCGTACAGATGCCAAAATCCACATTTGGTGCATATCCTTCGTCGTGATCTATGCGATAAATGTAATGCCTTGGCATTCCCTCACCTGCAAGTAGTGTAATCGGCGTGGTCTAACGCAAAAGCTCACTGGGAGCGGGGCCGTATCCCGCGATCCAGTGTAGCGCATTATTATACCCTGCCGCTTCCACCACAACGTGGACAAACCGCACCAGCAGCCCCAATTGTTTTTGCTTCAGTGATCAGCCGAATTGACTCCTGCTGAATATCCTGCACCTTTTGGCGCTCTGAAGAAGAGTAAGCTTCGTTTAGACCTTCCCTCTTATATTCTTCAATTGCCCTCCGTGCTTCCTGAATTTTTCTAAGAACTTCATCTCTCGTCATTTCTTACCTCCTCTTTGATAATTTTTCATTTCCGAATAAGCTTTCTCCATCTCCTTTGAAATAAAATCCTTGCACTTTAGAGCTTTTTTCTCAAATCCGGGTACCACCTTGTTACACGACATTAGTTCTGTGTAGAGTGTCTCAAAATCTTCAAAATGGTTCTGTATGATTATTTCCTTATCTACCAATTCATTGAGCCATGAGGAAGCTGTGATGGTCATGGCCCTTACAGCATTAGTTACATCTGGCCCAATTAGGCGCTCACAATCAATCTCATTGACACCATTCCAGCTATCGTGAAGCTTGAACATATGCTCTGAGTTGCCATTAGCACGGTTATTTTTACCTCTGAAAACGTAAGCCACAACTAAAACAATCAGCGCAATAAAAGTGAGGGCTAGAAATATTATCATAATCATGAACGTCTGGTCAGGAGACATCTTGGAGAATATAGGTAGCGAAAGCCAGTCTTTGTATAGGCTCCAGAAAATGAATGCGCCAATTGCTGCCAAACCTCCCACGGCTAAGGCGGCTTTCCAGAATTTATCCATCATATAATTCCTTTCATAAAGGTATAACGTCGCGCTAACCGGCACGCGGCATGCGATGTGTGCAA